>Ga0326727_10027794_pt1 | contig 10348 bp, 10 predicted proteins | sample MB2enrmetagenome_FD_207643 | JGI IMG/M metagenome (GOLD analysis project Ga0326727, IMG submission 207643) | Lab enriched peat soil microbial communities from McLean, Ithaca, NY, United States - MB29MY | ecosystem: Environmental > Terrestrial > Soil > Wetlands > Peat | place: USA: New York...
TGGCCTTCACCAAACCCGCGCCGCTCGAAGGCGGGCCGTTTGTCACCGTGGCCGGGGGCAAGGATTCCATCCAACGCGAGCCGAGGGTGAGGACCCCGGAGGACTGATTTTTTAATGGCTGAGACCCAGGAAATTGAGATTCGTGACACTGCCGCGCAGGCTTCTGCGGTGGCGGCGAAGGTTTTGGCGCGTCCCGGCGACGAGGATTTGCAGGACATGCACGGCGAGAAGATGGTCCTGAACATGGGGCCGTCACACCCGGCCACGCACGGCGTGCTGCGCATCATCCTGGAGCTGGACGGGGAGATGATCACCAAGGCCGTTCCGGACGTGGGTTATCTGCATCGCGGCGACGAGAAGATTGCCGAGAACATGACCTACACCCAGTTCATCCCTTACACGGACCGGCTGGATTACCTGTCGCCGCTGGCCAACAACGTGGCCTACGCGCTGGCCGTCGAAAAACTGCTGGGCATCCACGACAAGCTGCCGCCGCGCTGCCAGTATATCCGCGTCATCTGCTGTGAGCTGGCGCGCATCTCGTCGCACCTGCTGGGCATGGGGGCCTACGCCATGGACGTGGGCGCGCTGACGGTCTTCCTGCTGACGTTCACCGAGCGCGAAAAAATTTACAACCTGGCCGAGGCGCTCACCGGCGCGCGGTTCACGACGAGCTACACGCGCATTGGCGGTGTTTCGCGTGACACCCCGCCCGGCTGGTGCGAGGCGGTGCGCAAGTTCATCAACCAGTTCGGCACCAACGTGGACGAGGTCGGGACGCTGCTGACGCGCAACCGGATCTGGGTGGACCGCACGAAAGATGTCGGCATCGTCTCCAAGGCGGACGCGATTGATTTCGGCCTGAGCGGGCCGAATCTGCGCGGCAGCGGCGTGGGCTATGATTTGCGCAAGGACCAGCCGTATCTGTGCTACCAGGATTTGGAATTCGACGTGCCGGTGGGGTCGGTCGGCGATTGCTACGACCGCTACCTCGTGCGGCTGGAGGAGATGCGCCAGAGCATGCGGCTCATCCACCAGTGTCTCGACCGGATCCCCGGCGGCTTCGACAACCAGTCCAAGGAGCCGGTGAACGTGGCCGACGGCAAGATCATGCTGCCGCCCAAGGACAAGGTGTTGTCGAGCATGGAGGAGCTGATCCACCAGTTCATGCTGGTGACGGAGGGCGTGAACTGTCCGCCCGGCGAGGTTTATTTTGGGCACGAGAATCCGAAGGGCGAACTGGGCTTTTACATCCACAGCCGGGGCGGCGGCACGCCTTACCGGATGAAGATCCGCAGCCCGTCGTTCGTGAACCTGGGCATCATGTCGCACCTGCTGCCCGGCCACATGATGAGCGACACGGTTTCGATCCTGGGCTCGTTCGATTTTGTGATGGGGGAGTGTGACCGATGACGTTCACCGTTCCAGAACATTTGGAGGCCGAGATTGACGAGCTGGTCACGCATTATCCCGTGAAGCGCAGCGCGTCGCTCATGGTGCTGCACGCCATCCAGGAGCATTTCGGCTGGATTTCGGAGGGGGCGGCCGAGTGGACGGCCAAAAAGCTCGGCCTCCGGCCCATCAACGTCTACGAGCTGGTGACGTTCTACCCGATGTTCCGGCAGGAGCCGGTGGGCAAATACCAGATCAAGGTGTGCCGGACGTTGAGCTGCGCGCTGGGCGGCGCTTACGGGCTGCACAAGCAATTTTGCGAGAAGCTGGGCCTGGACGCACACAAGCACGGCCCGCAGACGACGAAGGACGGGAAGTTTACCGTCGAGTTTGTCGAATGTCTCGCCAGTTGCGGCACCGCGCCGGTGATGATGGTGGGCGACAAGCTTTACGAGGGCGTCTCAAAGGCAAAGGCCGAGGAAATCGTGGGGGGGTGCAAATGAGACCCACAAATGGAATTTGGCTGCCCGACATGGATTTGAACCATGACAAACAGATCCAGAGTCTGCTGTGCTACCGTTACACCATCGGGCAAGCCGGAGCGTTGGACAGGCTAGCCGCTTTTGCCGCGCAGTCAAGCCGCCAGACGGGTCGCGAAGGGACTTTGAATTAACATGCCGTCTGAATACAAATTGATTTTGAAATATGCCGATGAGCCGGGTTATACGCCGGACATCGAGTGCTATCTGCGCCATGGCGGCTATGAATCGCTCAAAAAGGCGCTGGCCATGGCGCCGGTGGACCTGCCGGACGGCAGGAAGAAGTCGCCGGCGGAGCAGATCCGCGAGCAGGTGATGCAATCCGGCCTGCGCGGGCGCGGCGGCGCGGGCTTCTCGTGCGGCCTCAAGTGGAGCTTCGTGGACCGCCGGAGCGGCAAGCCGGTCTACCTCATCTGCAACGCGGACGAATCCGAGCCCGGCACCTTCAAGGACCGCCAGATCATCTACAAGGACCCGCACCAGCTCATCGAGGGCATGATCATCTCGTGCTTCGCGAACGACGTCCACCTGGCCTACATCTACATCCGCGGCGAGATGCCTGACGGCGCGAAGCTGCTCAACAAATGTTTGCAGGAGGCGCGCGCGAAGAATTTCCTCGGCCGGGATATCCTTGGCAGCGGCTACGAACTGGAGATCCACGTCCATCGCGGCGCGGGCGCCTACATCTGCGGCGAGGAGACGGGCCTGATCGAGTCGCTCGAGGGCAAGCGGCCGTATCCGCGCATCAAGCCGCCGTATTTCCCGGCGGTGCTGGGCCTCTACATGTGCCCGACCATCGTCAACAATGTGGAGACGCTCTGCAACGTGAAGCACATCGTCGCCATGGGCGCCGGGGAATTTGCGAAGCTCGGCACGCCGAACAATACGGGCACGCGCATCGTCAGCCTCAGCGGCCAGGTGAAGAGGCCCGGGTATTTTGAGATCGAGGTAGGCAAGGTCACCATCGGCCAGCTCGTCAATGACCCGGTGTTCGGCGGCGGTTTGAAAGACGGCCGCAAACTGAAGGCCGTCATCCCCGGCGGCTCGTCCGCGAAAGTTTTCAAGGCCGGCGAGAAGTTCAAGCTCAAGCGCAAGGTGGACGGTAAGGACGTGGAGCAGGAGGTGGACATGCTCGATCTGCCTTATGATTTTGATTCGCTCATCCAGGCCGGCTCGATGAGCGGTTCCAGCGCCATCATCGTGATGGACGACAGCGTGGACATCGTGGAGGCGCTGGCGAACATCAGCGAGTTTTACGCGCACGAAAGCTGTGGCCAGTGCACGCCTTGCCGCGAGGGCTCGCTTTGGATGAGCAAGGCGCTGCACCGCCTCACCCACGGCGAGGGCCGCAAGTCGGACGCCGATTATCTCGTGAAGATCGCCGACAACATCCCCGGCGGCCGGACCATCTGCGCCTTTGGCGAGGCTTGCTCATGGCCGGTGCAAAGTTTCGTGGCGAAGTTCAAAGACGAATTTGTGGCCAAGGGCGCGGCGGACGAGGCCCGCCGCGCGAAAGCAACCGCCGCCCCCGGAGCATGATTTAAAATGTCAGCCGCACCCACAACTGAAACCAAGCCCGCGCCGCCGCCGGTCGAGATGATCAAGGTGAAGGTGGACGGGCGCGAAGTGGAAGTGCCCCGGCTCTCGCCGGACTGGCAGGGCAAGCTCGCGCCCACCACGATGATCCAGGCCTGCGACGCCGTGCGGGTGGACGTGCCGCATTATTGTTATCATCCCAAGCTGCCCATCGCCGGCAACTGCCGCATGTGCCTGGTGGAGTTCGGCACGCCCGCGCTGGGTCCGGACCGCAAGCCGGTGCAGAACCCCGACGGCACGCCGAGGATCGCCAAGTCGCCGCGCCCGGCCATCGCCTGCGCCACGCCCATTTCGCCCGGCATGGAGATTTACACGAACACGCCCGGCGTGAAGTTGATGCGCGAGGGCGTGCTGGAATCGCTACTCATCAATCATCCGCTCGACTGCCCGATTTGCGACCAGGCCGGCGAATGCAAGCTGCAGGAATACTCGGTGGACTATGGCCAGAGCGCGAGCCGGTTCGTCGAGCCGAAGGTTCACAAGCCCAAGGCGGTTGACCTCGGCCCGCGCATAGTGCTGGACGCCGAGCGCTGCATCCTTTGCACACGCTGCATCCGTTTCACCAAGGACATCGCGGGCGACGACGCGCTGGGCATCGTCAACCGCGGCAGCTACAACACCATCGCCACCTTCCCGGGCGCGCAGTTCGACAACAATTACACGCTCAACACCGTGGACATCTGCCCGGTGGGCGCGCTGACGTCGAAAGATTTTCGCTTCCAGATGCGCGTGTGGTTCCTGAAGGAGGCCAAGAGCGTCTGCACGAGCTGCGCGACGGGCTGCAACATCCTCGTCGGCTCGCGCGAGGAAAAGGTCTGCCGCTACGAACCGCGCAGCAACGACGCGGTCAACGGCCCGTGGATGTGCGACCACGGGCGGCTGAATTACAAATGGATCCACAGCGAGTTGCGGTTGACGGACGTGCGGCGCAAGGTGGGCGACGGCGAGCGCGAGAAGACCACCTGGGGCGAGGCGCTCAAGGCGATTGTCGAGCGGCTCAAGCAGGTTCCATACGGCACGGTGGCCATCGTCGCGTCCTCCCGGCAGACGAACGAGGAACTCTGGCTCCTGCACCGGCTGGCGGTGCAGATTGGCGCGCTGACCGATACCGTGGCGCACATCGCCGAGAGCGACCGCCTGCTGCTGAACTCCGACCGCACACCCAACAAGTCCGGGGCGCGGCTCACGGGTATCTGCGCCTTGGGCGCGGGCATCAAGATCCCGCTGATCGCCGAGAGCATCCGCACCGGAAAGATCAAGACGCTCATCGTGTTCGGCGAGGACGTGACCAAGCACGGCATCGCGGCCGAGCTGCTGCTCAAGCTGGACACGCTCATCGCCGCCGACATTTTGCAGAACGAGACGACTAAGCGCGCGCATTTTGCGCTGCCGGGCTGCGCCCATTTGGAAAAACGCGGCACGTTCACGAACACGAAGGGCCGCGTGCAGAAGTTCATGAAGGCCGTCGAGGCCCCCGGCGACGCGCGGGCGGAATGGGATTTCCTGAACGAACTCGTCGGCAGCCTGACGGGCCAGGCCGGTCCCAAGACCATCGAGGGTGTGTTCAACGCGATGGCGCACGAAGTGCCGGCGTTTAACGGGCTGACCTGGGCGGCGCTCGGCGACGCGGGCGTGACGGTGAAGATCTGACATGATTCAAGCGGCCATAGACTGGTTCAAGACCCCGGCGGGACAGCTCGTGCTGTTCACGGCGGTGAAGGTCATTGCCATGTTCTCGGTGATGATGACGATGGTCGCCTACGTGGTGCTCCTGGAGCGGCGCATCTGCGCGTGGATGCAGGACCGCATCGGGCCGAACCGCGTGGGGCCGTATGGCCTGCTGCAACCGGCGGCGGACGGGTTGAAGGCGTTCTTGAAGGAGGAGATGACGCCCGCGCACGTGCGCAAGGTCCTGTTCACGCTGGCGCCAATGATCGCGCTCATCCCGGCGGTCCTGAACTTGGCGGTGATCCCGTTCGGCTCGACACTCGGCAAGCAGCAGATGGTGCTGGCGAACCTGAACGTCGGCATCCTTTATACGTTCGGTTTCGTGTCGCTGGGCGTCTACAGCATCGTGCTGGCGGGCTACGCGAGCAATTCCAAGTTCCCGTTCCTCGGCGGCATCCGCTCGAGCGCGCAGATGATCTCCTACGAGATATCGATGGGCATGAGCGTGATCCCGGTCTTCCTGTTCGTGGGCAGCCTGAATCTGAGCGACACCATCCGCGCGCAGACGGGGACATTGAACTGGCTGCCGTGGCTGCCGAACTGGTTCGTGCTGCAAAGCCCGATGACGTTCCTGGCGTTCTGCATCTTCCTGGTGGCGTCGTTTGCGGAGACGAACCGCACGCCGTTCGACCTGGCCGAGGCCGAGCAGGAGCTGGCCGGCGGCTACAACATCGAATACAGCTCCATCAAGTTCGCGCTGTTCTTCATGGGCGAATACGCGAATATCATCCTGGTGTCGGCGATGATGGTGACGCTGTTCTTCGGCGGGTGGACGCTGCCATGGTTCGGGCTGGACCATCCGGCCACCGACCTCTTGCGCGGGGTGCTGCACATCGGCATTTTCCTCGCGAAGGTGTTCGTTTTTCTGGTCGGGTTCATCTGGGTGCGGTGGATGTGGCCGCGGTTCCGGTATGACCAGTTGATGGACCTGGGCTGGCGGCGGTTCATCCCCGTGGCGCTGGCGAACATCCTGGCGACGGCCGTGTGGCTGTGGTGGAGGACCAAATGATCGTCAAACGCAAAGCATTGAATCTTTGGGAGCGGCTTTACCTGCCGGCCATCATCGGCGGGTTCCAGGTCACGCTGCGCCATTTCTTCAAGAAGAAGGTGACCATGCAGTATCCCGAGGAGAAATGGGTCGTGCCGGCGGACTACCGCGGCGCGCCCTACCTCGTGAAGGATCAGGACGGCAACACCAAGTGCGTGTCCTGCCAGCTTTGCGAATTTGTCTGCCCGCCCAAGGCCATCAAGATCACGCCGCCGGGCGACAGCGGCCTGAGGCCGGACCGGCCGAACGCGGAGAAGATGCCGCTGGAATTTGAGATCAACATGCTCCGCTGCATCTTCTGCGGCTTCTGCCAGGAGGTCTGCCCGGAGGAGGCCATCTTCCTGCAACAGGATTATTCGCTCACCGGCCTGACCCGGCAGGAAATGATTTACGACAAGGAAAAACTCCTCGCCCTCGGCGGCACGCACGCCGGCATCCAGAAATGGAAGCAGAAACAGGTGGAAGCGAACGAGCAGGAGAATTTCCCGGTGAAGAACTGATCAGAATGGCACTGCCCGACATCCTATTTTACGTGTTCGCGTTCCTGACGCTCCTTTGCGGCGTGCTGGTCGTGGCGAATCCTTTCAGCCGCAACCCGGTCACCAGCGCGCTGTTCCTGGTGCTGACCATCGTCTCGATGGCGGGGCTGTTCGTGCTGCTGCACGCGTTCTTTCTGGCGGCGGTGCAGGTGCTGGTCTATGCGGGTGCGGTCATGGTGCTGTTCCTCTTCGTCATCATGCTGCTGGACCTCCAGGACGAGGAACGCCGCAAGATCAAAAAGTTCGGCCTCGTGGCCGGTTTGATTTCCGTGGGCGCGATCGCCGCCATCTTTGTGCGGTCGCTGCTCGCGTCCAAGCCGGGCGAACATCTGCCCGTGCCGCAGCTCGAAGGCGGGACCGCCGCGCTGGGGAAGCTGCTCTTCACCGATTACCTGCTGCCCTTTGAGATCGTCTCCATCCTGCTGCTGGTGGCGATGGTCGGCGCGATTTTACTGAGCAAAAAAGACCTGAAATGAACCCCGTCGGCCTGCAACATTTTCTGGTGGTCAGCGCGATCCTGTTCGCGCTGGGCCTGCTGGGCGTCGTGACGCGGCGCAACCTGCTGGTGCTTTACATGTCGCTGGAGCTGATGCTCAACTCGGCGAACCTCGCGTTGGTGGCCTTTTCGCGGTTCAATAACAACCTCAACGGCCAGGTGATGGTGTTCTTCATCATCACCGTGGCGGCGGCGGAGGTGGCGGTGGGCCTGGCGCTCATCGTGGCGCTCTTCCGCAAACGCAGGTCGGCGCATGTGGAAGATTTGACGAGCATGAAACTCTGACGGATGAACCTTGCATCCTTAACCTGGCTGATCTTGTTCCTGCCGCTGCTGGCGGCGGGGTGGATCACGCTGTTCACCCTGCGCGATGAGAAGCGCAGCGCCACGCTGTCCATCGGCGCGATTGTCACCGGCTTCGTCCTCACGCTGGCGCTCATCCAGTTCGGCGGCTGGGGCGCGCGCGAGGTGTCCCTCAACTGGCTGTCCGTGGGCGGCCTGAACGTGGACTTCGGCCTGAAGCTCGACCCGTTGAGCCTGATGATGATGCTCATTGTCACCGGCGTCGGCGGCGCCATCCACATCTATTCGGCGGGCTACATGCGCGGGGATCCGGGTTTCTCGCGGTTCTTTGCGTGCCTGAGCCTCTTCACGTTCTCGATGCTCGGCATCGTGCTCGCGAACAATTTTGTGCAGATGTTCATCTTCTGGGAACTGGTCGGCGTCTCCAGCTACCTGCTCATCGGTTTTTGGTTTGAAAAACCCAGCGCGGCGGACGCGGCGAAAAAGGCGTTCATCACGAACCGCCTTGGCGACTTCGGCTTTATGCTGGGAATCCTGATGATTTTTGGCGCAATCGGTTCGCTCAACTTCTCGACGATTCAGGAACAACTCGCGGCCCATCACGCCCTCCTTGGGGGAATGGCGACAACCGCCGGGCTGCTGATCTTCTGCGGGGCGGTCGGCAAGTCGGCGCAATTTCCGCTGCACGTGTGGTTGCCGGACGCGATGGAAGGCCCTACGCCGGTCAGCGCACTCATCCATGCCGCAACGATGGTGGCCGCGGGCGTCTATATGCTCTGCCGCGTGTTCTTCATCTTCACGCCGGACGCGCTGAACGTCATCGCGTGGATCGGCGGCTTCACCGCGCTGCTGGCCGCGCTCATCGCCGTCCAGCAAAACGACATCAAACGCATCCTCGCCTACTCGACGCTTTCGCAGCTCGGCTACATGGTCATGTCGGTGGGCCTGGGCGGGCCGACGGCGGCGATGTTCCACCTCACCACGCATGCGTTCTTCAAGGCGCTGTTGTTCCTTGCCGCCGGCTCCGTCATCATCGCGCTGCACCACGAGCAGGACATCTGGAAGATGGGCGGGCTGCGCAAGAAGATGCCGGTGACGTTCTGGACGTTCCTGGTCGGCACGCTGGCGTTGTGCGGCGTCCCGCCGTTCGCCGGTTTCTACTCCAAGGACGCCATCCTCGGGCAGGCGCTGGCCGCGCACAATTACCTGCTTTTCGCCCTCGGCGCGTTCGTGGCGCTGCTGACCACATTCTACATGTTCCGCCTGTTCATCGTGGCGTTTCTCGGCGAACCGAGGGTGCATGAAGCCGGCCACGCGCATGAATCGCCCGGCGTCATGGTCTGGCCGCTGCGCGTGCTGGCGGTGATGAGCATCACCGGCGGCTTGATTGGTGTCAGCGGGCTGTATCATCTGCAATTCGCGGGCGAACCCGGCGAACCCGCCGCGGGCTTGATGCAGCAAATCTTCGAGCCGTTCCAACATGCGCCGGTGGCGGCGTTTGGCGGGCTGGCGGCGTTCATTGTAGGATTGTTCGCAGCGGTGGCGCTCTATCGAGACGCGAAGGAAGACCCGCTTCCGGCGAAGCTCGGCGCGCTTTCCAAGGCGATGGCGAACCGCTTTTACTTCGACGAACTTTACGAGGCCACGTTCATCCGCGCACATGATCTGATTGCGGCCGTGATGGACTGGGTCGACCGCTGGATCGTGGAAGGCCTGTGCATCGGGCTGGTGCGCGGCGGGACTGATCTGACGGGCCGCGCGCTGCGGCTGGCCCAGACGGGCAACCTCCAGACCTACGCGTTCCTGTTCGTGCTGGGCGTGGCCGTGTTGCTGTGGTTCATGATCGGGAAATGATTTAGATGACGACGTTGGCCTTAATTTTTATTTTGCCGCTGCTGGCGGCATTGGCGCTGGTGTTTGTGCCGCGCAGTTTTGCCGTGGTCATGCGCGGCGTGGCGGTGATCGTGACGTTTGTCACGATGCTGCTGGCGATATTGATGTTCATCCGCTTCAACGGCGCGCCGGTGGACGCCGACGGCTACCGGTTCGTGAGCACCATCCCGGCCTTCGGCGCGGCGTCGCTGGGCATGGCCTTGAAACTGGGCGTGGACGGCTTGAACGTGGGGTTGGTGTTGATGGGCGCGATCGTGGCGTTCGCGGCGGCGTGCTGCGCGTATGAGATCCGCACGCGCGAGAAGGAGTTTTACATCCTGCTGCTGGTGATGACGGGCGGCATCCTCGGCGCGTTCATGTCGCTCGACCTGTTTTTCTTTTACTTCTTCCACGAACTGGCGCTGGTGCCGACGTTCATCATGATCGGCGTGTGGGGGCGCGGCGAGCGGAAGAACTACGCGACGTTTCAGATCACGCTCTACTTGAGCATCGGCGCGCTGCTGGCGCTGCTGGGGCTCATCGCGCTTTATTTGCAATCCGGCGCGCACACGTTTGACATCCCGGCACTGACGAGGCACATCGCGCAGCATCCGCTCTCGATGGCCTCGCAGAACTTCATCTTCCCGCTGCTGCTGTTCGGGTTTGGCATCTTGGTTTCGCTCTGGCCGTTCCATTCGTGGGCGCCGCTGGGATACGGTTCGGCGCCGAGCTCGACGGCGATGTTGCACGCGGGCGTGTTGAAGAAGTTCGGGCTTTACGGCCTGATCCGCATCGCGCTGCCGCTGATGCCGCAGGCGGCGCAGCACTGGATGTG
>Ga0326727_10027797_pt1 | contig 10346 bp, 9 predicted proteins | sample MB2enrmetagenome_FD_207643 | JGI IMG/M metagenome (GOLD analysis project Ga0326727, IMG submission 207643) | Lab enriched peat soil microbial communities from McLean, Ithaca, NY, United States - MB29MY | ecosystem: Environmental > Terrestrial > Soil > Wetlands > Peat | place: USA: New York...
TTGCCCGGGGGATCGCCCCTGGGCAAAATTTTCGAAATAGATGCCGACTTCCGGTAAACTTATCAGATTTCCGGCTCCAGCGCCTTTACAACTTGAACTGAGGAGTAAATCCATTCACATCGATAAATCTCGCAATCAGCGTGGCGCGAGTGGAGGTTTTAACCACAGGATTGGATGTTCGCATCGGAAGACTGGAGGTCGGTGCAACGGCGGAGGAGAAGTTTATTTTGAAACAGAGCGGTTAATCATCCCCAAACCTCAGACACTCTGATCTCCGCCATAGAGACTGTGTCATAATTGAGAAATGCTCCGAAAAACCCGATGGAGCCGAGTTTTGCTTCCCCCTTTTCTAAAGGGGGATCGAGGGGGATTTTAATAGGGTATATATTATCAGAGAATCAGAATCCCCCCCCGCCGCCCTTTGGGAAGGGGGGAAATACGAAAAGTATTGCGTTTGCGACACAGTCTCCATAGACGAGACTTCTGGATTGATCTTCCTGAATGCCTCTTCCAGCGATTCTTTCACAATCACCTTCACCTGATCCTCTATGGCATCTCTGGCCTCGACGATTATCTCGTCATATTGAGTATGGACAATGCGTGCGTCTGTCCCCTCCAGCCCCCACGAGAAATGAGGTACGGGGCTGATTTAAACCCTTCAGCCCCGATATTCTCCTATTAACAGGGAATACGGCAGGGATAATCGCAGGAATTTGGTCTCTCACCACTGGCCACTGCGAAGCAGACGCTTCGCTCGCTCTTTGAGGAACCGAATTCGAATTCAGGTGCGCATTTGCCGGAAGACCCTCTTTGAATACGCATTAAGCCTGCATTTCATGGAAAAAGTACGAAAAATACTACCTTTCTTTCTGCAAATGTGTAATGAGGTTTATTGTTTTGCTGCAGACGATGAGCATGCGGGGGTAAACCTTCCAGAAGCTGAGTAGAGATTTGGGGCGTTTTTTTATGCAAACTATTCGCTCTGTCGGTGTGGTGCAATTGAGCAAGTCCTCGGACAATATTGTCACCCTCGGCCTTTCAGGAAACTGGCAACTGCGCGAGGAAGCTCCCTCAGCATACGATATGCAGAAAAGAATAGAGGAAAATCTTCCCGTGAGTTCGATTGCCTTTGAAACCTCGGGACTCTCGGGCTGGGATTCATCCCTGTTGGTTTTTCTCGTGAATCTGTCCCTCTACTGCTCTCAAACGGAGATCGTTTTTGACGATTCAGGTTTACCTGAGGGGATTAGACGCCTCATTATGCTTGCCACGGCTGTTCCTGAGAAAAAAGACGCACAGAAACAACCCGGAAAAGAATCGTTTCTCTCCGCCATAGGCGGCGCGACATTGAAGCTGGCGGTTTCCTACCGCGAGGTCACGGATTTCATTGGCTCCATAGTGCTTAGCTCCATATTTTTCATGCGCGGCCGAGCCAATTACAGAAGAGTGGACCTGTTCAGACTGGTCTACGAATGTGGTGCACAGGCCCTGCCCATTGTCTCTCTCATAAGCGTTCTCATCGGACTCATTCTTGCCTTTGTCGGAGCCATTCAATTGAGGATGTTCGGAGCGCAGATCTACGTGGCCGATCTTGTAGGCATTGCTATGGTAAGAGAAATGGGAGCCATGATGACGGCGATTATCATGGCCGGTCGAACCGGGGCTGCCTTTGCGGCGCAGATCGGCACCATGCAGGTCAATGAGGAGATCGACGCCTTCAAAACTTTGGGCGTATCCCCCGTGGAATTTCTGGTCATGCCAAGAATGATCGCCTTGATCCTCATGATGCCTTTCCTTTGCATCTATGCCGATTTTGTCGGTATTCTCGGGGGCTTTCTCGTAGGGATCGGCATGCTCGATCTCTCCTTCATGGAGTATTACAACGAGACCGTGAGCGCCATCAGCCTCACCAACTGCTCCATCGGTCTGGTAAAGAGTCTCATCTTCGGCATCTTGATCGCTCTTTCGGGATGCCTGAGGGGAATGCAGTGCGGTCGCAGCGCATCGGCCGTGGGGGCTGCGGCAACTTCGGCCGTGGTAACGGCGATTGTCTGGATCATTGTCATGGACGCCATATTCGCAGTGCTCACCCAGGTGCTCGGCATATAGGAGCAGAAACGTGCCGAAAGATACCATGAACAAGGTTGAACCGCACATTACCGTCCAAGACCTCACGATGGCCTACGGAGACTTCGTGATACAGCGAAACCTCGATTTTACAATCAACCGTGGGGACGTCTTCATCATTATGGGAGGAAGCGGATGCGGGAAAAGTACATTGCTCAAGGCCTTGGTGGGCTTGAAGCGGCCCGCGAAAGGGAAGGTTCTCTATGGAAATGTGAGCTTCTGGGACGTTGAGCCGGATGAACAGGACGTCATCATGAGGCGATGCGGGGTTCTCTACCAGAGCGGAGCCCTTTGGAGCTCGATGACTTTGGCGGAAAATGTGGCGCTGCCCCTGGAGACCTACACCGAGCTAAGTCAGTCCAGGGTAAGAGAGATTGTTTCCCTGAAACTTTCCCTCGTTGGACTTTCAGGTTTCGAAGAATTTTATCCATCCGAGATCAGCGGAGGCATGCAGAAGCGGGCGGGCCTTGCCAGGGCCATGGCCCTCGACCCGGAGATACTCTTTTTCGACGAGCCCTCGGCTGGGCTCGACCCCATTAGCGCCAGGCATCTCGATGAGTTGATTCTCGAGCTCAGAGACAGCCTCGGAGCCACATTCGTCGTTGTAACCCACGAATTGGCGAGTATTTTTACCATAGCAAACAATTGCGTCTTTCTCGACTCGGCTTCCAAGACTATGATAGCAGGCGGCGATCCCCGCACTCTGCTGTCGGAGTCCACGGACCCCAGGGTCTTGCTCTTCCTTACGAGGGGAGAGAGAGGGGCTTCGACAGCTAAAGAGGCAGTCGTTTCATAAAGACAGCAAAAACATAAGAGAGAGCCATGAGCAAGCAAGCTAATACGGCGGTTATCGGAAGTTTCGTCTTGGGTGGACTGGTCCTGCTAATAGCCGGGCTTCTCATTTTCGGAGGCGGAGAGTTGTTCACCAAGACCAACAAGAATGTGCTTTTCTTCGATGGGTCCGTAAATGGTTTAAGTATCGGGGCTCCGGTTAATTTCAAAGGGGTCAAGATAGGCTCCGTTACGGACATAAACCTGCTCTTCGATCCTCGAGATTTCTCTTTTAAGATAATGGTTCTCATAAAGACGGAATCCAAACGAATTGCTCCGACCCAGGTCGAGGGGGAAGCGAAAAAGTATCTGGAGAATTTTGGCAGAGTTACAGTGTTCGAGTTACTCATAGAGAAGGGTCTGAGAGCGCAACTTGGACTGCAAAGCCTGGTGACGGGTCAGCTCTATGTCAATCTGGACTTCTATCCGGATAAACCTGCTCGAATCGTCGGTCTTGAGAAATCATACACCGAGATCCCCACGATCCCGTCAAGCCTCGAGCAGTTCTCGAAGACCATCGACAGGATTCCCCTTGAAGAAATCGCCGATAAGTTCGTCGCCTCTGTGGACGGGATAGAGCGGTTTATCAATTCCCCTGACTCCCAGCAAATACTTGCATCTCTAAACGCAGCAGTCAAAGATGCCCAGGCGCTTCTCAAGAATATAAGCGACCGCGTGGAGCCCATCTCCGTAAATCTGGAAAAGACCCTTAACGAATCCCGCAATCTACTGGCGAATATCAACAAACAAATCGGACCGCTCGCAAAAGACGTCAGCGAAACAGTCAAAGAAACCAAGACGACTGTAAAGAACCTGGATGGCAGGCTTGCAATGGTTGCCTCCGAGCTGGATGGAACTCTCAAGGCTGCTCATGCCGCCATGATAAAAGCCGAAAGCGCATTGGCAGCCATGGAAGGAGCCGTAGGGGAGAACTCCGATATACGCTACGAGCTTGCTTCCACCTTGAAGGAGCTCTCGAGCACTGCGCGTTCCATGCGCACCTTGACCGATTATCTCGAAGGCCATCCCGAATCGCTCATAAGAGGGAAGAAATGATAAAGAACGACTCAACACGCGATTTCTTAAAAAGATGGATCGTCTTTGCCCTTTTCCTGCTTTTGCCCTGCCTTTTTGCGTGCGCCGGAACTCCACCGACAAGGTTCTATGTCTTGAGCGCAGGCGCCGATTCACAAATGAAATCATCTGAAGGGCTTTCGGTTGGAGTCGGTCCCATCAAGATACCCGACTACCTCGATAGGCTTCAGCTCGTCACGCGGTCAAACGTTAACACTCTGGTTCTTGCCGATTTCGACAGATGGGGGGAGCCCCTGCAAAGCGGTTTCCCGCGCGTTCTTTCGGAAAACCTTGGCAAACTGCTTGATACGGAAAGCGTTGCGGTCTATCCCTGGCCCTCTTCCAATAAGATGGACTATCAGGTAACGGTGGAAGTGCTGCGGTTCGACGGCGCAATGGGAAAGGATGCCGTGTTGGAGGCCAGATGGGCTCTAACGTCTGAAAGCGGCAAGCGCTTGCATGTAAGGGAGATCTCCACTGTCAGCGAGCCGGTGAAAGAGAATTCCTACGAGGCCCTGGTTGCAGCGCAAAGCCGCGCTCTGGCTGGTTTAAGCCGGAAAATCGCCGCCGCTGTTCTTGAAGCTTGGACAACCGGGCATACCCAATAGAATAGACTTTACCCGGTGCATTCGCAGAAGAATCCGCTTCCTTTTACTCCGAGGTCGGGAACTTCATCATACGGGGTGACCAATGCTCGGGAAATTTTCATGAGAGCCTGCCGAAAGCATTCTCTGCGCTCTCTGCGTCTGGTGCGCTGGGATTCCGGGCGCCGCAAAATCATTGTCGTTATGCACCACGGCCTCAGCAGAATTCTCTATTGTCGGTTTTCGGTTGTTCTGAATTTTGGTAAAAGACGACTACAAGCACAATAGGAATTATGATTCCGAACGCAATTCTTCATGATGCTCGCCGCACCCGCCAAGCATCAAAATGGGGCTATTTTCTACGTAATTTGTGCGAGAAGGACATTTAGAGTAAGTCGTCTTCCTTTGCTGGACGCGTCTTCTCTGGAGCGGGCCGGTTGGCCGTTTGGGGGTATACCAACGAAAGAGGAGCCGAGACGATGACAATGGCAGGTACGTCCGAAACCGACGCCCAAGGTGTGCGGTTTCCCATGCTCCAGGGGATCCTGCCTGTCGATCGGTCCATGGTGCCCGCCGACATCCTGGCGGGCATGACCCTGGCTGCCCTGGCCATCCCTCAGGTCATGGGCTACACCAGGATCGCCGGCGCCCCGGTGATCACCGGCCTCTATACCGTTCTCCTCCCCATGGCCCTGTTTGCCGTCTTCGGCTCGTCCCGGCACCTGGTGGTGGGGGCCGACTCAGCCACCGCAGCTATTCTCGCCAGTGGTCTTGCCGGCCTGGCCGTCTCGGGCTCGGCCGAATACCTGGCCCTGTGCGGTGTGTTGGCTTGCATGGCCTCGATGATGCTTATCATCGCCCGCATGATTCGCCTGGGGTTCCTGGCGGACTTCCTGTCCCGCACCGTGCTCATCGGCTTTCTGACGGGGGTGGGCGTCCAGGTGGCCTGCGGTGAAATAGGGGGCATGCTGGGCTTGCCCAGAGTCGGGCACGGCGCTCTGAATAGATTAATTCACGATGCCCGGCATCTCCAAGAGTCGAACTGGTCTACTCTGATAATGACCGCAGCCGTTCTCGCCATCATTCTCGGCTCCCGGAAAATATCCAGGAAACTCCCCGGCCCCCTCGTAGCCATCATCGGCGCCATCATCGTGAGCTGGGCGATAAACCTGCAAGCCCAGGGGGTCACCATTCTAGGCCCGGTTCCCGGAGGCATTCCGGCCGTGGGCTTGCCCCACGTGGACCTGAGCTTCAGCCTCCTCATGAAGCTTCTGCCCACCGCCTTTTCCATATTTGTGGTAATCCTGGCCCAGAGCGCCGCGACATCGCGAGCCTATGCCACCCGTCACGACGAACGCTTCAGCGAAAACGTCGACCTGGTAGGCCTCAGCATTGCTAACGTGGGCGCCGGGCTTACCGGTACCTTTGTGGTCAATGGCAGCCCCACTATGACGCAGACGGTGGACAGCGCCGGGGGGCACAGCCAGTTGGCGCAAATCACTGCCAGCGTTGTTGTCCTCCTGGTGCTCCTCTTCCTGACCAGGCCACTGGAGTTCATGCCCGGCGCGGCGCTTTCTGCCGTCGTTTTCCTGATCGGCCTGGATTTGGTTGACGTGTCGGGAATGCGGCAGATTTTTCGCGAGAGGCCGGTGGAGTTCGGGGTGGCTCTCATAACCGCTGCCACCGTAGTCCTACTGGGGGTGGAGCAGGGTATCCTGCTGGCCATGTTCCTGTCACTGGTAAGCCACACCCGGCACGGCTACCAGCCTAAAAACGCAGTGCTCGTGGCGGCCGAACCTGAAGGCTGGAAGACCGAGCCGGTGACAACCCGGGGCCAATTGCTCCCGGGACTGCTGGTTTACCGGTTCAACCACAGCATGTATTATGCCAATGCCGAGCAGATGTACGAGGAGGTCAGCAGGCTGGCCAAAGAGGCGAAGCCGCCGCTGGTCTGGTTCTGCATCGGCGCCGGCGCCGTGGATGATATCGACTACACCGCTGCCGCAACTTTGCGGTCCCTTTATACTCTCCTCCAGGAACAGGGCATAAGGCTGATATTTTCCGAGGTCTCCGATGAGGTCTATGCCCAACTGGAACGATCGGGGATAACCGGTCTGGTCGGCAAGGACGCCTTTTATGCCTCCGGAGCAGCGGTGTTCAGCGCTTACAAGGCAGCCCAAAGGGCTTCCCAGCCATTCGGGCAAGGTTGAGAAAAGGCGGTGGACAGGACGATGAAAGAATGTTCAGGCCAGTAAGAGTTTCTTGGAATACTTGAAAGGGGCCGTTCCAGGCGACAATATTTTCGTGCGGCAGGTCAATTCCCTGAACCCGAAACAATGCAACCTGTTCTTGCGGCATGGTAGCCCGTTTTGTGCTTCAGGGGGTGGTCATTGGGTAAAATGAAGGTGATAATTGCGGCGCCCGGAATCGCAGACCACCGCAGAGAGCGCAGAGAATGCTTTCGTGGTGAAATGATCTTTCGGCGCCCGAAATCTCCCGTCAGGATGCAAAGTTAGAAAAAACAGATATCAACACGACCGCCGGCAACCCATCTATGCCTTGCCGTCGACAAAATCCATTACTTCCTTCCACCATAACTTGTCCGCATACATATACCAGTCGTTGTGCCCGGCTTCCGGAAAGATCCACATTTTTTTGGACTTGCCCGACAACGAATCATACAAGTTTCTTGCGTGCGCCACCGGCACCAGCGCGTCACGCGCCGCCCCAACAACTGCAATATTACCTTTGAATGAGCGAAGATTGCCGATGCTGTCGTACTCGTCTTTGAGAAACAGGCGAACAGGGAAAAAAGGGAATTTCTCTTGAGCTACCGAGGCGAGCGAGTCCCATGGGGTGATCAGGACCAGGCCGTCGATTTGGACCGATGTTTCCCTTGCCGCGGCGGCCGCAACCCCGCAGCCCAGGGATTCTCCCAGTAAGAAGAGAGGTCCGCCGAAATCTTCAAATGCAAGACGTATGGATTCTCTGGCATCCTTCACGTACGACTTCTCTCCCAGTTCACCCTTCCTCCCTCCATATGCAGGATATTCCGCAAGAACTACGCGATACCCGAGAGGGCCGAGCGCATCCAAATAGTACGCCCTGTCTGCGGCGGTCCCTCCGTTGCCGTGGAATACTACTACCGTTCCCCTGCCGAGTATGGGTTCGTTTTCAGAAACCAGACCGCCATAGTCAATTCCCGATGCCCGCCACAGTTTCATATTGCCGGCCTTCAGCAATGCTTCGGGAGGAACCGACGAACTCGGATAGTAGAGGAACATGTACTGAAAGTTAAACATAAGCGGTATCCCTATTAGCGACAGGGCCAGAATGAAAATCGAGATCATTGCCGTTTTGACCTGGCGCGAAAGCTTCATGATTCTCCCACCAAGGTTTCAATTATTACCAAAAAATCACAAATATTTCACCACGAAGAGGTCAGTGCTGCGGCAAGGCCCGGTGATGCATGCCCCAAAAAAGGTGAGAGCCGAGAAGGAAGGAGCCACCAATGGCCCTACTCACGGCTCTCCGAGGAGGCACCAAGGCCTCCGCTGATATAAATCGGAAAAAGAGCCAAAAATCTAAAGCAAAATCAACCTAACCGCAATGCCCCGGGATCCATTCTCCGTGGCGGTTATGATGGCCTGGAATCCAGTGCAGACGTTTCCAGTGAGCCGGAATCCATTTGCCGTGTTTGTTGTAGTGGCCGTCTACCCAGACCTTTTTGCAGGGGGGCGGCTGGGCGCTTACATCAACGGCTGTGAACACGGACAGGAGAGCCAGACAAACACCCAAAATCAGCACTTTCATTTTCAACTCCTCTTTGCCTTTAATTGAATGTTTTCTAACAAATCTACAGCAAGCGCCAAAAGAGAGTCGACATTCATGTTTGGTTGGAAAAGGTTCCTTTCTGACCTCCGTCAACCGACCTCCGACGTCTGTTATAGTATTTCTCAAAAAGACAAGCGAGCAAGGTGTTTTGTCTACATGCAGTAATATTTTTGAGAGCAGACCCGGGGCAGCACATGGAGTTATCAGGGGCGTCCGGAAATTATTGTGAAAGACCCGGCGCAGATCAAGGTGAAATGAATAACTGAGATCCGGTTTTTATTTTCGATGAAATTTCCAATAAATTTCCTTTGAAATAGCACAATAATTAATGATTACAATATCTTGTGAATGGAACCCGCCCTTCTGATGCAAACAGGCCGGTAGGAAAATAACACCCATGCCGGAACCGGGCCGGGGGCGGTTGCACTGGCCTCCGGGCTATGATGCCGGCCTCACTTGCCTAAGGGCCTGGAAAGGCACGCCGATGTTTGGTTGAAAGCAAACTCGATCTCATCTAACATCCCTGCATCGATCTCCGCTCACGATTTGCAAATTTCTATAATGATTACATTTTATAGAAAATGGTGGAAATTGCCGTCCAGCGGCGTGGATGAACTCCTGACGGGGAGTGTTCCCATGGAGGCATAAGTAATGGGTTTTATGAAAGCTTTTTTATTTTTGACGGCAGCGCTGCTTATCGTTTCGGTCCCGCTCGACACCGGAGCTTCCGGTTTTTCGGAAAAGGTCGGTAGCCTGCGGTGCGGGGTACATTTGGCTCAGCTTGGAGAACCGCAACTGAAAGTTCTCGACCAGTGCGGGCAGCCCAGCGCCAAGGAGTCATATCCTTATTATGGCAATTCAGGCATTGACGGGACTGTGGAGAAGTGGACTTACAACCGTGGCCCGGACGATTTTATTTACGACTTTACATTCATGGACGGGCGATTGGTGGAGATAAAGCAATTGGGTAGAGGTTTCTAAGAGTTTCGCCGGGATAGGAAGTCGTCTCGCTCTAGCGATCGGAGACTGTGAAAAATTTATTACGCACAGCGGCAGGCAATGTGAGCCGTTTTGGTTGGCGCCCATTCTGCCGGGGGATATTCAATGGTGGAGACCGCCAGGGAGGCGCCAGGAGGGTGAAACCAGCCGGTGAGCCAAGCTGATCGAATCCCCGCCTCGTCAGCTCTAGGGACAAGCGGCGTTATTGCAAATATTTGTTCCCATCTGGAGTCCGCCCGATACCTGCCCTGTGGTGTTGCCATTAAACACGTTATTGGCATATCCCCCTGATGAGACCAGGCCATACCCGCCATTGGCGTTTGCGGTGTTGCCGACCGCCGTGTTGGCAACAATGCCATTTCCCCCGTTGTTGCTGGAAAAGTTGTTGTTCGCCGTCCCGGCCTCGATGCCATATCCGACGTTACCGGTCGCAGTGTTGCCAATCGCCGTGTTGGCGAGAATACCACTCGTCTCATTGTTAGTTGAAGAGCTGTTGTTGGCCGTTACGGCGCTTATGCCAATCCCCCCGTTGTTGTTCGAAACGCAGTTGTTCACAGTGCCGGGGGAGTCGATTCCATCACCCCCGTTGTTGGCTGAAGTGTTGTTGCTTGCAATGGTGGACGTGATACCGACTGTCCCGTTGTTGGCTGCAGTGTTGTTGCTTGCAATGGTGGCATTGATGCCATAACTTCCGTTGCTATAGGCTTGAATTCTTTCAGCTCTCGAATTCGCTCCCCCCAGATTGATCCCGCCTAATCCCATTCCACTCACTACGCCATTTGATACGGTGATATTCTCTTCCGTGGGGGCATTGACCCCTATGCCATTTCCGGAGGGGGAGCACGAAACCGACTTATTAGCGCCCGGCGTACAGACGGTTGGACCTAAAATGGAGAA
>Ga0326727_10027799_pt1 | contig 10345 bp, 7 predicted proteins | sample MB2enrmetagenome_FD_207643 | JGI IMG/M metagenome (GOLD analysis project Ga0326727, IMG submission 207643) | Lab enriched peat soil microbial communities from McLean, Ithaca, NY, United States - MB29MY | ecosystem: Environmental > Terrestrial > Soil > Wetlands > Peat | place: USA: New York...
TCGTGGCGATGGGCGAGAATCGGGTGGAGAGCGGCCGGTCTCGCTGTGACTACGGTAATGTTGACCTGGATCGCGTTTGACACAACGATTGAGATGATCGGCATCCCAATGCGCGGCGAGTACCTGCCGGTTGCGCCGATCAGGGCGCTGGAACCATTCAGAATCGCGAATCAGTACGGCCTGTTTGCGGTAATGACGCGAGGGCGATACGAGATCGAGTTCCAGGGGTCGAACGACGGAACAAATTGGACGGCGTATCCCTTCCGTTTCAAGCCGCAGGCGTTGAACGAAGCTCCCGGGATTTATGCGCCATATCAGCCGCGATTCGAGTGGAATCTTTGGTTTTCATCGCTGGGAGACTGGCAGCAGAACGAACTTGTGCCGGCAACCGAGGAGCGACTGCTGGTAAGCAGCCCGGCGGTCCTTTCATTGTTCAGGCGCAATCCGTTTCAGAATACGCCGCCTCGATATGTGAGAGCGGTGCTTTGGCAGTACTGGTTTACGACGATGGAGGAAAAGCGGCGGACCGGCAACTGGTGGCGCCGCGAATACATCGGCCTCTACGCTCCGGAGCTGACCCTGACTGAGGACGGGGACTATGGGATAGTTGAATGGCCCGCGGAGTTACCGCCTCACGAATAAGACAGGGAACGAGGGAACAAGGGAACGAGGGAACAAGAAGGCGGGGACTGAAGGGCCGGGGAACACAAAGCAGAAAGTGGCGTTTTGGGGGATTCGGGATGAGCCGCGCAAGCGTGATCGGATCGGGTCCGAACGGACTGGCTGCGGCCATTGTGCTGGCGCAGGCGGGCCTGGAAGTCGACGTGTTCGAGTCTCAGGCTGAGCCTGGAGGGGCGACCCGCAGTCTGTCACTGACATTACCCGGGTTTGTACACGATTTTGGGTCGGCGGTGCATCCGCTGGCCGCAGGATCGCCGTTTTTTTCCTCGCTGCCGCTTGCGAATCACGGGCTCGAATGGATCCAGGGCGATGCGCCGCTTGCGCATCCGCTGGACGACGGGACCGCCGTGGTGCTGGAGCACGATTTGAGCGCGACGGAGCGGGCGCTGGGCGCGGACGGTAAAGCCTGGCGGCAACTGGTGGGACCGGTCGCGGAACGATGGAACGATTTCGCGGCGGACGCACTCGGTCCGCTGCTGCGCATTCCGCGGCACCCGTTTTTGATGGCGAAGTTTGGACTGACCGTGCTGCAGCCGGCCGAGACGCTGGCTGCGAGTTATTTCAGGTGCGAGCGGACGCGCGCCGTGTTCGCGGGGCTGGCTGGGCACTCGCTGCTCAGCTTCGACCGGCCGCTGAGCGGAACGATCGGCGTCATGTTTGGCGCGTCGGTTCACGGGCCGGGCTGGCCGATCCCGCGAGGCGGGGCGAAGCAGATCGCTGCGGCGCTGATTGGATTGCTCGAGTCCCGGGGCGGGAAGGTGCACACATCGCTGCGCGTCGATGAGGAGATGTTCCGTGAACTGGACAGAGAGTATGAGCTGAAACTGTTTGACACCGATCCGAGGCAAATGGCGACGATTGTGCGTGGGCGGATGAGCAGCAGATACCGGAAGGCCTTCGCGCGTTTTGAGCGCGCGCCGGGCGTATTCAAGGTGGATTATGCGTTGCGGGAACCGGTGCCGTGGAAAGCGGCTGAGTGCAGACGCGCGATTACGGTCCATCTGGGCGGAAGCTTTGCCGATATCGCAGAAGCTGAGAGGGCGGTGGCGCAGGGACGCGAAGCGGAGCGGCCGTTTGTAATCGCGGCGCAGCCAACGCTGTTCGATTCATCGCGCGCGCCCGAGGGCAAGCACGTCCTGTGGGCTTATTGCCACGTGCCGAACGGATCGCGCGTGGATATGACGGAGCGGATCGAGTCGCAGATCGAAAGGTTCGCGCCCGGATTCCGCGATTGCATGCTTGCGCGGCATGTCTCGTCGCCCGCAACGATGGAAAGAATGGACGCCAACCTGGCGGGAGGAGACATTGCGGGCGGAGCGACCACGCTGCGCCAGTTTCTTTTCAGGCCCACGCTGCATGCCTATGCAACCAGCGCCAGGGATATCTATCTTTGTTCGGCGTCAACGCCTCCCGGCGGAGGCGTGCACGGAATGTGCGGATATCATGCCGCAAAACTCGCCCTCAAACGGATGAAATAATCGATGCATGACAGGAATCGACGAGCGGGAGCTGAAGCAGCAGTTTGCCAGCGACAATTATGCGGGCATCTGTCCCGAGGCGTGGGAAGCGACGGAGGCCGCCAATCGCGGACACGCGACTTCATACGGAGACGATCCGTGGACTGAGAAGGCTGCGGATGCGTTTCGCAGGCTGTTTGAGACCGATTGCGAGGTTTACTTCGTCTTCAACGGCACGGCGGCAAATTCGCTGGCGCTGGCATCGTTGTGCCAGTCGTACCACAGCGTTATCTGCTGCGATCAGTCGCATGTTGAGACCGATGAATGCGGCGCGCCGGAGTTTTTCTCAAACGGATCGAAGCTGCTGGTGGCGCCGAGCGTCAGTGGAAAGCTGACGCCGGACGCGATTCACGAGCTGGCAACCAAGCGGAAGGACATCCACTATCCAAAGCCGAGAGCGGTGACGGTTACACAGCCCACAGAAACCGGGCGCGTGTACACAATTGAAGAACTGCGGGCGATTTCAGCGATCTGCAAACGGCATGGACTGTCGCTGCATATGGACGGCGCGCGGTTTGCGAACGCGTGCGCCAGCCTGGACTGTTCGCCCGCCGACATGACGTGGCGGAGCGGCGTCGACGTGCTGTGCTTTGGCGGCACCAAGAATGGAATGGCGGTTGGCGAGGCAGTCCTGTTCTTCGATCGCGGACTGGCGGCGGATTTCGACTACCGCTGCAAGCAGGCGGGGCAGCTGGCGTCGAAGATGCGGTTCCTGTCGGCTCCGTGGGTGGGGATGCTGGAGAGCGGAGCGTGGTTGAAAAACGCGCGGCATGCAAATGAGTGCGCGCGGAGGTTTGCGGCGCAGATTGAGGGGATTCGGGGCGTGAGGCTGGCGCAGCCGGTGGAGGCGAATGCGGTGTTCATTCAAGCAGAGCCGGAAGTGCTGGAGCGCCTGCGCCGTCAGGGTTGGAACTTCTACACCTTCATCGGCGGTGCGGCCCGATTCATGTTTGCGTGGGACAGCGACCCCGAGCGCGTCGACGCGTTCTGCCGGGACCTGAGAGAGTGCGCAGCTTAGAATCGGGGATATTATGCCTCTAAGCTATTTACTTATGAGTTAATTAGAGTAAGTGGCGTGACGGCGCCCCGGGGCTGGTTCCAGAAGGTTTAGAGGCCTGATTCGTTGCGGCAGAACGAACATCCTGCTTTTCTCAGTTCTCAGGATCGATGCTCAGGACAAGCTGATTCCATCTTTATAAGGTCCATGCACATACAATTCAATTGCCTAATCTTGATAGATGAGGTTATGTTAGTTCGAAGTAGAGACCCCATTTCTGTGTGCATTGACTCTTGACTGAAAATGGCAGACCTTTAAGACCTTAGGAGATTAAGTATGGGAATAGCGGAGATTCTTGCTTCGATTGATCGTGAAATCTCGACGTTGCAGAGAGCGCGCACGTTGCTGGCAGCCGGAACGGGCGGGGGCAGGAAGAGAGGAAGACCTAGTAAAACGGCGGCCGTTGTGAAGGCTCTCACGAGCAAGCCGGCAAAGAAACAAAAGAAGAGGAAACTGTCACCCGAAGGCCGCAAACGGATTGCCGAAGCTCAAAAGCAGCGCTGGGAGGCGAGGCGGAAGGCCGCCGCAGCTTCCAAGTAACTGAGTAACTTAATCGAATTCGGCGGGCAAGAATCACACCTGGTATCCGATTGCCAGTGTCTCGGCGCGGACTCGCGAAGATTCATAGGACTGCTTACGGGATCGATTGCTGAAGATCCTGGCGTGGGTTACGGCTCGGGCACCTCCCACTTACTCGAACTGGCTGACCTGAAGATGGCCTCAATCACTGCCATATTCCCGAGGGCGTCCTCGAGAGTAACTGGCACTGGGGCGCCGTTTAGAACAGCGTTCGCAAAAGCATCTCCCTGATAGGTGTATTGATTGCCTGCAGGAAAAACCTCAGTGGAAATTCCCGATCCGGTAAGATCGCCCGTTGCGTCGATGAAGAGGCGCGTCGGACGGTTATTGGGCGCATTGAATGGGATCTCGATCTCGATGCGGCCGCGCGTTCCCAGAAAATGGATGCGCTGATAAGGAACGAGCTGCGTGCTGCAGGTAAAGATGGCGTGGCCGGCGGGGAATTCGAGAATTGCCGAAGCAAGCCGGTCGGTTTCCAGTAACGGGTCGCGATCGAGAGCGGCAACTACTCGAACCGGCTCCTGTCCAAACGCGAATCGCGACGAGTGGATGAGATAGCAGCCGATGTCATAAACTTCGCCTCCTCCGGTTTCGACGCGGTTGCGAATGTTTGCGGGATCGGCGTTGAAGTAGCTGAAGCAGCCTATGACCGATCGCAGTTCGCCGATGCGATGTTCGTCGAGCAGTTCGCGCAGGCGCAGCCACTGGCGAAAGCTGCGAATCATGAACGCCTCGGCGATCTTGACGCCGGCGCGATCGCGCGCGTCAATCAGCGACCGAGCCTCGGCGACTGTCATGCTGATCGGCTTTTCGCACAGAACGTGTTTGCCCGCTTTAGCAGCCTTGATGCTCCAGGGAACGTGCAACTGATTGGGCAGCGGGTTGTAAATCGCGTCGATTTCAGGATCGGCCAGCAGTTCCTCATACGAGCCGTAGGCCTTCGCAACACCGAGCGCTGAAGCAGCTTCGCGCGCCTTGGCCAGATCGCGCGATGCGATGGCGGTAACTGAGGTAAGCCGGCCCTGTTGCATGGCAGGGATCACTTTCCTGAGCCCGATGGCTGCGGTGCTGAGAACTCCGAATCTAAGCATGGTCGACATAGTGGCATGATAGCGCCGACGGCGGCGCTTCAGCTGTTTTGCGCGGCAACCAGCCCGATGGCCTCGGCTGAATCTGCGGCCACGCGCAGGAGCGCGCGGTTCGCCGGCTTGAGGAAACCTGCGTCGACGGCGGTGTCGAGGAAGTCGAGGAGTCCATTCCAATAGCCGAGCGTATTGATAAGGATGCACGGCTTGGCGTGAATGGCGAGCTGCGCCCAGGTGACGGCCTCAATCATCTCGTCGAGCGTTCCGTAGCCGCCGGGGAGCGCTATGAATGCGTCGGCGAGCGCGTGCATGCGCATTTTGCGCTCGTGCATGGTAGGGACGACTTCGAGGGTGGTGAGCCGATGGTGGGCGATCTCGCGGCCGGAAAGAACATGGGGCAGGATGCCGATGACCTCGGCCCCGGCTTCGAGCGCGGCGTTGGCGACCGTGCCCATGAGCCCCACTGAAGCGCCGCCGTAGACGAGACCCACGCCGGCAGCGGCAATTGCGCGGCCGAGGGCGCGAGCTTCAGCAAGATATTCGGGATTGTTACCGTTGGCTGATCCGCAATAAACCGCAATACGGCGAAGAGGAAACTGTGGTCGATCCATGCGATTCAAGGATAACGCCGGAAGATTGCGGCAGGGTTAGCGTGACCTTTTGGGGGTGCGGAAGAGAAAAACGAAAGGGATGCAGACAAAGGAGAGGAAGCCGAGGATGCGGAAGTTATCGACATAAGCGAGAAGCGAAGCCTGCTGTTGGACGAGGCGGTAGATTGCACCGAGGGCTTTTTGATGAGCGTCCCAGGAGGACGCGCCCGAGGTGTAGAGGCTGGCCTGGAGGCCGCCGACGATGCTGCGGGCAGCGTCGGAAGCGGAGAGGTCGGCGGCGAGAAAGTTCTGATGGACTTGCGCACGGCGGACGAGCAGGGTGGTTGCCGTGGCTATGCCGATGCTGCCGCCGATGTTGCGCATCAGGTTGTAAATGCCGGCCGCATTGCCTATTTCGTTCTTTGGCAACCGGCCCATGGCCATGGTAGTTAACGGCACAAAGATGAAGCCTCCAGCAAATCCATTGAAGAAGTTGGGCACAGCGACAGTGAGCATTGAGATTTCAAGATTCACCTGGCCGAGCATGAAAGTGGAAACGCCGAGCACGAGAAAGCCGAAGGTGAGCATGTAGCGCGCCGGAATGCGGTCGGCGAGCACGCCGGCAATCAGCATGGAAAGCATGGAGCCGAGACCGCGCGGGCTGACGGCGAGGCCGCTGTCGAGAGCCGGGTAACCGAGCAGCGTTTGCAGGAACAGCGGGAGCAGAGCTGTGGTGCTGTTGAAGACGAAGCCATAAAGGCCGGTGATGATGGTACCGGTGGCAAAGTTGCGATCGAGCAGGATGCGGAGTTGCACGATGGGCTGGCGGCAGTGGAGCTCGCGGGCCACAAAAGCGAGGAACGCCGCGACTGAGAGCGCAGCGGTGAAACAGATCCATGTGGCGCCGAACCAGTCGGACTCCTGGCCTTTGTCGAGAACAAGCTGCAGCGTGCCGAGCCAGAGGGCCAGGAGGGCGAAGCCGAGCGCGTCAATTGATTCGCGGACTTTAGCGCGGACGTAAGGCGGATCTTCAATGAACGTTGCGGCGAGAAAGAGGGCGAGCGCGCCGACAGGAAGGTTGATGTAAAAGATCCAGCGCCAGGAGTAGCTGTCGGTGATCCAGCCGCCAAGGGTGGGGCCGATGACCGGGGCGACCACGATGCCGGTGCCGTAAACGGCCATTGCCTTGGCCTGCTGGTCGCGGGGAAAGCTCTCAAGAAGAATGGATTGCGCAAGCGGCTGCATGCCGCCGCCGCCCGCGCCCTGCAGGATGCGGGCCACGATGAGCATGGGCATGCTGATGGCTGCGCCGCAGAGCATCGACGCGGCGGTGAATAACAGGATCGAAAGCATGAGCAGGCGCTTGCGGCCCATGCGGCGGGTGATCCAGTTCGTGGCCGGCAGCATGATGGCATTGGAGACGAGGTAGCTGGTGAGGACCCAGGTAGCTTCGTCGGTGGATGCCGATAGATTGCCGGCAATGTGGGGAAGCGCGACGTTGGCGACGGAAGAATCGAGGACCACCATGAAGGTGGCGGTCATCACCGAGGCGGCGATGGCCCAGGGGTTGGATTTCGGCGTCCAGTGGGCCGGCTCGACCGTCGCAGGCGTAACAGCGTCGCTCATGGAATCCGCCGGATGGTGAGCCGAGCGAGCGCGGACAAGGGCCGATTCGAACAAATGACCACATATTTATTATTCCGCATTCTCAAGCCGCGCCAGGGCGAGGGCCATGAGCGGTGAACGCCGAAGCCGAATTTGTGGCGGATTTGATGTGCGCGGCGTTGAGCGCAAGGAAACAAGAACGGTTTGTGGCAGACCCTAATGCGGCTGCAGCGAGATGACGAGACGGTTAAACTGGAGACAGGACCTTTCCGGTCCGGACCGTCGCCTTGCGAACAATCCTCTCCAATCTGAATCCCGAGCAGCGCGCCGCGGTTGAGGCCACGGAAGGACCGCTGCTGATCCTGGCTGGCGCGGGGTCCGGCAAGACGCGCGTGATCACCAGCCGGATTGCATGGCTGATCGAAGAGAAGGGCGTGGCGCCGGACGCGATTCTGGCGGTGACCTTTACCAACAAAGCCGCCAGCGAGATGAGCGCGCGAGTCGACCGGCTGCTGGGACACGGCTCGCTGGCCAAGCCGCTGATCGCGACCTTTCACTCGCTCTGCGTACGAATCCTGCGGCGCGATATTGAGGCGCTGAAGGTTGGCGACAAAGGCCTGACGCGGAATTTTGCGATCTTCGACGAGAACGATCAGCAGGGCATCGTGAAGCAGGTCATGAAGCGGATGGGCCTGGACACCAAGCAACTGACGCCGCGAACGGTGCTGGGGCGGATCTCATGGGCCAAGAACCACATGGTCGATCCGCAGGAGTACTTTCTCGGCTCGAAAGATGCGAACGGCGAGCGCATCGCGCAGATCTACAAGCAGTACCAGGCGGAACTCGCGAAGAACAATGCGATGGACTTCGACGATCTACTGCTGGAAGCGGTGCGGCTGCTGAAGGCCTCGCGCGAGGTGCGGGAGCGCTACCAGCGGCGCTACCGCTATCTGCTGGTGGACGAGTACCAGGACACCAACCGGCCCCAATACGAGCTGATGAAGCTGCTGGCCGGGGAGCAGAAGAATGTGTGCGCGGTGGGCGATGAGGACCAGAGCATCTACTCGTGGCGCGGCGCCGATATCCGCAACATTCTCGAATTCGAGCAGGACTTTCCCAATGCGCGCATCATTCGCCTGGAACAGAATTACCGGTCGACGCAGGTGATTCTTGAGGCGGCGGGCGCGGTGGTGGCGAACAACATCAGGCGCAAGGGGAAAAAGTTGTGGACCGAGCGGCAGGGCGGCTCGCTGATTGGCTACTACGAGGCGCCGGATGGGGAAAACGAGGCGCTGTTCATCGCCGACAAGATTCAGGCGTTCATACGGGCGCAGGACTCCGAAGAAGCTCAAGACCGCGGAACGGCGCATTGCGCGGTGCTCTATCGAACCAATTCGCAATCGCGGCTGGTGGAAGAGGCGCTGCGGCGCTACAGCATCGGCTATACGATGGTGGGCGGCTTCAGCTTTTACGAGCGGGCCGAGATCAAGGATCTGCTTGCGTACCTGAGGCTGGTGCGGAATCCGCATGACTCGATGGCGCTTGCGCGAGTCGTCAACACGCCGGCGCGGGGGATTGGCAAGACGACGCTGGAGACGGTGGAGAGGCTGGCGCTGGAGACCGGAAAGTCGACGTGGGATGCGATCGGGGCCGCGATCCAGAACCGGCTGATTCCTGCGCGGGCGCTTTCGGCGCTCGACTCGTTCCGGCAGATCATTGTGGATGCGCAGGCGATGATGGACCCGGACTTTGCTGGCAAGCTTTCGGCGGATGTGGCGGCTGCCGAAGCCGTTGAGGGCGACACGGACTTTTCGTTTGGAGCTGAGTCGCCGGGAGCGGACGGGGACAAGCCGATTGAAGCCCTGGTTGAGGGCGCGGACTTCGAATTTGGAGAGAAAGCGAACGGGCAGATGGCGCTGATCGATCCATCGCACTTTTCGTCCTTCCAGCAGAAGCAGGCTGTGCCATTCCTGAAGATGCCGGAGCGCACGGATACGGCAAAGCCGCCTGCAGGCACCGAGGCGGAGAGAAAGAGCGGGGGCGGAGACGAGGCCGGGAAGACAGAAGGATTCAGAAGGCCGGGCGATGCGGCGACGCTGCCCGAGCTGATCCGGTTCATCATCGATCGCACGGGGTACATCAAGGCGCTCGAGACGGAGGGCTCGCCTGAGGCGTTCAGCAGGATTGAGAACCTGAAAGAACTGGCGAACGCGGCGCACGATGCCGAGGTGCGCGGCGAGACGCTGGCCGATTTTCTCGATCACGCGGCGCTGGCGTCAGACACCGACCAGTTCGATCCCGATGCGCGCGTGACGCTGATGACGCTTCATGCGGCCAAGGGGCTGGAGTTTCCGCTGGTGTTTCTGGCGGGGCTCGAGGAGGGGCTGTTTCCGCACTCGAGGACCCTGAACAACCCTGAGGAACTGGAGGAGGAGCGGCGGCTTTGCTACGTGGGCATGACGCGGGCGATGAACACGCTGATCCTCACGCGGGCGCACTACCGCCGGCGCTATGGGAACGACGCGCCGGAGATGAGCATTCCTTCGCGGTTCCTTGAAGAGGTGCCGCCGGCGCTGATTGAGAACCTGGGCGGACGAAGCCCTGCGTGGTCCACTCCGGCGTATGGATACGGGGGCCGGCGAGGGTTCCGGCGCGGCGACGGAAGAGACTCGACGCGCGATGGCGACAGCCGGCACTACAACTACGAGGATGAGAACCAGGAAGTGAACCTGGCGGCGCGGTCTCGGAGCGGGGCGACGCGGAGGGATCCGTCGAAGCCGTTTGTGGCGTCATGGATGACGGGCGCGAAAAAAAGCCAGCCTGCGCAGGAATCTACTCCAAAAAGTGAAGGCGCGGAAGCGCAGGGCTCGGCAGCGCAGAGTAGCCGCGACGCGAACTCGATCGGCAATATTGCCAAGTTCTTTGGCGGGAAGTCCGGAGCTGGAAGGCCGGGAGCGCTGCCGCGGCCGGCGATGGAGATTGCGGCTCCGGGCGGAGCGAGGGGGTTGAAGCAGGGCGACCGCGTGCGTCACGCGAAGTACGGCGAGGGGACGGTAATGATGAGCGAGGGCTCCGGCGAAGACGCGAAGCTGACCGTGGTATTCGAGCGGCACGGGCTGAAAAAGCTGATGGAGAAGTTTGCCAACCTCAAGAAAATATGATATTTACCTTCCCGATCTATTTTGATGGTATTATGGTGACATCATGATGTCACGAACCCAGGTCACTTTG
>Ga0326727_10027802_pt1 | contig 10344 bp, 10 predicted proteins | sample MB2enrmetagenome_FD_207643 | JGI IMG/M metagenome (GOLD analysis project Ga0326727, IMG submission 207643) | Lab enriched peat soil microbial communities from McLean, Ithaca, NY, United States - MB29MY | ecosystem: Environmental > Terrestrial > Soil > Wetlands > Peat | place: USA: New York...
CATCGCGGTCAGTTTGTCAACGCGGAGATTCGCATCCCGCCGCCTATACATGTGAATGCAATTTCCGTTGCCGCCCCGGCGACGTGTTGGGCGACGAGCGAGCCGATCGGCGCCCCTGCGACGCAAGAAGCGCAAATGAAGCGCAGAACGATTTTGCAATCCTGCGCCAGCGTCGCGCCGCCATTGCGCCGCCACAGCGAACCGCAGAGCCTGTTGGCGCTTGCGCCTTGAGCCGCCGGTGCCTCGAACCGCGCCCGACCATTGGCGCGAGAGATCTGAGAGACGGTCGCCCGGCGCGGTCCCTCGACACTTTGTCGTCACGCGAAACGAAATTTCCATTCGGCGCCGCCGGAGTTCGAGGCCCCGCCAGGACTAGGTAATTTCCGACGCTGCCGCCCCTCGAACGATCCCGCTACGGTCTCGATGCGAGACGGGAACGGCGCAATTCCAGGCGCCGTCGCGTGTCGCTAGGAAACACACGGAGAATGCAGCCATGGATAAGAACAGGATCGCCGGTTCGGTCAAGGAAGTCACCGGCGCCGCGAAGGAGGCGGTCGGCAAGGTCATCGGCGACGCCAAGTTGCAGAGCGACGGCAAGGCCGAAAAGGACGTCGGCAAGATCCAGAAAGCCGTCGGCGGCGTGAACGACGCGGTGCGGGACGCGCTGAAGAAGCCGTGAGGCCCGCGGCCTCCGCCGGGGCGAACCCTATCAGCCAGAGGGCTGGATCATGAGCCTGATTCTTATCATTATTTTATTGATCATTCTCTTCGGCGGCGGCGGTGGTTATTACGCGCACAGTCACTATGGCGCCCCCGGGCTCGGCGGCGTTCTCGGCATCGTTTTGATCGTGCTTGTCGTGCTGTGGCTCGTCGGCCGCTAGCCGATCGCAAGTGCGCGGCGAGCGATTGGCCGCGATGCATTAGCCAGCGTGTCCGGACCGTGAAATCGCCGCGGCGTCCGAGTGCGTAGATTCCGAGGGAGCGTGACGACATCCGGTAGCCGTAGGATGCGGCTACAGAATCGGCGGCGGTTCGCGCCGTGCAGAACTTTCGGAGGGCGCCACGTCGAGTGAAAGTCTAATCGTCATCCTTGCCGTCGGCCTCATTGCAGGATGGTCGGCGGGCCAGATCGTCCGAGGCGCCGGATACGGGCTCATCAACGACCTCGTCATCGGCGTCGTAGGAGCCTTCATCGGCGGGTGGTTGCTGCCCCGATTGGGCGTCCAACTTGGCGCGGGCATTATCGGCGCGATCGTCGACGCCACTGTCGGCGCGCTGTTGCTCCTCTTGGTCCTTCGACTCGTTCGCGGCGGGGGCCGCTGGAGAGGCGGATGGGGAAGCCGCTGGGGCCGAACGTCAGATCTCGTCCGCCCGCCAGGCTAAGCGCCGACCCCTCAGCCGGCCGGTTCGCCGCCGACGATGAAGCCGCCGCCCAGCACCCGGGCGCGCGGGTCGCACGCGGCGTAGAAGACGCAGGCCTGCCCGGGCGAAACGCCGCTCTCGGGGTCGTCGAATTCAACTTCGCCGCCGGGAAGGAGCGTCGCGGCAGCGGGCGGGCGCGTCGAGCGGACGCGCGCGGCGATCGGCAGGCCATGCTCGGGAATGTCCTCGAAGGCGCCCTCGCCGATCCAGTTGACGTCGCGCAGGCGAATGCGCCTCGTTTCGAGGGCCTGGCGGGGTCCCACGACAACCCGCGCCGCGCGCGCGTCGAGCGCGACGACGTACAGCGGCTCCGCGGCGGCGATCCCGAGGCCGCGCCGCTGCCCGATGGTGTAATGCAGGATGCCGGCGTGGCGGCCGAGCACCCGGCCGTCGATATGGACGATTTCGCCGGCCTCGGCGGCGCCGGGGAGCAGGCGCTCGATCATCTGACTGTAGTGGCCGGCCGGCACGAAGCAGATGTCCTGACTGTCCGCCTTGTCGGCGACCGCGAGGCCGAATTCGCGCGCGAGCGTCCGCACCTCCGGCTTGAGCATGGCGCCCAAGGGGAAACGCAGCAGCGAGAGCTGCTCGCGCGTGGTGGCGAACAGGAAATAGCTCTGGTCGCGCTCGGGGTCGGCGGCGCGGTAGAGAGCGCGCGCGCCGGCGCCGTCCTCTTCGGAGACGACGTAGTGGCCGGTGGCGAGGATGTCGGCGCCGAGGTCCTTGGCGGCCTCGAACAGGTCGGCGAACTTCATCAGTTGATTGCACGCTACGCAGGGAACCGGCGTTTCGCCGGAGACATAGGCGCGCGCGAAGGGCACGATGACCTTCTCGCGAAACCGCGTCTCGTAATCCAGCACATAGTGGGGAACGCCGAGGCGCTGGGCGACGTCGCGCGCGTCGTGGATGTCCTGGCCGGCGCAGCACGCGCCTTTGCGGTGCGTCGCCGCGCCGTGATCGTAGAGCTGCATGGTGACGCCGACCACGTCGTAGCCCTCGCGCGCCAGCAACGCCGCGACGACGCTCGAATCCACGCCGCCGGACATCGCCACGACGACGCGCGTATCCCGAGGGGCCTTGGGCAGGCCGAGGCTATTGAGGGCGCGCGGCGAAGCGACCCGAGTGATCTGCGGAGCCAACATCACAATTCATCCGAGGCCGATCAGGCCATGTACTTAAGCACTATAGCATCAGGCGCCAGCGGCTTCAGGGAAAATGTGGTCGCCCGCCGGCCGGGCCGAGGCGCCGGCGCGCGCCGCCCCGGCCCCAGCGGCGTCGACAATATCGAGGCAAATCAGCGGGTTTTGAAACCCTTTGTTATCAATTTCGGCGCCGCGCGCTTAGGCAAATCTTAAGTTGCAAGCCGTACACTTCCAGCGAGTTCGACTTGCGTTCGAGTGTGAGAGCGAAATGAGTGAAGCGCTTCGACCGAGAGTGAAGTATGTCATCGGTCCGGACGGCAGCCCGCTAACGATCGCCGATTTGCCGCCTTCCTCGACCAAACGTTGGGTCATTCGCCGCAAGGCCGAAGTCGTCGCCGCGGTGCGCGGCGGCCTGCTGTCGCTCGAAGAGGCCTGTTCGAGATACACCTTGACGGTCGACGAATTCTTGAGCTGGCAGGTCTCGATCGATCAGTTCGGCCTGGCCGGCCTGCGCACGACGCGCATCCAGCAATACCGCCACTGACCCACGCCGCGCGGCGTCAGGCGCCGCGCACGTATTGGCGCCAATTGTGCGCTTCCTTGAATCCCAACGCTTCGCGCGCCTTGCGGTTCGACAGCGGCGCCTCGAATTTGTCGAGCGGGCGCGTGAGGGGAACGCCGGGACAATGGCGCGCGAGGAATTCGCGCGTCGGCGTATTGAGAGTGATCGTGTCGTTGACGGCGTTGAAGATCTGGAAGCCGAGGCCGTCCTTCTCCAGGCACAGATGCACGATCTCGCCGAGGTCGCGCGCGTCGATATAACTCCAGGCGTTGCGCTTGCGCATCATCGGATTGGCGAGAAAGGCCGCGAACTGGCCGTACTCGTGGGGCTCGATGACGTTGCCGATGCGTAACGCGTAGATATCGGCCCCGTAGCGCATGGCGAAGGCGCGCGCGGTCTTCTCGTTGCAGACCTTGGACAGGCCGTAGCTGTCCATCGGATCGACGTCGTAGTCTTCCTCGAGCGGGAAGCTGTGAAAGTCCTTGTCGCCTTCGGCGAAACAAACGCCGTAGGTCGTCTCGCTGGAGGCGATGACGACCTTGCGCACGCCGAGCTTCATCGCCGCCTCGATCACGTTGTACGTGCTCACGACATTGGCGACGAAGGTGGCGTTGTCCGGCTCGATCAGCACGCGCGGGATCGCGGCGAAATGCACGACGGCGTCCGGCGCGCTGGGGACTCGGCCAAGATCGAACCCCGTCAAGCCCAAATGCGCGGTCAGCGCATTGAACGCCTGGCCGCTGTCGGTGAGATCGGCGATAAGCGTGTTGACGCCGGGCAGATCGTGCGGCTTCAGGTCGACGTTGAGGACATGATGGCCCTTGGCCAGCAGATGCGCCACGGCGTGCCGCCCGGCCTTGCCGCTTCCGCCGGTGAAGACAATGCGTTTTGCCGACATGGCCGCTCCTCGACTCCCTCGCCGCCGATGACGAACCCATAGCGGCCAAACCCCTTGCCGTCGAGACGCGGGAAAGAATTGTCGGCGCCGCCAATCGCGCTTGGGTCAGGCCGCCGACGCTTCCATCGCCGCATCGTATTCGCCGCGCCGCGCGGCCCGGTTGCATTGGGCGCGATGGCGAATGGATTTCTGCGCCGCCGCGGCGTTGGCCGCCTTGCCGCCCCAGATGTCCAAGCCGGGTTGCTGGATCGCACGGGCGAAGGAAAACGCCAGCGCCCACGGCGCGCGCGGCGCCGCTCGCTTGAACCGGACGTTCATCGCGTTGAGCCGGGCGGAGGCGAGTTCGCTCGATTGGCCTCCCGACAGGAACGCGATCCCCGGAACCGCAGCGGGAACCACCCGCATGAAGCTCTGCACCGTGGCGTCGGCGACCTCCTCGACCGTTTCTTGCTTGGCGCAGGCCAATCCCGGCACGATCATGTTCGGCTTGAGGATCATCGCCTCCAGCTCCACCCCTTGGACGGCGAGCTCACTGAACACGCTGCGTAGGACTTCCTCGGTCGTTTTCCGGCAACGATCGAGCGTGTGATCGCCGTCCATCAGCGCTTCCGGCTCGACCACCGGGACCAGACCCGCCTCCTGGCACAAGGCGGCGTAACGCGCCAAGGCATGGGCGTTGGCCTCGATGCAGGCGCGGCTGGGGATGCGCTCGCCGATCGCGATCACCGCGCGCCACTTGGCGAAACGGGCGCCCAATTGGACATACGCCTTCAACCGGCCGCGCAGGCCGTCGAGGCCCTCGCTGACCTTCTCTCCGGGATGGCCGGCCAAGTCCGTCGCGCCGGCGTCGACCTTGATGCCGGGAATGATCCCGGCGTCGGCGAGGACCTTGACGATCGGCGCGCCCGCCTTCGTCGTCTGGCGCATCGTCTCGTCGAACAGGATCGCGCCGCTGATGCTCTCTCCTAGACCCGGCGTCGTCGCCAGCAGCTCGCGGTAGGCGCGCCGCGCCTCTTCCGTTTGCGGAATGCCCAATTTGCCGAATCGCCTGTGGAGCGTCGGAACGCTCTCGTCCATCGCCAGCAGGCCTTTGTCGCCCGCAACCAACGCCCTCGCGACTTCCCTCAGCGCCTGCATCGCCATCTTGCGTCGCTCCCTGGTTCGCGCCCGTTGTCGGCGCCGCTTTTCGCGTCTCCCGTTATATCGCATCTCGGCGCCGAAGCGACGCCAAATTCGCGTTGCGCGGGATCAACCGGACGGGAGGTTCGGGCGCTTGGCCTCGCCAAGGGAATGGCGCCGCTTTGCGGCGTTTCCTAGGGCCGTCGCGCATCTTGGGCGCCGCGCTCCCCTTCACCGCAGCAGCTTGAAGGCGTGCGGCGACCAGTCGTTGCGGGCGACGCCGGGGATGCACCACAGCATGCACAAAGGCTCGATCGCGCGCGCCGCTTCGACGGCGCCCATATCCGCCGTCTCCCAGCCGAACTGATCGAGCAGCGTCGTCACGGCGCGCTTGGCCTCGTCGCGATCGCCGCAGATGAACATCGTCGGCTTTCCCCCGGCAAAATGGGGATTGACCATTTGCGCGGCCCCCACGGAATTGAACGCCTTGACGAAATGCGCCGCCGGGAACGCCTTTTGCAGGCGCTCCATCAGCGAATCCGTCAGGCTGGTGAAGAACGACAGCACGCCGTGGACCGGCGGCCCGCCGCCGATCGGATTGGTGGCGTCGATCACGGTCTTCGCCGCGATGCTGGCGGCGCCGGCGAGTTTCAGCGCGTCGAGCGCGACCGCGCCGCCGACCGCCAGAACGACGATTTCGCCGAACGCCGCCGCCGCGGCGAAATCGCCGACCCGAGCGCGAGGGTTCTTGGCCGCCCAGTCCTTGAGCTTGGCCGCCTCGCGCGTGCCCAGCATGACTTCGTGACCGTGTTTGAGAAAGCCCGCGCCAAGAGTCTGCGCGACTACGCCCGATCCGACGACGCCGATTTTCATGTGCTTTCTCCCTGGCAATGATGCGGCGCCGCTCGGCCCGCGGTAGGCCAGTCATCTGGGGAGGCGGGCGCGCGGCGGCAAGCCGCGCCGCTCAAGGCCCGGCATCGTCGCGCTTGCGCGGCGCCGGCTTGGCCACTATAAGGCCGGCTTGCGCCGTTCGCGGCGCTGTCGGAGTGTAGCGCAGCCTGGTAGCGCACCTCGTTCGGGACGAGGGGGCCGGAGGTTCAAATCCTCTCACTCCGACCATTTTACCTCACAACGTATTGACTTTGCTGCGTATTTATTTTTCCGATCGAACCCAGTCCCCCGGATAGTCCCCCAGATAAGCAAGAATTTGGGCGAACGTCGGCGTACGCCTCAACCAAGTGTCGAGGAGCCTTCTGTCACGATCGGTTCGGCTAAGCTGCGCCCATGTAGGTCGTTCATGAGTGTAACAGCGTCTTCCAATAGCGGTCGTTCGTTTAGCGGCCCCGGCCTGATCCGACCCGCTTCGGAAGCCCCCTGATCGCCACGGGCGAAGGTTCCTGTTGACCCACAGCGGTCCCTCTTTGCCGAAGTCAACGCGGGCAAGCAGACAGTCCGCACGGCAATTGATGATCGCGAGGCTTGGCCCCTTCATTTCGAAGGTGTGGGAAGGACCGGCTTGGCGAAATCCGCCTCGATTTCGTCCATCAGCGGATTGTTGATCCTGGCCTTGCGAAGCGCGGCTACGTCGCCGCGCCCGTCGCGCCGTATCGCCATTATTTTCGCCGCCGATGAACCGCCGGCGCAGTCGGAGCGACGAACCGACGTAAGGCCGGCGGGCGCCGGGCGGGGTCAATGTTGGACGCCGATCGGGGGTCAAACGCCGCGCCGATTCACATCTGGAGTTCGTCATGCCTCGCGGGTCCCGCCTGTTTGTTTGCGCGCTTCTCGGCTTTTCCGCCGTCGCGTTCGCCGCCGCCGAGGGTTCGGCGGCGCCCGTAGTCATTCCCGGAATCGGCCCGGTCCTGGCGGCCGAGCCGGCGCCGCCCGCGCCGGCGAACGGCGGCCTCGTCGGCGGCTTCATCGAATTCCTGCTCGGCGGACGCCCCGCCGCGCCCAACGCCGCGGCGGCGGTCTCCCCGCCGCCGCCCGCGGCCGAGCCCGCCGTCGCCTCGGCGGCTTCCGAGCCCGCAGACGCCGCCGCGGCGCTAAGCGAGGAATATCGGCGCCAGGAAGTCGATTATTCCGGCTCGGAGCGGCCGGGCGCCGTCGTCATCGACACCGCCAAGAAGTTCCTCTTCCTCGTCGAGCCGAACGGCCGCGCCATCCGCTATGGCGTCGGCGTCGGCCGGCCGGGCTTCGAATGGTCGGGCGTCAAGACGATCACCCGCAAGGCCGAATGGCCGGACTGGACTCCGCCGCCGCAAATGCTGCTGCGCCGGCCCGACCTGCCGACCCACATGGACGGCGGCCCCGACAACCCGCTCGGCGCGCGCGCCCTCTATCTGGGCTCGTCGATGTTCCGCATCCACGGCACCAACGAACCCGAGACGATCGGCCAGAACGTCTCCTCGGGCTGCATCCGCATGATGAACGACGACGTCATCGACCTCTATGATCGCGTCCGCGTCGGCGCGAAGGTCATTGTCCTGTAGCGGGGACGGCGGGCGCCGGGGATCGCCGATATCGTCCGGCTCCGACGCCGCGGCCTGAGCCTGCGCAAGATCGCCGAGCGGCTGAAGGCTACGGGCGTCGCGATCTCGGCGAGCGCGGTAGGCGACGTCGCCAAACGACACGACGCCGAGACGCGTTTTTGAGAGAGGCGAGCCTCTAGGAGCCCCGCTGGCGGCGAAGTCTGAGGCCCCCGCTGTCGCATTTGGCGCCTCGGAAAATTCCGGCCGCCAGCGGGCCGCGTTTGGCGCTTTAGTGCCCATTACGGCCGGCCCCGGGCAATGAGGCGGTTCTCGACAGCGGACACGATGCCGACGAGGCGCTTTCGGCGACCTGAGTGGACGAGTGACCTCCGGATCGACCGAGCCGATGGCCCCGTTGTGCCGAAGCGGCCATTCCTTCAGAAAGCAGCGCAGTGCTTGGCGCCTCCACCAGCGGACGTCCGATCTCTGCGTGCGCTGATGCCTGCGCCTATGGAGAGAAGACGGCGCGCCGGTCGTCCTTCAGCGCCCTGATCCACGACGCGGTACCGGCGGTCTGATCCTCGCGTCGACGCGAGGTCGGCGCACGGAAAGGCCGCCGACGCGGCGATCCCGCGCCGAGAATGCGCTCAGCTGCGCTGACGCCCGCGCCAAAGCCAGGTTGATAGAACCATCCAAATCGCACACTACGTAACCGAAACGCCGCGGCATGCGACCGGATGCCGCAGCGAAACCGAGATGACGGCGGACGATGATTGTTGGGCGGCCCCTCAAAACCTTCGTTTTCCGCGGCAAGCGCCGAGCGCGGTGTTCTTCTGGCCCAGAGTTTGGCGAAAGGCGAGAATAGTAATCGGCGAGGGTGCTCGCGCCGATCGACGTCGTAACTTGCTGGTTGGCGTCGCTTCGGTCGGAATCCTCGGCGCTTGCTCACCGCACGGAACGAGCCGCATCGTTGAGGAGAACGAACATGGGATGGCGAACGCGATCGCTGTTTCGCGCCTGGTGCGTCGTCGTGGCGACAGGGCTGTCGCTTCCCGGCGCTGCGCCGCAAGCCGGCGCGCCCGTCGACGGGCGGATCAAGACGTTGACCCAGGCCTACAACGCGTCGGGTCAACAGCTGTTCGGTCAGTTCGCCGCTTCTTCCGGCAACGTCGTGTTCTCGCCCTATTCGATCGGGGCCGCCATGGCGATGGCGCTCGCCGGCGCGCGGGGCGTGACGCAAACGGAAATGCTATCGGCGCTTCAGCAGAAGCTAAGTCCATCCGAGATCAACGCCGCGAACGCCGCCGCGCTCGCCGTTCTCGGCGGCTACGACACGAGCGCGATGGCGCCGGAGTGTCCGCCGGGGACGACCTTCAGCGACGGGCGATGCGAAGCGCCAGTACTTTCGAATGGACGTTGCCCGCCTCCCCTCGAACCGGGCGACGACAAGTGCGTCGGGCCGCCGGCGGAGCGTCCGTCGGCGGTGCTGGCCCTCGCCAACGCGCTCATGCAGACGCCGGGCGCGGCGCCCGTCGCCGACGATTACAAGGCGCTGCTCGAACGCGATTACGCGGCGGAGACGTTCGACGCCGTTCAGCTCGACGACGTCAACGCCTGGGTCAGCCGCAAGACGCAGGGCAAGATCGACCGCATCCTGTCAAGAGTGCCGCCCAACGCCACCATTCTCCTCAACGCCGTCTACTTCAAGGCGCATTGGCGGTCGCAGTTCCTCGTTTCGGCGACGCAAGACGAAGCGTTCCATCTCGACGGATCGCAGAGCGTCCAGACGCCGACCATGCACAAGACCGAACATCTCGCGCTGGCGCGGCAGCCGGGTTTTCGCGCCGTCGCGTTGCCCTATGATGTCGGCGGCATCGAAATGGTCGTTGTTCTGCCCGACGCGACAGACGGCGCGGCGGCCATCGCCCGACGTCTTGACGCGCCGCAGTTGGATGCGCTGTTCGCCGCCCTGCAAACGGCGGAGGGCCAATCGGTCGATCTCGCGCTGCCGAAGTTCAAGGCCCGCTTCGCGGCCGACAACGTCGAGAAGGCGTTCCAGCGCCTGGGAATGGTCAGGGCGTTCGACTGCTACCGGGCCGATTTCAGCGGCGTCACCGACCAGCCGGTCGGGCAAGAAAGAATGTTCATCAGTCAGATCGCCCATCGCGCCATACTCGACGTGATGGAGAGCGGCACGGAAGCCGCTGCGGCGACCGCGGTCGCCCTCTCGGGTCATGCGGCCTCCCGCCCCGGGCTGCCGCCGACGCCGTTTCACGTCGACCATCCGTTCCTGTTCTACGTGTTGGAAGAAACGACTGGCGCGATCCTGTTTCAAGGCCGCATCGTCGATCCGCGACAGTCGTGACGGCTATCGGCCGGTCAGCCCGTCTCCGTGCCCACCATAGCGGCGTGCGACGCCAACGGCCAAGATGCGCCCACTATTGTCGTTCAGCCGACCGCCGGGGAATCTCAGAAGCAGACGTTCAGGCGATGAGCCAGATCATAGGGACGACCAGCGCGGAGCTGGTCGCCGCCGCACCGTTTCCAACTATCCTTCTTGTTGGAAACGCCGATGAGCAAGGCACTACCGTTGAGCTAAGAGTCCTAGGAGCCTGTCTGAGAAATGGGGGATTTTTGTAGCGCGGGGGGCGCGAATCTGATTCGGCTTGCCCATGAGCAAGAGATATCGCCCGTGGAAGATTGACGAACCGATGCTGCTGCCGGCGACGG
>Ga0326727_10027805_pt1 | contig 10343 bp, 6 predicted proteins | sample MB2enrmetagenome_FD_207643 | JGI IMG/M metagenome (GOLD analysis project Ga0326727, IMG submission 207643) | Lab enriched peat soil microbial communities from McLean, Ithaca, NY, United States - MB29MY | ecosystem: Environmental > Terrestrial > Soil > Wetlands > Peat | place: USA: New York...
CCCTGCACGCCACGAGCTGGCCGCCTATCACGGCGCATTGACCCCACGAGAGTTGGACGCGCCGGAGGTGGAAACAGAGGCACTGGCCTTTGGGGCGGCGCTGCACGATCTGGGCTGGCTGAGACGCGTGGACGTGCGCGGGGCCGACCGCTTCCGCTGGCTGAGCGGGATGGTGACCAATACGGTCAACGATCTGTTTCCCAATGCCGGCGCGTGGAACCTGGTGCTGGATGCACAGGGGCACATCCAGGGCGACCTGACGGTGTGGCGTGGGGGCGAGGAGTTGTCGCCGCAGCGCCGCAGCCCAGTGAATCCGCCGAGGGAGTTCAACGTCAGCGGAGATCATGAACAGGATCGGCTGCTGGGAACGCCGTTTGCCGGCGAGTCGGAACTGGAGCTGGAGATTGCCGCCGACCAGCTCGACAAGCTGCTGGCCCACCTGAACAAGTTCATTGTCATGGACGATGTGGAGCTGGTTCCGCTGGGCGAAGAGCAGGTGGGCGAAGCGGGCTCGCAAACGACCGTGGGGCTGACCGGCCCGTCGGCGGCAGAGGTGCTGGAACGCGTAGGGCTGCCGGCGCTTGTGACCTCCATGACGGGAACCACAGTGGATTGGAACGGCTGGGAGGTGCGGATTCTGCGCAGCTACGGAGTTCTGGCGCCGCACTACGAGTTCTGGCTGCCATTGGCGGGGCTGGCCAAGCTGTGGTCGTGCCTGCGCGCGGGCGGGGCAACGCCGGTGGGTTCGGCGGCGCTGGAGGCGTTTCGCGTGGCCGAGGGGATTCCGGTGTACGGCGTGGACATGGCGGAGCGCGATCTGCCGCAGGAGACGGCGCAAACGCGGGCCCTGCATTTCAGCAAGGGCTGCTACCTGGGCCAGGAGATTGTGGAACGCATCCGTTCGCGGGGCCATGTGCACCGGCATCTGCGGCCGCTGGAGCTGACCGGGCCTGTGCCCGCGGCCGGCGAGGAACTGACGCTTGAAGACGGGACGGTTGCCGGAGCGATCACGAGCGCGGCCCCATTGACGTTCAAGGCCGGACGGCGCGTGTTTGCGCTGGGCATGATTCGCGCCGAGGCCGAAGCGAAGGGCCAGAGCTTGCGGTTCAAAGCCGGGGCCGTGGAGGGAACGGCAAGCATTTTGGATGCGCCGCCGAGGCTCGGTTAGGGACGGGGTGAGGTATACCCGGCCTTGCTGGTTTCCCACCCTTTCGAAAAAAACGCGAAAGGATGGGGCGGCCATTTTCGTGGTGGGTTGAGGACGAGGAGTTGAGATTCTAGGTTTCCCAGGTCCCCAAAAGCGAGGGACCTGGGGCACCCATTTTTCGTGGTGGGTTGGATCGATAGGCCGTGCGGATGAGAAACTTGAAAATATGAGCGATAGGCCAAAAATCGAAGTCATCGACCGCCGCAAGATCAAGGCAGAGGAAGAAAAGGAAAGCGGAACCGCGGCGCAGGCCGCGCCAGCGGAGAAGCCGGCCGCACCCGCGCAAAGTGGATCTGGGCCCGGACCGCGCTTAGTGGTGAACGAGGCCGCACGCGAGGCGTCCGGGCACGAGGCCGAAGAACGGGAGTCTGCGCAGGCCGCGGAGAAGCGGTTGGCGGAGGAGTTGTCCCTGGGGCCGACTGCCGAGGAAGGCAGAAAGTCGAAGGCCGCTTACGACGCGTCGGCACAACGGATCGAGGACCTGATCCGCGCGCAGAATCCCGCCGTGGGTGCGCAGCCGCCGGTGGGGTTCGAACACCTGGTGCAGCAGTTCTACCTGAGCGCGATGCTGCAGATGGGCGCGGACACGCAGGAGGGCCAGCGGCCGAGGGTGGACATCATGGGGGCGCGCGCGACCATTGACCTTTTAGCGGTTCTGGCGGAAAAGACCAAGGGCAACCTGACCGCCGCCGAAGATCGCATGCTGCAGTCGGTACTGTTCGAGCTGCGCATGGCCTTTCTGGAACTGAGCAGCATGGTGACGGCGCCCAATGTGCCGCCGGCGCCGAAGAAGTGAAAAGCAGCCTCTAGCTTCTAGCTCCTAGCCTCTAGCTGGACTCTCTTGCGACGACGCCGTTGGGTCACTTATTCACGTCAATGTTTAGCCGGGATGATGATGCAGAAACTCCGCCGCATACGGCAGACCTATAGCCCTAGGCTAGAAGCTAGCAGCTAGGAGCTAGAAGCTTTCGCATGGACGCTACCCTCACATTTTTGGGCACGGGGACCTCGATGGGGGTTCCAACACTGGCATGCGCGTGCGCGGTGTGCACCTCGGCCGACGCGCACGATCGCAGGCTGCGGCCTTCGGTTTTGTTGCAGTGGCACGACACCCGGACAGGGACTGAGCGCGCGGTGGTGATCGACACCGGCCCCGACTTCCGCGAGCAGGCGCTGCGCGCGAAGCTCGCGCGCGTGGATGCGGTCTTCTACACGCACGGTCACGCCGACCACATTCTGGGCATGGACGATCTGCGGCCGTTGAGCTTTGTTTCCGGCCGGCGCGGCCGGCCGATTCCGCTCTACGCCGACGAGGAGACAGCGGCGGTTCTGCGGCAGGTGTATGCGTATACCTTCTCGCCTCAAGCCACCTATCCCACGCGGGCGCGCGTGGAGCTGAAGCCGTTGGCCGGGCGCAATTCGGTCGACGGCGTGGAGTTTGTGCGCATTCCGCTGCTGCACGGCGAGATGCCGATCAACGGCTTCCGTTTCGGCAACGCAGCGTACATGACCGACGTGAGCGTGATTCCGGAGCCGAGCTTTGCGGTACTTGAGGGAGTCGAAGTGCTGGCGATTTCCGCCCTTCGTCACGCGCCGCACCCCAGCCACGCGACCCTCGAGCAGTCGCTCGCGTGGGCGCGGCGCATCGGAGCGCGGCAAACCTGGTTTACGCATATCGCGCACGACCTGGGCCACGAGGAAACCAACCGCAATTTGCCGGCGAACGCCCGGCTCGCTTACGACGGGTTGAGCGTGCCCGTAACGCTATGAGCGGCGGGGGCAACGCGGGGCCACAAGAGGTCGGGACGATGCAGGTCTTTCGCTCGCTGGCGGAGATTCCTGCCGGGTTCGGTCCCACGGTGGCCGCGGTGGGCAACTTTGACGGCGTGCATCGCGGGCACCGCGAGATTCTGGCCAGCGTGACAGCGGAAGCGCGCAGCCGCTCGGCGCGCGCCGTGGCCATTACATTCGATCCGCACCCGGAGCAGTTTTTGCGCCCCGCGCAGGCGCCGCGGCTGATCACGCCGAACGCCGAGCGGATGCGCCTGCTGGCCGAGACCGGAATCGATGCGGCGCTGGTGCTGAATTTCGACGAGGCATTGGCCAATCTCGCGCCGCGCGCGTTCGTCGAGCAGATTCTGGTTCACGGGCTCCAGGTGCGGAGCGTGCACGAAGGGCGCAACTTCCGCTTTGGGCACGGGGCCGCGGCCGGCGTCGAGGAGCTGGCCGCGATGGGCGCGGAGCTGGGCTTCGCGGTCGAATTGCACGATGCGGTGCGCGTGCGCGGGATGGAGGCTTCAAGCTCGACGATTCGCGCCTTGGTCGCCGCGGGCGATCTGCGGCGGGCGCGATGGTTGCTGGGCCGTCCCTTCGCGGTGCTTTCGACACAGGCGCGGGGGCGCGGCATCGGCACGCGGCTGCTGGTGCCCACGGTGAATCTCGCCGCCTACGAGGAATTGCTTCCGGCCTTTGGCGTCTACGTGACGCGGCTCAAGATCGACGGCCGCGCGTTTGAGGCGGTGACGAATGTGGGCAACCGGCCGACGTTCGGCGAGGCGTCGTTCGCGGTGGAGTCGCACCTTCTGGATTTTGAACCGGTGGAGATCGGCCCTGAAATGACAGAAGCCACGCCGGTCGAGCTCGAATTTCTGCTGCGGCTGCGCGGCGAGCGCGAGTGGCCGTCGCCGGAAGCGCTGAAAGCGCAGATCTTCAAGGATGTAGCGCGGGCGAAGGAATATTTTCGCCTTTGTGGACTCTTGAAGTCCAGAATTGACAGCCCCGGGGCTTAGGTATAAGCTTTGCTTAGGCTTCCTGTCCCTCCAAGTATTTCTGCTCCTTCTCAGCTTGGATTCGGTCCATTCTCACGATTCAGTCTCACGATTCAGCAGTAATCCGACTTTGCAAAAATTTCATTTTTTGCGAAATCTTCACATTGCTCTCTTCTGAGACGCAGTGATCCCAATATCCCGAGGTTGAAGCACAAGGGCCGTCCGGCCCCCAAGAAAGGTTGCGCTCATGATTTCCCCAGGAACCAAAGATACTGGCAACAGTTTTAGAATGGACTCCTCCACCGACTTTAGAATGGATTTCTCCTCCGGCCGCGAGCGCGGCATGTCGATTGCGGTCGTCGATGCGGACTTCGAGCGTGGCAACGCGGTGTCAGCTATTGTCAATGCGTTGCGGCCCAACGGAGTGATGCCGCGCGTAACAAGACTGGCGGATGCAGGAAACCCACAGGCTCTCGTGAACCAGGGTATTGACGTAGTGCTCATGGCTGTGGATTGCGACAAGGAACGGGCGCTCGAAGCCATTGAGGCGCTATCCAGCTCGGGAAAGACGACCCCCATGGCCTACTCGGGAGACGCCGGAGACGATATGCTGATCCATTGCATGAGGGCGGGGGTGCGTGAGTTTCTCCACTATCCCTTTGAGCAGGGTGTTATCCAAGAGGCATTCCGTCGCAAGGCGAGCCGCGGCCAGTTGATGCCGGACACAAAAAAGGCGACGGGCAAGTCGTTCGCGTTTTTTGGCGCCAAAGGCGGTTCCGGCGTGACCACGGCGGCCTGCAACTTTGCCATTTCGCTGGCGCAGGAATCGAAACGGAACACACTTCTGATCGATCTCGATCTGCCGCTCGGCGATGCTGCGTTGTGCCTTGGCATCGGCAGCGAATTCTCCACTCTCGATGCGTTGAGCAAGGCGCAGGATCTCGATTCCACGTTTCTGGCCAAGCTGTTGTCACAACATCAATCCGGATTGCGCGTGCTTGGAGCTCCCGGCAGATATCATCGCGTGCCTCCGCCGGGCGAATCCGTGGACCAATTGCTCACTGTGGCCTGCCAGTCGTTCGATTACGTGGTGGTGGATGCGGGATCCAAGCTGGAGTTGATGGACACGCAGCTTTTCGACCTCGTTTCCACGATCTTCCTGGTCACGCAGGTGGGCGTTGCCGAACTGCGCAACGCCAACCGGGTGATCACCGAGTGCTTCCAGGCCTACGGTTCGAAGGTGGAGGTAGTACTGAACCGGTATACGGCCGATTTGTTCGGCATCAACGATGAGGCCATCGAAAACGCCCTCACCGTGCCCGCACAATGGAGAATTCCCAACGACTTCGCGGCGGTTCGCCGGATGCACCACACCGCCGAGCCGCTTGAGGACTCGAAGATTCAGCGCGCCATCGGGAAAATGGCGGCCGCGGCCTCCGGGTTGCGGGAAGAACCCCAGGACAGAAAAAAGAGGAGAACCGGTTTTCTCAGACTCTTGAGAGCGTGACGCGGGCGGAGCGGTATTCCGGATAAGACAGCTTCTAGTTTCTAGCTTCCAGCTTGTGGTCGCTCCAAGCGTGCTACCCCTGACCTCAGAAACGGGACCCGGGGCTCGCGCGCCATGAATCCGCGCCCAAATCGCCATTCCTAAAAGCAAAACGCCCGCTCCGGAAAACAGAACCGCTTTTGCGCGGCGATTCCAGACGGAGCGCGAGGCGAAGATGGCGCCCAGCAGAATGCCGGCACTGAGGCATTCTCACTATTCCTATAGGGTGGGTTTCGTGGTTTCCCATCCTTTTCACAAAGAACGTGAAATGGATGGGGCACGGATTTTCCTTACACCATCATTGAAGATGCTCTGGAAAGAAGAGCGATTGGGTTATGCAAGTAGATTGAAATCGGAATTTGCAAGCGCTCGCCGGGGGTCTTCCGGCATTATTATAGTAACTTCCCGAAGCCCAAACATACTCTTCCCCGTTCACTTGGGAGCCGATTCTGTCTATAGGATTTAGCGATGCCGAGCCCGCAAGTTCCCATTTGCGGAATTTATTTCGCGGATTTCCCGAGAGGCAGAGGACCTCAACGTCCCGGTGGCGGAAGTGCGCCATGCGACGCGGAAAGGTTGTGTTTTTGGATCTCCTGGAAGAAGAGAGTGGCACGGGTTTCGACATGCGCACCAACGTCGCGCGCGAACGCGGCATGTCGGTTGCGATCGTCGATCCGGACTTCGAACGCGGCAACGCGGTGTCGGCTATCGTCTGCACCATGCGGCCCAACGGAGTCACGCCGCGCATCACGAAATTGAGAGATGTGGAGAACCCGCAGGCTCTCAGGAACCAGGGTATCGACGTGGTCCTCATCGCCCTGGACGGCGATAAGGAACAAGCGCAGCAGGCGATCGATACGATCTGCAACCTGGGCGGGCTGTCTCCCATCGTCTATGGGGAACGCCCCGACGGAGAATTGCTGATCCAGTGCATGAGGCTGGGGGTGCGGGAGTTCCTGCACTATCCCTTTGAGCAGGGTGTTATCCAGGAGGCATTCCGCCGCAGGGCGAGCCGCGCCCACTTGACGCCGATGAAGAAAAAGGCGATCGGCAGGTCGTTCGTCTTTCTCGGAGCCAAGGGCGGTTCCGGAGCGACCACGGTGGCGTGCAACTTTGCCGTGGAGCTGGCGCAGGAATCCGGACGGAGCACGCTTCTGATCGACCTCAATCTCCCGCTGGGCGATGCGGCTTTGTGCCTGGGCGTCAGCAGCAGCGAGTTTTCCACACTCGATGCGCTGCGCGATGCGGAGCGTCTGGATGCCACGTATCTTTCGAAGCTGGTGTCGAAGCATGAATCGGGGTTGTACGTGCTCGGCGCTCCCGGCAAGTATGTTCGCGTGCCCCCGCCGGGCAAATCCGTGGACCAACTGCTCGCTGCGGCCTCGAAGTCTTTCGATTACGTCGTGGTCGATGCGGGCTCCCGGCTGGAGCTGGCGGAGACACGGCTTTTCGACCTCGTTTCCACCATCTACCTGGTCACGCAGGTGAGCGTTTCCGAACTGCGTAATGCCAACCGGCTGATTACCGAGTGCCTTGAGGACTACAGCACGAAGATTGAGGTGGTATGGAACCGGTACACGGACGAGATGTTTGGCATAAACGACAAGACCGTCGAGGGCGCGCTCACCCTGCCCGCGCAATGGAAGATTCCCAACGACTTCGCAGCCGTTCGCCGCACGCAGGACAACGCTGAGCCGCTGGAGGAGTCCGGCGTTCGGCGCGTCATCAAGAAGATGGCGATCGCGGCCTCCGGCAAGCAGGAAGAGAAGCGTGAGAAGAAGAAAGCCGGCCTCTTCGGTTTCTTGAGGGCGTGAGGCGGCAGGCCGCCGCTTCCAAAAAGGCGCGAAGGCTTTGTCGTTGAGCTGAAAGAGTGAGCTTGGGTTCGTTCTGGATTGAAGGGAGGGTTTGGGTTCGTGCTGCCCCAGGTCCCAGAAGCGGGACCTGGGGCACCCATGGTTCGTGCTGGATTGAAGGGTAGGTCAGGGTCCGTGTTGTCCCACCCTTTCGCAAAGAACGCGAAAGGATGGGGCACGGGGTTTTGAGCTGGGTCGGCGAAGGGAGTTGGGGTTCGTGCTGTCACGCCATTAATGCAAAGGCTGGGTTGGGGATGAGGCGCGGGTGGCGTTCTTCGGCGCCACTTGCGAAGTTTCCTTGTCGGCGGGGAATCTTTCGTCGTCTTTGCCGGAGATGGCGGCGCGCATGAAGTTGATCCAGATGGGCAGCGCGGTGGCGGCGCCGGTTTCCTTATTGCCCAGCGATTCGCGGCTGTCGTAACCCACCCACACGCCACAAGTGACCGAAGGCGAGAAGCCGAGGAACCACGCATCGGTGAAGTCCGAAGTGGTTCCGGTCTTGCCGCCGAGCGGGTGATTGAGTTGCGCGGCCGCGACGCCGGTGCCGTGTTGCGTAACGCCGCGCAAGAGCGTCATCATGGTGCGCGCGGTCTTCTGGTCGATAACTTCCTTGACGGCCGGCGTCTCCTGCCACAGCGCGATGCCGTCGGCGTTCGAGACCCTGCGAATGAGGCGCGGGGACACGCGGATGCCGTCGTTGGGGAAGACCGAGTAGGAAGCCACCTGCTCCTCGAGCGTGATCTCGACCGCGCCCAGCGCCACGGGCAGATAAGCGGGAATGTTCGAGGTGACGCCGAAGCGGTGCGCCACGTCGATGACGTTGTGAATGCCCACGCGCGCGGCCAGCCTGAGCGCGGGAATGTTGCGCGACTCGGCGAAGGCGTTGGCGACGGTCATGGCGCCGCGGTAGTCGTTCTCGTAGTTGTGCGGAACGTAGCCGCCGAAGCTGACCGGCGAATCCATAACAATGTCGGTGGGCTTGACGCCGTCTTCGATGGCCGCGGTGTAGACGTAGGGCTTGAAGCTGGAACCGGTCTGGCGTTCAGCTTGCGTGGCGCGGTTGAAGACCGAGAGCGCATAGTCGCGGCCGCCGACCATGGCCAGAATGTCGCCGCTGGTATTGTCAATGGCGAGCAGCGCACCCTCTGCGCCCGAATCCTGCTCGAGCGTGGCGCGGCGCACGCCGCCTTCCGTGGCCGCGGTGAGGCGAATATAGATGATGTCGCCGGACTTGGCGAGCGCGTCGCCGTAGCGCTGGCCGGTCCATTGCCAGTCCGCGGGGAGAATGAGAACTTCCGAGCCTGCCTGATCCGCGGGGCCGATGCGCGCCTGAATCTCAAGCGGGAGGGCGCGCGTGACGAGAGCATGAATGTAGTCGCCGGGAGCGGCGGTTACCGCCCAGTCGGGATGGCGATAGGAATCGAGCGTCTCTCCGCTCGCGAGAACGCTTTCGAGCTTGCCGGTCCAGCCGCGGCGGCGCTCGTAGGCGGCCACGCCCTCGGCCACGGCGCGGTTGGCGACCTGCTGCAGATCGAGATCGAGCGTGGTGTCGACGCGCAGGCCGGCCTCGTGTACTTCTTCAGAGCCGAAGTGCTTGTCGAGCTCGCGGCGCACCTCCTCCTGGAACCACGGCGCGACAGCGCCGCCCGGTTGCGCGATGCGCAGGCCGAGCGGCGTCGCGCGGGCCTTTTCGGCTTCGGCGTGGGTGATGACGCCGTCCGATTCCATTTCACTGAGCACCAGGTTGCGCCGGTGCAGCGCCCGCTCGGGAGCGAGGATGGGCGAGAAGGCCGCCGGACCTTTGGGCAGTCCGGCGAGAAGCGCCGCCTCGGTGAGCGTGAGATCCTTGGCGTGCTTCGAGAAGAAATACTCCGAAGCAGCCTCGAAGCCGTACATGCCGCTGCCGAGGTAGATCTGGTTGGCGTAGAGGGTGAATATCTGCTGCTTGGTGAAGGCGCGCTCGATCTGGATGGCGAGATAGGCCTCCTGAATCTTGCGCATGGCGGTGCGGTCGGAGGAGAGAAAGAGGTTGCGCGCGAGCTGCATGGTGAGAGTAGACGCGCCCTGGGCGCGGCCGTGGGAGCGGATGTCGTGCCAGGCGGCGCCGGCCACGCGAAAGACGTTGATGCCCCAGTGCGACTCGAAGTTTTTGTCTTCGATGGAGATGACGGCCTGGCGCAGCACGGGCGCGAAGCCATCGTAGCCGACCACCTCGCGGCGCTCCAGGGCGAAGGAGCCGATGACGCGGCCCTTGCGGTCGTAGAGATCGGTGGTGGTGGAAGGGCGGTACTGTTCGAGCTCCTGAATCTGCGGAAGATCGACGGAGTAGACAAGGGTGAGGCCGGCGAGCGAGCCTGTGGCGGCGGCAAGAATGAGCAACGCGGCCAGCGCGGAACGGCCGGCGAGCTTGCGGCGGCGATGCGCGGGCAGCGGCGGCCCGAGGGCGCGGCGCGGGGGCTCGACGGCGCGAACTGCGGGGCGCGATGCGACGGGGCGCGCTTCGAAGCGCGATTTGGGCGGCGGCTGATGGGGGGTAACAGCCAAGGCAGATGGGGCCTCATGAGCGCTGTTCCGCTGAGTGTCGAGGAAGAGCGCTTGCCTTAAGGCTAGCATTGCGCGAGGTGGAAAAACGGCGCGGGAGATGTCGCGCACCACGGCGTGCAAGAGCGGGAAGATTCGCTTGTGGAATGGGCGAGTCGGCGAGTTGGCGAGTCAGCATGGTTGAGGTTCGTGCTCTCCCACCCTTTCGCCCAAAAAACGGGCGAAAGGATGGGGCACGGGGCCTTGTCCGAAGTTCGTGTTGAGGTGAAGGAAGAGAGCTGAGGTTCGTGGTATCCCAGGTCCCCGAGTACGAGGGACCTGGGGCACCTGTGATCTTTCAAGAGGTTGTCCATTCGATCGGAACCGGAGAAGCTGGTTGTGACGAGCAATCAGTAACTCTGGAGACCGAATGGACTATCACAAGAATG
>Ga0326727_10027806_pt1 | contig 10343 bp, 12 predicted proteins | sample MB2enrmetagenome_FD_207643 | JGI IMG/M metagenome (GOLD analysis project Ga0326727, IMG submission 207643) | Lab enriched peat soil microbial communities from McLean, Ithaca, NY, United States - MB29MY | ecosystem: Environmental > Terrestrial > Soil > Wetlands > Peat | place: USA: New York...
TCTCCTCCATGTGGGCTTAGGAACCTTTCGCCCGGTTAAAGTGGAGGACATTCGGGATCATACCATGCATTCAGAGTATTATAGTGTGGACGTGAAGACTGCGGAGCAAATTAATCGAGCCAAACAGGAAGGACGCCGGGTCATTGCAGTGGGTACAACCGCAGCGCGAACCTTAGAATCGGTGGGCGATCAAGGCCGGGTTGTGCCCGGTGATGGGTGGACAGATATTTTCATCTACCCAGGCTATACGTATCAGGTGGTGGACGCTCTCTTGACGAATTTTCACTTTCCGAAGTCAACTTTGGTTATGCTGGTCAGTGCTTTAGCGGGGCGCGAACTAATTTTAGAAGCGTATGAGGCAGCTATCTTGGAACGGTATCGATTCTATAGCTTTGGAGATGCCATGCTCATTTTATGAGCGGCGCGATGCACGAGGCCTGAGGCACGAAGCACGATGCGCGAGGTCGAGGCCTGAGGCGTAAGATTCAACTTCGGACTTCGGACTTCGGACTTCGAGCATCGGACTTCGAACTTCGTGCCTCGATTAAGGCAGTGACAAAAAGAAGGAAGTGAAGGGTTTGACCGCGGTTCATTTGGAGATACTTAAACAAGATACCCGAACAAAAGCACGCTTGGGGAAACTACATACTCCGCATGGTGTAATTGATACTCCGGTGTTTATGCCGGTAGGAACCCAAGGGACAGTAAAAACAATAACTCCTGAGGAGATCAAAGAAATCGGAGCAGGGATTATCTTGAGTAACACCTACCATCTTTTCTTGCGTCCGGGGCAGGAATTAATTCAGGAAGCGGGCGGACTTCATCGTTTTATGAACTGGGATGGAGCAATCTTAACAGATAGTGGTGGCTTTCAAGTATTTAGCTTGGGAGATCTGCGCAAGATTAAGGAGAGCGGTGTAGAATTCAGATCTCATATCGATGGTTCACTTCAATTTTTAAGTCCGGAAATTGCGACTCAGGTCCAGATGGCTTTGGGATCGGACATTGTGATGGCTTTTGATGAGTGCGCGCCGTATCCTTGCACCCATGAGTATGCCAAAGATTCCTCGGAGCGAACCACACGTTGGCTTAAACGCTGCCAGGAGACGCTGACCACGACGGATACCCAAGCCTTGTTCGGAATAGTGCAGGGCGGCATGTATGAGGATCTTCGTCGTCAAAGTGCTGCAGAAATCACGGAATTGGATTTGCCGGGTTATGCTATCGGTGGCTTAAGTGTTGGCGAACCAAAGGAGATGATGTATGAGGTTTTGGATTATACGGTTCACCTTTTGCCAAGAGAAAAACCTCGCTATCTTATGGGCGTTGGTTCACCGGACGCCTTAATCGAAGGGGTTATGCGGGGAATCGACATGTTTGATTGTGTGCTGCCAACGCGGATTGCCCGCAATGGGACTGCAATGACTCGTTTTGGCAAAGTGATTGTTCGCAATGCCGGATCGGCGCGTGATTTTGGTCCAATTGATCCAACATGTGATTGCTATACGTGCCGGAATTATTCGCGGGCCTATATACGGCATTTGATTAAGGCTGAAGAGATTTTAGGTCTGCGCTTAATGACGATTCATAACTTGCGTTATCTCCAGAACTTAATGCGAGAAATCCGGGAGGCGATCAGGGATGATCGTTTGCCCGAGTATCGCAGGAAGTGTTTTGAGGATTATGGATATGATAAGTAATTCCACTTAGTGAGTTATTTATGTAATAACTGAGCAGGATTTTTGCCATGATACGGGGAATAACTTTTAAAGAGATAATTAAGGGGGAGTTTTAATTATGAATCAGACGACAATCTACGTTGTATACTTTGGGTTCTTTTTTGCCATTATGTATTTTTTGATGATTCGGCCACAACAGAAGCAGGCTAAACAACGGCAGGCCTTGCTCAGCAGTCTGCGGGTTAGGGATCGGGTAATTACAAGTGGGGGAATCTATGGTAAAATCACGAGAGTAAAAGACAATTCCGTTATGCTGCTAATTGCAGATAAGGTAGAGGTTGAAGTGGCTAAGACCGGAATCGTGAGTGTGGAAAATCGTGAAACCGAAAAAGAGAAAAAGGCTGATAAAGCGGATAAAAGCGTAAAGCTCGAAAAAGAGGAAGCGGAAGTTCAACCTGAGTCTTAATTCGGAAAAAACTTCGGGCATCGTCAAAGCCCCTTTCATTCGACGATTACGCCGGCGCAAGGTCTAAAGGAGATACGGAAGACGATTCTCAATAAAAGCAAGTGGTACAGGCCACTTGCTTTTATTGAGATTATCTCGCTACATAGGGAATAAAGTAGAAGAACCGGAGGTGTTCAGCTCAAATCGGTTTTCGGCGCAGTTAGGAACTGTCGGCTACTGGAGGGTTGATGAACGATTTAGAGACGGTCGGATGAAGGCTATCGTTCAATGAATTGCAGGAGGGGTTTATTTTTGAAAACGATCACACTACAAGCAGTTAAAGCAGATACTTATGTTCAAGCACTGATTGAAGCAGGGAACCGTCATCTTGCAGCTATTGGTTATACGGAGCATGGGCTTAGGCATGTGAGTCTGGTAGCCAATATCGCTTCAAATATCTTAGAAAAAATGGCCCATCCCGTAAGGGAGTGCGAACTGGCAGCTATTGCTGGTTACCTGCATGACATCGGGAATGCCATTAATCGTATTTCTCATGCCCAGACAGGAGCGATTCTCGCTGCCGGCATTTTGGAACGGCAGGGTATGAATCCGGAAGATATAGCGAGCATCATTGGTGCAATCGGCAATCATGACGAGCTGGATGGTAATCCGGTCAATAACATCTCTGCCGCCTTAATCCTGGCGGATAAATCCGACGTTCATCGTTCGCGAGTCCGCAATTCAGATCTGGCCACGTTCGATATCCATGACAGGGTCAATTATGCGGTCAAACGCTCCTTTCTTCGCGTCTATCCGAAAGAACGTATCGCTTTGGAACTCACGATTGACACTGATATTTGCCAGGTTATGGAATATTTCGAGATCTTTCTGGCACGGATGCTTTTATGCCGTAAGGCAGCCGAATTCTTGCACACCAAATTTGAGTTGAAGATTAATGACGTTAAATTACTCTGATGGCTTCGTTGAACGAGTTGGAACAGCTCAGGTCAAGATTGACATTACAATCCTGAAGGTTTTATAATGAGGATTGGCATGGGCAAGTCCCATCATATTAAAAGGGAGGAAAGAAGATGAGACGGGGAAACATCATCAAACTGGTGTCGCTTGTGCTACTTGTAGCTGCGGCTGTAGCGTTATCGATTAAACCCCTGGTGGATCCCATAAAGGGCATCCCTTTGGGTCTTGACTTACGCGGAGGAGTGCATTTGGTGCTGCAAGCCGACCCTAATAAAAATGGCGCTCCGATCACTAACGATGATATGGACAAAGCAAAAGCGATTATTTCTAAGCGGGTCAATGATTTGGGGGTATCCGAACCTGTAGTTCAAACGGACTATGATAAGAAACGGCTGGTCATCGATTTAGCGGGAGTCACTGATCCAGACAAGGCTGTGGATATTCTAAAAACGACAGCAAAGTTGACGTTTAGGGATCCCAAGGGCGCAATAGTCTTACAAGGTGATGAACTAACCGACGCCAAAGCAGGGCAGGATTCCAATGCGACGGGTGGCTATGTCGTTAACTTGACGTTTTCTTCGGATGGGGCCAAAAAGTTTGGAGATTTAACGACAAAGTATATTGGTCAACGAATTGGGATTTTTCTGGATGATAAAGTCTTGACAAATCCTACGGTGAACACTCCAATTCTCAACGGTCAAGCGGAGATTACGGGGTATTCGACTTTGGAGGATGCCGCCAATAGTGCCGTGCTCATGCGTTCCGGTTCCTTGCCTGTGAGCATGAGTATTGCTGAGAAGCGTCAGGTGGGAGCCTCTTTAGGGATAGATTCCTTACACCGAAGCATTAAGGCGGGACTTTACGGTCTGATTTTCATATTCCTCTTTATGCTTGTCTTTTATCGATTGCCGGGGGTAGTGGCAGATTTCTCCTTGATTGTGTATGGACTGATTGTTCTTTGGGTATTTTGGATGTTCCGAGTGGTCCTAACCCTACCGGGCATCGCCGGCTTTATCCTCTCCATCGGGATGGCGGTGGATTTTAACATCATTATCTATGAGCGGGTTAAAGAGGAGGTGCGGGCCGGAAAATCCCTCAGGGCCGGTGTGGAATCCGGGTTTAGCCGGGCCTTCATTACAGTTATTGATGCTCACGTGACGACGTTTATTGCTGCGATGACTCTCTATTACTTTGGAAGCGGTTCCATTAGAGGATTTGCGCTGACCTTAGGAGTCGGAATCATTGCCAGCTTATTTACCGCAATTTCGTTTACGCGGCTTGTGTTACGTTTAGTTGTGGGAATCAGCTCAAAATTACAGACAACCTGGTTTGGGGTTAGGAGGGAGGTATGATGGAAAAAGATCATCCAGCGACTTACGAGGAGGTTCAAAAAATACATCCGCTCTACTTCAATATTGTTAAGAAACGATATTGGTGGTTCGCTCTTTCGTTATTGGTTATTATTCCGGGGATTATTTCTCTGCTCATGCATGGGCTAAATGTCGGGATTGATTTCAAAGGCGGAACGATGATTGAGATGACCTTCAAAAAACCGGTGACCCAGACCGCTGTTACAGATACGCTGAAATCGGTTGGACTTGATGGTCAGGTACAATTGTCGAATGGGAATGCGTCTGTTTTGATCAGAACCGATGCTCTTGAACAAACTAAGCGCAATGAATTAATGTCGGCCTTGGAAACTAAGGTCGGAGAGTATGATAAAACAACGCTGCAAGAGGATCAAGTAGGTCCGGCGATGGGACAAGAACTGACCCGCAACGCTTTTTGGTCCTTACTCATTGCTATGGGATTGATGATCGCCTACATTTCGCTTAGGTTTCAGTTTGTCTTTGCTATCTCCGGGATTATCGCCTTATTACACGATGTTTTAGTCGTTGTCGGCATTTTCTCACTGTTTCGCTGGCAAATAGACGCGTCGTTTGTGGCGGCAGTTTTGACAATCTTCGGTTACTCTATTAACGATACCGTGGTTATCTTTGACAGAATTCGGGAGAATGAGTCTAAGATGAGACGCGCAGACAGTTATGAAGACATGGTGGATAAGTCTGTTTGGCAGACTATGCGCCGGTCCGTCAATACGGTTGTGACGGTACTGATTGCCTTGTTCTCGGTATTTATTCTAGGCGGCGAATCGACAAAGGTCTTCTCTTTGGCGATGTTGATTGGGGTGTTCAGTGGAGCTTATTCCTCAATTTTTAACGCCAGTCAAATCCTGGTGGAAATTAAAAAGCATATGAAAGACCCTCGCAAAGGTGGAAAATCAGTTCGTGTTTAAACCTGATTTGAACGTTAGTGTTTTTAAAGGGATCTCGAGATTCATTTCTCGGGGTTTCTTTTTATTTTTAATTAATGCAGAAAGCAAACAGACACCGGGGACGGTTCTCTTGTCTGGGCTCCATAAACAGACACTGGGGACGGTTCTCTTGTCTGAGTTCCATAAACATAAAAATCAGACAGGAGAACCGTCCCTCTGTCTCCACATAGCTATGTTTATTACAAAGGGTGCGGAGTGTAAGGGCAAGCTGTAGCTCTCCCAAAAGCAGACAAGAGAACCGTCCCCTTGTCTGGAAGCCAAGGCCAAAAAAATATTTTGCCATATATTAACAATATTGTCATTTGGGCATATCTTAAAGTGAGCCTAATAAATCGAATTATTTCGGAAGTGGGAGGTTGATTAAAATGGCATATGGCGTAGGTGCAGTGGATGGTGTTGATGGAGCCGGATGTGGATGTGGACCGAATTTTTTGCCGGGTATTGCAGTGGTGGTTGTGATTATTCTTCTATTAATCGCAATGGGTATAGTCTTCTAAGTGAGATTTTTTCAAGTCTTAGGATTAGAAATATAAAGGAGGGTATCTTATGTACGGATATGGATTAGGGCATGCTGCTGGTTATGGCGCAGGTTGTTGCGCCCCTGTATGTGCACCGATTGCACCGCCTGCACCTGTTGGTGTAGGTGCTGGCGTAGGTGTGGGTATTATTGCTATCGCAATTCTGATCTTAATTGCTTTAGGAGTCATATTTTAAGTAGCGAAGAAAAATAAAATAGGGGAGGGCAAAATTATGTTTGGAGCAGGCGTAGCAGGTTGTGGAACGGGAGTTGGCGCAGGAATCGCCATTGTAGTTGTGATTATTCTGTTGCTCATCGCTTTAGGAATCGTATTCTAAAGAAATGCAATTAACAGTCACTTTTGGAGGTGAGTTTCATGTACGGATATGGTGCAGGAGTTGGCGGATGTGTTGGAGCCGGGATTATTGCTATTGCAATATTGATTCTGATTGCGTTGGGAGTCATCTTCTAAATCACTGATAAAATAATTACTTCTAGAGGGTCCCGCTGAGGATCCTTTAGAAGTAATTTAGCAATCAGCCCCCATGCCGCGTTGAGGCATCAATGATGAAGGAAATGAAATCATATTTCGGGGCAGAAAGTAAAGTTTCGGACGGTTTCTTTCGCTCCACCCTTGGTCTAGGGACAATCGGTAAAACTTGGCAGTGCCTGGCGCTTGCCAAGTTTTTTTGTTTCCTTGAGCATTACAATGGAACTGCTGGGTTATACTAGCAGAAAAGTACTGGTGAGGGAGGGCGTCGTTTGAGATTCGTTCAACTGGTATTACTGGAGGGAGTGTTTCTTCTTTCTGCCGGGATGATATTCTTTGGAGGAATTTGGGGAACGGCTGCGGCAACCGTCGCTTTTAGTGGAATTAACTTTTTTACTCATGATCTGGCACAGTTTTGGTACTGGGAAATAGCTCTTATGCTTTTAGTACTAATTGGAATGGTGCTGCTGCTGATTGGTGGGCGAATAGCCAAGCAAAGCCAGGTTGTGACTGGTTTGGTCGGAGGGCTGATTACTTTAGTTCTCTTTGGGGCATTTATTACGCCTATTGTAGCCATCATGCTGTGGGCTTTGGTGGTCGGCGTGGGTATTATTCCTAATCAGAAAAAAAATCAGGTTCTCCAAAGTTTTGCTCCAACAATTATACGTCTGATTTTAGGCTGCGGATGGATTATCTTTGGAAACCTCTTGACACGATGACTCATGTGGCTTATTCTTTAGGACTCTCTTTTATTGAAGTGGGAGGTCTTGCCTGTGCATAAAAACCTTGCTATTAGGAACTGCATCTGGTATCTTATACATAAACTATCCTTGTCAGGCGATAGCTGGGCCTCAAGGCATTGAGGCAGCGGAGGAATCCGCGGGACTTCCTTTTAGTAAGGAGTCCTATTTTTGTGTACTTTATTGTGTCGATATTGCGATGAAAGGAGGGTTAAAGAGTGGATGAAAAGACACAGGTTGCGTCGTTATCTGTTCTGTCAAATTCCCTATTAACCTTGTCTAAAGTCGTGATTGGGGTAGCAAGCGGTTCGGTTAGTATCTTGTCCGAAGGAATTCATTCCGGAATCGACTTGGTGGCGGCTTTTATTGCCCTTTTCGCGGTGAAGGAGTCGGGAAAACCCGCAGATTTAGGCCATGCTTATGGACACGGAAAAATAGAAAATGTTTCGGGCACAGTCGAAGCTGTTTTGATATTCATCGCAGCAATTATGATTATCGTGGAAGCGCTGCAAAAGATCTCTAAAATTATGGCCGGTGTAGATGCTCGGGCAGGAGACCTGGGTTTGGGTTTAGTCATCATGGGGATTTCTACAATCATGAACATAATTGTGTCCACCTGTTTAATGCGCGTAGCGAAACGAACAGATTCTGTGGCGCTCGAAGCCGATGCTTTGCATTTGCGTACAGATGTTTATACCTCGTCAGGTGTTTTTTGCGGTCTGCTTATTATTCGGGTGACGGGTTGGGCTATCTTAGACCCGATCGTCGCCTTCGGCGTGGCTTTAATGATCATTAAAGCTGCCTTTGATTTGACGAAGAAAGCCTTCGCCCCCCTTGTTGACGTCAGCTTACCTGATGAAGAACGTGAAATAATTCGCGAAGTTCTCCAAGTTCATGAGGCTGAATTTGTCGAATTCCATAAACTTCGAACTCGCAAGGCCGGGTCAGAAAGGCATGTTGATTTACACCTGGTGGTTGCTAAATATACTTCAGTGCTTGACGTTCATGAGCTATGTGACCAGATCGAGCGGGAAATCAATGAGAAATTGCGAGGTACTCATGTTTTGATTCATGCGGAACCGTGCAGCAACCGAGATGTGGAATGTCCGGATGAAAAGGGGTTGGCCCCTTATCCTTATTGTCAGCGCTGCCAAATACAGAGGTCAGAGGTCAGTGGTCAGTGGCCAGATGGCCAGAGGCCGGATGGCGAGTAGAGATGCTAAGTAAATAAGCGGCTGGTCGCCGGAGATTATGAGATTAGTCGAGGTTTGAAGGTCACTAGTCGAGGCGCGAGGTTCGAGGGCCAAATTTCGTGCAGCGCGCAGAGTGGCTCAGTTAGGGGGAGAACATGAAACGAATATGGTCAATGCCACAATCCTTCGGACGAAGGTCAGAAACACTTCGTGAATCCTTGGGAATTTCTCCAATCGTGGCGGATATCTTGACGCTAAGAGGTTTTCATCAGCCGGAAGAGGCTCTTGATTTTTTGCGCCCAACACTTTTGAATCTGTGCTCACCGTTTTGTTTTCACGATATGGGCCGAGCTATTGAGCGGTTGTCTTTGGCCTTGAAACAAAAAGAAAAGGTGCTTGTCTATGGAGATTACGATGTGGATGGTGTGACAAGCACCACATTGTTATATAAAGTTCTAAGTGATCTGGGCTTTCAGGCCGTAGCCTACATTCCTCACCGTCAAGACGAGGGGTATGGCTTACATTCCGAAGCCATTGAACGTGCCACTAAGGCCGGCGTAAATGTCCTGATTACAGTCGATTGCGGGGTTACCGCAGTCGCGGAAGTAGAACTAGCCCGAACCCTGGGGATTGATGTTATTATTACGGATCACCACGAAGCGCCGGAGATATTGCCGGAGGCTTTGGCCTTATTAAATCCCAAGGTTCCAGGTTCAGGTTATCCCTTTCCTGATTTGGCGGGGGTTGGCGTGGCGTTCAAATTAGCTCAGGCTTTATTACAAACGCTGGGAAATCGTGAAGTGGGCATCCACTCGGAAATCGGGTTATTGGATTTGGTAGCCTTAGGGACGATCGCCGACTTAGTCCCGTTGACCGGCGAAAATCGGATTTTTGTCCATTATGGGCTGCGCCAGATGAAAGAAACCCTTCATACCGGACTCGGTGCTCTTCTTGAAGAGTGCGGGCTAAGACATAAACCTCTTAAAGCGGGTCAAATTGCCTTTTTGGTTGCGCCGCGGATTAATGCGGCCGGACGAATGGATAGCGCCCGAGCAGGCTTGGAGCTGCTCCTGACGGAGGATTCGGAGCGAGCTAGGGAGCTTGCTCATTTCTTAACTCAGGAAAACCAGTTGCGTCAGGAAACAGAGCAAGAGATACTGGCTGAAGCGATTTCTTTGGTGGAGCGGGCCCCCCTGCCGAGAGTGATCGTGCTTTCTTCAAACCATTGGCATCATGGGGTAATCGGGATTGTAGCGTCACGTTTAGTGGAACGTTATTATCGGCCTGTTTTTATGATTGCCGAAGAAGGAGAGGAAGCCAAGGGCTCGGCGCGTGGGATTTCCGGTTATCCTGTGCTGGAACAACTGAGAACTCAAGCTCAGCTCTTGAATAAGTATGGAGGGCATAGGGCAGCGGCGGGATTTTCCCTCCGCACGGAAGATATTGAACGATTCAGAGCAGGGCTGAATGAACAAGCCGCAGCTTTTGGGGATACTCTTTTTCAAGAGGAGTTAAAAATTGACCGTTCGATTGCTCTTGAAGCCGTTTCAGGAGATTTGCTGCACGAACTGGAACAAATGGCTCCGTTTGGTTTTGGAAACCCTGGGCCTGTTCTGGCCTGTAAAGGGATTCCCGTTCATTCTGTCAGCGCGGTTGGTAAAGAACGGAGTCATCTTAAATTCCGTTTCGGTTCTCAGGGAGAGCAGGAGGGAATTGCTTTTCGCCTGGGAGAACGTTTGCATGAACTGGACCGCGAAACCAGCTTAGATGTTGTGTTTAGCTTAGATTGGAATACCTTTCGAGGGCCGGAAGATGTACAATTAATGATCAAAGATGTTCAAGCTGAAGCGGACTGGCGAGAACACTCTTCAGCTGTTTCCAAATACAATAGGTATGCTGATCAGGAAATCGCGGCCACCCTGGATGAGCCGGAGCTGGAGTGGTTGGACTGGCGTAGATTACAGCG
>Ga0326727_10027809_pt1 | contig 10342 bp, 8 predicted proteins | sample MB2enrmetagenome_FD_207643 | JGI IMG/M metagenome (GOLD analysis project Ga0326727, IMG submission 207643) | Lab enriched peat soil microbial communities from McLean, Ithaca, NY, United States - MB29MY | ecosystem: Environmental > Terrestrial > Soil > Wetlands > Peat | place: USA: New York...
TCGAGCCGTCGATCGAGGCGCTCGACGCCGCCGCCGGCTTGCGAGCGCCGGTGGTCGAGTTGCACACCGGCGCCTGGTGCGACGCGCTGGCGCGCGGCGAGCGCGAGCGCGGCGATCATGAATTCGGCCGGCTCAGGGTCGCCGCGGCGCAGTGCGCTTCGCTCGGCATCGAATGCCACGCCGGCCACGGCCTCGATACCGACACGGCGCGGACGATCGCGGCGCTGCCGCAGATCGTCGAGCTCAACATCGGCCATTTCCTCGTCGGCGAGGCGATCTTCATCGGCCTCGCCGAGAGCGTGCGGCGGATGCGCGCGGCGATGGCGGAAGGGCGGAGCCGGGCGAAATGAGGGGGAGGCGCGCGCGCTTTCTCCCCTCTCCCCTTGCGGGAGAGGGGTGGGGGGTGAGGGGTCGCGCCGCAAGGCGCTTACGCGCCGGCCCCTCATCCGGCCGACTTCGTCGGCCACCTTCCCCCGCAAGGGGGGAAGGGGTTCGCCGATGATCGTCGGCATCGGCAGCGATCTCTGCGACATCCGCCGGGTCGAAGAGACGCTCGCACGCTTCGGCGAGCGGTTCGCCGCGCGCTGTTTCACCGAAATAGAACGCAAGAAGTCCGACGCGCGCGCCGGCCGCGCCGCCTCTTACGCTAAGCGTTTCGCCGCCAAGGAGGCCTGCGCCAAGGCGCTCGGCACGGGGCTCAGGCACGGCGTGTTCTGGCGCGACATGGGCGTCGTCAACCTGCCGACCGGCCAGCCGACGATGCGGCTGACCGGCGGCGCCGCGGCGCGCCTCGCCGCGATCACCCCGGCCGGGATGGAGGCGTTCATCCATCTGACCATCACCGACGAGCCGCCGCTGGCTCAGGCTTTCGTCATCATCGAGGCGCGCTGAGGCGCGGCCGCCGGCGCTTGACAGCCGCAAAGCCGAGCGCGAGAGAACCCTGCCCATGAGCATTCGACAGCCGACCCTCCAGGACGCCTTCGCCCTGCACGGCCAGGGCCGGACCGCCGAGGCCGCGCGCCTCTATGAGGCGATCGCGGCGCGCGAGCCCAACAACGCCGAGGCGCGGCAATATCTCGGCGTGATCCTCGCCTCGGCCGGACGCTTCGACCAGGCCAAGGCGCTGATGAAGCGCTCGCTCGAGCTCAAGCCGAACGACTTCGCCTTTCTCGAGAACTACGCCGGCGCGCTCGTGCTCGCGGAGGACTTCGCCGAGGCGCTGGAGGTCAGCCGCAAGGCGCTGGCGCAGCGCCCGCAAAGCGTCAACGCGCTCTACCTGCACGCCGCTTCGCTGCAGAAGCTCGACCGGCTCGAAGAGGCGCGCGCGCAATTCGTCGCCCTGCTCCGTCTCGCCCCCGATCATCAGGCGGGCCGCAAGGAATATGCGGCGACGCTCGCCCGTCTGGGCGAGATCGACGAGGCGCTGGCGGTCGTCGGGAAGCTGATCGCCGACCGTCCGCGCTTCCCCGACGCCTACCTCGTCCGCGCCAACCTCTATGCGATCCGCGGCGAGTTCGATCTCGCCGTCGACGACTACGAGCGCGCGCTGACGCTGCAACCCAACGCCCACTCGACGTGGCAGAGCTTAGGCTGCGCGCTCGAACGGCTCGCGCTTTACGACAAGGCGCTCGTCGCCTTCGACCGCGCGCTGGCGCTGCGGCCGAACGACGCCGATTCGCTCATCGGCCGCGGCGACGCGCTGAACCAGCTCGACCGCGCGTCGGAAGCCCTCGCTTGTTACGATCAGGCGATTGCAATGGGCGGCGAGAGCGAAAGGAAGGGGCGGCTCGCGCGCGCGACGGCGCTGGCGCAAGCCGGGAAAACGGACGAAGCGCGCGCGGAACTGCGGCGCATCACGGAACGTTACGGCAATTCCGCCGCGGCGTGGCGCGCTCTGTCCAACCTGGTCAAGTTCGAAGCCGGCGACCCGGCGTTCGCGACGATGGAGTCGCTGCTCGCCGACGGCGCGCAAGCCGGCGGCGAGGCCGAGGCGCTGCATTTCGCCCTCGGCAAGGCTTATCTCGGCGTCGGCGATTCGCAGCGGGCGTTCGCCCATCTGAACGAAGGCAACCGGCTGAAGCGCCGACAGCTCGCCTACGACGCCGACGCCAACAGCGCGCGAATCGCGGCGATCGCCAAGGCCTTTCCCGTCGAGATCTTCGACCGCTTCGCCGGCGCCGGGTCGCGCTCGGCGGCGCCGATCTTCGTCGTCGGCATGCCGCGTTCGGGCACGACCCTGATCGAGCAGATCCTCGCCAGCCATCCTGCGGTTCACGGGGTCGGCGAGTCGCCGGTCCTGCCCCAGGTCGCAGCTGAGATCGGCGGAATGCCGGAGGGCGTCGAATTCCTGACCGCGGAGCGCCTCGCCTCGCTCGGCGACGCCTATGTCGCGCGGGTCGGCGCACTGCCGTCCGGCAAGGTCCGCTTCATCGACAAGCTGCCCGAGAACTTCGCCAACGTCGGTCTCGTTCGGCTCATCCTGCCCGAAGCCCGGATCATCCATTCGCGCCGCGACCCGGTCGACTCCTGCTTGTCGTGCTACACGATCGACTTCAAAGCCGCCAGCCTCGGCTTCTCATACGACATGAGGGAGCTCGGGCGCTACTGCCGGGACTACCTGACCCTGATGGAGCATTGGCGGGCGGTCGCTCCGGCGTCGCGGTTGCTCGAGGTCGACTATGAGTCGGTCGTCGACGATCTCGAAGGCGAGGCGCGGCGGATGATCGCGTTCCTCGACCTTCCCTGGGACCCCGCCTGTCTCGAGTTCCACAACACGAAGCGGCCCGTCCGCACCGCCAGCCTCAACCAGGTGCGGCGGCCGATTTATCGCGGCTCGGTCGGGCGCTGGCGCGCGCACGCCGCCGAGCTCGCGCCGCTGTTGCAGGCGCTCGGCGTGGCGGAGTCGTAAGCGCGGCCAGACGCTGCGCTCGCGATGAAGCCGCGCCCCTGTCCCTTCTCCCCGCTTGCGGGGAGAAGGTTAGGATGAGGGGCTAGGCGACGGGCCGCAACAGCGCGGCCAACGACCGGCCCCTCACCCTCGCCCTCTCCCCGCAAGCGGGGAGAGGGGACACGCTTTTGCAAAATCCGGCGTCACCTGCCCTCGAACGCCGCCAGGATGGTCTCCAGGACTCCCTCGATATTGCGGTAGACCGCGTCGTTGTCGAACCGGACCACACGCCAGCCGCGCGCGGCGAGAAAGTCTTCGCGCGCTTGGTCGCGGCGCCGCTCATCCGTCGTCGAGCGCGTCGCGCCGTCGATCTCGACGACAAGCCCGACCTCGCGGCAGGCGAAATCGGCGAAGTACGGGCCAATCGGCAGCTGGCGAGTGAATTTGTGTCCGCCGAGGCGGCGATCGCGGAGGCGCCGCCACACCAGTCGTTCGGCCTCGCTCTGCTTGCTGCGCAACGCTCTGGCGCGCCGCGCCTCGGGAATGCGCAAGCCACGCATCGGGCGTCCTCTCGACCAGCCTTCCCTAGCGCTGCAACAATCCCCTCTCCCCGCTTGCGGGGAGAGGGCGAGGGGCTTGGCGATTGGCCGCTGCACGGCGGCCAATTCTCCCGGCTCCTCAACCTAGCCTTCTCCCCGCAAGCGGCGAGAAGGGACGAGGAGAGAGAGAGAGAGAGACAACAAAAAACCCCGGAGCTTGCGCTCCGGGGCCGATGTATTCGCAACTGATCGAAGCGATCAGAAGTCGCGCTCGATGCGCAGCTTGCCGTTGAAGCCGCTGAAGTCCGACTTCCAGGCAGAGGCGCCCGAGACGGTGTTCCAACCATGCGGCGTGTCCTGATGGCCGTCGCCATAGAGCAGGTCGAGGTCGAACACCAGGTTCTTGACCGGCGTCCACTCCAACGTGGCGCCGCCGACGAAGATGTCGACATTCGGCGACAGCGACGAGTACACGCCGCCGTAGCCGGGAGAGTTCGGCGTCGAGAGATGAATCTGACCGTACGATGCTTCCGGCACGATCTTGAAGGTCGGGCCGAGCGGCAGATCGATCTGCGTCGCGACGCCCCAAGCGGTCGGCTTCTTCCACGAACCGCTAAGGTTGTCGTAATACGCGTCGCCGTCCGCGCCGTCATACGCGACGCCGCTGAAGTTGAAATCGCCGATGCCAAAGAGATGGGTGTAGCCGATCGCGCCGTCGGTGTACTGGCCCTGCAACTTGATATCGGCGCCGGCGCCGAGCCCCGGGATATTGAAGCTCACGCCGCCGAGGATGCCATAGCCATACGAGTTGGTGTTTTCCTCAGCGCTGCTGTGGTTAATCCGATACTGCCGAACCTGGTGCAGCAAGCCGGCGATATGCGCCGAGCCCCAGCCCTGAGTCACGTCGAGAGCGGCGACGATGTCAGGCACCTGATCGCCGAGCGCTGTGCCGGCGTACATCGGACCGTAGAGGGCGTTGGAGGCCGCCCCGCCCGCGATGGGGGCATAGGTGCCCGCGGCCCTGGCCTCAGGCAGCTCGAGCGACAGGGTCGCCGAGAAGCCGCCGCCGAAGGTCGCCGTATAGGCCAACTGATCCGTGGGATCGAACTTCGCCGAGAACATGTCGTCCCAAGCGTAGCCGCCGCCGATGAAGTCGAAGAACGAGGTGTGGAAGCCCGCGGTGATGCCGGCCCACTGCAGATAGGCGCCGTCGATCGTAAATCCGGCGCCGCTGCTGTCGTACCCGCCGCCCTGGTTCTCTTCGATGGCGATGTGGGAGAGCAACGGGCCGTAAGCCGTGTTCGACACCGCGTCGAAGGTGACGCGGCCGCGGGTGTACATGCCGATCTGGTTGTACTTGTTGGCCGTGTAGGCGTAGGGGTTGGTCGCGGTGCCCGAGCTGAGCTGGCTCACACCCGAAGCCTTAGGAGGAACAGCAGTACTAAATGTGGGCGCGACGATGGCGTACTGAGTGGCGGTCGAGGCAAAGGTCGTCTGCGCGGAGACCAGCCCGCCGATCTTCAAGCAGGTGTCAGAACCCGGGATGATGAAGCCGGCGATGTCGCCGATCTTGCAGACCTTGACGTATTCCGCGGCGGGCGCGCCCTTCTTCGTGGGAAGATCGGCGGCCTGCGCGCCGGCGACGACCACCAGGGTGGCCGCTGAGCCGAGCAGAACGCTCTTGATGAGAGTCATATGTGACCTCCAGTAAGTGACAATTGGGAGTCGGTGAAAACCTTGAACCTTTCGCCGCCGACCAAGCTCGCCGCGCCAAAGGTGTTAAGCGCCCCTCTTCCCGTTTCTAGAGCCTTCGGCGACTTCGCACTGGTCCCCCAGCCAAGACGCCCAAGACGCGAATCGCGACCGGGAAGCTCCCGTTCACGCTCAGGACCATACAGTCCCGCCGCGACGCCGCAAAACCGAAAATGCCAGATTTCGGCCCCAAAGCGCGTTTCGCCGGAAGATGTTGCAGAAAGGTCACGAACGCGCCGGGCGGGAACTGGCGGCTCGGCCGGCGCCCTCGCCGGAGGGCGTAACGCGTTGTTATGACGCGATTTGTGGCTCAGCTCAGGGCCTCGGCGGCGCGCGCGCTGGCGTCGAGCCGCCCCCTGCCGCGGACCGCCCCGGCGAATCCGTTCCCCGGCGCGGCCAAAATATGGCGGCGCGGCGCCGATCCGCGCCGCCGGATCAGCCGTGCAGCTTGCGAACCGTCGGGCTGCGCCGCGCCTCCTCCGGCCGACGAAACGTGCCGAAGACCAGGTCGAGCGACGGGTTGCTGACCCCGAACCACAGCTTTTCGCTGATGAAATGGTGACGCAGGTGGTATTGCTTTACCCAGCGCCCGAACGGAGTCAGCGGCCGGATCGGCGTATGGGCGACGTAATGGGTCCACTCGTAATGCAGGATCGCCGCCAGCACGCCAAGCATCGTCGACGCAGTCGCCTCGGGCCCGAGGACGAGCGCAACCAACGCCGCGGTCAGCGCAAGATTGGGGACGAGAAACCACAGCGGCAGGAAGAGCAGATCGAGCCGATCGGGCTCGGCGTGATGATCGTAATGCAGGCGATGCTGCAGCCGGCGGACGAAAGCGATCCGCGACGGCCGCGCGTGGAAGGCGAAGCGGTGCATCAGGTATTCGCCGCCGTAGAACAGCAGCGCGCCGAGCGCGACGTCGAGCGGACGAAACGGGGCGAGGCCGAAGGCGATCAGCGCGGCGAGCGCGAGCGCGCCGACAGCCAGCGCCGCGGTCGCGCCGTGGCGAAAAAATGTCCCGATCACCGACGTCCTCCCTCGCCGAAGCGCGCCTACCCTAAAGCGAGACGCAATTTGCGCAGAATCGCCAGCATTGTCATTCCCACGCAAGAGCGGCATCGCTTCCGTCCTAAAGCCGCATGCTCTGGCGCAACCGCGCCGCGCGTCGAGCGCCGCGCCTGCTGCGGCCAAGCGGCGGCCAGAGCGCGCTTGCGCGGCGCGCCCGCGGCGGGCGACAATGGTGACCGACGATGGTCGTCGGAGGGGAATATGAATCGACGCGAGCTGCTTCTCGGCGGGGCGGCGCTGGTTGGCGGCGCTGCGCTCGGCCGGCCGGCGCGGGCGGCGATCGCGCGCGCCTTCGACCAGGACCTGTGGCCGCCGATGGACAGCCGCGACGCCTTCGTGGCCTGGATGAAGGACAATCGCGGCGAGGATGCCGGATTCCTCGGCCAGCGCTGGGACCGCTACCTGCAGCTGGTCAGCCACGACGACGTCTGGGACCGCGCCGACAAGCGCGCGTTCTTGATGACGCCGCGCGAGGAGTTCGTCACCACCGAGAACCTCGCGCGCGCCTACGAGTGGCACTATCTCAACATCGGCTTCGGCGTCACCATCACCGGCCCGCACACGGTGGCGCGGATGACCAACACGCTCATGGTCAAGCCGGGCGACAAGGTGCTCGAGATCGGCACCGGCTCGGGCTACCAGTCGGCGTATCTGAGGTACCTGACCGACCGGCTGTGGTCGATCGAGATCATTCCGGCGCTCGCCAAGCGCACCCGCGGCGTCTACGATTCGCTGATCGCGCGCGGCTATCGCGAATATGCGGCGATCCAGACCAAGACCGCCGACGGCTATTATGGCTGGCCGGAGGCGGCGCCGTTCGACAAGATCATCGTCACCTGCGGCATCGACCACATTCCGCCGCCGCTGCTGCAACAGCTCGAGCCCGGCGGAATCATGGTCATTCCGGTCGGCCCGCCCGGCGCGCAGCACGTGCTCAAGGCGGTCAAGACCCAGGCCGTCGACGGCGGCTTCGCCGTCGCGCGCTCCGACATCTACAACGGCGCGATCATCCCGTTCGTGCCGTTCACCGGCGGCCACCAGAGCTGAACGGCGAACGCGCGCCTAGAGCGTTCCGCTCTCTTGTGGATTCAGCAATCCCTTCTCCCCGCGCGCGGGGAGAAGCGACGTCGCGCCGATCTGCTCGCAGAATGTTCTTCACCGCCTTGCCGATGCCCGCCCCGTGCTCGGCGTCAAGGCCAAGCCCGCTTGCGCGGGCGCTTCGCGGCCTTGACCCCTCCGCGCGAGGCGGGCTTTTTCTCGCCGTGGACTTCGACGGAAGCGTCCGGCCCCGTTGGGGCCGGAACGCGCCGTCGAAGTCCTCGGCGAGCGAACGCCATACCGATGCGTCGCAGTCATCGCGAAGCGACCGAAGCGCAGCGTAGGACCGCCGAAGGCGATTGACGGCGACGCGGCGGCATGGCCCGGGCCGAGCGTCATTTGAAAGCGCCGAGCGGCGGCCCTACACCGCCTTGCCGATCAGCGCGCCGACGCCCGCCGTCACCGCCATCGCCAGCGCGCCCCAGAACGCCACGCGCACCGTCGGCTTGACGATTCGCGCGCCGCCCATCCAGGCGCCGAGCGCGCCGAGCGCGGCGAGGAACGCCAGGGCGGCGAGAAAGACCGTGGGCGCCGTCGCCTCGCGCGACGCCAGGAACGCGGCGAGGGTCGGCATGGCGGCGCCGGTTGAAAAACTGACCGCCGAGGCGAGAGCCGCCAGAACCGGGTTGGCGCTCCTGGCGTCGGAAAGGCCGAGTTCGTCGCGCGCATGGGCGCTGAGGGCGTCGGCGGCCATCAGTTGCTCCGCGACCTCGCGCGCCAGGGTCGGCGGAAGGCCGCGCCGCTGATAGATCAGCGTCAGCTCCAGCGTTTCGTCTTCCGGCTGATCCTCGAGCGCCCGTCGCTCGCGTTCGAGATCGGCCGCCTCGGAGTCGGCCAGCGAGCTGACCGAGACAAATTCGCCCGCCGCCATCGCCATCGCGCCCGCCGCCCAGCCGGCCACCGCGGCGGTGAGGATTTCGCCGCGCAGCGCGCCGGCGGCGGCGACGCCGACGATCAGGCTCGCGGTCGAAATGATGCCGTCGTTGGCGCCGAGCACGGCGGCGCGCAGCCAAGCGGCGCGGCGGACGTAATGGGAGGCGAGAGGCGGCATCAAGGAGGCTCGCGCGCAGCGGGATCGCCGCGCGCCGCGAATAGCACGCGCGCACGGCGAATGGTACGCCGCCGCCCCAGTCGTCGCTCGCCGGCGCCGCGGATCGGCGCGGACCGCTCCGAAGCTCGCGCCACGGACGCCGCGCGTCGGCGGCCTCTGCGGTTTTCGACGCCGACGACCCGCCGAGCGGCATTGATTGCCAAGCAAGAACTATGCGAGAAATGGCGCGACATAGCGTCACACCAGAGACGGGGATGACGATGCGCGACGACCCGACGCGATTCGTGGGCTCCATTCCGGAACACTACGACCAGGGGCTGGGGCCGGTCATTTTCGCCGGCCCCGCCGACGTCGCCGCGCGTCTGGCGGCGTCCCACCGGCCGTCGCGCGTCTTGGAGACTGCGGCCGGCACCGGCATCGCCACGAGACGGATGCGCGACATGCTGCCCGCCGACGCCGCCATCGTCGCCACCGACCTCAACGCGGACATGCTCGAAATCTCGCGCGGCAAGTTCCGCATCGGCGAGAACGTGATTTTTCATGCAGCGGACGCGACCGAGTTGCCGTTCGCCGACGGCGAATTCGACGTCGTGCTGTGCCAGTTCGGGGTGATGTTCTTCCCCGACAAGGACAAGGCCTACCGCGAGGCGCGCCGGGTGCTCGCGCCGGGTGGACATTATGTCTTCAGCGTGTGGGACACGCTCGACCACAATCTCTTCGGCCGCGTCGTCGTCGACGTCTTGCGCAGCGCCTCCGACATCGACCCGCCGCCGTTCATGAGCGCGCCGTTCGGTTACGCCGCGATCGACCCGATCAAGGCGTCGCTGCTCGCCGCCGGATTTGACGGGCTTCGCGTCGAACTCGTCCGCATGCGGGGCGCGATCGACGATTTCGATCGCTTCGCGTCCGGCCTCGTCTTCGGCAGTCCGCTGGTCGACCAAATCCGCGCGCGCGGGTTCGAACCCGACGACCTGCGTCGCGCGGTGGCGCAATCGCTGCGCGGCGAATTCGGCGAGGCCCAAAGCGCGCCGCTTCAGTTCATGCTTTTCGACGCCTGGCGCGCTTAAGCGTCAAGCGCGGTCGGAATGGGATGGCGGGGCTCGTCGGGTTCTCCTCGACCGCCGGTCTCGCTTAGAGCGTATCGCATTTGGGTTTACGCGGACCTCATCCTGAGGCGCCCTCGCGTTGCAGGCTGTGTGAAAACTCAGGCGAAAATGCATTTGTTCACCACCCGGACTCGTAATGAATCTGGGACGTTCGCGGAACAAAACAGTTTTCACACCGCCTGGTTGGCGAGGGCCTCGAAGGATGCTCCAGGAATCGCGTTAACGCGCGTTCTGGAGCGTCCTTCGAGGCCGCTTCGCGGCGCCTCAGGACGAGGGGCGCAGAGGACAAGCGATTCCAAGCAAACGCCGCGCGCTTTAGCGGGCGGAAAGGCCCGCGAACGCCCCGGTGAAATTCTTCGGCAGCGGCGGCGCGTAGGGGCCGCGCTTCGAGGTCGCCAGTCCCAGCCCGACCAGCGCTTCGGCGAGCCTCACCGCGGCGGCGACGCCGTCGACGACCGGCAGCCCGTGACGGCGCGACAGAGCGGCGGCGAGCTCCGCCATGCCGGCGCAGCCGAGCACGATTGCCTCGGCGGCATCCTCGGCGATCGCGCGGTCGATTTCCGCCGACAGCTTTTCGCGCGCGCCCGACGTCGGATCGTCGAGCGCGAGCACGGGAACCTCGCAGGCGCGCACGCGCGCGCAGCGCGACGCGAGGCCGTATCTCGTCAGATTGGCCTCGATCGGCGCGATCGAGCGCGACAGGGTGGTGACGACGCTGAAGCGATGGGCGATCAGCGCCGCGAGATGAAACGCCGCCTCGCCGATGCCGATCACCGGACCACGCGCCGCTGAGCGGGCCGCCTCTAACCCAGTGTCGTCGAAGCAGGCGACGACGAAGGCG
>Ga0326727_10027812_pt1 | contig 10341 bp, 8 predicted proteins | sample MB2enrmetagenome_FD_207643 | JGI IMG/M metagenome (GOLD analysis project Ga0326727, IMG submission 207643) | Lab enriched peat soil microbial communities from McLean, Ithaca, NY, United States - MB29MY | ecosystem: Environmental > Terrestrial > Soil > Wetlands > Peat | place: USA: New York...
GGCGCCCCCTGAGGGCCGCGTGGGCAGGCTTCCAATGCAGGCGGCCGGCGATCATCAGGTGCAGCACCAGCCAGAGGTCGCCATCCAGGCCGATGGCGATGCGCTTTCCCACTCGCCGCAGTTCGCGCACCGTTTTTCCCGCGGCCTCAGAGAGCGCCGGCGCCGTGGTTCGAAGAAGAAACGGGCTTACAAGCCGCACGCCTTCGAGCGGCAGCCCCACCACGCGCGGTTCCAGCGCCGCAATGTAAGCCGCGATGTCCGGCAGTTCGGGCATACTTCCCCAGCTTGCACGGCCCCGGCCGGTTTCGCAAGGCCTGTGGGAAGGCCGTACGAAGGGGAAGGGGGCGAACCTGCGCCGGCTCCGAGTTCACGTCGCGGTTCCTGCGCCACGGCCGCGTTGACGAGGACTCCGAACCCTCGGTCACATCTCCGGCGGGCGCGTTATTGCCGAACCGAAGCCGAAGTAATCCGGCCAACTTCCCCGAACGCCGTCTGGGAACCGTGAGCGGCACAAGTCCGAGTCGACAAGCCTCCAACTTGACAAAAACCTCCGGGCCGAGTGTTTCAACAGGTAGGGGTCAATTCTCTGGCGTCCCACTTTAGTACGTCGCCGGCAACTCGCCGCGTTCTCGGAGAACGAAGTAGCAGTTCGCGGCCCCACCGGGGCTCGTGTTCGCCGGAACATGCTTATTCCGCAGGTCCGGAAGATCGGTCGGGAACCCCATGTACTCTTGGTAAAGCGCAGAATCTTTTGTTCTGAGCGATTCGAGAGTTCGCATCCATCGTGAGCGGTAGCGGACGTTCTTCTCGCTGTCTAACCGCAGAACCAGCCTGAGCCTCTGCCCTTCGGCGTTTAGGGCCTCGACCCGGCCGTCGTCCGTGATCCGCAGGCAATCGTGAAATGCTATCCGGCACGGATCGGGTAAGCCGAGCACAGCACTCTTCGCCTCATTGCATCTTGCGCAGGCGTAGAGCAAGTTTGAGTATTCCAATTCTCCAGCGGGGTCCGCTACTACCGGCACGAAGTGATCGATGTGAAACGCAGCGCCGCTGTAATTCCATTGCTCACGATGAAGGCAGTATACGCACCGGAAGCTGAACTCGTCCCGCAGCCAATCCCTATAACTTTCATAATCCGAATAACCCGCTGGACCATGGCGCCTCAAGTGCGGCGTGGTGGCGTACTCGAATCCTTTCATCAGATATGGCTGTCTTTCACGGGCGGCCTTGAAAATAGGCGACCCTCAAGCTCATCCAGAGCTTGCGTGGGGCGTGGCGCAACCTGCTCAATGTGGTAATCGGCATAGATCTGTAACGTATCGAGACGCTCTTGTTCCTCCATGGTGAGCGTTCCCAAAATACTCTTATCGATTAGCATGCCTCGCTCGCGGTTTGTAACGGCCCAGTCATCCTCTAACTGGAGGAACTCGGAAAAACTCAACCGACCTTCGATCTCCGGTGGCAGGTACGTCTCTTGCGTGAATGGAACACCGGGGCGTTTACAGCCCGTGAACAACCCCAATAAGGAGGTCTCGAACCCAGATGGAAGCGAATACAACTTCAGAACCTCACAGTCCACCCGCAGAAGCAGTTTTTGGAGATTCGCCGGGCTCGCCGCTGGCGAACTGGCGGCCTCAAGATAAGCACTCGCAGCGGCTTGAACGCCCTGGGACGGTCTCGGGTTGGGCATGGGCATCCTGCGGATATCCCCTACGATGTTGTGGCGCTTTCCGAGGTGCGAAAATGCGTACGCGTTTGCGACCGGAGAGTTGAGCAATGCCCAAAGCAGCTCCAGAGAACATGCGGAGTTTATTGGGCGTACCAAGATGAACGTGCTGGTGGCGGGACGCCCCACCCTGTCGATCAGCGCCTTCAACCGCCAAGGGCCCCGACTTGTTGGAGCGTAATTCATTAGTACCTGCGGGACCCCGACCGTCGTTCCATCACCGGCTCGGCGAAGTACCTCCGGGGCTAGGTTCATCCAGTAGAGTCTAGGCAACTCGTGCAAGCACAGGTGGTGCGCAAAGAGGGCAAACCCAAGGAGGCTTCCGGGGAATTGCTGGCTGGAGTACGTCCGGTTCCCTGCAGGCACGTCCCCACAGTATTCGAGCCCCTTCCCGGACGCCGCAAAATCCGCCAACACTGGGTTACCAGCCAGAGCGATCCAGACTTCTTCGAGTTCAGGAAGACGAAATGATACTGAGTCGACACCGGAGAATCGCGCCTGAAGAACACTTCGCGCGGGTAGTATTGATGGATCGGATCGAAACACTGTCAGGTCTCGTTCGCGGATGCGCCGGTAACTGACGGTGTGAAGTGGCGTCGTCGGCTTGCGACGGCCGATCATTACGGCCGACTCCGCGTCCGAAAATGAGAACACCTTGTCCGGGAAAAGGCAGATGTCTTTCAGCTCGTAGTCGCGCGCAAGAAGCGCGCGGAGATCGCGTGCATTGTCGCTGTGTAGAAGCGTCTGCGGAACAACCACCCCGAAAACCGCGCCCACCGGAAGTTGTGAAGCCGTCCGCCACAACATTTCGGCGGATTTGTTAACGAAGCGAACATCGGGGTCTCGCGGTTCGTCCGCCCTGAAATTCTGGAAGGGCGGATTTGCGAGCAGAATCGTGCTTCTCTTCGCCTGTTCACCGATGTGATTGCCAGTGAACATGCTCTGGGCAGTCAAATCCCATCCGTCAGGATTCGGAATATCAGTCAGCGTCAGCGACAAGCGAGCCAACTCAAGAGCGAAGGGATCAATGTCCGTTCCATGCAGCCGAGTCCGAAGGTAAGGTCCGCGCCGGCTCGGAACTCGTTTGTCGGGCGGGAGCATCTCTGTAAGCAGCCGCATGGCGGAGACTAGAAAAGCAGCCTGACCACACGCAGGTTCAAATACGCGTCTGTCGTTGACGGGAATCTCATTCACCCAATCAGTCAAATTCCCTACGATGTAGTCGACGAGAAAGGGCGGGGTGGTGTGCGTTCCGAGGGACGCACGCGTGTCCTTTGAAATGAGCGCGTTCTCGTAAACGTAGGCGAGAGATTCAGTCGTCGTCAGAGCTAGGCTGCTGAATCGGTCGATGTCACGGGCGGATTCACGCAGTGCATCGAGCCGTCTCTTCGAACCAATTGGAAGCGGGTCGGTGCCGTAGTGCTTCGCAACCCGACGGAAAACCCCCTCAACATCCTGAAGGTTGAGGCCCTCAAACGTGTCCACCTCCTTGTCTCGCAGGATTTTTCCCGACAGAAGCCAGAAGATCGCTTTGAGTAACCAGTGGCCTTGATCCTCCGTGATCTGTTGCCATCCCAGACTGCCCTTCACGTCGGATATGTTTCGTTCGACCAGTTTTGCGAGCGAGCTACCCACTTGCTGTTCTACAAGGGGCATAAGACCCAGATCCACAAAACTGAGTTGGTCTGCCGGCCGATAGCGGCCCCACGTCTTCGCCCGGTACACCGTTTCGGGTGAAAACTGGCTCTTGTACGCCTGAAAGAACCGATCTACATTCTCTGCCGGAATGCTCTGCAGATGTTCAGCCGAGGTAGTGCCCTGCTTCCACCATTGCAGACCGTTCTGAAAGCAGACGAAGACCACCGGTGTCCCGAGCTGTCTGTAGCTTTCAACGGAAAACCGCAGATCCCGGGCGATGGGAGGCTCTGGGATGACGGCAACGCATGCCGAACGAGAGTCCGCAGGAGGCTGGGCGAACCCCACGAGTGGCACGGTCAGATCTCCAAAGGGAAAGTCCGCCCTGAGCAGGTCGGGGCGGTACCCGCACTCGCGGAGCGGACCCTTTATCGAATTCGGCGTCAGCAAAGCGGCACCCATTTCGGCGGTTCCTGTTGGCTAGTCACTGCGCCAAACTCAGATTCAGGATTCGGGGTGACGAATACATCCAAAACATTTCGGGCATGTACTGTTCCTGCCGCATTATACAGTGTAGCAGTACCAGATGCACCCAAGCTTCAGAATAGCAGGGATCGCATTCACTCTACCTTCTCCGAACGACAGGACTGCGGGCTTGAGCCCACCGTGCAGAACATCCCGTGCGCCAGTCGGAGACGCGCTTCTGAAGTGCCGATCTGGGAAGCTGGCCCGATTAGGAACGCCAAACCCCCCGCGATCCCGTAGCGCTGCATGAGACTGAGGCGGTGGTACGCGCAGTCGATCTTGGAACATCTGGTGGGCTCAGAGATCTTCCGCCCGAAGCCCGGTATCCTTTGCGATCTTTGCCAGCGCTGCCGGCCCGACTTCCTCATTGTCGTGAAAGCAGAACGTGAAGTTTCGCCGCCCGGGCTCTTGTAACTTCCTGTGAGAGCCGACCTACTTCTTTAATGTCCACCCCAATCTGGCCAGTGCCGCGTACACGCGCCTGGCTCTCGTGGAACTCCAGGTGCTCACGCCGCAAACAGGACCCGCAGGGGTTGTGGTAGTTCCTCGCCGCTCTCCATCATGTCGGCGAGCACCTGAAGGGCGATCGCCTTCGCCTTCCGGAGAGCGGATTCCTCTGTGTCGCCGTAGGCCATCACGCCTGGTAGTTCGGGAACGGAGTCCAGGAATCTCCCAGCCTCTTCGCGCTCGATCTCAATCCGCAGAGGTTGGATCTCAACCATAGGTACCTACGGTGATCCTAACGGAAACCGAGCCGGCTTGCACCACGTCTCGGCACCGGGGAGCACCAGAGGCGAGCACTATCGAGAATCGTCCCCACCCGCGCCCCCATCCAGCCCAATTCACAGTCTGACCCATTCCGGAACCGCCTCGCCCTGCCACACTACCACACCTGCGTTTGCCACCAGGATGAGGCGATGGCCGTCGCCGGAGTTGTCATAGAACTTGGCCGTATCCGCCATTCGCAACGCCCGCGCGGCATTTGCGACGCTCCTGGCGTACCGGCGCCTTACGTCGCCATCCGGAATGAAATGGCCTCCGCGCGCCGCCCGATTCCGTACCCGTGTGATACATCGTTCCGGGCTGTCCAGCGCAATAAAGAGCAGGTGGATCTCATACCCGCGCGATTTGGCGTGGCGGATCAGGTCCACCCTGTTGCGGCTGGAAAGAGTCGTCTCCACCGCAAAACTCACTCCCCGATTGAGATACTCCGCCGTTCGCTTCAAAACTTCCCTTCCGGCGGCGATGGCCGCGGCGGATGGATTCGGCGGATTCAAACCGGGCTATCGCATCGGGATCCAGCAACCGGTCGCGGCCCTCGAAATCAACGGATCTCGTGAGCGTGGACTTTCCCGACCCGTTCGGCCCTGCGATTACCGTGAGCGCGGGCACGCTGCCTCAGGCGGCATGCGCCGTCAATTCGCGGACGATTTCGTAGTTTTCGCCGGAAGGCGCGCCCGGAATCCAGCGGATCTCGAATCTTCGGCCATCGGGGTACTGCATCACGTTGAGACCGTCGTCGTCGAGATAGAAGACCGGAAGCCCGGCCGCAAGCGTCTCGAGGAAGGCTTGGTGGCCCGCGGCCCGCGCCGCCTCGTCGAACTCCCTGCTGCCGAAATCGTAGGCGACAGGCATACTTAATTATATACGCCAGCCGCCCGATGCCTCCTGGCGCGTCGTGCCGGCCCCCGGGACCAGTTTTCAGTCACAGCTAATTTCACGAACAACCCCTGTCTCCTCATCACCCGGCCCCGCCGAATTTCAGACTCAAGCCCCTCCTCATGCGATCCTCAAGGCGGAGGGCAACACCAACGTGCCGCGATCACAACATGCCGTGTCCCCAGAACAGCGCCCCGCAAGGAAGAATTACGAAACGAACCCAATCCCATTTTCGGACACCCAGGAAGCGCGCGAGTGGAATTTACGAAACGAACCCAATTTCGAGCCCAATCCGAACAAAATGAAACCAATTGCACCCTTTGCGAAACGAACCCAATTCTTCGCCCTGGCCCCTGGCCCCCAATTCCCGGCCCCCCATATTAAACTGATAGCAATCGCCATGCCCGCCTCCCAACCCCTATGAGAATCCTCGCGCTCACCGCCGGCGCCGCCCGAATGTATTGCGGCAGTTGCCTCCGCGACAACGCCCTGGCGGCGGAACTCAAGAGGCAGGGTCATCACGTCATCCTGCTCCCTCTTTATACGCCCACCCGCACGGATGAACCGAACGTCAGTGAACCCAAGGTGTTTCTGAACGGCATCAGCGTGTGCCTCTGCCAGGAAGCGGCTTTCTTCCGAAGGCCGCACCCGCTGCTGGACCGCTTGTGGGATGCGCCCTGGATGCTGAAGCTGGCATCCCAAACCTCGATCCGCGTCAACCCGCATTCGCTCGGCGCCATGACGGTTTCCATGCTGCGCGGCGAGTCGGGCTTCCAGCTCAAGGACATCCGCAAGCTCACAACCTTCCTCCGCACCGAGGAACCGCCCGACATAGTCACCTTGCCCAACTCTCTTCTCATCGGGCTGGCGCGGCCCATCCGCGAAGCGTTGCACCGGCCGGTCGCTTGCACGCTGCAGGGCGAGGAGCTCTTCCTCAACCAGTTATGCGAGCCGTATCGGTCGCAGGCGCTGGAACTGATCCGCGCCAAGGTTGAGGATGTCGATGGCTTCATCGCTGTCAGTGAGTTTTGCGCCGACTACTGGCAGGGCAAACTCGGAATCCCCGACCGCAAGTTGCACGTGGTCCCGCTAGGAATCGACGCCGAGGGCTACGGTCCGCCGGCGCGTCTTCCCGGCGCGCTTTTCAAGGTCGGTTTCTTTGCGCGGGTTGCGCCGGAGAAGGGACTGGAACTGCTGGCCGAGAGCTACGTGCGGCTGCGGCGCGAGAGCGATTTCGCCGCCTCGGCGCTGGAGGTCGCCGGTTATCTGGCGCCGGAGCATCGCGGCTACCTGCACGGCGTCGAGCGGCTCATCAAAAACGCCGGCCTGGCGCACGAATTCCACTATCGGGGCGAGCTCGACCGGGCAGGGAAGATCGAGTTCTTACGGAGCCTTAGTATCTTGAGCGTCCCCAGCACTTACGATGAGCCGAAGGGAATCTTCCTCCTGGAGGCGATGGCCAGCGGCGTGCCCGTGGTCCAGCCCCGGCGCGGAGCGTTCTGCGAGATCCTGGAGAGAACCGGGGGCGGAGTCATGGTGGAACCCGGCGATGTGGTGAGCCTGGCCGACGGCATTTACCGCCTATGGAAAAACCCCGAGCTGGCCGCGGAACTGGGGCGCAGGGGCGCCGAGGGCGTTCGCCGGGATTTCAGCGCCTCGCAGATGGCGGCGCGCGCCCTCGAAGCTTACCAGGCCATCGCCACCACACAGGCCCATGCTTGAAATCTCCAACGTCACCAAGCAGTATCCGACGCCGCGCGGCCCTCTGACCGTGCTCTCGGGGGTGTCGCTCGGGTTGAATCGCGGCGAGGCCGCGGCCATCATGGGGCCATCCGGCTCGGGCAAGAGCACGTTGCTCTACATCGCCGGTGCGCTGGAGCCGCCCACCACCGGCACGGTGACGCTGGGCGGCGTCAATCCTTACACCGTTCCGGAAAAGGAGCTGGCGGCATTTCGCAATCGGTCCATCGGTTTCGTCTTCCAGGACCACTGCCTGCTGCCGCAGTGCTCGGTTCTGGAGAACGTGCTCGTCCCCACGTTGGTGGCGGAAGATCGCGCCGGTTATCCCGTGCGCGCGCGGGAACTGCTCCGCCAAGTGGGGTTGGAAGACCGGCTGGATCACCGTCCCGCGGAGCTTTCCGGCGGCGAGAAGCAGCGCGCCGCGCTGGCCCGGGCACTCATCCTGCGGCCGCGCCTGCTGCTGTGCGACGAGCCTACCGGCAACCTCGATGAAGCTTCCGCGGAAATGGTGGCGGCCCTTCTGCTGGAACTGCACGCGCGGCAGGAGACCATCCTGATCGTAGTGACTCACAACCCCATGCTGGCCGCGCGATTTCCCAGGCGGTACGAACTGCGTCATGCGAACCTACACCCTGCTGGCGCGTAATCTCACGTGGTACTGGCGGACAAACCTGGCCGTGCTGCTGGGGGTTGCCACGGCCACGGGCGTCCTCGGCGGCGCGGCCCTGGTGGGCGAATCGGTGCGCGCCTCCTTGCGCGACCTGGTGCTCGATCGGCTCGGCAACACCGATTCCATTGTGACGCGCGCCGGCTTCTTCCGCCAGGACCTAGCCGCGGCTTTCCAGCCCGCCACGCCAATCATCGCCCTGGAAGGAATTGTCGAGCACGAAGCCGGAGTGGAGGTCTATGGCATGGACACGCCCCAAGTCCTCATCACCGCCGCCCTCGCGCGAGAACTCGGCGCCAAACCAGGCGACGACATCCTCCTACGCATTCCGAAACCCTCGCCCATCCCACTCGAAACTCTGCACGGCCGCAAAGACGACGTAGGCAGAACCATCCGGCTAACCGTGGGGCAGGTCTCCGACCTGCCCCCCTTTTCTCTGCGCCCCCAACAAGGCGACGTCCGGGCCGTGTACGTACCGCTGGCCCGCCTGCAGCGCGACCTGAACCAGCCCGGGAAAGTCAATACGATCCTGGTGAGCCACGCTCCGATAAACCTCAAGCAGCACTACACCCTCGCCGACGTTGGCCTCCGGGTACGCACCCTCGAAAAACCCGCTTGCCTTTCGCTCGAAAGCGACAGCGCGCTGATCGGCGACACGGTGGCTCAGGCCGCCTTCTCCGCCGCCCGATCACTCGGTCTCCGCACCCAACCAGTTCTTACATATCTGGCTAACGGTATCCGCATCCGTGATTGTGAGATCCCCTATTCGTTAGTGACCGCGCTCGATTCCGGCCTGGCTCCGGCCCGCGCCGACGGCATCACGCTGAATGCGTGGGCCGCCCGGGAACTGGGCGCGAAAGCGGGCGATCCGGCGACGCTCGAATACTACATTTGGCAGTCCGATGCGCGCCTGCACACGGAGACCGCGCAATTCCGCGTGGAGCGCATAGTCCCGCTGGCCGGAGACGCCGCCGACCCGGACTACGCTCCCGACTATCCCGGCATCACGGAATCCCGAAGCCTTCGGGACTGGGACCCGCCCTTCCCACTCGATATGGCCCGCATCCGCCCGGCCGACGAGCAGTACTGGAACCGATACCGCACCACTCCTAAAGCTTTCATTCGCCTGGCGCGCGGGCGCGAGTTGTGGGGGACGCGCTTCGGCAGCCTGACGTCGATCCGCGTCTTCCCGCCGTCCCCTGCCTTCGCCGAGGCGCTCCGTGCCGCGCTCGACCCCTCGCAAGCCGGTCTTACGGTCGTCCCTGTAAGAGCTCAGAGCCTGGAGGCGGCGCGTGGCGCAACCGACTTTGGCGAATACTTCGTTTACTTCAGCTTCTTCCTGATGGTTTCGGCCCTACTGCTGACGGGATTGTTCTTCAAGCTCGGAATCGAACAGCGGACGCGCGAAATCGGCCTACTGCGCTCGCTCGGGTTTTCGGCATCGAAGATCCGAGCGTTGTTTCTGCTCGAGGGCGCGGCACTTGCGGCTGCCGGCGCAGTGGCCGGCGTCGGGGCGGCGCTCTTATACGGCGCGCTTGTCCTGCTGGGACTGCGCACTTGGTGGTTCGATGCCGTGGGAACCCGCTTGCTTGGGCTGCACGCCTCCATTCCATCGCTGGCCATCGGAGCCGCTGCCGGCGTGGTCACGGGCCTCGCTTCCGTGGCGTGGACCCTGCGCGGCTTCGAGCCAGTTACGCCCCGTGGTCTGCTTGCCGGTGAGCTTCAGCCAGTGTGGGGCAGGCTGGCAGCCTGCGGCCGAGTGGTACTCGGCCTGCTCGCCGCTCTCCTCGCGGCCGCATCTCTGTTCGTCGGACAGACCGCCGGCTTCTTCGGCGCGGGCACGCTGCTGCTGGTTGCCGCTCTGCTGTTCCAGTCGGCCTGGCTCCACGCGCGCGGGTCTCGAACCCTCGGCGGCTTGCTGGGGCTGGGCCTGCGCAGCGTGCGGTACCGCCCCGGCCGCAGCGTCCTGTGCATCGCTCTGATCGCCTCGGCAACTTTTGTGATCGCATCGCTCGACGCCTTTCGGCGCGATGGTTCTTCCGCCGGCACCGGTGGGTTCCCCCTGCTGGCGGATGCCGAACTGCCGCTGATTCACGATCCCAACGCGGAATCGGGACGGGCGGCGCTGAATATTCCGCCGCTCGAAGGCGTGGACCTCATTCCTTTCCGCGTGCGTCCGGGGGACGATGCCAGTTGCCTGAATCTCTACCAGCCTCAGAACCCCCGCATTCTGGCGCCACCCCCGAGTTTCCTGCGCCGGATGCCGAACCCGTGGGCACTGCTCGAATCGCAGCTTCCGGGCGGCGTTGTTCCGGCCATTGCCGACGCCAATTCGATGACCTACTCGCTGCACCGCAAGCTGGGCGAGGAGTTCGAACTGGGCGGGGTC
>Ga0326727_10027818_pt1 | contig 10340 bp, 10 predicted proteins | sample MB2enrmetagenome_FD_207643 | JGI IMG/M metagenome (GOLD analysis project Ga0326727, IMG submission 207643) | Lab enriched peat soil microbial communities from McLean, Ithaca, NY, United States - MB29MY | ecosystem: Environmental > Terrestrial > Soil > Wetlands > Peat | place: USA: New York...
GCCTTTGGTTTCGCCGATCTGTTCTCCGATCATGAACTTACCTCCTCTTTCGCCGGGTTTTGAATTGGGGATCCCGGAGTTTGCATCGTACACCCAGAGCGGCATGTGGAAGTGGATTTTGTTTCAGTTGGCCGGAGCCTGTCTTGTGGCTGAACGGCATGGGGCCAGCTCGGGGGGATTCGCAGCGGCTTTGAGCGCTGCTAGTTCCTTTCACGTCTATCCATTACGAGAACAGGAAGCAAAAGCTGGTACCCTGAAAGCTGAGAAATACACCCAGGAAAGGCCGGCAATTCCAGGCCGGCAAGCGGAGCTATGACAGAGTTCGTCATCAAGTTGGCCGATGAGCGTGGGCGGGTGCAGGAGCAGGTGCAGACTGCGGCCAGCGCCGACGAACTGCGCAACCGGTTCACCCATGCCGGCTACCACGTTTTTTCGGTGCGCGCCCGGAGCGGTTTTGGCGGGATGTCGCGGCGCAAGGTGAAGCTGGAGCCGTTTCTCATCTTCAACCAGCAGTTCCTCACACTGATCCGGGCTGGACTGCCTATTCTGGGCTCGCTGAAGATGCTGGGCAAGATCCAGAAGAACGCCACCTTCTCAGCGCAGTTGGAGGACGTGACCAACCGAGTGAAGACCGGCGAGGCATTGTCGGCGGCCTTCGAGGCGCAGAGCGGTTTTCCGGTGATGTACACCACCACCCTTCTGGCCGGGGAGCGTTCCGGCAACCTGCAAGAGGTGCTGGAGCGTTACGTGAACTTCCAAAAGGTCTCGCTCGCGTTCCGCAAGAAGCTGACGACGTCGCTCATCTATCCCTGCCTGCTAATGATATTGGTGACCGGGCTGATGATCTTTCTTCTTACCGTGGTGGTGCCGCAGTTTGCGTTGTTGTATGACCAGATGGGCTCCAAGCTGCCGGCCATGACCATGGACTTGCTCAGCTTCGGCAAGTGGCTGCACCACTACTTCCTGTGGTTGCTTCTGATGGTGCTGGCGATTGCCGCCGCGGTTTACCGGTTTTCGATCACCGAGCGGGGCCGGGACTTTGTAGACGGGTTTCGCATCGGGCTTCCGGTGTTCGGCAAAATCTGGCTGAAGTACCAGGTAGCGCTGTTTTCGCGTACGCTTTCCACGCTGCTGACCGGGGGATTGCCGCTGGTTCCGTCGCTGGAAACGGCGGCCCGCGCCATCTCGTCGCGCCGGGTTTCAAAAGCGGTCCACACCTCGATCGTGACCGTGCGCGAAGGCAAGAGCCTGGCCGAGTCGCTGGAAAATACGGGCGTGTTTCCCGACCTGGCGTCAGAGATGATCGAGGTGGGCGAGCAGACGGGCGCCTTGCCGCAGATGCTCAACTCGGTTGCCGAATTCTTTGAAGAGGACGTGTCGACCGCGCTGGCCGCGGCCCTTGCACTGATCGAACCGGCCATTCTCATCGTGATGGGCGTGGTCGTGGTTTTTATTCTCATCTCGCTTTACCTGCCCATTTTTTCACTGGGCCAGGCCAGCGGGGGATAGGGGTAGTTCAGCATGGCGGATACGAATGTGATTACGCTGCCTGCGCCCAACGGGCTGGATGAGCGCGCCCAGGCAGAAGCCCTGGCGCACCGCTATCACGCCGAATTCGTGGACCTGAAGAACTTCAAGATTCAGCACGAACTGCTGCGCACAGTGCCCGTGGAGCTGATGTTCCGCTACAACTTCGTGCCCATCGAGCAGCAGCAGGAGGTGCTGGTGATCGCGGTCAGCGACCCCTCGCGGCTGATGGTGCTGGATGAGATCGCCGGCTTGCTCGGGCACCGCATTCTGGCTCGGGTAGCCACGCTTTCGCAGATTACCGACCTGCTGAAAAAGACCGAGCAGTCGCAGCGGGTTCTGGATGAAGCCAGCGAGGGGCTGACCTTCGACGTGCTGACGGGCGACGACAACCAGGACGAGAACATCTCCATTGAGAAGTTGACCAGCGAAGAGGACATCAGCCCGATTATTCGTCTCGTCGACACCACCATATTTACTGCGCTCGAACGCCGCGCCTCCGACATCCACATCGAGACAAACGACGATTCCGTGGTGGTGAAGTACCGCATCGACGGGGTGCTGCAGGCGGCCATGGCGCCCATCGCGCGCGAACATCACACCACCATTCTTTCGCGCATCAAGATCATGAGCGAACTGGACATTGCCGAGCGCCGGGTGCCCCAGGACGGGCGATTCAGGGTCCGGTACAAGAACCGGCTGATCGATTTCCGGGTATCGATCATGCCTACCATCCATGGCGAAAACGCCGTGCTCCGGGTGCTGGACAAGGAGTCAATGAGCGAGAAGTTCAAGCACCTGACGCTGGACGTGGTGGGCTTTGCCGAGGAGGATCTGCGCCGCTTCCGCCGCTACATTCGCGAACCTTACGGCATGGTGCTGGTAACGGGTCCGACCGGCTCCGGCAAGACTACCACGCTCTACGCGGCCTTGAACGAGATCAAAAGCGACGAGGACAAGATCATCACCATTGAGGACCCGGTGGAGTACCAGATTCGCGGCATCACCCAGATTCCGGTGAATGAGAAGAAGGGCCTGACTTTTGCGAGAGGGCTGCGGTCGATATTGCGGCATGACCCGGACAAGATACTAGTGGGCGAGATTCGCGACCAGGAGACGGCGCAGATCGCGATCAACTCCGCGCTGACCGGGCACCTGGTTTTCACCACCGTCCACGCCAACAACGTGGTGGACGTGCTGGGGCGCTTCCTGAATATGGGGGTGGAGGCCTACAACTTTGTCTCGGCGCTGAACTGCATCTTGGCCCAGCGGTTGGTGCGCACGATCTGCGAATACTGTGCGCGCACGGTGTACTACGGCGACGATGTGCTGGCAGCCAGCGGCCTTGACCCGGCAGAGTGGCATGGGTTCGGCTTCCGGGAGGGCGCGGGCTGCATGGAGTGCGGAGGAACGGGCTACCGCGGCCGGACGGCGATCCATGAGCTGCTGGATTTGACCGACCCGATCCGGGAGCTGATTCTGGATAAGAAACCGACCTCCGAAGTGCGCAAGCTGGCTCAGAAAGAGGGCATGAGCTTTCTGCGCGAATCGGCGCTGGAGCGGGTGCGGCGGGGCCTGACGACGCTGAAGGAGATCAACAAGGTAACGTTTATCGAGGCATCGAGGTGAGGCAGTTTCTAGTTTCTAGTTTCTAGTTTCTAGTTTCTAGTTTCTAGTTTCTAGTTTCTAGTTTCTAGTTTCTAGTTTCTAGTTTCTAGCTATTGGCTATTAGCTGTTTGGACTTGGACTGGCATTTCTGGCTTATTGCCGAAGTTCACGCCGGGACGGACGAGCTAGAGGCTAGAAGCTAGCGGCTAGGAGCTTGGGGTTTTGGTAGTGAAAGGGCAGCAGTGAGATCAATTCTGAACAAGGCGAAGATCGGATTGCAGCCGGGTGGTCGCCCGCCGGCGGCGGTGGAGCTTTCTCCCGAAGGGGTGCTGGCCGCGGCGTTGCCGGGATCGGGAGGTGCACCCGTCTACGCCTTCGTTCCTTTGCCGGCCGGAGCGCTGGTCCCCGGCATCGGCGAGCCCAACATTCGCGCCGCGGAGACTGTCTCCGCGGCAATTCGCTCCGCTCTCAACCAGGTTTCGCCGCGCACCCGGGCGGTGACGCTGGTGATGCCCGATACGGCCGTCCGGGTTTTCATGCTGGACTTCGATTCCCTGCCCGGCCGGGCTGCCGAGGCCGTACCGGTGCTGCGTTTCCGCCTGCGCAAGATGGTCCCCTTCGATGTGGAGCACGCGGGAGTGAGCTACCAGGTGCTGGCGCAGGACAAGAACGAGTGGAAGGTGTTGACGGCGGTTCTGCCCGGTCCCATTCTGGCGGAATACGAGGCCGCGGTTCGCGCCGCGGGATACGAGCCAGGCGCGGTTCTGCCCTCCAGCCTGGCGGCACTTGAGGCCATCGACTCCATGGAGGCGGTGTTGGCCGCCAACCTGAGCCCCCTGGCGCTGACCACCTCGATCACCAACGGCTCAGACCTGCTGCTGCATCGCACTCTCGACCTGCCCGAAAACCCCGCCCTGCGGCTCTCTGAAATTCAGCGCGGCATTGCGGTGGCAGCAGCCTACTTTGAAGACAAGCTGCAAGCGCCTGCTCGCCAACTGCATTACGCCGGGTGCTACGAAGCCCGCGAGTTCGCCGGCTGGATCGATAATCCGGAGCTGAGCGTCGTCGATCTGGTTCCGCGGCCTGAAACCGGAGCGATGACCGCACTGGGGACTGCAAACATTGCCGGCGCCGCCGGCGCGCTGGCGGGAGCCAGTTAGCTGATGCGCGTCACGATCAATCTCGCCACCCGCCCCTTCGCCGATCTCTCGCCGGCCCTCAAGCGACTGCGCATCGGCATGGGTATTCTGGTCCTGCTGGCGATCGCTCTCGGGCTCGGCCTGCGCGCCCTGCACCAGAAGGCCGAGGAAGCTCGCGCCCGCGACCACTCCCTCGATGACCAAATCGCCCGCATTACCCGGGAGCGGCAGGGCTACCAGGCCATGATGCAACGGCCCGACAATGCCCAGTTGCTGACCCAGGCCGATGCGCTCAACAAGCTGTTCGACGAGAAGGCCTTCTCCTGGACACTGGCGATGGAGAATCTGGAAACGGTTCTGCCGGGCGGCGTGCAGGTGGCAACCCTGGAGCCGGCCCGCGCCAAGGACGGACACATTACGCTGCATTTGCGCGTGGTTGGTCCGCGCGACCGCACCGTGGAACTGGTGCGGAATCTGGAACACTCCAGGCGCTTTCTTCAGCCCCGCATCGTGGGTGAAAACTCGGAGACCAGCAGCGGCCCGAACCAGCGGCTCGAAGTGGTAAGCGCGACGAACCGCTTCACCTTCGATCTGCAGGCCGAGTACAATCCGCCCTCGCCGGAGGAGGCCAAGCGGGCCGGGAGTTCGAAGAAGACGAACGCGGCTGCCGGCGAAGACAGCGACCAGCTTTCTTCACGTCCTCAGCGGGGTTCCGGGTTCGCTCAACGGTCTGATCGGCCGCCGTATACCGGACCTTCGCTCAAGCCCAATCCAACGCCCGGAGGCCCGCGATGAACAACGGCCGGCAAGCTTTTCTTTGGCGCGAGCGTCTGACCTCGCCGCTCACCTGGCACTATGCCGGGTTTGCGGTTCTGCTTCTGCTGGTGATCGGATTGTCGGTCCGCCTGGGCATGGACTGGGCGGCAACCAACAGCCGCTCCACCGATGCCCTGGCCGGCAAGCAGGTTGAATTGAAGGCGCTGGATCTTCAAACCGCACCGCTGCGCGGCCTGGACAAGCGCGTGGAAGAAACGCGCGCAGAGATGCGGGCTTTCTATGAGAAGCGAATCCCGCCCAACTACTCTTCAATCTCCGCGCGCATCGGCGACCTGGAAGTAGCTTCAGGGGTGCGGCTCACGCGCGTCCAGTACACGCAGGGCCTGCCCGGACCGGACCTGACGGAAATCACGATGGAAGCGGGCATCAGCGGCGAATATCCGCAGATCATGCGCTTCGTCAACAGCCTGGAACGCGACCAGACTTTCTTTGTGATCCGGGCCATGACCCTGACCGGGCAACAGGGCGGGCAGGTGAACCTGCGACTGACCGTATCCACCTGGCTGCGCCGCGCCGACGCGGAGGCCAGCGGATTGCCACTGACTCCGCAAGCGGGCGCGGAAGCTGCTCCCGAGCCTTCCAACGCGGGAAGGGAGGACAGGTAGCCATGGCCATGCGACTGGGAACGGAAAACAAGCGCCAGGTCTACCTGGCCATGGTGCTGTTCGCCTTCATATTCGGTTTCGGCGGCTGGCAGATCTACAACGCACTTTCCGGCCCGTCCACACCGGCGCGTCCTGTTGCGACACCGGCCGTCGTTCGTCCAGCGGGAGTTGCGTCCGCTGCTGCGGGTCCCGGCGCGCAAGCCGGTAAAGAGGCGCAAAGGCTCTCGAACGCCGGCATCGATCCTACCCTGCACTTTGAAAAGCTGGCCCAAAGCGAAGATGTGGAATACGCGGGGACGGGCAGGAACATCTTTTCAGCGGATTCCGCGCCGGTGGCCATTGAAACGCCGCTCAAGCCCGCTCGCCCCGGGCCGGCAGTGCCGGTACCGATAGCAGCACCAGGTACACCCAGGCCGCCGGTCATCGACCTCAAGTACTTCGGCTACACCCAGGCCCCGGACAAGTCGCTGCAGGCTTTCTTCACGCGCGGAGAGGACATCTTCATGGCCCGGGCCGGGGAGATTGTCGATCATCGCTACAAGGTAGGCGCCATCAAACCGGGAAGCGTTGAGGTAACCGACATGGCGTACAACAACACTCAAACCCTGGCATTGGCGTCGTTCTGAGCGGCTTGCAACCATGATAAAGTCCAGCCCAATCCGCCGCCGGCATCACCCTTCGGAAGAGGGATACATCCTGATCTGGGTCATGTTTCTGCTGGCGATTTTCACGCTTTCGCTGTCGATCGCCGTGCCTAGAATCGCCAAGTCAATCCAGCGCGACCGCGAGCGGGAAACCGTGGAGCGAGGCAAGCAGTACATCCGCGCCGTCCAGCTCTACTACAGGAAGTTCCATGCGTATCCGCCCAACGCGGACGCGCTGGTCAAGACTACCGAAATCCGCTTCCTGCGCAAGAAGTATATTGACCCGACCACCGGCAAGGACGACTGGAAGCCGGTTCTCTTTGGCCAGAACAAGACCCCGACGGCAATGGGCTTCTTCGGGCAGCCGCTGGCCGGCTCCGCGTCCACGGTAGCCGGCATTGGACCGAGCGGAGGAGGCGGAATCAGCGGTGGGTCGATGATCGGCGGGCCCGGTTCCTCATTCGGCAGCAGTTCGATTTTCGGCTCAAGCAATTCGGGAACCAGCCCAGGCGCGCCTGCCGCCGCCGCCGGCAGCCCCGCGGATTCCTCAGCAGGTTCCTCGACAGGCCCAAGCGGCACGGGCGGCACGGGCGGCACCGGCGGCATCGGAAGCGCAGGCACGGGCGGGAGTTCAAGCACCGGTACGGGGCTGAGCGGACAGACCTTCGGCGGCGCCGGGATCATCGGCTTCTCACCGGCCGGCACCAAGGAGTCCATCCTGGTTTACAAGAAGAAGAACCACTACAACGAGTGGGAGTTTGTCTATGACCCGCTCAACGACATGAAGACGCAGTCTGGCAACACCGGAAACATCGGACAGCCGGCCAGCAGCACGACCACCCCGATCGGCGGATCCAACATAGGTCCGGGGGCAGGCGGCGGCACTGGGCCGAGTTCAAGCTCGGGGCTCGGTTCCAACCCGCCGGCGCCGACTCCGCCAACTTCTCCGCAACAGTAGGCAAGCCGGCCCACGGCCAAGGTGCTTCAGGATGCAAAAAGGCCCGTCCCCCGGAAGGGGCGGGCCTTTTGCGCGAAAAAACCAAGCTGGAACGTGGTCGTTACACGCTGAAGGAGGAGCCGCAGCCGCAGGTCGACTTCACCTGAGGGTTGTCGAACTTGAAGCCGGCTGCTTCCAGCGTTTCGACGTAGTCCACCGTACAACCGTTCAGGTACATCAGCGACGTGGCATCTACAAATACCTTGAGGTCCTCGAATGGGAAGACCTTGTCCATCATGCCGCTCTGGTTCTCGAAGGCCATCGAATACTGAAATCCCGAGCATCCGCCGCCGACTACGCCGATGCGCAGACCGGCGGGAAGCGGATCCTGGGTGGCCATGATCTCGCGCACCTTGGCGATGGCCTGCGGAGTCAGGTAGAGGGGGGCTTTCTTTTCGGTTTCCTGTGCGGGTGCTGCGGTTACGGTGGCCATGATCTCTCCCGGGATGGTGGATTGCTTGCCGTTATCTTCAAATGTATCGTTCAACAGGCTTGGATACAAGCCCGATTCACTGCATACGTCTAATTGGATGCACCCCGGGGCGCACAAGTCGCAGAATTACCTAGGTTTGGCAGCCCGGCTCGCGGGCCGCCCAAGGCGGGAATCCGGGCTGGAAAGGCCACTCAAAAATTAATCGACACAGCGGTACCCTTTCCGGGCTATGATGGTCAACCGTAAGGCCCGTCTACCCACGAGGCCGCGATTCCCTTACGGACCCGCCGGTATCTGGGCCCGGAATACCTGTTGGAGGTGGAGTTATGACATTTGTTCCGATCATGTGGACGGTATGGGGCGCACTCGTCGTTCTAATGCTCTCATTACATCTTTATCGCTCCAGCCTGGAGAAAAATGAAGACGACCAGATATTTCTGGACGACTCATTCGAGCACGAAAAGGCCGAGCAGGCTGCCATCGTGGCGAAGGTCCACAAGGTTGAACCCGCGTTGCGCGTGGCAAAGTTGCTGGCTTTGGCCATGACGGTCGTGGTCATAATCTATTACATCCGCGACATTCTTCTACAACTCAATATCATCCACTAGAGCCCGAGCGGGCGCAGGGACATTGCAGGTATTGCGCAGTGCGCCCGTTGTTCCCGCCCCGGCGGCAAAGGCCTCCCGCCGGGGTTCCCGGGATGACCGGCAATCGAGATTGCGGCCTATTTAAACTTCCTACTTAAACTGTCTGAAGATGTCGAACACGTAGTAAGCAAGAACGACCAGGGTCATGGCACCTACCAGCCACATCGCCATCCGCTTGAAGGGCTGAACCTTGTTGACTTTTTCCACGATGGCAGCTTGCGCGGACTTCTCGTGATCGAAGGATTCACCAAGAAAAATCTGGTCTTCTTCGTCGCGAGTCAGCCTGGACGCATACAAACTGATGGCTAGGAGCAAAACAACCAATACACCCCAAACGGACCACATTACCGGGACAAAACCCGTCATTTTTTCACCTCTGATGAGCGTTCTGATCCCAGCTGCCTGCGGACCCGTGAAGGAAACGCGGGCTCGGGAGCAGAGAGACCTTACAAGTACTTATCTTAGTGTCCAGGCAAGTGACCCCGTGGTGACACAAGTCACAGGCATGCTTTAGAGCAGCTCGCCAGTTCCCATAAAGTGAAACCGGAGCCGGCGGGGCGAGCCGGCCACAACGGCGCCTTTGATGGGAGGAGTTTCTGGAGTTGGAGGGGCTGGAGGGGCTGGAAGGTGGTGTAGCCGTCAGCTCCTTCTCTTGTATTGGCCGCGCCTGGAGGGCAGGATCTGTACATCGTCGTAAGCGTCGCGGCGATCGTTTCGGGGGGTCGAGGCGGTTTCCTGATCTTGCTCCCGGTCCTTCAAGGGAACGAATTCCCTGGGGGGAAGGAACTCAGGCTGCGCCGTTACCTGTCTTGCGGGAGCAATTGCCGCGCCGGCACTGGCTGGAGCAGCCGAAGCCGGAAGGGGTTCAGCAAACGTTGTAAACGAGCGGGTCAGGACCGTGGGTTCCTGCTTGCTCTTCAATGGCGGCAAGGAAACCTCGTCGTCGGGCGCGGATTCTGCCTTCTTACCTAGATTCTTGAGCCCCAGGGAAAAGAGCAGGCCCCGGAGACCGTTCAGCCGCGATTCGGCCTCGTAGGGATTCTCTTCCCGGTCAAGTTGCAGGACTTTCTCCGGAGCGATCTCCTGGGCTAGATCATCCATCCCGCTGGGAGCGGGTTCCCAAAGCGGAACCGGATGCGCCTGCGGTTTTAAATCGGGTGTGGAGGCGGCGGGCTGCACAGGCTCGCGTGGCTTGAGGGGCTCCCAGAGCGCCGCAGCGGGCCTGGGTTGCGCATCCAAGAGCCACCATGGAACTTCCGCATCTTTGGGTTGGAGAGGGGGTTCGAGAGGGGGTTGGAGCGGGGGTTGCAGAGGGGGTTCGAGAGGCTGGGGCAGCGACGGCTGGGCCGGCGCAGCCGCGGACCATTGAGGATCCACTGGAAAAGAGCGGCGGGGAGCGGGTTCGGAAACAGGCTCCGGGAGCGCAGGAGCTGAATGCGCCCCGACGGCAGACTCGCTTGGAAGTTCCTTAGGGTCAGGCATGGGCTCCTCTACGAAGGTACCACTACTTACGGGGCGCCTTGAAGTGGATGAGCCTTGGGCGCGAAGATGCTTCTCAACGTCGTGGACGGAATGACGAAAGGCGGGGTCGGCTTTTGCCAATCCCACGCGGTTCAAGACAAATCCCACGGTCGCCACTTCGAGCCGTTGCAAGGTATTCAAGGCGGCGAGGAGCTGGGCGCGGGTGGTGACGCCGGACTCAATGACAACGATAGCGGAGTCGACAAAGCGCGCCAGATATTCAGTCTCCGCGGAGATATTCAGCGGCGCGGTATCGGTGAGCACGAGGCTCTCCTGGGACATCTCGGTTTCCGCGGCCACCTGCTGCAACAAAGCAGTCGAGCGGCTGCCTCGCTGGGAGGCGGGCTGGTCCGATGCACCGTTGAGCCCGCTTGCGCGAGGA
>Ga0326727_10027820_pt1 | contig 10339 bp, 8 predicted proteins | sample MB2enrmetagenome_FD_207643 | JGI IMG/M metagenome (GOLD analysis project Ga0326727, IMG submission 207643) | Lab enriched peat soil microbial communities from McLean, Ithaca, NY, United States - MB29MY | ecosystem: Environmental > Terrestrial > Soil > Wetlands > Peat | place: USA: New York...
TCCCCTCCCGTGTCCTGCCGCAGTTCCTGATAGCGGACGGCCGGCATGTCGATGTGAATATCAATGCGGTCGAGCAAAGGCCCCGAGATTTTCGAGACGTAGCGCTGGATGATGGGCGGAGTGCAAGTGCACTCGCGCGAAGGGTCATTGAAAAAACCGCACGGGCAGGGATTCATGGCCGAGGCCAGCATGAAACGTGACGGGAAGGTCAGGGACATCGCCGCGCGCGAGATCGTCACCATCCCATCCTCTACGGGCTGCCGCAGAACTTCCAGGACGTTACGCTGGAATTCCGGCAACTCATCGAGAAAGAGCACGCCGTTGTGCGCCAGGCTCACTTCGCCCGGGCGGGGAATAGCGCCGCCGCCAATGAGGCCCGCGTCTGAAATGGTGTGGTGAGGAGAACGGAATGGCCGCATGCCTACAAGGCCCGCACCGGGATCGAGCACCCCGGCGACACTGTGGATCTTGGTGGTTTGGATCGCTTCATCAAAGGTGAGCGGTGGAAGGATGGTGGGAATGCGTTTTGCCAGCATGGTCTTGCCTGCGCCGGGAGGGCCAATCATCAGGATGTTGTGGCCCCCGGCGGTGGCGACTTCGATGGCGCGCTTGGCGTGAAGCTGTCCTTTGACGTCGCGGAAATCCACGTTGTACTGGCTGGCTTGCGCCAGCATGGCCGAGGTGTCTACTCGGGCCCGCTCGAACTCGCGCGTCTCATTGATGAAGTCCAGAACTTCCGGCAAGGAACGCAGGCCGTAAACCTCCAAGTCCTCAACCACGGCCGCCTCGCAGGCGTTTTCCAGCGGCAGCACCAGACGCCGGATGCCCTTCTGTGGCGCCATGGCCGCAATCGAGAGCGCTCCCTTGATGGGGCGGAGGGTGCCATCGAGCGATAGCTCGCCGAGAAACAGCGTGTTCCCGAGGTCGGTCTTCAAGAGGATGCCGGTGGTGCCCAGGATCCCCAGCGAGATCGGCAGGTCAAACCCCGAACCTTCCTTCTTGACGTCAGCCGGGGCGAGATTGACGGTGATGTTCTGAAAGGGAAACTCCAGGCCGCAATTCTTGATGGCGGACTTGATGCGCTCGCGGCTTTCGCGTACGGTGGCATCCGGAAGACCCACAGTGGTGAAATTCGGCATCCCGGCGGAGATGTCGACTTCAACTTCGACAAGATAAGCGTCAATACCGAACACTGCAGCACTCAAGGCTTTGAAAAGCATAGGTCGTTGCTTTCTGCGGGAAGATGCGAGGGATTCGGAACGCGCGGGTAACCCCTTCTGCACGTACCCGGCTGGCTGGCAAGTTCTTAACGGGCAGGAAAGTATACCAAAAGTAACTTCGATGCGCCCGGAAAACGACCGAAGGGCAATCGATGCTTTAACTTTCTGCGCGGAAAAGGGTCAATAACTCCTGTACTCCTTAGTTTTTTGCGTATCTCGCATCCGAGGCCAACCCTGAGCTCACGCGGTTTCGCGGGGGCGCGGCTGGCAAGAGGGGCAGAAATGGCTGCTTCGGCCCGCGACCACGATGCGCCTGATCGGCCGGCGGCAGCGGCGGCAGGGTTTGCCCGTACGCTGGTAAACACGCAGGCGCGGTTCGTAGTTGCCGGCGCGGCCTTCAATGTCAACGTAGTCGCGGAAGCTTGTGCCCTGCAGGTTCACCGCCTGGTCCAGAACTTTTCTGACAGCCTTAAAGAGGCGGCGCGCTCTCCCGGGTGAAATCCGGCCGGGCTGCGCCAAAGGATGGATGCCGGCCACGAAGAGCGCCTCGTCCGCATAAATATTGCCGAGCCCGGCAAGCAAATGCTGGTTCATCAGCCAGCTTTTGATGGCGCCGCGGCGGCCACGCATGGCGAGCAGAAACTGCTCCTCGGTCATCTGCTGCGCGTCCGGTCCCAGGCGGTCGAAGACGTCTTCGAGATCCTCCCTGGTGCAGGCGCGCAACCTGCCGAACCTGCGCACATCACGAAATCGCAACTCCTCGCGGTCACTGATGGCGATGAGCACGTGCGTGTGCGGCTCGACCGGCGCCTGGCGGGTGGAAACCGTGAATTGCCCGGTCATCCCAAGGCGCACGAGCAGATAACGTGGCGGCCTGCCAGCCCTGCTGAGTTCGATGGCGAGCGCCTTGCCCTTGCGTCGCACCGAAACAATGGCGCGCCCCTGGAGTTCGGCGGCAAATTGCTCCGGAGAACCAACGATGACGCCGGGATGGCGGACCTCTACGGCAATAATGCGCCGGCCCAGGGCTCGGCTTCGAAGGCCTCGCGATACGGTTTCCACTTCGGGGAGTTCAGGCATTGGCTCGTCTCGGACCTCGAAAGCTGGGATGTGAAATCAACAGGGCGCGGCCACGCTTAACCCGCAGCGGAGCGAGCGCCCGGCACGAGTGCCAAAACCCGCACCGGGCTCCCCGAGCCATCCGCCAATTTCATCGGAAGGGCGATGATCAAGGCGCCGGTGGCGGGCAGCCGTTCGAGATTTGCGAGGTTCTCGAGGACATAGAGCCCTGCCGCCATCACGACTTGATGGACCCTGAAATCTTTCGACGGGCCGGCGTCAATACTGAACGTGTCAATTCCGACGGCTACGGGGTGGACGCGCTCCACAAGGTAGTGCGCGGCCTCGACTGACAGTCCCGGAAAATGCATCACGCCCAGAGTGTCCTGGTTCACGTATCGCGCCTGGGAAGGCCAGCGCGACGCCCATCCACTGCGTATCAACACCGCGCACCCGCTGGGCGCCGGGCCGTGCGTCTTCGTCCATTGCTCCAGGTCTTCAACGGTGACGACATAGTCAGGGCTTGAAGCCGCGGCAACGCTCACGTCTACGACGACGGCGGGGACGATGAACTTTTCCACCGCGATCTCGCTCAGACTCGCGCCATTAGAAACGAGATGGAGCGGTGCATCCATGTGGGTTCCAAAGTGCTCGGGAATCTGAAGGGTGCGAGCGAAGGAGCCGTCGTTCTCATAGGTTGCGTCCGTCGTGGCGTGAAAGGGGCTGGCGTTGCCGCCGTCCGGCCAGAACGGTGACTTCTCATCCAGGTTGTAGGTCAGGTCCACAATGCGAAGCTGGCCCTGTTGAATTGCTTGAGCGAGCATTAGATGAACATTGTCCATGAAGTCGTTTGTATTACGAAGTCGCCGGCGGACTGGCAAGGCTTCGCAGTTTTGACGGAACTACATCTCTCGCGTGCGGAGGTTCTGCATCCGGAAAGGATCGAGATAGGGCACGCATACCCCATGGCCGAAGCGTTGAAGAATGCCTAGCCGAATTGGACCAATTCCGGAGTCCCCACCGTGCCGATACGGATGGATTTCTTAAACTCTTCGATCATGCTCTCGTCCAGTCGGACCTCGGTGGGCCGCTTGCTCAGGCTCATCCCGTCAATCTTCTCCTGCAGCTTCAGAAGGGCATAAAAGAGGTTCTCCGGCCGCGGCGGGCAACCCAGTACGTAAACATCCACCGGTACGATCTTGTCCACACCCTGAAGGACCGCATAGGTATTGAACGGCCCGCCCACGCTGGAGCATGCGCCCATGGAGATGCACCACTTTGGTTCCGGCATCTGCTCCCATATGCGCTTGACCACCGGCGCCATCTTCAGCGTCAGCGTGCCGGACACAATCATCAAATCCGATTGGCGAGGGCTGGGGCGGAAGACTTCGGCGCCGAAGCGCGCCATGTCAAAACGCGCGGTGGTGGAGGCGATCATTTCAATGGCGCAGCAGGCCAAGCCGAAGGACAGAGGCCATAGGGACGACTTTCGCGCCCAGTTGTAAATCTGGTCCACCGTGGTGATGACGAAATTTCGTTCAAAGCGATTCTCAATCCATGCCATACGCCCGCCTCGGCTCCTCTCTTGAAAGTCCAAAGTATTTGATTCGGAGCCCCTTACCTACGTTTTCATTATACTCCCGCAAGAATGCTCGCAGGCAGCTACTCGGAAGCGGGTTTCAGCCTGCGGACTCGGGCCGCTGCCGTCCGATCACCGGCGGCGTCGAGAGCCTGCGCTTCCGCGGCAAAGGCCTGGGCGTACGTCGGGTCAACCTCCCGCGCGGCGCTAAACTGTTCCGCCGCCTCCCTGTATTTCCCGAGTTTCATCCGGCAGACTCCGAGGTAGTAGCGGCCGCTGAGGTCCTGGGGGTTCACCCGGACAGCCAGCGCGAAATACTCCTCTGCCTTGGCGTAATCGCCCCGGGGAAAGTAGAATGCGCCCAGCATGTCGTAAGCAAGACCATGATATGGCAACGCTCGCGTCGCCTTTTGATAGTAGGACAGCGCTTCTTCGTGGCGGCCTTCGAGATCGGCGATTTGGCCAAGGCCGATGTAAGAATCATAGGTGACGGTATTCAGCGGATTGAAGCTGGCTTGGTTCAGACGAAGGGCCGTCTCAAACTCCTTCCTGGCCCCTTCCAGGTCACCGGCGCGGAACTGCAAATCAAGACCGTGATGGACCCGCACCAGGCCGGCGTTCGGAGCGACTCCGAGGGAGTACCCGAACAGGCTTTCATTGTTGCGCCAATGGGGAATCGCCCGGAGGTCCTGGAAGCCCCAGAAGCACATCACGGCACCGAGAACGGCGAGCGAGATCGGAACGATGTAGCGAGAGTTCTGTTGCCGCGGCAGCAGAACCAGGCACAGGTAAGCCAAGGCCAGGCAGAGACCCACAGAGGGCAGATACGAAAATCGCTCCGCCAATAACGGAAAGCTGAGCTGGCGAACATCCAGGCAGGGAAGCAGCGTTACCGCCCACCACACGATTGTGAATCCCAGAATCGCCTGTCGCTTCCGAAGCGTGAAGGCAGCAACAAGGACAAGCAGGGTGAGCAGCGGCCAGGGCGAGCGCAGGGCCGTCGCGGGATCGAAGTCATGAAAGACATTGAGGCGTACGGGCCAGAAAAAAAGTCTTGCGTGATGGCCCAGCAATCCCACGGCGGCGGCGACGATCTTCGGCTGGATCTTCCACGGATGCGGTGTTCCGGAGAAGTGGCCAAGCGCCGCAATGCGGGCGGCCGAATAGGCAGCGGCGGCGGCAGCGTACAGGGTCCAGCAAGCCGCCTTGCCGCGCCAGCTTCGGCCTTCACCCGGGAAGAAGAACCACCACGCCACGAGGAGCAGAGGAAAACTGAGTGCGGCTTCCTTGAAGAAAAGCGCCGGGAGATAAACCAGCGCGGCAAGAGCATGACGGACCGCACGGTGGCTTCCGGCTTTCTCGGCGCGCAGGAAAAGAAGGAAAGCCAGCAGATAAAAGAAACCGCATCCAGCGTCGGGGAAGGATGCAATCCAGGCAACAGCCTCAACATGCAACGGGTGCAGGAGCCATAGCAATGAAGCGGTGAAGGCCGCCAGCTCGTTCCCCACGATTTCGCGTCCCATCCGGAAGACCACAAGCCCCGTGGCCATGTAGAGAATCCACTGGAAGAAATGATAAGCGGCGGGGTTCGGCCCTGCGAAGCGCCAAATTAGCCAGTAGGAGAAAATGTGTAGGGGCCGGTAGAAGTTCGTTTCCGCCGCGGCTCCGAGAAACGACCAGACGGAGCCGGTGAAAATGCGCCACCAGAGGTGAGGATTGCGGACGAAAGGGTTCTCAAGAAGCTGCTTGCCATCATCGTAAACAAACCCATTGGACAGCACCCCTGAGAAGACTGCGGCGGCCACCAGCGCCAGTATCGCGCCGGCGGCATAGGGGCGCGTCTTCACATACTCGTTGCACTTGTTGAGCAAGATTCCGCCTGTTTCCTGTTTTTCACCTGGCGTTTTCGGCCAAGCTTCTCACTTTCGCGGCGCTCGCCGGATCTCCAGCGGCCTCAAGCGCCCCGGCCTCGGCGAAGAAGGCCTGGATATACGCCGGGTCTACCGTCCGGGCCGCATTGAACTGTCCCGCCGCCTCGCGGAACTTCCCCAGCTTCATCCAGCAAGTCCCGAGGTAAAAGTGCGCGTTCAAGTCGTAAGGGTTCGCGTTCACGGCATGCTGAAAATACCCGGCGGCCTGCGCAAAGTCGCGCCGCGTAAAGAACGTGGAGCCCAGGAGGTCGTATGCTTCCGTGAACTGGGGCGCGACTCGAACCGCTTTTTCGAAAAAAACAATTGCTTCGTCCGTTCGCCCCTGCCGCAGTGCTATCCGGCCGAGACCGTTGTTGTAGGCGTAGCCGAACCCCGCCATCGGCCAGGAGCTTGCCTGGTTCAGGCGCCGGGCCGTCTCATATTCACGCAACGCGGCCTTGTCGTTGCCTTCCTTAAACAACAGATTCTCCGCCAACCGGAGGTGCAGCACAACTGAATTGGGAGACTGCTCGCTGGTGCGGAGCGTCCAGGTCTCATTGTTGCACCAGGCGGGGATGCCCTGGATGCTCTTGAGCGTCCAGAAACAGAATAGAAAAGCGGGCGGGGCAAGCGCGACAAGTGCGCTCCGCATTCCTCGCGTCTGCGGCAGCCTCACACAGCACAGGTAAGCAATGGCCAGGCACAATCCGACGGAGGGAAGGTAGGAAAAGCGGTCGGCAACCTGGGGGAAGCTGAGCTGGCGTATATCGAGGACCGGCAGCAACGCCACTCCCCACCAGGCCAGCAGAAAACCCAGCCGGGGTTCGTGGCGGCCGAGGCCCACCGCGACCAGGAGAACCGCCAAAGTGAGCCAGGCCCACGGCGAATGGAAACTGGAGTTGAGATCAAAACTCCGGAAGGCATCAAGATGAATGGGCAGCCAAAAGAGTTTGGCGTGTTGTCCGAGGAGGCCCAGCCCGGCGGCGAATACTCCGGGGGAGACTTTCCAGGGTCGGGCCAAGGCGGTCAATCGCCCGAGGACGGCGTACCGAATCAGCACGTACACGCAAGCCGCTGTTGCATAGACACACCAGTGACCTGCCTTCTCCTTCCATTTTCCACCCTGGGCGGCACCGGGGAAGAAGAACCAGAAGACCAGCAGCATCAAGGGGAAACTGAGCGCCATCTCTTTGAACAAAAGCGCGATAAGGAAAATGAAGGCGCCGAGGATGTGCTTGGCGAACCTCCCTCGCCGGGATACTTCGGCATTGAGGAAAACCAGGAACGCCAGGAGGCAGAAGAAACCGGCGCCCAAATCCGCGAGCGCGGAAATCCAGGCGACAGGTTCGACGTGAAGGGGGTGTACGAGCCAGAGGGACGCGCCGATCACTGCCGCCAGTTCGCTTTTGAGCAACTCCCGTCCCAGTCGATAGACCAGCCAGCCGCTCGCGGCATAAAGCGCAAAACTGACCAGGTGGAAAGGCGCCGGGTTAGCGCCCGCCAGTCGATAGATCAGCCAGTAGATCGAGAGTTGCAGGGGGCGATAGAAAAAGCTTGCGTGCCCGCCCTGGAACGCCCAGGCGTCTCCCGTAAAGATATGCTTCCAGAAATGAGGGTTCAGGATGAAAGGGTTCTCGACGATAAGGGGCGAATCATCGAAAACAAACCCGTTGGCCATCGTCCCGCGGAATACCATGAAGGCCAGCAGGAACAAGAACGCGCCGCACAACCCGCGATGTTCTTTGAGGAAATCATCCCACTGTTTGAACAATGCACGACCTCGCGCTCGCCGCATTCCGGGAACCGTAGCGGAAATACGGGTGATCGAAACCGGCGGAGTCACGCCGGCAAACCAGCATTATAACTTTGTCAGCCAGAAAGCCGGTGACATCTTAAAGGTGAATCAGCGGGGCTGGGGCTTGGCGCCGTGCAGCAGAAGGGCGCCTTCTTCCTTGAATTTCAGTATCTGCTCCGCGTCACGAAACCAGGGTCCCTTATAGACCTCGGGCGTTGGCGTGGGGTCCGGAATGCGTTGGCGAGTCACATCGCGGAATCCTGCTTGCGTGAAGAGTTCTGCCCATTCATCGGCGGAAAACAGATGAGTCGGGACTTTTAATATCCGGCCCCATTGCCGGCAATGCGGATTGTCCCGGTAATAGTTGATGAGAATCCATGCCGAGCCACCCGGCGAGAGCACCCGGAAGATTTCCCCCAGGGCTTTCGCGGGGTCCGGCCAGTAGTAGGCGGATTCAACGGAGAGCGCTTTTTGAAAGAAGCTGCTCTCCCAGGGGATGGCCTCGGCTTCGCCTCGCGAGAAGACGACGTTGGGCAGCGGGGCGCTGAGCGATTCCGCCCGTCGCGCCATTCCGTCGGAGATGTCAATCCCCGCGGTGAGGCCGGCGGGAACAAGCGGAGCGATTTTGCGAACCAGCCAGCCCGTCCCGCAACCCACGTCGAGGACTCTGTCCGTGGGCTTGAAATCGATGAGAGCAAGCATCGGCGCGACAATCGGAAGATGCTGCACCTCCATATCCTCACCGCGGCCGCCTTCCGCCCATCGGTCGAATTCTTCGCGCAGTAGCTTTTCAGGATCAGAGGCTGCCATTACCCGCCCCGCGCGGAATCCCTAAGGATTCCACTCGCCCTCGTCCATTTCGGTGAATGATGGGGACTCCGCTATTTTTCGACTTTAGCCAGTAGCTCCGCGAATTTCTTCTCACGTTCGGCTTGGTTGAGTCCCAAGTGCTTCTCCATGACGTGGCTTGTATTCATGGAACAGAATTTCGGGCCGCACATGGAGCAGAAAGCTGATTCCTTGTAACAAGTGTCCTGAAGTGTCTCGTCGTGCATGGAACGCGCCATCTCCGGATCGAGTGAAAGTCCAAACTGCCTGTTCCAGTCGAAGAGGAAGCGCGCGTAGGAAAGTGCGTCGTCGCGGTCACGCGCTCCGGGACGGCGCCGGGCGACGTCCGCGGCATGAGCTGCGATCTTGTAGGCGATGATGCCTTGCCGAACATCGTTCTTGTCCGGGAGCCCAAGGTGCTCCTTCGGCGTCACGTAGCAGAGCATTGACGCGCCGTGCCAGCCGATCATTGCAGCGCCGATGGCCGAGGTGATGTGATCGTAGCCCGGCGCTATATCGGTGACGAGCGGGCCCAGTGTGTAGAACGGCGCCTCGTGACACAACTCTATTTCCTTGTCCACCTGGAGCTTGATCTGATCCATGGGGATATGCCCGGGGCCCTCGATCATTACCTGGACATCGTATTCCCAGGCTTTCAGCGTGAGTTCGCCCAGGGTCTTGAGCTCAGCGAATTGCGCCTCGTCGCTGGCATCGGCCAGGCATCCCGGCCGCAGGCCATCCCCCAGTGAAAATGCGACGTCGTATTTCTGGAAGATCTTGCAGATTTCCTCGAAGTGCGTATAGAGAAAATTCTGCTGGTTGTTCTCCACGCACCATTGGGCCAGGAGCGCCCCGCCCCGGCTGACGATGCCGGTGATGCGTTTGCGAGTCAGGGGAATGTACTCACGCAGCAGCCCCGCATGGATGGTCATGTAATCCACGCCCTGCGCCGCCTGTTCCTCAATGACGTCGAGCATGATTTCCGGCGTCAGTTCACGCACCCGTGACACGCGCGAAAGGGCCTCATAGATGGGCACCGTCCCGATGGGTATGGGGCTGTGCCGCAGGATTGCTTCACGGATTTGGTGAATGTCGCCGCCCGTCGAAAGGTCCATCGCCGTATCGGCGCCGAAGTGCACCGACGCGTGGAGTTTCTCGAGTTCCTGATCAATGCTCGATGTGGTGGCAGAGTTGCCGATATTGGCGTTGATTTTGCATTTGGCCGCTATGCCGATGGCGATGGGATCGAGCTCGAGGTGCCGGATGTTGGCAGGAATAATCATGCGCCCGCGGGCCACCTCGGAGCGGACGGTTTCCGGCTCGAGGTTTTCGCGCTTTGCCACAAACTCCATTTCTTCTGTGAGGACCCCTTGGCGCGCGTAGTGCATTTGAGTCACCACGGGTCCCGTGCGCTTCTTGACCCATTCACTCCGAATTGGAGGCAACATAGACTCTTCCACCTGCCTTATGAGATCTTTTGAATGATTGCCGAAATTCCAGTGTAGCGCCTCGGAAGATGCGCCGCAAGCCGGGCACTCCCGCACAGCCTGCGGCGATGAGACTCCGCCAATTCATTTCCCCCCTGGCACGTCCCAGCCTGCCTTTCCTTGCAGTATCTCCGCCAGCGCTTCAGGCGTCCGGACGGGCGGCAGGCACGACGTGCCTATGCTGACCAGCGCCAGCGGCCCGCCGTCAAACGCCAGATTGCCGAGCATTGCCGCGCGCGGCGGAGGAAGCTCGCCCTCGCCGATCGCGCTCGGAGCGAACGCCAGCACTCGCTTGCCTGCGCGCGGCACGCGATAGGCTGCGGACAGAAGTTTGGACGTCCGCCCATCTCGATTCTCCCCAATGACCACGACCTCAACGGGAGGCCGCAGGTGATTCATGAGTGCAAGTCCGTAAGTGGACGCAAACAAACCATGCTCGACAGCTTTAGACGCAAACAGGG
>Ga0326727_10027821_pt1 | contig 10339 bp, 10 predicted proteins | sample MB2enrmetagenome_FD_207643 | JGI IMG/M metagenome (GOLD analysis project Ga0326727, IMG submission 207643) | Lab enriched peat soil microbial communities from McLean, Ithaca, NY, United States - MB29MY | ecosystem: Environmental > Terrestrial > Soil > Wetlands > Peat | place: USA: New York...
CGAAAAAGCTCTCAAGGAAGGACCGGAAGCTCTAACTAAACTTGGCATACCTGAAGACATCGCCAAAGCCTTCGTCCAAGTAGCTGAAGAACGTATCCATATCAAAATGGTGAAAGTCAGAGGGACGCTCGAAATTCGCTGCATGAAACCCAACGGCGTTAAATGCATCCAAGCCGCATTCATCGACGCCAAGAAAGCGCAAAAAGCTAAAGACGCTAAAATCGAATTTTGCGTTATCGCCGCTCCTAGGTATAGCGTAGAAGTCTCAGCTGATAACTGGAAACGTGCCGAAGAGCTTCTTGATGAAGTAAGCCAAAGCGTCGTCACAAACATCACTAAAGCAGGCGGACACGGCTCTTTTAAAAGAGAGAAATAGCAGGGTGGAAACATGAGGGACGAAAGTGACAAGACAATTTGGGGTCACGTAGAAAAACTTGGCAAGGGCACCCGAGCAAACTATGACCCTGACAAAAAAACCATCACTTTCTGCTTCAAGAGAGACCCGCAGACATCTGGTGAACAACTCAGAAAACTACGCGAAACCCTCATGAACGAACTAAAAGAACTGGGCTATGCTAGTCGTATGAAATACAACGGGGAAGTAATCGTTGACAATATAGAACAAGAAGACGTAGCGCTTGTCAAGAAAAACCACCAACTCATAATTCACTTAAATAAGAAGCCATCTGAAGACAAAGAAAAGGATGTTTCCGAAAAGCCAACTTAGCTTTTCCTCAGACCCGTCCACTTGATAGTTACTGACAAAGCCGTGTGCTATAATTTGGTGTTATTTATGCGCTTGATGCAGATAGTTACATTCTGTTGAAGTATTCCATCGGGGCATACCAATAGACTGTCAATAGTTTTCTGCATTCTGGATTTTTACAGACAATTTTTCGTTCGATAACTTCACCGTAAGAACTGCTCAGTAGAGGTTTTTCAAGTGAAAATTCAGAATGCCATCTATCAGTTTCAGGCGGTTCAGGTACAAATGTACTACTGCAATAAGGGCATTTGAGGACGAACTGAGATTCAGTCATAACTCCTTCTCTGACTACTATTGTGCTATTGTGCGGTAAAAATTTTGCGATTTTAAACAGGTGCCTGCGAGGCGCTATTCATTCTCGTTACCCTTTTGGAGGAAGCCTACCGAATACAAGCCTAACGCATGCTTAATATGCAGCTTTTTGTAATGGCTAATATGTTTAGAAAAGAGTTTCATTAACAGTCAACGGTGAACCATAGCTGTTAACCATAACTCAGCTTAGGAAGCATGAAGAAGGAAGATGGCAGTCCGATACGTTGGAGTCTTTCCCTGAGAAGATCAGCGAAGATTCCGTTTTATGGGTCGATGTTGAGGATCCCTCGGATGCCGAAATCAAAGCGATAGCGCAGCATTTTGAGTTAGATGAACTGAGGCTAAAGGAACTGAGCGAGGAAGGTCAGCGGTCAAAGATTGAGGAGCAAGATGACCGCGTATACTGTGTCGTTAATTTTCCTAAAAGAGAGGGCTTTGTTTCTGACGTAAAAACGGAAAGGCTCTCTGTGGTGGCGGGGAAAAGGTGGATTATCACAGTTCACAGGGGTTATTCGGATATTACATGTGCCGTTTACAAAAAAATCAGTACGCATGGCTATTTCGCGCTTTCACTTGCGCCTTCCACAGATATTCTTTTGTACATATTCTTGGATTTAATCACGAATGAGTTCTTTTTGGTTTCTGACTTAGTGCATGAAAGATTACAGAATTTAACCAAACAAGCAGGAGCCCTCTTTAGAGAAAGGCCAAGACGATCGGAAACAAGCTTTGGATTAGAAATCTCTAAGTCAAGGGATCAAGTGTTGGTCATGAGGCAGTCCATAGGTCCGCTGCGTGAAATAGTTGGGAAAATAGCGCGAGGCGAGTTTGCTCTAGTTTCCAGCGCTTTACTGACCCGTTTTGAGGATCTTTACGATAGGACAATCTCGTTGATTGAAGTGGTTGATAATCATCGTGAGCAAATCAGCGATATAACCGACATCTTGATTAATGTTCAAACGTTATCCACCAACAACATAATCAGAATCCTCACCATTATCTCTGCAATTTTTCTTCCCTTAGCCTTGATTGCTGAAACATATGGAACCAACTTCGGAAAAGGTTACTTTATACCTGGTAGCAGCAGCTCTTTCGGCTTCTATGCCATGGTTGCGATAATGATTGGCGTAGCAGTGACCCTCATAATAGTTTTCAGAAGAAGAGGCTGGCTATAAAGACAACGCTGAAGGTCAATATCTAACGATTTCCCTGCATTTATTGTGTTGAAGCATGTTGACAAGGTGGCTTTGTCGCCTTCCAAGATTTTCAAGGGCTCCAATGGTCGACCCGAACGTGAAAAACAGCGTTGGAAAGGTGACGCCGGCAAGTTAACAGAGCAAAATAGATAATACTTTTAAAGCAAACAGCATTTATTGCAAAGCAAAAGAAGGCGGGCACGTTGCGAAAATTCAATGCAGTCCTGATGGTCGTTGGTGCAATAGTTCTCGTTTTCGCTTGGCTCACCAGCGTCTCTGTCCAGACCGCGCTCATTCCAACAATAGTCAACGGCGAAATCATCGCAACTTCCACCGCGATAATATTCACCGGCATATTCTTCACAATAGGCTACTCTAGCAGACTGTTGGAGCTTCAAAAAAAGAAAGACCACCCGTACTTTATTCTCGCTTTACTCGGGGTGTCCTCAGTTTTTATTGTAAGCACTTTTTTATGTTTGATAACAAACAATTTTGACATTGCCTTAAAGCTAAGCTTCACAGGCTTGATACTCGCCACTGGAACTTTTATGAGTCTAATAGCATTACTCATCCAACAGCTAACTCCACAAAACTCAAACCCTGACAACCAACAATAAAATCATTTTGGGAAATGGACAAATCAATTAGCGTTACATGTGTTTAGGAACAGCCATGCGCTGCCTTGTCCCTTTATTCTGAGGGGAACAAATTTTATAAGTTTAATATCGGTATTTCGATATCGGTATTCAATATGTGGTTTGATTGGATGAAGCACAAACGCCGCGGCCTTCGTGGCTGGGTTCTATATGCTTTAGAAATTTCACCGAAAAATGGTGCCGAAATAATGGACGCTATGGAAAACATGAGTCAAGGCTGGTGGAGACCGTCGCCAGGCTCCGTATATCCTCTGCTTGATGCAATGACCAAAGAGGGTTCGATAAAAAAGAGAGAAGACGGCAAGTACGAGTTAACCGAGCAGGGAAAAGAGGAAATGGCTTGGCCTTCCAGAATGGGGTCAAACTTCCCGCGCACACTAGACGATGTCCTAAACGAAATGAACGGCTTCGTTTCATACTTTGAAGACCTCGCAAAATCCGACCCTTCCAAATTCTCTCCTCATATAGAAAAGATCAAGGAAATCCAATCAAGACTCTCCAAGATAACCAACACATAACAGACCGGTTTTAAAAAAAAGAATTAGGAGAAAACAAAATGTCGACAAACAAAATTGAAACACCAACTTCGAACATAATCACAGTGGAAAACCTTTCAAAAACCTTCGGAAGCCTCAAGGCAGTTGATAACGTAAGCTTCAACGTCGAAGAAGGAGAAATCTTCGGTTTTCTCGGGCCAAATGGCGCCGGCAAAACCACCACCATCAACATGTTAACCACCCTCCTGAAGCCCACGTCGGGAAAAGCTGTGGTCTGCGGGTTCAGCATAATTAAAGACGCAAACGAAGTACGGAGAAGCGTGGGAGTAGTCCCGCAGGAATACACCGCGGACGAAGACATGACAGGAATTAACAACATCCTTCTCTGCGCAGACCTTTACGGAATGCCCAGAAGCGATTCGAAGGCTCACGCAAAAGAACTTCTAAAACTTGTCGAGCTTGAAGACGCAGCGAACAGGAAAGTCTCCACGTACTCGGGAGGAATGCGAAGGCGCCTAGAGCTCGCCTGCGGCCTGATTAACTACCCGAGGCTTCTTTTCCTCGACGAACCCACGCTTGGCCTTGACATTCAAACGCGAACTGCAGTTTGGAAATACATCAAGGAGCTGAAGGAAGAGTACCACATGACACTGTTCCTCACTACCCACTACCTTGAAGAAGCCGATTCCCTCTGCGAAAGAGTAGCCATAATAGATCACGGCCACATAGTAAAGATCGGAACGCCCGAAGAACTCAAACAAATCGTAGGCGGAGACGTCATTGTCGCCGGCGTAAAAGAGAACGAGCCAGACATCTCATCCGAAATAGCCGCGATTCCGCTCGTCAAGGAAGTCAAGAAGCAAGACAGCGTTTACAGGATCAAAGTGAACAACGGGGAAGAAGCAATTCCTCAGATAACCGACCTGGTGCACTCCCTAGGATTGCACGTTATCAGCATCTCTTTGAAAAAGCCCAGCTTAGACGATGCCTACCTTGAATTAACAGGCCGCACTCTTAGAGAGGAAGAAGTCGACAAGCTCTCGATGTTCCGTCAACGGGTAACTATGAGGAGAGCAAGATCCTAAGGTGACAATCATGGACAAAACAAATACAGATACAAAAACCCCAACTTCAAAAAACCCCGAAGACCAAACCAAAACAACCGAACAGACTTTAGCCGAGGAGGAACAAAAATTTAGGGCAGCTCCAAAGCTCGACAGGAGTCCCTTTCACGGTTTGTGGGCGCTGACAAACAGGGACCTGCGGAAATGGTACACCAGCCCGCCCCAACTACTCATATCGCTCATAACGCCGATAGTGTGGTTAGGACTCTTTGGCAAAGCGCTAAACTTCGCCTCGTTCATTTCGTCATCCGGCATTCCCATCGCCCAACAGAACGCAATACTCATAAGCTACTTTGGCACAACCAGCTACTTCTCATTCCTTTCCTGCGGCATGCTAGCCTTCATCGTCCTGTTCACGTCGGCTTTCAGCGGCATGTCAGTCGTGTTCGACCGAAGATTTGGCTTCCTTGACAAAGCGTTAAGCACGCCAGTTGCTCGCGGAACCATCATAATGGCCAAAGTGTTTCAGAGCGTAGGCAAGTCACTAATCCAGTCGGGAATAATCCTCATTATCGCGGTAATACTCGGAATGGAAACGTCACATTTCACTTTTCTAGGAGTCTTGGGCACATTTCTAATGGTCTTCTTATTGGGCACGGCACTCTCAGCCTTGTTCACCATGCTCGCGCTCAGGTCTGCAGATTGGCAAACGCAACAAGCCATAATTAATCTAGTCAACCTTCCGCTACTCTTCGCAAGCAACGCACTCTTTCCAGCAAAGTTAATGCCAAGTTGGCTGCAAGACGTCATAAAAGTCAACCCCGTCAGCTACGCTATCGATGGAGTGCGTCAAATGCTCATAGGCGCCCATGGCATGAACAGCCTACTAATAGACTTCGTGGTCATCATTGCATTCGCAGTCGTGCTATCCGCAATCTGCATCGTACTATCATGGAGATTCCTCTCCAAGTAACCAAGCGACACACCAAAGCCAAGAAACCGACTCCAATAACCTTTCCAACACCTTTTCCTCTTATCGAAAAGCAAGCCTTTTTCAAGAAGCCAGCAGAGCGCCCCTCCTCTGGTGTATTTCAAAAATATAGGCGCCAGTATCAAATTGTGTAAGATTTAAATGACTTCTCGTGTTACTTGCTTTCATTAAGTATTCCATGAGAACTCTTCATGTCATTGATACCTGAAGTTTCTAATCCGTTTCTCGGAGCGTTTGCCGGCGGCTTATTGTATGGATTAGCCGTTTGCACTGCAGCGTGTGTGCCTTACATCGCAAGTTACATTGCAGGCATCGGTGCCGGTTTCCGCAGAGGCACTGTTGTCACTTTGATTTTTAATTCTGGACGGATAACAGCTTACGCCTTAATTGGGTGTTTAGTCGGTTTATTTAGTGGTTTGTTCAGGTTGGCTTTGTCTAATACGGCAATTTCGCCTTTCCAAATTTATTCTTCAATTACTTTCAGCATTGTAACTATGTTTATTGGCGTTAGCGTTCTTCTAAAGTTAAGGTCACCATGCGAGTGCAATCGGCCAAATAAAACCTCGGCTCCGCAGGGAACGACAGGCAGGTTTGGATTTGATTTTGGCGCTTTTTCGCTTGGTTTAAGCAGAGGACTAATCCTATGTCCGCCGTTGGTAGCGCTTTTGATTTACTCGTTACCTTTCTCAACTCCAATCGGCAGTGTGGGTTTAGCCGTCTTGTTTGGTTTAGGAACCGCCTTGTCTCCGATGCTACTGCTGGGAGGAGCTACCGGTTGGCTTCTTAACAAAGCACCCTTACTGCGGAAATGGATTGCAATAGGAGGCGCAGGAATACTGATAGTGCTTGGAATTGCCGAATTAATAACTGCAATAATCAAACTATAATAGTCAAAAACTACGAGAAAGAAATAGCTTGGAAATCAAGCAAGACGCTACGAATCGAAATTTATTGTTGTTCTAACCAGTTTCTTGATTTCATCATTGTTTTTCCTGCAAACTTTAATGTCAGTGCACCTTCGTATGGGCATTCTTCAACGCATCGTGCGCAAAGTATGCATCTGGACTCGGTTACGTCGCCTCCTTTCTTCTCGTATACGTCTGTTGCTTGAGTTGGGCAAACGCGTTTGCAGACTCCGCACTTAGTGCATTTTTGCTCGTTCTTAGTCAAACGTGTCATGGCGATTTGTTTGAAAGGGGTAAAAGTGCTGAATAATGCAGTTAACCCGCCTAGCGGGCAGATTCTGCACCAGAACCGTCTATAAGCTAAAGCTAAAACCGTGACGGCAATTAAGACGGCTAAGTTTACGGATGTAACATAACTGCCTAATGACCACAGTGGCCCATAGGCTATTTTGGAGACGTATGACCACTTCATTGAGCCTAAAGCGCACTCTATGAATACACAAAGAGGCCTCATTGGACAAACTTGGCAAAAAGGCTCGTTTAGCCAAGCCACGTTTCCAGCTTCGGTTCCTTCAGGGCCTCCGGGAGTAGTGCCCGGAATAAGTTGATGGCCAAAAATGGCGTATGAAGCAAAGATAACGCTAAGAATCAAAAAAACCGCGATAATGATATACCGCGATTGCGCAAGCGCAGTATTTGTTTTTTCGGAAAAGTGCAAATGCCGCAACCGTGTGGCTTTGCGAATTCGTGTTAACACGTCCATGTAAAGTCCGAAAGGACATAGCCAACCGCAGAAAAACCTTCCCAAAATAATCGATGCCACAGCCACTAAACCTATAACTATACCGATCTTTTCCAAACCGGAGGTAGAGTATAAAACATTATAACCTCTTGAATAGTTCCAAAATGGGAAGATGTAAGCTTGAAGTTGCCAAAGTGGACAAGTAACTGTTCGCCCATTAGGGTAATAGCATGCTAAAACAGGAACAGAAAAACCGTCTGGAAATTGATTCCCCAAAAGGTTACCCCCAAGTAGCAGACTGCGTGGCGAAGGCCCCAAGGGTTGGAATAATGGTATATCGAAGGGGCCTAATATAAGCCCCATAAATATTGCAATGGCGGCGTCTATTTGAATGAAAAGTCTCAGCGAGCTAACTTTATTGGTTTTGTTTTTAGCCAGTTTAAGGATAAGGAAGATTCCCACCAGTATTATTACGGCGAATACGGGTAGTACGATGTTACTGGGGTTCTCCCACGGCATCTTTACGCTTCCTGTTATTTATTTACTTAATTCAAGCTTTTGCTGATTAGCTTAAGTACTTTTCACCAACTCACTTTCACTCGAATCCTTTCTGCCATTTACTTTAATCACGACGGCGACAATTACTGTGGCAGCAACCGCTACTGCTGTTATAATGGCTACCGAATGCTGTTCATAGAAGGGTAAGTTTGAATTATTTCCAAAAGAATCCAAAAAAACATAGTGCAAGATGGTTACATTCTCATTCTCAGATGCACCAGTCACAATCAACGTTCCATTAGGCAAAAGGTTCCACCCATCGCCTTCATTTGTGAGAACACCGCTACCTGTGAAAACACCATTGCCAAAAGCAACATTCCAGTCAGCACTTGCCGTCGCTCCTCCTTCTTGGGAGCCAGGACCAAGGTTTAAAATCTGTTTACCCTGCCCATTAACTTCATAGCTCAATATTATCATGTCAAAAGTTGTTATGTTAAATACTTGGTAAGAGAAAATTGTAACGTTACAGTTTTGGGCTGAAAATTCAAGATTCTCAATCGGCAGCGATCCATTAAGGCGCAAGTTCAAAAAAGTCCAAGTGTTATTTTCAATTGTTGCGTTGGAATAGGTGCCATTTACTGCAAAACCGATACTGCCATTATTTTCTGGAGTATAGAATTTGTCTGCAGGCGTAAAGGATACGTTAGTTTGCGCTTGTGTAATAGGGCAAGTCAAAGAAAGAATAAAGATAATGAAAATTATGGCAATACCAGTTGAGACTCTACCTCTATTTATTTTCACAAAGCCTCACGCCGTGCTTTACTATGCAATTATCAAGTTTGGCTAATAATGCTTTTAGACATTAATTTCTTTTGGTTATATCCGATTAGGCGTTAAAAATAGCTTGAGGTCACATTTACGAATTGCAAAACACGTAAGCTAATAATTCATACTTCTCGCTAATTTAAAGCATATATTCTTGAAGAAACAAGCTAATTCCAAAGCAAAAATGCTTTGTTGGAGAATCGTAACCATGTCGCATAAAGGGGAAGCATACTCGGCTTCAGGCGCCTTTTTTTTAGATAACCCGATAAGACGGTTGATTCAGCCGCCTTCGGAACTCATAGAGAAACTTGCCGTCAACCCAAACGAAGTCGTGATGGATTTTGGTTGTGGACCAGGCTACTACACCATAGAACTCGCAAAAAAAGCCAAAAGCGTGGTGGCAGTTGACCTTTCGCCCGAGATGCTTAAAAAAGCCCAAAACAAAGCTGAGAAAGCAGGAGTCAAGAACATTCAGTTTTTGCAAAGTAACGGCACAAACATTCAACTAAAGGGCAGCTCAGTTGACATTATTCTTCTTGTGACTGTCTACCATGAGGTTGGTGAAAGTGAAACCGTTTTAAAAGAGTTCGGCAGGATACTCAAACCCGAAGGTAAACTGATAATTGTAGAGGTCATAAAAAAAGGCATCTTTCCCGGTGCACCAGTTCAGAATCCCGAAGCGTTAAAAGCAGAAATTGAAGCAAGCAATTTCAAACTTAAGCAGATGCAGCCGTACAAGCGTTATGGCGTTTTCTTCTTCACCAAAAAGCTTGATTAAGCTCTCTGACTGCAAGCCCAGAATCAGCTGCCTCTAAGAGAGGCCGAAGCTGTTAATCACTCTGCCAGAGTTGGCGTCGATGACTAGCACGATTTTGTTTCCCTTGTGGTCGTACTTCGCGAACCATACTGGAACGTGAAGCAGCTCCACGTCTCCGATATCTGACTCGGTGTTTATCGATTGGATCATGTGGTATTTCGCATGCGCTTTTTGTGATTGAAGCTGATCGACAAGGGTCTTTGCCTGGGATTTGGCTACGTCTTCGCTGATGTCTCCGTTGAGGATCTTAACACCTTTTGGTAATTTGGAAATGTCAAACAGTTCCCTGCCTTCGAGGTTAAATTGGTAGTCCCGCGGCTGATAATCCGTAAGAGCTTTTAGCGCAATTACGGGGAAATTGTAGTTCTCGTCCATTTGCTCGGTCTTTTTCATTCCGCCTCCGCCGCCGTATCCCATTCCATACATCATTATCCTTATTCGCTTCAACCCAAGAATGCCGCTAAACGGACCAACTGTTCCAAAACTACCTTCAAAAGCGCGCCTGCCTCCCATGCCGCCGCCCCGTCTTCCTCCACCTCCTCCATAACCTCCACCCATGCCGCCGAATATTACGCCCATCAACGCGGCGGTTGAAGCAGTTTGTGCAACTTGTCCGGTTTCATTCGTAGCGGTGACGGTTGTGCGGGCAGAAACGCTTACAATCCAGTAAGGTACGTACGTGAGGCTCATTTCCTCCTGCGTGGAGTCTTCCTGAAGGTGCCTGTGCAGAAGACCCTTATCCATCAAAGGCTTGATTATTGAATTCACTTCGTCAACGGTGGCGACTTTTAAAAGAAGCATTGTTTGCTTCTGTATGTTAGTCCAACCTTGGGTTCCCAGAGTAATTGCGGTGCCACAATACTCGCAGGTTATAACCATCTCTCCGAACTTGGGTGCGATAGGCGCACCGCAACTCGGACATTTCAGCGATGTTACTCCAGAAGGAGCAATAACAGGCGAAGTCGAAGCCGCGGCTGGCTTAGGCGTAGTTAATGTTGTGCTTGCTCCGCATTTTGGACAGAACGCTGCATCATCTGGAATTTGAGCACCACAATTTTGACAAATCAAAT
>Ga0326727_10027822_pt1 | contig 10339 bp, 6 predicted proteins | sample MB2enrmetagenome_FD_207643 | JGI IMG/M metagenome (GOLD analysis project Ga0326727, IMG submission 207643) | Lab enriched peat soil microbial communities from McLean, Ithaca, NY, United States - MB29MY | ecosystem: Environmental > Terrestrial > Soil > Wetlands > Peat | place: USA: New York...
CGAGCCAGAACGCCACGAACGGCGCTGCATCTTGGGCCAGTACCACCGCAAGTCAGAACGCGACTAACGGCGCTGCGTCCTGGTCAAGCACCACGGCGAGTCAAAACGCAACGAATGGAGCGGCGGCCTGGGCCAGTACGACGGCCAGCCAGAATGCGACCAACGCACTCAACGCCACAGCCTTTACGGGTGTGGCCGGCAGCGTGGCCATCGCCAATGTAACCACTCCAGGCCAAATTCCGACCAACGGTATCACGACAGTCTTCACTTTTAGCAACAACCTCGCTGTGGACCTTGGCCATCAGTTCAGTGGCAACATAGCTGGATTGACGAACGCGAGCGGCCAGAGTATCCCGACAATCGCAACCAACGCGGCAGCCGCTACCACCAACGGCGCCGCCTCTTGGCCGAGTACCACAGCGAGCCAGAACGCCACGAACGGCGCTGCATCTTGGGCCAGTACCACCGCAAGTCAGAACGCGACTAACGGCGCTGCGTCCTGGTCAAGCACCACGGCAAGTCAAAACGCAACGAATGGAGCGGCGGCCTGGGCCAGTACGACGGCCAGCCAGAATGCGACCAACGCACTCAACGCCACAGCCTTTACGGGTGTGGCCGGCAGCGTGGCCATCGCCAACGTGACTACGCCGGGCCAGATTCCGACCAACGGCGTCACCACCGCCTTTACCTTTTCCAACTCCGTAACCACGACCGGCAGCCTGACAGCCAAGAGCAGCATCAGTGGCCCCATCAACGCAATCACGCCCAATGCAGCTTTCAACTGGGACACCAGCTATGGTTTGACCACCCTCTCCACCAATGGCGTCGTCGGCATTAGCGGCCTCGCAAACCTCGCCGCAGGTTCTTGCTTCGCAATGAACATCACAGACTCGGCAGCCGGCTCCAAGGCCGTCACCCTGCCTGCCGGCGCCGTCGTGTGGTGGTATGGAACGAACGTTTCATCTTCCGGCGCTACGGTCTATATGACCAACTGGTGCAAGCTCTGCGGCGAGTACGACGGCGTGACGACCAACATCTACTTCCTCGCGCGATGAAAATACTGAACCGCAACCCGCTGCGCTCGCGCGACAGCGCGGCGAGAGAACGCACAGAACGCAAAGGGGAGAACCGCATTATCCATGTTTTGCTCTTTGCGCTCTTTGCGCTCTTTGCGGTTGCATCTCCGGCGGCGCGCGGCCAGAATGCCATGGTCACGAGCGCCGTAATCGCCCAGAGCGTGACGCCCGCCTCGACTACGACTTCGGATACCCTGGCCGGCCTCCACCCCACTTATGTATGGCTGAACAAGTCCCTCGCCAGCGGTGTCATCGGCAGCTCTGGTTGGGTTGACTTGACGAACGGCTTGGCCTTCAAACAACACGCCACCAGCGGCGGCAATCCAACCCAGGCAACCAATAACCTGTCCGCCGGCGCCGGAGTCTGGTTCAGCGGTAACTCAAGCTGCTACCTCACAAATACCGGTATCAGCTTTGCCTCTGGACAGAGTTATACCATCGCCATGGTTGTCGAGGTCATCAACAACAATAACACTGGCAGCGGGAGCCTGGGGACCGCATCCGCAGGCAACAACGGTCCGTTCATGTCCTATGCCGGCGGCGGCTACATCGAGTGGGATAAGGCCGGCACCCTGGCTTATCCCATCCCAACCGGCGGCATCATTGCCAATGACCGATACGACATTGTGTTCTCCGCCTCCGGTGGCACGATCACCACCTACACCAATGGCGTCTCAACCACGATTGCCGTCACCAGCGTCCCCGCCTGGACCATGATCAGCATCGGCGGAGATGCCGACGTCGACCCCTACATCGGCTACATCCAGAAATTCGTCGTGTGGACCAACACAGCCCTGACCTCCGCCAACGCCTCCACCTTCCACACCTACTGCGGCTCGAACAACCCATGAACCGCCTCGCTTCAGTTTTCTGCTTTCTGCTTTCTGCTTTCTGCCTTTCGGCCAAGGACATTTACGTCGCCCAGACCGCCCAAGGCTCCGGCAACGGCACTTCCGCCGCGAACGCTTACGCCGTCACCTGGTTTAACACGGCCGGCAACTGGGGCAGCAGCGGCAGCCAGATCAACCCCGGCGACACCGTCCACCTGTGCGGCACGATCACCAGCGCCTTGACCGCACAGGCCAGCGGCACCGCCTCCGCGCAAACGACGATCTTCTTCGAGCCTGGCGCGAACATCTCGATGCCTTACCTGCCGACCACCGGGGCGATAAACCTGAACGGCTACAGCTACATCACGATTGACGGCAACAGCAACCAGGGCTGGATTATGGCGAGCGCGAATGGCTCGGCGGGGCCGAATTCTGTCAACGACACGATAGGGGTGAACCTTGGCTGGTCCGACTCGGCCTGCATAAAAGGCGTGACGGTGCAGTACCTGACGATAACCAACATGTACCTGCTCAACAACGCCTCTTATCCCTCGGACTACTCTGAAGCGACGGGGATATGGATGTGCTCATGGTTCACCAACCTCACGATCCAGGGCTGCATCATTTCTCAGTCCGCAGGAGCCGCCGGCATCACGGCAGCCTGGCAAGGCAACTCGGACGGCCTCACGCTCAGGAGCAATACGATCACCCACTGCAACTGGTCGATCCGCTCTTGGTGCGGCGCCAGCGGCGCTTCCCTGACCCACCGGACCATCTGCTACAACGTGATCGACTACATGGGCACGGAGGCCGATGACTCCGCAGACGAAAACCACCACGACGGCATTTTCCTCGACATGCCCTACCAAGGTTCCACGGTCAACACCTACGTCTATGGCAACGTCATCGGCCCGCACTGCGGCGCCCACGATACGGCCTGGCTTTATATGTCCTACGGAGCCGGCCCGACCGGCATTGTCCAGAGCAACCTGTGGGTTTACAACAATGTGTTCCAGGGGAACTTCAGCACGAGTGGCGCACCCGGCGATGGATTCATCTATCTTTGGGGCGTGCAGGGCGTCGTAGCGAACAACACCTGCGTCAATGTGGCATCCTCAGCTTCCGGTATGGGTTTCCGGTTCGACGACTCGAACAACGTGCTCTTCCTGAACAATATCGTGGTCGGAATCGTCGGCGTGGGCTGCGGTAGCAGCCAGGCGAACCTGACCTGCGACTATAACTTCTACAGCAGCCAGTACTTTGAGAATCTGATCAACGGGTCCGGCGGCGGGACTTGGGCGCAGTGGACGGCCATCGGAGGCGAGGCCCACACCGCGTTTGGCAACCCCGAGTTCGTCAGTCCGTCCACCTACAACTTCAACCTCCAGTCCGGCAGCCCGTGCATCAACGGCAGCCGGTCGAACCTCTACTCGGCGGGCGTCATCACCACCGACATCAACGGCGTGACGCGCGCCTCGACCGGCAACTGGACGATGGGGGCATACCTGAACGGCTCCGGCTCAGGCGGCGTTGACATCACCATCGGCACTCAACCCACGAGCCAATCGGCCTATGTGGGCCAGACCGCGACCTTCTCCGTGGCCGCGACCGGCGGCAGCACGCTCAGTTACCAGTGGCAGACCAACGGCGCAGACGTCTCCGGGGCCACCTCCGCCTCGTGGACGACCCCGAGCCTGACAACCGGCTGGTCCGGCCTGTCCGTGGACGTAGTTGTGACCGATACGGCTGGCAGCCTGGCGAGTTCCACCGTCACCCTGACCGTCACGAGCAGCGGAGGCGGCGGCAACCCCGCAACCGGCGTCCACGCCGTAGCCTACTCCGCAAACGCCGCCAACATCACGACGGCCGCGATCACCACCCAGACCAGCGGGAGCACCATTCTCATCTGGATCGGCTCCGGGGCCTTGAGCGAGGTTGCGTCGAAGGTCCCCACCGACAACAAGGGCAACACCTACCACTCCACCGGCGCAAACGCATACGTCTCCTACCCGACCTCCGGTGAGAACCTCTACATCTGCACGAATGCCGCAGGGGGAAGCGGCCACACGTTCACCTGGCCGGGCGAGGCAGAGATGGAGAGCACTATCATGGTCGTCGAAGTCAAGAATGGCGGCAGGGTCGCCAGCGTGACGACCAACGCCGTCGGGACAGTCTCAGGAACGCAGACCAGCGCCTACTGCGCCAACACCGGACCCGCGTCCGTAGTGGCCGTGTGGGCCGGTGATGCCGGGGCGACATCATCCAGCGCGACCCCGAACAACAGCTTCAACGTCCTCGACACGCAATCCCTGGCCTCGGGCTACGTCGAAGGCGTCACCGCCTCGAAAGACTTATCTGCCGCTGGGAACAACGATGTCACCTGGACCCAGAACATCGGCCAGGGCGCCAACATGCGCATGGTCTCCGTCCAAGGCGCCGCCTCGACCCCCGCCCCCGCCGCCCCCACCCAATTCACCGCCAAGCAAGTCTATGCAAAAACACTAACCGTAAACACACAATGAAAACAAACCAAAAAGTAGAAAGCAGAAAGCAGAAAGCAGAAAGCACAAACCGAAGTCACGGCGCGCAGCGCCCACTCTGGATTTCTTCTTTCCGGTTTCTGCTTTCAGCTTTCCCAATTTCTGCTTTCCCGATTTCTGCTTTCTGCTTTGCAGTCTCATCCCCCGCCCAAGTCCTCAACACCAACGGTGCCTTTGTCATCAGCAACCCGCCGCCCGCCGTGACATTTTCCTGGGCTGCCTCCCCGTCTCCCGGCGTGGCCGGCTACAAAGTCTGGTGGGGAACCCAGCCGCGCGCGGCCACCGGCGGCTACGCGAGCGTCCTGGACGCCGGCAATGCCGTCTCCGCCGCAGTCAGCAACCTGGCCTTTGGCGGCACATACTACTTCGCCGCCACCGCCTACGCTTCCAACGGCCTGCAAAGCGCCTGGTCGAATGAGATAACGAACACCATGCCCTCGCCGCCCGCCGCCCCCGCCTCATTTGCCCTCCTCACCGTCCTGGCGGCCGCCACACCGTCCGGCCCTTGGGGACCGGCCGGGAGCGTTCCTGCATACGTTGCCCTCACTAACCAGGCCCAGTTTTTCAAGCTTGCGGTTGCCCGACTCCACTGACTTGCTATGAATCTTAACCGCAAAGAGCACAACCCGCTGCGCTCGCGCGCCAGCGCGGCGAGAGAGCGCAAAGGGTCCGGACCTTCCGGTCTCTCTGCGCCCGCTGCGCCGGAGCGCGAGCGAGGCGGGCAGCGCGGCGAGAGCTGCGGGCGGCAGGCAAAATCGCCATGAATCTCAACAACACGACTGCGGAGGCCTCCGGGGGGAAGCAGGTGTCGCCGGCGCTGAACCGGACGGGCGACGCAGCGCAGAGATTGCAGCGCATCTTTGAGAGTACCAAGGGTGATCCGGGCATTGCAGAGTCGCTCAAAGGGATGGCTCGGGGGGCCGAGGATGCGGAGGGGGAGGTGAAGAGGCTGGGGCCGGCGCAAGAGAGCGCCAAAAGGTCCGCCTTGGAATTGGGCGAAGCGCATAAGGAGTTACATCGGATGATGCGTCTTTTGACGGAGCAATCCCCATTGCTTGGGGTGGCGTTGAAGGGGGCGTTTAGTCCGGTGAGCGCAGCAATGATGGCGGCGACAATGGTTTTTCGGGAGTTGGCGCAGGCAGAGCAGGGATCGCTGGCGAAGGCCGGGGATACAGCCGAAAGTTTCGACCAATGGATTCAGCGCGTGCATGAGGATTTCACGCGGGTTGCAAAGGACCCGGACAGGAAGCCGTTGGCGGCTGCTCCGGCAAAACAGCTTGGGGCCCCAGGCGCATTGGGGGACGTGGAGCAGGCGGGCGTCACGGTTGAAACCGGTGAGACCGCCAGTGCCAAGAACCGGGCAGGGCGGGCATTGACGCAACCGTCACAGGAGGCGAACGCGGCTGGGGACCCAATTGACCCGGCGATGAAGGCGCTACTGCAGGAAGTGGCCAAAATGCAGGACAGGCATGTAAATGGGCTGAAGCAGGCCGTGGAGGTCATTACGGGGACGTCGCACACCGTGGACGGACTGGTCGGGCTGATGAAAAGGCTTGTGGCGCATCAGGAACAGTTGCGGGCGGATGTGAATGGGCACGCCCAGCAAGTCGCGGCGTGGGCTCGGACCACGCAGATACCGTAGCAAGGATGAATTATGAATTCTCTCATAATTCATAATTCGTGATTTCGGCCGTGTGGACACTGGCATATAGCGGGACGGAGAAGGCGCTGGGAGATTGGGGGTTGTGCGCAGATTTTGGCGTCGAGTTGGCCAACAAGGGGCGGGACTCGGTGACGATGCGTTCGACCGAGGGTTTCGATGCTGCCGTTCCGGCACAGTTCGCCTGGGGGGCGGCGGTTACGATCTGGCGGGACCGGACGGCGGCCAGCGGCGGCGGCTTTACGGGCGGGACGATGTTTTTCCAGGGTTACGTTGGCGACACCCGGCGGCTAAATGTCCAGGGGCGGGAGAATATTCAATACTCGCTTTACGGGCCATGGTGGCTGTTGGAGCGGCTGCAATTCATGCAGGGCCGAAGCGTCTTCAACGGCTGGGCCACGCCCGGCCAGCCGTCCTCCGGGGCGACCCTCAAGACGCTCTACACACCGGAGGTCTATCTGGGCGAAAAGGCCGATGAAACCTGGCAGACGAACGGGCAGCAAATAGTCGAAGTCCTGAACTGGGTGAACGAGTGCTACAACCCGACAAAGCGGGGCGCGACCAGCGGACGGGACAACAGCCAGGATGTAATCCAGATCGGCACGATTGACCCGGCGGTGAACTTCCCAAAGACGCGGGCGAACGATATCTTCTGCGCGGAGGCCCTGGTCAATGTGCTGCGATGGTCGCCGGACGTGGTGTGCTGGTTTGATTACACGACGAGTCCGCCGACGTTCAACGCGAGGGCGCTGGGGAACCTGGCGGCGGTTGCGGCCACGATCACCGCCGAACAGGAGCGGCAGGTCGAGTTGGCGCCCAGGTATGAGCGGCAGCTTGCGGGCGTGGTGATCGAATACAAGCAGACCAACGTGTTCAACGGCTTTGCCTGGCCGCAGTATTACTACGACATCTATCCGGCCGGGATCACGGATTACACGCCGAACTGTTCGAGGCATTTCGTCGAACTGGACGGCGCGCAGGTCACAAAAATCGATGTGGCCGTCCAGGTGATCCCGGTGGCCCCGGCGGTGTCGGACACCCCCTCGGACCGCTTGAGCTGGTGGGAGAGCGTGGACATGACGCTCGATGATCCGAACATCGATCCGGCGACGATAGCCATCGATGTCGCCACCATCACCGACGGAGACGGCAATCCCGTTGACATCGGGATGTACCCGAACACGCTGGTGAAGGGGCAGTTGTCGGCCTGGATGGGGGTGCAATGGACGGACGTAACGGTCGCGGCCAATGTGAGCTTCACCCGCTACGACGACACTGCCCACAAGCATTTGAGCGGCACAGTCACCAAACGGCAGATCAGTCACCGCCTGACCCTCACCAACGCGACGAGCCAGACCTACCGCACGACGACATTCTACGACCCTGGCGAATCGGTCCCCACCGGCGTGGCCCAGGCGGTCTATAACAGCCTCTCGACCCTCCAATACTCGGGGGCGGTGACGTTCGCTGCGTCGCAGGTCCGGAGCGGAATCGCGGTTGGCAATAGTCTGACGCTCGTTGGGCCGGCCAATACCTACTCGAATCTGCTGGTGCAGAGTGTCCGCGCTGTGCCGCATCTCGGATGGTTGACAGTCAGCTACGGCCCGAGCGCTCGTCTGGACGCCCCGGAGCTGATCGAGTTGGCGCGATGTTGCCGCTGGCGCACGATCTATAATATGCCGAGCGGCCGCTCAACAGGGCAGGCGCCGGGGTGCGCCGATGTGGGCCTGGGGAGCGCGACGGCCAAGGAAAACACCCAATACGGCATCCCGAGCTACTCGTTCCAGGCCGCGACCTACGACCAGGGCAGCACGGACGGGAATCCGAACGGAGTGACGCAGATCGCCAACGATGCGCAGAACGAGCAGTTCACCCTCTGCCGACTCGATGCTGCCGGCGCCGTCGTCACCGCTGATGGCGGCGGCAATCCGATCGGTCAGATCGGTCTGAAACTGTCCGATTCCGAGGGCGAGACCCTCCGCCTCGGGCGCGTCCACTACACCGACGCCGAAGACTCGACAGCCAAACGCTGCTGGATGCTCCGCTCGGCCGGCGTTGCGGATTCTGTGGACGGGAATGACGCGGCCGATGACGTGTGGTTGGGCGGCGGCGCCCAGGTGGATGCCATCGAGATGACGCTCAAGAGCGTCCAGAGTGATTATGTGACGGGTTGGCCGGCCACGCCGCTGGCCGTGGCGTCGATCGTGTCGGTTTCCACAACCGCCACCGTGACGACGTCAGCGCCGCATGGGCTGCCGGTGGGAACAGCGGTAAGCGCGGCGATTGCCGGGGCGACGCCGAGCGCCTATAACGGGACGTTTTCCGCCACGGTTACCGGCCCAACGACCTTCACTTACACTTTTGCCGGGGGAACCAGCCCGGCCACCGGGACGATCACTTATCAGGCGGACATCTATGTGGCAAAGCCTTGGAAGCTCCGCAACAGCCGCACCACGGAGACCGGCGCAGACGGGACAGTCTATAGCCTCCTCTACAGCGGACAGAGCGGAGGCCCCGCAGCGGGCCCAAACCCCAATAATGTCCTGCGCCTCAAGACCGGCACAAGCGGTCCGGGCAACGGCCTCTCCGAAACCGAGGCGGTTGCCCCCGAGTGGCTCGCGGGGGACATCTTCTATGCCCTCCCCGCCGCCACCGGAGTCCTGGATAGCAATAGCAATCCGGTCAATTGGATTGCAGCCGGCGAGTCCCGCAACTGGACCGCCGTCGCAACCTGATCTTCGGCCCGTCACTCGTCACTCGTCACTCGTCACTCCATGAACACTCCCGCCCAAAGCCCTGCCAAAGAGATGGTCATAAGCCCGTGCCGCGAATGGTGGCGCGGCACTGGGCCAAACGTCTTGGAGACAGGGCAATCGCTCAGTTGCGGGCTGGGCGGAGTTGTCGGGGGCGGCAATGATGGCGAGAACGCGGCCGGGGTCATCAGCGGAGTGAATGCGCTTAACTGGAGCCAGGCGATCTACAAATCGGCCCCGAATTACGATTATGACATGAACCAAAGCGGGAACCCGTCGCCAGCCTGGCCGATGGTCTATGGCACGGATTCGACAGGCTCGATGCCGGGCGCGGGAGATAATTACTGGCCGGGCGGCGTCGGGGGCGGCGGTCCAGCCGCCACGCCCGGCGCCGAGAGCATGATGTGGCTCTTTGATCAACCTGGCTGCGTTGGAAGCTACCCCAACACGCCCGGAGACACTGCCTACCCCCGCCAGTACTTCTTCCGCTTTTGCCAGGCATCCTGGTGGGTCTATCTGAAGGGATGGCTCTCGCAAATCCAGACTCCGGACCCCAATACGCCTGGACTCATGGATGACTGGTCCATGACTTATGCCTACCGCGGACGCTACAGACTGGATCACTACCGCAACGGCTTCCGCGCAACTTGCGAACTCTGGGCCTTCAACAGCAACGGCCAATTCGGCTGGGACGACTACGACCAAGGCGTCGCCGAGGGCGTTCCGGACTATTACATCGGCGTCATGCCCCGAAACGTATCCCTCGTGGCCGCCATCTCGGTCGCGCCCGGCCTTTACCGCGAAGTCCCCATCCCGACCGGGACGACTGGCAGCGGTTCGCTGGCGGACGGCTTCCTTGGTCTGGCCACATTCGAGGTCTGGGGCATCACCTGGGCCGCCTGGAAGGCCGCAACCGGACTCGGAAGCTGACTAACCTGGATTTCCACCGCGAATGGTTCACAGGCCTCTAAGCCCAAAGCTGAATGTGATCTCCCGACGAAACAACATTGGCTATTCGACCCCATTTCCTCAATGCAGCGCTGTGGAACATTGGGATAGGCGCACCAATAGACATAAGGCAACCGTGTCTGCGCGGCGGGGCACGACCGCTATCAGGGACAGCGCTGCGAAGCAGACCACGGGTCCCCCGGAGCGCATCCCGGAGGGATGAAAGGAGGTAGCCGGGGGTCGAAGCGCAGCGAGACCCCCGGTCCTGCGGCGGTGTGCGTCCGCATCCCAGAGGGATGCCAGAAAGCGGTTCACGCTCCCGGTGCCGCGCCGCGATTTCTGGCACCCCGTTCCGGGGTGCTTGACCACCGCCTGGGTCGACCGGGGGTCACGGCGACGCCGTGACCCCCGGCCTGGAGTTTGGACGTTTTCGCCGGCTTTTTCCCGGGTTCGCGCTGGTTGCCCGGGGCTCATCGCGGAGCGATGTCTTGAAGGTAGCCGTGTGGCTTCAGCCCACGGGTGGCGCGCCCCG
>Ga0326727_10027823_pt1 | contig 10339 bp, 10 predicted proteins | sample MB2enrmetagenome_FD_207643 | JGI IMG/M metagenome (GOLD analysis project Ga0326727, IMG submission 207643) | Lab enriched peat soil microbial communities from McLean, Ithaca, NY, United States - MB29MY | ecosystem: Environmental > Terrestrial > Soil > Wetlands > Peat | place: USA: New York...
TCACTTGGTCGTTTCTGTTCTGTGTTATGGAATCTGGCGAGGGGTCGGCGGAGCCCGGTTGGCGTACGGGGCAACGCTGCGCGGCGTTGCCGGCGCCAGCTGATGCGGCTGTTGCAGAACGCCGCCACATTGCGTCAGACTCGTCGCCCCTTGTGGAAAACGGGGCAAGCCTGGAGTAAGCAGGCGAACGGGGCATGATTGAGGACGGCCACCCAGCCCCGCTCAAACGGGTGAGTATGGGTGAGAGCCGGTATTTCCAAAGCGGTAGGGTGGGCAGACATGGCCGGTTCGGTGAACAAGGTGATCCTCGTCGGCAACGTGGGCAAGGATCCGGAGGTGCGGACCACCCAGGACGGCGCGAAGATCGTGCAATTCAGCCTGGCCACCAGCGAGACCTGGAACGACAAGGCGAGCGGCGAGCGCAAGGAACGCACCGAGTGGCATCGCATCGTGGTGTTCAACGAGCGCATTGGCGACGTGGTCGAGAAATACGTGCGCAAGGGCAGCAAGGTCTATGTCGAGGGCTCGCTGCAGACGCGCAAATGGACCGACCAGTCCGGCCAGGAGAAATACACCACCGAGGTGGTGATCGGCCGGTTCCGCGGCGAGCTGACCCTGCTTGACAGCCGCGGCGCCGGCGGCGAGGCGGGTGAAAGCGGCGGCTACCAGCGAACCGAACGTGCCCCCGCGGCGCGTCCGGCGGCGCGCGGCGGGCCGTCGTGGGATGCCCCGAAGGGGGGCGGGGACCTGGACGACGAGATTCCGTTCTGACTGTCACCGTGAAGAAAGCACGGCCAGAGGCGCTGCCCCTGGACCCGCAAGGGGTCAGTGGACCCCTTGACCCCATTCCTTAAGTAAGGGGTTCAGGGGGCAAGCCCTATCGCCGCCCCGTGATCGCGGCCCGAAGCCGCTGCGACAGTGCGTCGATCGCCGCCACCGTCACCAGCACCATCAGGATCAGAAAGGACGTTTGCTGCCATTCCAGCACGCGAATGGCTTCCGACAGATGCAGGCCGATGCCGCCGGCGCCGACCACGCCGATGATGGTGGCCGAGCGGGTGTTGGATTCGAAGAAATACAGCACCTGGCTGGCGAAAATCGGCAGCACCTGCGGCACGATGCCGAACCGGATGGCCGCCAGGCGGCCGCCCCCGGAGGCGGCAACGCCTTCCACCGGGCGGCGGTCGGCGGCCTCGATCGCTTCCGACATCAGCTTGGCGAACGCGGCGAAGTCGGCCGAGGCGATGGCCAGCGCACCGGCGAACGGACCGAGCCCCACCACGTTGATCCAGATCAGCGCCCAGATCAGCGTATCGACGCTGCGGATGGTATCCAGGCCGCGCCGGGTCAGAAAATGAATGACAGCGTTGGCAACGACGTTGCGCGCGGCCAGGAAGCCGAACGGTATCGCCAGCACCGCCGCCGTCAGCGTGCCGAGCAGCGCGATCGACAGTGTCTGCCCCAGCGCGTCGAGATAGAGCTCGAAACGGTCCCAGCTGCCGGGCGAGGGCGGCAGCATGAGCCCGGCGATGTCGGCCAGGCGCCCCAGCCCGTGGAAGATAACGGCGGGGGAGACATCGAGCTCGTAGAGGCCGGCCGCATAGACCAGCAGCAGGCCGCCGAAGATTGCCACGGTGCCGCTGCGCGCCCGCCAGCTTGCGGCGAAGATCCGCGGGTGGGCGGCCTGCATGTCGGCCCGGCGCGCCAGGAAGGCGCCGCGCAGACCGGCGGGAGCGTCGCTCACCGGCCGCCCTCCGGCGACAGCAGGCGGTGGCGCAGCAGCTCCGACAGGGCGTCGATCACCATGACGCACACAATGATCAGCAGCAGGATGGCGCTGACATCGGAAGTGTGGAACTGGCGGATGGCGACGATCAGATCCTGGCCGATGCCGCCGGCGCCGACCACGCCGATAACGGTGGCCCCGCGCACATTGACCTCGAAGCGCAGCAGCGCGTAGCTGGCGAAGTTCGACAGGACCTGCGGCACGACGCCGAAACGCACCTGCGCGGCCCAGCTGCCGCCGGTCGAGGCGATGCCCTCCACCGGCTTCATGTCGATATTCTCCACCACTTCGGAGAACAGCTTGCCCAGCGCACCGGTCGTGTGGATGGCGATGGCCAGCACGCCGGGAAGGGCGCCGAGGCCGAAGGCGGCGACGAAAATAAGGGCAAACACGATGTCGGGGACGGTGCGGCAGAATTCCAGCGCCCGGCGCACGGCGATGCGCAGCCAGGCCGAGCGCACCAGGTTGCGGCTGCACAGGAAGCAGCCGAGGAAAGCGCCGATAGTACCGGTCAGCGTGCCGACATAGGCGATCAGCAGCGTCTCGCCGAGCAGGCGGACCCAGCGATGCACGCCCCAGAACCACTCGGCCGGGTCGGTCCAGACGCGCTCGCCGCTGTCGAGCAGCAACAGGCGGTCGAAATAATCGCCGAAATTGCCGATGCCGGACAGGAACTTGTCGGCATCCAGTTCGGCGCCGGCCGCGGCGGCCAGCAGGCAGCCCGCCAGGACGGCGACCGCCAGCGCCAGTTGCCGCTGCTTCGCCGCCACCGACCAGCGGTAGCGGCGCAGCAGCGGCTCCAGCTGAGCGTCCGGCGGGATGGGAACGGTGTGCGGCACGGCGCGCCCCGGCGCTCGCCCGGCTTCAGGCTCAGCTGTTGTCCTGCTTCTTGAGCTTGTCGACGAAGCGGATCAGCTTGATGGTTTCGTCATAGGCGGCATTGTCGATCGGCTCCCACGGGCGGTTCTTGCCGTCGGAGAGCTTGTTGAACGCGTCGGGCGCCTTCGTGGCGGCGGCGAGGAAAGCCTTGCGGATATCCGCCTTGAGGTCGGCCGGCAGGCTGTCGAGATAGGCGGTCGGCGAGTTGATGATCAGGTCGGATTTCAGCACGATGCGGAAATCGTTCTTCGTCAGCTTCTGGCCGGATGAGTCCTTCACCATGCCCTTGCCGAGCATGCGGGTGAGGTTGCTGTCGTCGTCGGCGTTCCACCAGTTGGCGGCGACATCCACGGTGCCCTGCGCCAGCGCCAGCACCGCGTTCTCGTGGCTGCCGGTGACCACCACCTTGGCGAAATACTTGTCGGCCGCCGGGATGCCGTTCCGGTTCAGCGTATAGAGCGGCATATTGTAGCCCGAGGTCGAGTTCGGATCGACCAGGCCGAGATTCTTGCCCTTGAGGTCGGCGAGGGTCTTGTACGGGCTGTTCGCCCGCACGTAGAATACCGAGTAGTAGCCCTTGCTGCCGTCGCTGTTCACGTCGACGATGAAGGCATCGGTCTTCACCCCGATCAGCCGGGCGCGGGCGAATGAAGCCGGACCGTAATAGCCGATATGCACGTTGCCGGAGCGCTGGCCTTCGATCACCGCCGCGTAGTCGTTGGCGATGCGCAGCGTGACCTTGGTGCCGATCTCCCTGGTCAGATAGTCGATGAAGGGAGCGAAGCGGTCGGCCACGCCCGAGGCGTTCTCGGCCGGAATGACGGCGTAGACCAGTTCGGGGTATTTGGCCTTCCAGGCCTGCGCGAAAGCCGGTGTGGCGGCGCCGGCGGCCAGGCCGGCCAGAAGCGTGCGGCGGTCGATCATGAGATTACCTCAATTGCTGCGAAATCGGCTCAGGCAATGGCGGCCAGGCCGGACTCGGGCGCCGGGGCATCGTCGCGCTCCAGCACCTCGTTGGCCTCCAGGCCGTACAGATCGCGGGCCACCTGGTCGGTCAGCGCCGCGGGCACGTCGTCGAACACCAGCTTGCCGGCGGCCATGCCGACCAGCCGGTCGCAATAGGAGCGGGCGAGGTCCAGCGAATGCAGGTTCACCAGCACGGTCAGGCCGAAATGCCGGTTGATGCGGGCCAGCGAGTCCATGACGATGCGCGAACTGCGCGGGTCGAGCGAGGCCACCGGCTCGTCGGCCAGGACGATCTCGGGTTCCTGCACCAGGGCACGGCAGATCGCCACCCGCTGCTGCTGGCCGCCCGAGAGGGTCTCGGCGCGTTGCGGCGCCAGCGCGCCGATATCCATCTGTTCGAGCGCCGCCAGGGCGATCGCCCGGTCGTCGCGGCTCCACAGCTTGGCCATGGCGCGCCAGCCTTCGATATGGGCGAGCCGGCCCATCAGCACGTTTTCCAGCACATCCAGCCGGCCGACCAGGTTGAATTGCTGGAAAATCATGGCGCAGCGCCGCCGCCAGTCGCGCAACGCGCGGCCCTGGACCGCGGTCATGTCGGTGTCGTCCCAGATGATCCGGCCGGAGGTCGGGTCGCCCAGACGGTTGATCATACGCAGCAGCGTCGATTTGCCGGCGCCGGAGCGGCCGATGACGCCGACGAACTGGCCGCGCGGAATGGCCAGGGACACGCTGTCCACGGCGCGCGCCCGGCCGAACTGCTTGGTCACGCCGTCAAGAACCAGCATGCGCGTTCCGTGCTTCTTCCCCGTCCACGGGATCGGTTATCCCCGATCGGTTGGGAGCCGGGCGTGAAGCTTTCATGACCGGGGCCGGCGACGCAAGGCCATACGGCATCCCGCCCGGCGCGCGCTCAGTCCGCCGCCTGCGCCGCCTGCCGGAACGCCGCCCCTGGATACACCCCCAGGATCCGCGTCTCGCGCGAAAAGAAGTCAAGCTCCTCCAGCGCAAGGCGCAGCGCGCGCTGTTCCGGATGGCCTTCGACGTCGCACAGGAACTGGGTGGCGGTGAATTCCCCGCCGATCATGTAGCTCTCCAGCTTGGTCATGTTCACGCCGTTGGTGGCGAATCCGCCCAGCGCCTTGAACAACGCCGCCGGCACGTTGCGAACACGGAACACGAACGTCGTCATCAGCCCCGGCTGGTCGGGCGGAAACCGGGCCGGCCGCTGCGCCATGACATAGAACCGGGTGGTGTTGTGCGGCGCGTCCTCCACGTTGCGGCGCAGCACCTCCAGCCCGAACAGCTCCGCCGCCAGCGAGGAGGCGATGGCGCAGTCCTCCGGGTTGTTCCACTGCGCCACCATCTCCGCCGAGCCGGCGGTGTCGGCCTGCACCACCGGCTTCAGATTCAGCTGCCTGAGCACCCGGCGCACCTGGCCGAGCGCCACCTCGTGCGAATGGGCCCGGCGCAACCCTTCGATCCGCGCGCCCTTCGGGGCCAGCAGGCAATGCTCGACACGCTGGAAATGCTCGCCCACCACGAACAGGCCGGACTCCGGCAGCAGCTGATGCACATCGCCCACCCGGCCGGCCAGGCTGTTCTCGCAGGCGATCATGGCCAGCTCCGCCGTCCCCTCGCGCACCGCTTCCATGGCGGCTTCGAAACTCTCGCACGGCAGCGTGCGCCACTGGGGGAAGGCGATGCGGCAGGCCAGGTCGGAATAGGCGCCGGGGCGGCCCTGGAAGGCGATGGTGGGGGTCATGCCGGGGCGTTGCCCCGGACCCCACCAGGGGGCTTCGCCCCCTGGACCTCCACCAAGGGCCAAGGCCCTTGGAACCCCCTTCTTAAGGAAGGGGGTGCAGGGGACCTCTGTCCCGTCGTGCCGAAGGCGCGCTCCGCACGCAGGGCGCCGAAGGCGCGCTCCGCACGCAGGGCGGGTACAGGGCAGCGCCCTGGCCTTGCTTGCTGTCTCATGTCCAACTCCCCCGCGCCGGATCGAGCTCGCTCCTGGCGCGCTCAAGGTCGGCAGGCGTATCCACGCCGAACGGGGCGTGCTCCACCCGCGCGCAGCCGATGCGCATGCCCGCCTCCAGCGCCCGCAACTGCTCCAGCGCCTCCCGCTTCTCCAGCGGACTTTCGGGCAAGGCCACGAAGCGCGCCAGCGCCGCGCGGCGGAAGGCATACACGCCGATATGGTGCCATAACGGCCCGTCGCCCGAGGGGATCGTCGCGCGGGAAAAATACAACGCCGGCGCCACCTCCCGGCCGCCGTCGAACGCACAGGCGGCCTTCACCACCGAAGGCGATGCGGCCTCCTCCGCCGTGGTGACCGGCGCCACCAGCGTGGCGATATCGACCTGCCGGTCGGCCAGCGGGGTGAGCACCCGGCGCAGATAAGCCGGCGGCAGCGTCGGCAGATCGCCTTGCAGGTTGACCACCACGTCATGCCGGGCATCGGGGTCGAGCGCCGCCACCGCCGCCTGCACCCGGTCCGACCCGCGCGGCAGCGCCGGGTCGGTCATGACGGCGACGGCGCCTTCCGCCCGCACGGCATCGGCGATGCCGGCATCGGCGCAGGCGACCGCAACCGGCCCGATACCGGCCTCCCGCGCACGGTCGAGCACGTGCAAAATCATCGGCCGGCCATGGATGTCGGCCAGCGGCTTGCCCGGCAGGCGGGTCGATGCCATGCGGGCGGGGATGAGGATGATCGGGTTCATGGTCCGGCTGGCGCGTAAGGCGGGGCGGGTTGCGGCCTCCGGGGCCGACCCCTTATGGTGGGCGGCAGCTTAGGCAACCGCCGGCCTGCGCGCAATGTGGGCCGGTGGCATGTATTCTCGTCCTGGGAAGATGTTCGGCCGCTGATGCCCCCCACCGACGCCTCGCAGATGCCGCGCCCGCCGACCGACGCCCTGATCCGCGTCGCCGAAGCCGCGGCGGATGCGGCCGGTGCGGTCATCCGCCCGCTGTTCCGCGCCGGTCTGCCGGCCGACCTCAAAGCCGACCGCAGCCCGGTGACCCTGGCCGACCGCAACGCCGAGCAGGCGATGCGGGCGGTGCTGGCGCGGCATTTTCCCGGCCATGGCCTGCAGGGTGAGGAATTCGGGCACGACAACCGCGACGCCACGCTGCGCTGGGTGCTCGACCCGATCGACGGCACCCGCGCTTTCATCACCGGCCGCCCCATCTTCGGCACGCTGATCGGCCTGCTGGAGGGCGACACGCCCATCCTCGGCCTGATCGACCAATGCATCACCGGCGAGCGCTGGATCGGCGCCGCCGGCCGCCCCACCATCTTCCGCGGCCCGTTCGGCGGCGCCGTCGGCTGCCGCCCCTGCCCATCGGTCGCCGAGGCGGAGCTGTCCTGCACGAGCCCCGAAATGTTCGGCGCCGACCTGCCGGCCTGGCAGCGGCTGAGCGCCGCCGCGCGGCGCAGCTCGTTCGGCGGCGACTGTTATGCCTATGGCCTGCTGGCGCTGGGGCAGATCGACATCGTCGCCGAGTCGGGGCTGAAAATCTGGGACTGGGCGGCGCTGGCGCCGGTCATCGAAGGCGCCGGCGGCCGGCTGACCGACTGGAACGGGCATGCGTTGCGCCCGGACGGCGACGGACGGGCGCTGGCGGTCGGCGACCCGGCGCTGCTGGCACCGGCCGTGCGGCTGCTCGACGGCCGGAATTGACCGCCCGGCGCACCGCCCGCATCCGCCCGCCCGTGGCAAGGAACCCGTGATTTGCAAATCTTCGCTCTGTTCATGAGTCTGCTGGCCTTCGTCCCCGGGATGCAGGCGCCGATCCACGGCCACGGAATATCCCTGCTCGGCGAGCCTGCGCTGCCGCCCGACTTCACCCATTTCCCCTGGGTCAATCCGGACGCGCCGAAGGGCGGGGAAGTGACGCTCAGCGCCATCGGCACCTTCGACAGCTTCAACCCCTTCATCGTGCGCGGCCGCGCCGCCGCCGAATCGGCGCGGGTTTACGACACGCTGATGGTGCGCAACGCCGACGAGGCGGAAACCGAATACTGCCATCTGGCCGCCAGCATCGACATCCCGGCCGACCGCATGGGGGTGAGCTTCGACCTGCGGCCGGAGGCGCGTTTCAACGACGGCTCGCCGGTGACCGCCGAAGACGTGGTCTGGACCTTCGACACGCTGCGCAGCAAGGGCCGCCCCAATTACCGCCAGTACTATGCCGACGTGACCGACGCGGTGGCCGAGACCCCGCGCCGCGTTACCTTCCACTTCCGTTCCAACACCAACCGCGAACTGCCGATGATCCTGGGCGAGCTGCCGGTGCTGCCGAAGCACTGGTGGGCCGGCCGCGATTTCGACCACCCGCTGACCGACCCGCCGCTGGGTTCCGGCCCGTACCGGATCGGCCGGTTCGAGTTCGGCCGCACGCTCACGCTGGAACGGGTGCCGGACTGGTGGGGGCGCGACCTGCCAACGGCCAAAGGGCTGGATAATTTCGACCGGATCCATACCGAATATTTTCGCGACGGCACCGTCGCCATGGAAGCGTTCAAGGCCGGCCAGATCGATTTCCGCAGCGAGAACGTGGCCAAGGAATGGGCCACCGCCTACGACTTCCCGGCGGTGCAGAAGGGCCTGGTGCGCAAGGAACAGATCCGCCACCGCCTGCCCACCGGCATGCAGGGCTGGGCGATGAACACCCGCCGCACGCTGTTCCGCGACCGCCGGGTGCGCGAGGCGCTGGCGCTGGCCTTCGACTTCGAATGGGCCAACGCCAACCTGTTCTACGGCGCCTATACCCGCACCGAGAGCTATTTCAGCAACAGCGATCTGGCCTCCTCCGGCGTGCCGGAAGGCGCCGAACGGACGTTATTGGAAACCTGGCGCGACAAGCTGCCGCCCGAGCTGTTCACCACGCCGTTCAGGCTGCCGGTCACCGACGGCTCCGGCAACAACCGCGAGCAGTTGCGTCACGCCCTGGCCCTGCTGCATGAGGCCGGCTGGGAGGTGAAGGACCGCAAGCTGGCCGATGCGCAGGGCAACCCGTTCAGCTTCGAGATCCTGCTCGACGAGCCGAGCTTCGAGCGCGTGGCCCTGCCCTACCGGCAATGGCTGGCCCGGCTGGGCATCGAGGCCAATGTGCGCACGGTGGACGCGGCGCAGTACCAGCGCCGCCTGGACACCTACGACTATGACATGGTGATGGCCGTGATCCCGCAATCCGACAGCCCCGGCAACGAGCAGATGGGCTTCTGGACCTGCCCCGCCGCCGGGCTGGAAGGCGGCGACAACCTGATGGGGGTGTGCGATCCGGTGGTGGATGCGCTGGTGCCGCTGGTGGTGGATGCGCCCGACCACGCTCATCTGGTCACCGCCACGCACGCGCTCGACCGGGTGCTGCTGTGGGGCTGGTATGTGGTGCCGAACTGGCACCTGCAGTCGGTGCGGATTGCTTACTGGGACCGTTTCGGCCGGCCCGACAAGCCGGTCCGGCCCGGCGAGGTGTTCGAGTCCTGGTGGATCGATCCGGCGAAATCCGCGTCCATCGAGGCGGCCCGCCGCAGCGGCGACTGATGGGCGCCTATCTGATCCGCCGCCTGCTGCTGGTGGTGCCGACATTGTTCGGCATCATCGCCATCAATTTCGCCGTGGTGCAGTTCGCCCCCGGCGGGCCGGTCGAGCAGATGATCGCCGACCTGCGCGGCCGCGGCGGCGAGGCCACCGGCCGGCTGAACGGCCAGGGCGGCGCCGAGGCGGCCGCGCCCACCAGCGGCGGCGCCTATCGTGGCGCCCGCGGGCTCGATCCGGCCGTGGTGGCCGATATCCGCCGCATGTTCGGCTTCGACAGGCCCGCCGGGGAACGCTTCGCCATCATGCTGCGCGACTATCTCAGCTTTGATTTCGGCCGCAGCTTCTTTCTCGACGAGCCGGTGCTGCAGCTGATCGGCGAGAAGATGCCGGTTTCCGTCTCGCTCGGGCTGTGGTCGACATTGCTGGTGTATTTCGTCTCCATCCCCCTCGGCATCGCCAAGGCGGTGCGCAACGGCTCGCGATTCGATGTCGCCACCTCCGCGGTGGTGCTGGTGGGGTATGCGGTGCCAGGGTTCCTGTTCGCCATTCTCCTCGTCGTGCTGTTCGCCGGCGGCAGTTTCTTCCATGTCTTTCCGCTCCGTGGCCTGACCAGCCCGGAAGCCGCGGCCTGGGCCTGGCCGGCGCGGGTGGCCGACTATGCCTGGCACATGGTGCTGCCGACGGTGGCGCTGGTGGTGGGCGGGTTCGCCGGGCTGACCGTGCTGACCAAGAACTGCTTCCTGGAGGAAATCCGCAAACAATACACCGTCACCGCCCGGGCCAAGGGGGCCAGCGAGCAGCGTGTGCTGTACCGTCACGTGTTCCGCAACGCCATGCTGCTGATCGTCGCCGGCTTCCCGGCCGCTTTCATCGGTATTCTGTTCACCTCGGCGCTGCTGGTGGAAATCATCTTCTCGCTCGACGGGCTGGGATTGCTGGGATTCGAGTCGGCGATACGGCGCGATTACCCGGTGATGTTCGGCACGCTGTACATCTTCACGCTGCTCGGGCTGCTGATGCAGATCCTTGGGGACTTCCTGTACACGGTGGTGGACCCGCGGATTGATTTCGAGGCCCGGCGGTGACACCGGTGCGGTTCGGGGGGGGGGGGGGGGGGGGGGGGGGGGGGGGGGGGGGGGGGGGGGGGGGGGGGGGGCGGGCGGGG
>Ga0326727_10027826_pt1 | contig 10339 bp, 7 predicted proteins | sample MB2enrmetagenome_FD_207643 | JGI IMG/M metagenome (GOLD analysis project Ga0326727, IMG submission 207643) | Lab enriched peat soil microbial communities from McLean, Ithaca, NY, United States - MB29MY | ecosystem: Environmental > Terrestrial > Soil > Wetlands > Peat | place: USA: New York...
AAGGTTTGCTCATGGCTTCGCTTTCTTCTGGCTTTCGATCCATGCTTTCATCTGCTTATCCAGGATGGGAAGCGGAAGCGAGCCGTTCGCCAGCAGCGCGTCATGGAATGCGCGCAGGTCGAACTTATCCCCCAGCTCCCGCGTCGCCTCGTCCCGCAGCTCAAGAAACTTGAACTGCCCTATCTTGTAGGCAAGCGCCTGCGCCGGAGAGGCGATGTATCGGTCCACCTCCACCGTGGCTTCGTGCTTGTCCCGGCCTGCATTCGTCATCAGGTAATCGATCGACTGCTCGCGCGTCCATCCTTGCGAGTGGATGCCCGTATCGATCACCAGCCGGCAGGCCCGCCACATCCCAAACGTAAGTTCTCCAAACCTCGAATACGGATCCTTGTAAAATCCCATTTCCTCGCCCAGGTGCTCGCAATAGAGCGCCCACCCTTCCGCAAACGCCGTATAGCCGTCGTACTTCCGAAACTCCGGCACATTCTCCAACTCCTGCGCCAGCGATAACTGGAGGTGATGGCCCGGCACGGATTCGTGCAGGACGAGCGCCGCCATCGCCCATTTGGGCCGGCTCATCAGGTTCGACGTATTTGCGCAGAACCAGCCTGGCCTGCCCGCCGCCCGCGACCCGCTTTCGTAATAGGCCATCGGGGCCGAATCCGCCGCGTAGGCAGGGATCGCCCTGATGCCGTATGGTAGCCGCGGCAGTTTCCCGAAATATTGCGGCAGCACCGGATCCACCTGCTTCGCGATATTCCGGTACCCGGCCAGCAACGCCTCCGGATCCGTGTAGTAAAAGCGTGGATCGGTCCGCAGGTAATTGAGGAAACTCTCGTAGCTCCCCTTATAGCCGGTTGATGCCGCCACCTGCTCCATCTGCGCGTGGATGCGCTTCACCTCCCGCAGACCCAGGTCGTGAATCTCCGCCGGAGTCAAATCCGTGGTCGTTTGCTGGAGCACTGCCAGCTTGTACCAATTCTCCCCGTTCGGCAGCGCCGACCACGCAATGCTGTCGCGCGCCTTGGGTATATATTCCTGCACCAGGTAATCGTGCAGCTTCTGGTACGCCGGCACGATCTGCTTCTTATAGATATCAATCGCCTCGGCTTTGAGACGATCACGGTCGGCCGGGGAAATGTCATCCGGGTAATCCGCGAACGGCTTCAGCAGCGCGCTCGCCATCGGATTCTCCGGGATCACATTGAGAACCTGCTCCGGCACATTCCGCAGGATGATCTTCGGCGCCGTAACCCCGGTTGCCACGCCATGTTGGAGCAAGGTGATGCTCTGGTCGATTAACGCTGGCGCCGCGCGCAACCGCCCCAGGATGTTCTCGTACTGCTTGACCGTCGTATGCGGCATTTGCGTGATCACTTGCGGGATCGTCTGCTGCACCCCCCCGAGCTGGTTCACCGCGAGCCGGTCGCCCGGATACTTGTACCCTTCGAGGCTTAGCTCCAGGTTGCGCCGGAATAAGTCATAGTTTAATTGGTCCGATGGCGACAGCGCCTCCCGGTTGATCGTCTTGATGACTTCCAGCGGCCATTCCGTTTCGCTTTGTCGCTTCGCGATCCCCGCTTCGCTCATGTCCGTCCAGCGATCGTCCAGCCCGGGATAACCGATATCCGTCGCAAATTCCGGGCACTGACGAACGCCCCGCTCCCAATCGATTGCAAATAGCTTCCCAAGCCGCTGGGTGTCGCTCAGGTGATCCGGATTATCGATCAACTGCTGGTAGGCATCATGCCCATCCGCCACAAAACCCGTCAGCGACGCAGCACATAGTACCAAGGTGGAAAGAAGAAGGCGGGATTTCATCGGAGTTTGGTGAGGGATTTCGGGTCGAGGGCATCACGAATCCCCTCCCCGATCATGGTAGCCAGCATTAGCGTGATGAAAAGCGCCGCCACAGCCGACCCGGCCAGCCACGGCGCCTGGAGATTCTGCAAACCCTCGTCGATCAGCTCGCCCCACGAAGGCGTCGGGGGCGGAAGCCCAAACCCCAGAAAATCCAGCGCCGTCAGCGAAGAGATCCCCGCGATGATCGTGAATGGAAGAAACGTGATGATCGGTGTCATCGCATTCGGCAGGATTTGCCGGAATAGAATACTCGTATGGCTTGCCCCGAGCGCGCGCGATGCCAGCACATACGGCTGTTCCCGCAACTTATACATCTCCCCGCGCACATAATACGAAAGAGTGATCCACTGGAATAACGACATCACGAGCAGCAGAATCCCGAACCCCTGCCCGTAAATCGCGCTCATCAGGATCACGACGTACAGGAACGGCAGCGCGGACCACACCTCGATCAGCCTCTGCGCCGTGAGGTCCACCTTGCCCCCCGCATAACCTTGGATTGCGCCAATGACAACCCCGGTAACGGTGCCGATTATCGTCAACGCGAGCGAAAATTCCATCGCGGTGCGAAATCCGTATATCAGCCGGCTTAGTACGTCGCGTCCGGACCCGTCCGTGCCAAGCCAGTGCTCCGTCGACGGAGGAAACGGCGGATTGCCCGAAAGCGTGAGATAGGAATGCTGGGGATCGTGCGGAATCGGAGGCAGCATCATCCAGCCACCCGCGGCATGAAACGCAGGATCGGTGCGCAAGGCATAATAGTCGGCTTCCGTCTTGTAAGCTCCACCGAAGGTATCCGCAGGGTAAAACCGGAAAGTGGGAAAGTAATAGTGGCCGTGATAGCAAAGGAGCAGTGGGTGATCGTTGGCTATTTCCTCGCTCGCGAGGGAAAGAACGAAGGCGCCCGATAGGATAAGAAACGAAAGCCACGCGCGTTTGATGGCGCGGAACCGGCGAAATCGTTCCTTGGAAATATCGGAAAGCACGGTTTAGGAAAAACGGATGCGAGGATCGAATACCACGTACAGGATATCGGCGAACAGCCGCCCAAACATGGTCAAAACACTGGTAAGGACGATAAGCCCCATGACGACATTATAATCGCGGCCGACAATGGAATTATAAAAGAGCAGCCCCATCCCATCGATATCGAACACCCGCTCGATCAGCAGCGACCCCGCGAACATGACCGTGAAAAGATCCGCGCTGCTCGTCGCCAGCGGAATCAGCGCGTTGCGAAAAGCGTGCTTCCAGACCGCGCCCCGGAATGACACCCCCTTCACCAGCGCCGTGCGGACGTAATCCTTGTTCAGCTCGTCGAGCAGCGTGTTCTTCATCAGTTGCGTCAGGAACGCAAATTCACCGATCATATAGCAAATCATCGGAAGACAGATATGATGCAGGAAATCCAGCGCCTTCGCCCACGCCGAAAGGTCCTCGTAGTTATCCGAGACGACGCCGGAGATCGGGAACCACGCCAGATAACTTCCCCCTCCCAGAAAGATGATCAGCAGAATGCCCAGTGCATAACCAGGAATCACATAACCCGCGAAAACCACGGCGCTCGTCGTAACATCAAACGCGCTGTGATGTTTGACCGCCTTCCACACCCCGAGCGGCACCGACACAAAATAAGATAGCACGAACGACGTGAGCCCGAAGAAGAGCGAGATCGGCATCTTGCTCGTAATGACATTCCACACCGGCAGGTGATAGACATACGAGTTGCCGAGATCGAACCGCAGCAGCCGCTCCAGCCAGAGAAAGTACCGGACGTGTATCGGCTTGTCGAAACCCAGGTACGCCTTGATGTTCTCCACCTCCTCCGGCGATATCGTCCTCTGGCTCGCCCCGTGCAGGCTCGATGCCGCGCGGATGCGCGATATAACCTGCTCCACAGGCCCCCCGGGGACAAACTGGCAAAGCAGGAAACACGCAATGGTGATCCCGAGGATCGTCGGAATCATCAGAAGAAGACGCCGGACGATGTAAGTGGTCATTGCCCGTAATGAATCTCGGCCGGTAGCGCCGGAAGCGATACATCACGTTTCATCGCGTCATCCAGCGCAGCCGCCTTCGCGGGATCGTACCACCAGTAAGTGAGCGCGTCGCTTTCGTCACCGAACTTCGAGAGCACATTCTTCGGCGTCCCGAACCGGTTCCAGTAAAGAAGCCGGTGGCTCGGCGATTGCCACATCAGCACATAAGGACTCAGCGCCATCAGATGCTGATCGATCTGTTTGCAAATATCATTCCGCTTGCCCAGGTCCATCTCCGTCTTTTGCTCGTCGATCAGCTTGTCCACCTCCGCGTCCTTGAAGCCCGGCCAGTTCTGCCCAGCAATATCGTCCGCCGTCTTCGAACTCCACATCGTTTCCGGATCGCGCAGCCGGCTGTCCTGCCACGCCGCCCAGACCATGTCGAACTCGTGATTGTCGATCCGCTTCGTCCACGTCGCCTGCGAGACCAGTTCCACGTGCGCGCGAATGCCCACCGCCTTCATATCCTCCAGGTAAATATTCAGGTGCCGCATGTCCGACCCTTCATAATGGAGAATGGTGATATCCAGTGGCTGCCCACCCTTCGCGAGAATCCCATCGCTGCCCACCTGCCACCCCGCCTGTTTCAGAAGTGCGCGCGCCTTGTCCGGTTCATACAACGTGGCCGGGATCGCCGGATTGATGTCATTCGGATACAAATCCGGAAAATAGGAATTGAGCAGGAAATACTGATTGAACATCAGCTTCTCGTTCATCAATTGCCGGTCGAGCAGATATGCCAGCGCCTGCCGCACAAGCGGATCCTGAAACAGCGGCCGTCGCATATCGAGCGCGAACCCCTGGAACCCCTTCGGAAAGCTATTATAGATATTCTGCCGCACGACCCAGTTCTTCTGCACCTGGGGAAACGCAGTATCCTGAGCCCATATCTTCGCCGTATATATCGCGTATTGGTCAAACCCTCCAGTCTTCAAAAACTCGAGCGCCTTCGTCCGGTCCTCCATCGATTTGAACACCAGATAGTCAAAGTTGAACTTATGCTCGTTATATTTCTTGATCCGCCCCCACCAGTCGCCGCGGCGCTTTAGCCGAATCGAGCGGTTCGTCTTCACCTCGTCGAGCACATACGGCCCGTCCACGACCGGAAATTCAAAGTTCACCGTGTTGAAATCGACATTGCTCCACGCCTGCCGCGGAAACGCAAACAACCCGCCCGCGATCCAGAACAGCTTCCAGTGCGACTCCGTCGCCGTGACGCGCAGCGTATGGTCGTCGATGACTTCCGGCCGCGATATTTTCGACAGGTCGACCCGGTAGAGCGACGTCAGGTTCTTCGGGTTCATCATGACATCGTAATAGAACTGCACGTCCGCCGCCGTGACCGGCTTCCCGTCGCTCCATTTCGCCGCCGGGTTCAGATGAAACGTATAAGTCTTCTTGTCCGGCGAAATCTCCCACGACTCCGCCAGGTTCCCGATCGGCCGGTCTTCCGTGGAATGCAGCTCCACCAGCGGCTCGAACATGAAGCCCGATACATTCACCGAGAACGAATTGTTATCCAGCCACATGTTCAGCGACTTCGGATAGTCGCCCTGCCACGAGGCAAACGTCCCCCCCGGCACCGCGTCCGGCGAGGCGCTCGGATCGATCTCCCCGGTCAATTCAACCTTCACCGGGACATCCTGCACCTTCGGGGCGCTCTGGTTCGTCGTTGGTGCGCCGCCTTTTCCGCAGGCGGCCAGCAGCAGGCAGGGGAGGAGAAGGAGCGTAAGCTTTTTCATTGGGGGAATCCAGTCATTCGGGCGCTGCCGTTCATGGCGGTATTCATCGGGTGTGGAAAGGACGGATTCCAACACTTATCGGAAGAAATCCTAAATCCGAAACTCGAAATTCGAAAAGGAGCCTGGGCAATTTAGGGGCGCTTCGATCTGCAATTCCTTCGAATTTCCCCCTCACTCCTGGCGCCGCGCCCGCACCTCCGCGCTCTTATCCTTCTTCTTCGCCATCTGCACCCGGATGGCGTCGCGCAGTTCCGCCGCCCGCTCGTACGCCTCGTTGGCGATCGCCGCTTCCATCTCCTTCTGCATCTTTTCCAGCTTCGATACCGGCTGCCGGGCGCGAATCTCCTCCATCCATTCCTCCAGGAACGCGATCTCCGGGCTCCGCTCTGCGGCCTCGGCCGCCTCTGCTCCCTCGGCGCCGGAAAATAGTTCCGCAATCTTGTCCCGCCCCCGCTCGATCTGTCGCAGCGCCGCCGCAAAATCCCCCCTTTCCAGTTCGATCGACGCCCGCGCCCTCGTGTTCATCATGATCACGTACGGCCGGAATTGCTCCAGCGAATTGGCGAATTCATCGCTCCCCGCGTGCTGGCTCACAAAATTGAACAGGTCGATATTCCGCTGCGTATCCCGGATTACCCCGGGGAAATCGTTCAACTGAAAGAGCGAGATATACCGATGGTAATACTGGATGCCCTCCTGTTGCAGCTCGCTCACATCGTCGGGAGAGAGGACGTATTGCTTGCTGAGGGCTTCTTTCTCCTCCGCCAGCGCCTGGTGGTAGCTCAGCAGCGACTCGCATCCGTGGGGCCGCTCCCCATCGGGGCGCCCGGCTGTTTCCATTTGGATCACCCCCAGGTCGATCCGCAGTTGAATCTTCTCTCTCCCATCGCTCCCGAGGATTCGCCGCACTTTGATCTGGCCCGGCTCATGTGGCCAGTCTCGCAGCAAGTCATTAAGGTCCAAACTCATTACAAAAGAGTATCGAAACGAGTGCGACCTTTGTCAACGGGTTGAACGGTTTCCGGATAAATCAATCGCGGCGCATACCGATATTTCAACACGCTCCTAGTACTTCGGCACCGACGGATCGATCTCCTCCGCCCAGGCCGTGATACCGCCTTCGACATTGTGCAGCTTGCTGAATCCCGCCTCCTGCAGCAGCCGCACCGCTTTCGCGCTGCGTCCGCCGGATTTGCAGTGGATGACGATCTCGTCCGCACTGTCCAGCTCGCTCATGCGCGAGGGCAATTGCCCCAGCGGGATCAGCTTCGCATGATCGATGCGGCAAATGTCCCACTCGAATGGCTCCCGCACGTCCAGCAGCACAAACTTCTCGCCGCTCTCCAATTTCTGCTTCAGTTCTCGCACGTTCATAGTCGGGATCGGCGCTTCCGCGGCCTCCGCTGCCGCCGCCTGCGGGATGCCGCAAAACTGGTCGTAGTCGATCAATTCCTTGATCGTCGGATTATCGCCGCACACCGGGCACTTCGGGTCCCGCCGTAGCTTGAATTCGCGGAACTTCAGGTTCAGCGCGTCAAAATGCAACAGCCGTCCCATCAGCGGCTGCCCCAGCCCCACCACCAGCTTGATCGCCTCGATCGCCTGTAGCACGCCGATGACCCCCGGCAGCACCCCCAGCACCCCGCCCTCCGCGCAGCTCGGCACCATCCCGGGTGGCGGCGGTTCCGGGAACATGCACCGGTAGCACGGCCCGCCCAGGTGCGGCGCAAATACCGTGCACTGCCCTTCAAACCGGAAGATCGAGCCGTACACGTTCGGCTTCTTCATGAAAACGCAGATGTCGTTCGAAAGATACCGCGTCGGAAAATTGTCCGTCCCATCCACCACGATGTCGTAATCCCGCACCAGCTCCTCCGCATTCGCGCTCGTGAAATACGTGTCGTGCAGATCGATCTGGACGTTCGGGTTCACCTCCCGGATCCGGTCCCGCGCCGAGTTCAATTTCTTCCGCCCCACGTCCTTCGTTCCGTGCAGGATCTGCCGCTGCAGATTCGAGAAATCCACCACGTCCCCGTCCACCAGCCCCATCCGCCCGATCCCCGCCGCCGCCAGGTACAGCGCGATCGGCGACCCCAGCCCTCCCGTGCCGATGCACAGGATGCTCGCCGCCTTCAGCCGTTTCTGCCCCTCCAGCGTCACCTCCGGCATGATGAGGTGCCGGGAGTAGCGCGCGATCTCATCATTGGAAAACTCGATTTTTTCGAGCCGGCTCGGGTCTATAATGCTCTTGGACATCTTGGGAAAAGGGAGGGACCGTAGCACGCCCCGCGAGCCGGAGCAAGAGGAGGAAAGTGCCGGTAGTGTCCTGGGCACTACCAAACCTCCCCGGCTTCCGTACCCTTGCCTCCGCCCTGACATTCTGGCATCCTTTGCATGATGAAATTCCCCATCAATATGGAGGAGCGCGTCGGCAAGAGCGTGGGCCGCCCGTCCGGAACTCAGCGATCCCTTCGCTTATTCGATGGGCCTGCAACGCACCGCTTCGGCCTTGCGGCAGCAGACGGTGAAGCGTGGCCTTTGCCCAAAATGCGTATTCAAGTTCAAGTCGCACGAGGAGGCCGATGCATGGATGTGGAAAATGCTGGCTCAACAGACGGAAGAAACAGACTAGCGTCGTGATTCAAAAGTAGTTCACATCGCTGCCGGACGCGTGCTCTCTGGGGAGCGCGAGCTTCCAGCTCGCCTTGGCCGGCATCCTGCCGGCCAGTCTTTCTTCGACGATTCAACGACTGCGACGCGCAAATCTCCGGGATCGTCAATCTCCTGATTGGCATTCGCCAAGAGCGGCCAGAAAGGCCGCCCAATGCGTCAAAAAAAGCGAAACAGACTAAAGCCGCGTTTTCCAGATGTCGGCGATTTGGTGTCAATTTGCCGCCGACTCAACGAACTTCAACGACCGTAGCGCGCGCCGCGAGCGGGAGTAGAAGGAAGCGCCGGCAATTTCGAATTTCCATCCGCCTTCGCCTCGCGTAGTCCTTCAGTGTGCTCAACTACATCTGGCTCGGGCTCATCCTCGCCGCGGTATTGATGGGCGGCGCCACCGGCCACATGAAGGAGCTCACCGACGGCGCCTTCGATGCCGCCAAGTCGAGCGTGATGTCCATCGCCCTCCCCTTCATCGGCGGCATGGCCTTGTGGTTGGGAATCATGCGCCTCGCTGAGAAGTCCGGCCTCGTCCAGGTCCTCGCCCGGGTATTGCGCCCCGTCCTGCGCCGGTTGTTCCCGGATGTCCCCGCCGATCATCCCGCCATGGGCGCCATGGTCATGAATATCGCCGCGAACATGCTCGGCCTCGGCAACGCCGCCACCCCGCTCGGCCTTCGCGCCATGCAGCGCCTTGAGCGCCTCAATCCCCACCCCGGCACCGCCACCAATGCGATGTGCACCTTCCTCGCCATCAATACCAGTTCCGTTCAGCTCATCCCCGCCACCGCCGTCATCATCCTCGCTTCCGCAAAATCCACCAACCCCACCGCCATCATCGGCACCGCCCTTGTCGCAACCAGTTGCGCCGCCGCCGCCGCCATCGTCGCTGTAAAGCTCCTTCAGCGCCTCCCGGCCTTCGCCATACCGGAGACTTCCACTGCATCCACCCCGCAGGCTCCCGAGCCTCCTCCTGACGAGGATGCGGATTCCCCTGCCCCATCCCCTTTGCGCCGCTGGGGCTCGGCGGTCCTCGCACTTTTCGCCGCCTGCTTCGTCTACTGGTTCATCCGCGACATTATCCATCCCCCGTCCCCCGCCGACCCCTCCCAGCCGAGCCTCACCCAAGCCACCGTATGGATTCGGGCTGTCTCCGCCGCCTCCGCGCTTGCCATCCCGTTTTTCATCTCCTTTTTCCCCCTTTACGCCTTCGCCCGTGGAGTAAAGGTCTACGAGGAGTTCGTCGAAGGTGCCAAGGACGGCTTCAACGTCGCCATCCGGATCATTCCCTACCTCGTCGCCATCCTCGTTGCCGTCGGCATGTTCCGCGCCGCTGGCGGCATCCAGATACTCGCACAATGGCTCGCCCCGGTCCTCGACCGGATTGGCTTCCCTGCGGACCTGCTGCCCGTCGTTCTCGTCCGCCCCCTCAGCGGCAGCGCCACCCTCGGCCTCTTCGCAGAGCTGGTTAAAGCGCACGGCCCGGACAGCTTCGTCGCCCGCACCGCCGGTACCATCCTCGGCAGCACGGAGACCACCTTCTACGTCCTCGCCGTTTACTTTGGCTCCGTCGGCATTCGCCGGACCCGTCATGCCGTCCTCGCCGGCCTGACCGCCGATCTCACAGGCGTGATCGTCTCCTTCCTCGTCTGCCGCGCCGTATTTGGCGCTCCGTAATAAGAGCGACGGCACGGAGTATTTCCCCGTGCCGCCAACCGTCACCTGGACGAATCAGGCCACGCTCAATACGGAGACCAGAACGACAGCGGCGCAACGTCCGACAGCGTCGTGTACGCCGTCGACGGGACCTGGATGATCTTGTCCACGGTGAACGGCCCGTACGTGTCGCCAAAGATATCCGCGCCTGTTGCGTAAAGAACGGTCCCTGTCTTGATGTAGTTCTTTAGGTCAGTCCACACAGGGTTCATTCCGGAGCTTTTGTTGTTCTCCATCGCATACTCGTCTGTTGCGTTGTCCAGCAACCGCAGATCCTCGAGAATGCGGGTGGCCTGCGACCGTTTCCGGGCGCGA
>Ga0326727_10027827_pt1 | contig 10339 bp, 25 predicted proteins | sample MB2enrmetagenome_FD_207643 | JGI IMG/M metagenome (GOLD analysis project Ga0326727, IMG submission 207643) | Lab enriched peat soil microbial communities from McLean, Ithaca, NY, United States - MB29MY | ecosystem: Environmental > Terrestrial > Soil > Wetlands > Peat | place: USA: New York...
TCTCGCTGAATTAGAGGACTGGTACGAAAGTCCAGAATCTTTCGGTCTTAGTCTCGAGTGTATGAAAAATAACCACAAGAACGCATTGGAAAAAACCGCTAAGTGGAGAGCGGAACAAGAAATTAAAGGACAAAGCAATGAATGAGAATATTGAAAGTATTGCAGAAAAGTTTACGTATGAATTTAGATCTTTATTACTAAAATATTTTGAGAGATTACATAAAAACAAAGACGACGAACTTGATGATGAAGGTAAAATTGTTTTTACTAAAATAATGGCAGTTATTATCACCGAAACGATTGTCTCGTTTTATTTAATAGACGATGAATATTTAAAGCGTCCTGATTATTTTCGTTCATTAATGAAGCTTACATTTTGCGAGTCTGTTGAGACAATGGATTTTGACGTCGTTAATCGAGAGACGAACAGAAATAAAAACAACAACAACAACAAGAATAATATTTAAAAAAATAGGAGTGAAAAATTAAAAATTATGGTAGTTGTAACAAAAACACCACAAGAAGAAACAAATGTCGCTAAAGCAAGCAAAAGAGTTGCTGACATGATTCGGTATTGCAAAGAGACCGAAACTTACGAGTTTTGCATAGCTCGTCTACAAAAAAGATTTAGAATCACTGTTGAGCCTATCAAGCCCGAAACCATGAAAACAGAGGACGGCAAACTATGGCAAAGAATCGGGTAACCAATGTTGGAGCTTATCTATATGTTAGATGCACGCAAGACCTCTGGTATCGTGTCTCTAAAGCTGCCCTCGATAAGAGGATCGATAAAAACGAACTGATTCGCCAAGCGATAGAGGACTATCTCAAAAAGCTTGAATCAAAATCAGAATAAAGATATAGGGAAGTTATAATCATAGTTAACCTCCTTTTTTTTGATGTTTTTCCCCCCTTAACTGGGGGGTTTTCGTTTAATGATTGACTAAATTTCCGTGAAAATGGTATAGTGGTAGATGAAGAATAGGAGTCCGCTTTTATTCGACATCCATATATATTTTAGTTTTTTAGCATTGTGTTCGATTTCCCCCCTTAACGGAAGGGGGGTTTTTTAACATTTGCCTTTTTTCATCTTGATCCTCTTAGCCTTCTTGATAAGAGGATCTCTTACCCTTTCATCATAGTCTGCTAATTTGGCATTGCTTTTTTCAGCTTTTTTGACAAGCTTCTCAGCCTTTTTAAGAGGCTTCCCAACTTGCTTTCGCATTTTTTCATCCATAAAATCCTAACTCATCGCCTCATTTGTTTTAACCCAACCGATGGGCTCGCCAACAATCCGTTTGTTGCCATAATCCCACTCGTCGCCCTTCCACCAAGCGAACTGTGTCTTGCCTTGCTTATCTATCACTTTGACAAGCTCGAAAGGAACGGGAAAGGGAATAAAGCCTAAAGCCTTCAAGTCAACTTTTTTACTACTCTTCGCTGTTGTCATTGCGTGAGGGTCTCTTATATGTCGGCAACCAATCTAGGTTTCGTTGTTTATAGCCCGGGGCATATTTCCGCTCTTTCTTTTTAACCCACCGGGCATTGGCCTTCTCAATTTCTTTTTGGGCTTTCGTTTTGTGGAAAGATGCGCTTGGCGGTAGTGGTGATACTACGGGTTGTAAATCTTCCTCGCTCATCTCTTCTTACCTTTTGGGGCTCGTAACAAGCGCTTGTTCTCTTCTTTTTCATGCCAAGCGACTTCTTTCCGCAGATCTTTTGGCACTTTTTTAGAGACTTTGATCTCGCCTTTTTTGGTATTTTTTCCAATGAGTTCACCCTTTGGAATCTTTTCGTCAAGATGCTTAAGTCGCTCATAGTCTTTTTTTGGGAACTTAGCTTTTTCTTTTCTGGAAGTTTCCTCGTGGGCAGTTTTGTATTTAGGATCGTGAGTAGGGAATCCCTTAGAAGATAATTGCTTTGCCAAATGATAATTAGAGCTGTGATTGCGTCCGCAAGTTTCGCACTCTCTGATATGTTTTTCTGAGGGGGACATGTCATTTTTACTTTTTGTGTCCTTTTTTAGGGATCTTGGCGCCCGACTTCCGCGCTTCACTTAAAGCCGCGGCAATGGATTGCTTTTTAGGGTGCCCCGAGGCCTCCATCTCTTTAATATTCTTACCGATAGTTTCTTTTGATTTACCTTTTTTAAGTGGCATATTGTCCTCTGGTATTGTATTTACTATTAAACCTAAACTTACCACAATTATATAAAGAGTCAAGAATATAAAGAACTTTTTTAAATGTTTTTTTTCATATTGATCTTCGATAATCATTTTTCTAAAAATAACGCTATAATTACTAGAAATATGTAGGCTATTAAAATTAATGCAACAAAGGCAAATGGTAGAGCGCAAATTGCAAATATCCAAAACCATGGGATTGATATTCCAAAGAGAAGGCACAAAATGGCCAAAATTATAACGAGCGGTAAAAACATATTTTTATTTTATTAATCCTTTGAGCTTGGTTGAATTTGTTTGTATCCACTTTGAGTCAATAACTCTAAGCTTCTCGTCTGGGTAATATTTCGCAAACCTTTTGAGTTTAGTCCTCGATTTAGCATCCATATACCCTTTGACCTCAGCCCACCAGTGGGAGCCGTCGAGTTCAATGATTTTAAAATCGGGCTTGTAAGATCGGATACCGCGTTTGATTTCAAGAAACCAAAACGTTTCCGGCTCATAAAGCCAGTCTCTAATAGCACCGCTAGCCTTAAGGAATTGTAGATAACGTGCAAAAAAATGCTCCGCTTTAGAGCGAGAATAAAATCTCTTCTCTCCGACTGTAACCCATGATCCCTTAGCGACATGCTTCAATCATTTCCTCCCCACGCATAGGGATTGCCCTTGATCCAATTTTCGAGACATTCTCCCGCCCTCTCATCGCTGATGAACTCATCCGTCAAGGTAAAGGTTTTGTCGATAGTGTCGGCCTTAACCTTTCGCCCCTCAATGTAAAAAATAAGGATTGTAGAAATTGGAACCCATTTGCATTGAGTGGTTTTCACATATCCATTGGCGCTAGTAATCATGTTGTCACCGTTTCCGCTGTCTTGTATGTCAATAACTTTTTTTCTAAAGTCGATCATTCTTTTCCTTTGTCATCAACGTCGGTCAGTTTTTTTCTGTGTAGGGAAGATAAGGTTCGTATTCTCTCATCTAAAATTCGTAGGTCATATATGGCTTGATGAGTTTTCCCATTTAAAAGCAATTCTTTAACATGGTCAAACCACGCTAAAACTGAACTCATATCAAAATCATAAGTTTCTCTATATTTATTAAAAAGCCGGTCGATTGGATCTGATTTTACAAATTTCATTTTTTGTCCTAATTTTTAAATATTATTTTTATTCCCCGACTGTCAAGGAATTTGTTTAATTTAGCCTCAAAGTCTGAGTCAGTTATTGAACAAGTGAAACACTTCTCGGAAAACTTCTTCCCTTTCCGGTCTTCAAAGTAAATTGTACCATGTTCTATGAAAGGGGTTAAATGGTCAGCTTGGAAAACACTCCAATTTTTATTGACGAATTGAGTAACTCGATTCAAGATCAAGTCTTCTTGTGTCGGAGGCTTTGGAGGCTTATCTTGCATTGAGACAGGAATCTTCGATTTTTCCAACAAAAACTTGTCGTGAATCCATCCACCTTTTTTAAATACCGCAAAATCCTCCTTATAAGGCTTGCCATTCGACGATTTATAAGCCTCTAGTATGTCGAGACCTCTTTCAGCCCAATCGCCGTACACGGAGCAAATTTGAAGGTATTCATTTTCTGTTAAATATACATGTTCCCGATAGGGAACCTTCGGCGTGCCGACATTTATATTCTTTTTCTTTGATGTTTCAGTATCTGTGTTTTTAGTATCTGGTATTGGTTGGACAATTTTGTCCTCTCGAAGGACAATTTTGTCCATCGAAGGACAATTTTGTCTTTCGTAAAGATTATTTAAACTTTCTGGGTCAACGCCAAAAGCTTTTTCATCGGCAAACGCATACCATAAAGTCTTATCAATCTTAGACTTATTAAAATTCTTGGCAATCAATACACCTTTCTTTCTAAGCTTATTGATGGTGTGTTTTACTTGCCGGGCTGTCAAATATGGGAAGTGAGATGCTATTTCTTCCATGCTCTGATAAGTCCACGTTCTTTCCTCTTTCCGATTTCTTTTATTTTTATAGTTTACCCTAACCCAATGTTGGATGTGATGAATTATTAAAGCCTCTTCCATTGAGTACTTTGCTGCTAGGGATATATCAAATGAATGTTGCATGGTGCCCTTTATTTTTATTTAATCGGCGACTACCACTAGACGGAAATTAACTGACTTGGTAAGATAGAGACAGTTAGACAGTCTAGTAGTTCAGTCTGTTAAGTCGGTTACGTCGTAGTCGCCGATTGTTGTTTGTTATAAGCTTAGGATACACTTAGAAAGAATTCCTGTCTAAGTGTATCCTTTTTCATTTAGTCTCAATGCCTTAAAAAGGCACATCCTCTACGTCGCCAAACATCGACTCTTCTTTTGGTAAAGATTTTCCTTCAAAATCCTTATTAATCGCTGCAATTACTTCCCGGCTGAAAGCGTCCTGATGGTTTCTTTCCCGGAACCTGACATAAGAAGCGTATTTTTTCTCCCCCTCTTTTGTTGTGTATTCCCGGCTTGGAAAGCTAATCCATTCCTGACTGCCCTTTTTGTGATAAGTACAACCGTAGATCTCCATCCCTGATTTGGGAATGAAGATATCGACGTAGCCGACGAGAGTGTTTTTCCCGACCGGCTTGTATTTGATAATCTCAACAACATTATTTCTCATCGTCATCTTTTCATTTTTACCTTTTTTTGTTTAAAATAGAAGCTATAAATCTCAACATTTCCTTTGATAGTTTATCAGACTCTTCTGCAATTTCAGGATGAAGTTTCCTGTAATTTTCCATCGTCGCCTTGACAAAAGCTGTCGTCTCTTTTTGTCCGAGACAGGAGTCCCAACTTTTCCGAAATTCGAGATCGTTAATATTATTAAGTCTCAAAGAAGCAAAAAAATCCATAATATTACGGATGACATATTTTGGGTCTAAATTGGAATCCTTTAATGTTTTTTCTATAGCCTCTAATCGAAGATCGTCAGCAGTAGCAGCTTTTTTTTCACTATTACTGTTATTGTTTTCTTTCTCTTCAATAGCCATTTTTTCTCTCCCTATAGTCTCTTAAGTGCTGCCTCAATGCCGTAGCTATGCTACTGACATATTCCTCATCTTCACTTCCGTTTTCCTCCAAATAATTTCCTCCGATAGAATGTAAACAGGCTATCAGAATATTGATACCGACCATTAGTTTACTTCCTTCTGGGTCATCAATGTCATCGTCGATTTTTATTTCATCCAAAATCAAAAAGATTTTTTTTGCATTCTCATTGACGATCGGAATCAATTTCTTTGCTCTTGTTCCCGTGTACGATGGTTCCTTTTTAATTAAGCTCATATATATATTTTATTTCTCCTTTTCTCTCGCGTCTCTCAAGAATTGTCTCAAGGCGGTAGCAATATGGTTAACAAATTTCTCATCCGAGTTTCCTGTTTCCTCTAATGCCGACATGCCAACCGCATGTAAACAATTAATAAGAATGTTTGATGCCATCGTAAATTTATCAAAGCCGGCGGGAACTATTGACGGCCCTAGTTCATTAAGTAAACTTATAATTTTAGAAACATAGTCGTCAACTATTTCTTTAGCTTTGATTGCTTCCGGACTGGAGTCCACTTTGACTAAGGTCATATAATTTTTTTCTCCTCTTTTCTTTTTTTATTTCGTATTCTTCTATTAAATCTTTTCCTGTCACTTCACCCTTAGTGAAATATTCAATTCGAGTGATGCTTCTCTCGCTGTATGGCTGCTGTCCGTTTATATTCCTCGACAAGGTGGCATTGCTGATGCCTACTACTTCTGCGAAGTCTGATACAGCTATGCCTTTAATGTACAGATATTTTTTCAACTCCATGTTTTTGTTACCTTTTTTTGTATGTGTGTATGTGTATGCGTTTACGCAAACAATAAAAATACCCTTTTATCGTCATTTCGTCAAGTCTCATTTTTTCTTATTGACGAAATATGACGTTATTTGATATTGTTTATCACAACATAACGATGGTCTCCCTCAGCGCCACAAGCGCCACGGTCGTAGCAGTAGTTATGTTGAGAACAAACAAAAATATGGGTATACCCCAAATATGGCAACAAGAATTTTTAAAAACTATAACCCACGAGACCCTGACTGGGATGGCAATATGGATGAGTTTTACGAGAGGGCTTTTGATAATTTCCTCGAAGAATATGGCTACGAGCCTAACGAAGAGGAATGGGAAGCCGAATTTAATAAGCTGATGCAATGTGCCCAACTTTGCGGGCGTCTCTATGAAGAAGAGGAGGAATACTATTATGAATAAGGTAATTAATTTTTTTGAGAAAAAAATCAATGAGAAAAAAATCATGATTGCTTCATGCATTGAATCAGAACATTTCCTAATAGCCAATGAGGACTTACAAGAAGTACTCGAATATAAAGAAATGTTGAAGATCTTATCAAATTTGGCGGTTAAGTATGAGTAGCAGTTTAAAAGAAAAGTACATCGAATTTTACGATGATTTTGTAGATCAAAATGAAGGCCGGGAGCCCAGTCATGACGACTGGATCGACGATTTTGCGTCTAGGTACGATGATTGGAAATTGCATTGCCGAGATGAATACGAACAACAACTAACAAATAAGGAGTCAAAATATGACAACAACAAATAATCAAAGCGACTCAATCAACGAGCTTGCAACAGCACTCGCAAAAGCCCAAGCGGAAATCAGGAACGCTGAAGAGGATAAATCCAATCCTCATTTCAAGTCGAAATATGCGACCCTTGCGTCCATTTGGGATGCTTGCAGAGGCCCTCTTACAAAGAACGGCCTTTCAATCACTCAGACCCCGGTAGTAGAAGATGGGAAGTTTAATTTAATCACTGTCTTGATGCACTCATCCGGGCAGTGGGTTAAGTCAAGTTTTCCTATCAACTTAACAGCTAAAATCCAAGAGGTTGGAAGTCAAATCACCTATATCAGACGCTATACCTTGTCTAGTATTTGCGGAGTTGCGCCCGGCGAGATTCTAGAAGACGATGACGACGGCGAGAAAGCAATGTCTAGAAAAGGAGACAACAATAACAAGAAAAAGTCAATCTCCGCGGAGGCAGATATCAAGCAACCATCTAAAGATGAAGACTTTGAGGAATATGTTAAAAAAGTGAACGAGCTTTTAGAGACTATCAAGCTTTGCGATCCTGATTATCAAAAAAACTTTAACGACCTTTTGTTGAACAAACAGATCGCTTCACCCTATGACATTCCAGAGAGCCTCTGCAAAGGTTTGATGGCGTCGGCTAAGAAGCATATCGAGAAGAAAAAAACAACTATTGAGGAGCCTCCCTTTTAATGACTCCCCAAGAATTGCTTTCAGAGATTAAAGAAGATTGCTCGGAGTATTTAGAGATGCTTTCCGGGCAGTCTCAAAAAGATCAAATGTTAATTAACCTCCTAGCAAAGAAATTACTCGAAGAAAAATTTATGGTCGAGTATTTAATGCAAAGGCTAAAAAGGTACGAAAAAAGTCATGCCACAACCAATAAAGATTGACGTTGCGCAGGGGTCGGCCGAGTGGCTGGCCCTCCGCAAAGAAAAGATAACCGCTTCCGATTGCAGCTCGATTATGGGCTGCAATCCCTATAAGTCTGTACATCAGTTATTTGAGGAGAAAATCGGTCTCATTGAAGTTTTAGAGAATGACGCAATGCGCCGGGGTACGGAGATGGAGCCCTTGGCGAGAGAAGCTTTTATCAATGAGACAACCATTTTTGTTAAACCGAGTGTTTACGTTTCCGAAAAACACGATTGGATGATGGCCTCTATAGACGGGTATTGCGAATATACTCAAACACTAGTCGAAATTAAGTGTGGGGTTAGAGCGTTTAAAGAGGCTAAAAAAGGAATCATTGCCCCTTATTATCAAGCTCAAATGAATCATCAGATGGAAGTAATGGAACTTTCTTGGATGTATTACTATGCATTTAATGGCAAGGAAGGTATATTGATGAAGTTTGACAGGGACTTTGATTTTGTCTCTGACATGATCGTTAAAGAAAAGAAATTCTACGACGATATGATTAACTTAATCCCTCCTTCTGAAGAGGAGGCCACAGTAGAGGATATTTTAGGTTTATGAATCCACAATTAGAGTTTTTTCCTAAGACCGTTGAGGAAGAATGTCTCACTCAAATGGAGGAGTTTAAAAAGCATCTCGACAAGATAAGAAAGTCCCTTTATGCTAGGGACTCTCAGTTAAGAAAAGAATTTAACGAGACCAAACATGAACTTATGACATTGAAACAAGCTATGTGTCAGAATAAGAAGGAGTTGTTTTAAAAAAAAAACCTTATGTATTTTCTTTTCTTTTTTCTACTTTCTCTTATTGCTTCTCCGTCACTAAATGCCAATAGCAATGACGCATTCAAGCCTTATGTCAATTTATTTGCAAAAAATGAACATATGTACGCGCATTATCTTTCGACGAGCGGAGACCTAAGCAAACTCGGCCGATTGCATTTATGGGCTTTAAGATTTTTGATAGACACCCGGCTTGGGCTTGAGTCTGATTCGTATCATGATTGTGTTGAGATTCACAATACGGTAGACGGAGATGAATATTTAGAAAAAGAATTCATAACGCGGTATATTTTTCCAGAAGATCATCCCTAAAAATATTTCATTTATACAATATACTCAAATATTACTACGATACCATCTGATCCATTGCCCCCGGCTACAGCTGTTCCTTGGCTAGGGCCATTAAGTCCTCCTGAACCTCCCGATCCATATCCTAGTGCGTTACTGCCCGCATAAGTAGCATTCCCGACTTGCGGAAAGGCTCCAGCCCCTAATATTGAATTTCCGCCTACTCCTGAGATCTGGAAAAGTGAGTTTGCTATTCCTGTTCCGCCCGTATTTCCTGCCCCGAAAAAGACGCAACCAGAATTACCTGTTTCTGTACCCCCTCCGTTGGCCGTCACTGATGTGTTGGCTGCTGCTACATAGCCAACCATACCCCCATTAACAGACATTAGAGATCCTAAGGAAGTCGCTCCGCCAGCATTGCCGACCATTCCAACTACGCCTAAACCGCCAGCTCCGATAGTGACAGTCTGAGATGATCCAATAGATGCTGCATCAAAGAAAGCCTCTCCATAAACTCCTGCGCCTCCGCCTCCTCCTGTTGAATATTGGCTACCCGATGTTGTAACAGCTCCAGCCCCGGATGCTCCGCCCCCGACCATCCGAACCCAGCAATAGGACATTCCGCTTGTTGGCGTGTAAGTATCGGATGTTGTAAAGACTTGCATGTTAACAGAAGAAAATCCTGTTGTTGGAGCTGGTTGCCACGAGGGCGGGGCTCCGCTGTTTGCTGTCAGGATATATCCTGGAGTGCCATTGGGTAGCCATTCGGGAACACCTGAAACGCTAGAGATCAGCACGCCATTGTCTACGAGGGCTAGGCTTGTAAGGCTTCCTGTAGAGTTTCCTAGTTGCACGGCGTGGTTTGTTGTCCCGGATACGGCAATATTGACTTGGCTTGGAGTTCCCTGCGAGGTTGTGATATTCGCAGCGCCGTGAATCGTGATCGTTCCCGGGATGCCTGTAGGGTATTCATACAGGCCGTCATCGGTCTCAAGTCTTTGGATTGCAGGATACCCACCGGGGAGATCCCAATTGATCGTATTGAGCGATCCGGTGATCTCTACAGAGCTTCCCGACGAAGTATAGGTTACGATGCCGTTAGAGTCGGGGACGACGGGACTAGTCCCTAGGGGAACGTCAAAGCCTAGGACGACACCCGATCCCGGCCCTGTGAGCTGTTTCCAATTCGCTAGGGTTTGCCCTGATGCGTTCGGAGTGCTTTCTAAAATCCATTCGCTTGGCGGAAATGTTGTAAAGTTGACCCAGCGCTTTTGAATGGGGAAATTGACGTCGTTAGTTGTGGGATTGCTGAGAGAGTACCAAGTGATGAAAGGGTTGGTGTTCGTGATCCCAGAATTTGCAGTGTAAGGTGCTTGAGATATTGTCGTGTTGTTTGGCGGGATCGTCATGACAAAAGCTCCTGAGCTGTAAATTCTAAACCATATAAACCTACTCCTGCACTTCCATTGCCTGATGTCAATTGAACATCAAACCAATATGCTGTTCCAGGACTTAAACCTGTAATTATAAAATCTTTACAAAATGGAAAAGTTTGTGCTGTAGCGCCTACTGA
>Ga0326727_10027828_pt1 | contig 10339 bp, 4 predicted proteins | sample MB2enrmetagenome_FD_207643 | JGI IMG/M metagenome (GOLD analysis project Ga0326727, IMG submission 207643) | Lab enriched peat soil microbial communities from McLean, Ithaca, NY, United States - MB29MY | ecosystem: Environmental > Terrestrial > Soil > Wetlands > Peat | place: USA: New York...
GGTCATCACCAACGCCTATAGCGCGCAGTATGGACGCGAAGCTGGCGCGCAGGTGAACTATGTCAGCAAATCCGGCGCAAATAAGTTTCACGGCAATCTAGCAGAAAACTATAATGGCAACTTTCTAAATGCAAACGATTACTTCAACAATGCAAGCGGAACCCCTCGCTCGCACTCCGTGGCAAATCAGTATGCGGGTTCAATTGGTGGCCCCATCATCAAGGACAAGGTTGCGTTCTTCTTCAATTACGAGGGATTGCGCTATGCGTTGCCGACAGCCGGAGTCGTCTCTCTGCCGTCTGCTGCTCTGCAGACATATGTTCTCGCACATGTGCCAACTACAGCACTGCCATACTATCAAGACATCTTTAATCTATATAACTCATCGCCAGGACTCAGTCGAGCGGTTTCGGTAACTAACGGAACGAGCGGCCAGTTTGTAGACACTACGGGAAATCAGGGCTGCGGAAAGAATGGTTTCTCTGGAACCTATCTGTCTGGCACAAGCGGAGCTACATTCGGCGGGACTTCCGGCGTCTCATGCGCGGTTGCGTATGGAACGACTGCCTCCAGCATCAACACGGAGTATTACGTTGACGGGCGCGTGGATTGGAATATCAACGCCAAGCAAAAGCTCTATTTCCGAATTAGCCGGGATGCGGGCATTCAGGCGAGCAGTACCAGCCCGGTTAATCCTCTCTTCAACGGAACCAGCCCACAGCCGTGGGTGATTCCGCAACTGAATCATACCTACTCGATTACTTCCAATCTGGTAAACAATTTTGTCCTGAATGGAAACTATTATTCAGTCGTGGGTGGAGCAAACACGCCGGCACAGCTTGCGCTGATTCCTCTGTCGGTTAGCATCTCAGATGGCGGAGCCAGTAGCGGAGGATTTCCAACTTTGTCGCCATCCCTGAATACGGGACGTATTGGACAGCAGTTGGGGCTAATTGACGACTTATCCTGGCAGCACGGCAAGCACACGCTGCAAGTTGGCGTGAACAATCGAGAAAACCGCATTAGCAGTAGTGCCAACATCAGTGGCACACTTCCCAGCTACTCCTTTTCTTATCTATCTGATTGGGCAAATGGCATTGTTACTGATGTGGCAAACAAGAGTCCCAACTCCTTCTCGCAAGCCTTTCCGTTACAGCCCTACGTGCACATTCGGGTCGATTCTCTTGGGTTCTACGGGCAGGACGAGTGGAAGATTCGGGACAACCTAAATATTACTTACGGCGCACGATTTGAGTATCAGGGCAATCCATGGTGCAAGGAACACTGCTATTCGCGGGCAAATGCTCCATTCCTGTCTCCGAACTATCAGGCGGGGTCTTCGGTACCATATAACGCCACACTACAGAATGGATTTGATAAGGATTTCGTACAGTTGGAAGGTGTGATTGCGGAACCCCGCTTTGGATTCGCCTACTCTCCATACGGAGAGGGCAAGACGGTGGTGCGCGGCGGAGTTGGACTCTTTGCCAATACATTCACGGCTGGCATTACTTCCAATATCTACGGAAACTCGCCGAATAAGTTCACGCCCAAGGTGACGACCGGTACTGTCGGGCTATCCCCAACTGTAGGAAGCTCGCAGACCACAGCGATCGCTTCAAACACGGCATTTCAAAATGGATTTGCAGCTGGCGATACACTCACTCAACTACAGGCTGCGGTTGGTAGTGGCGTGACCTTCTCGACCCCTTCGCTGTATGTCAATCCGACAAAGTTCCACACCAACAAGGTCCTTGAATGGAGCTTGGAGGTCGAACAACCGCTCACGAAGCATGATGTGGCTACGCTGTCCTATGCGGGAAATCACAGCTATAACTATTTTCTTACAGATGCTGCGGCTAACGGGTACTCATCCACTGGCTACGGTGGATTGCCCACGACAATTCCCGATCCACGCTTTGCTGGCGTGACACAGGGCTTCGATACTGGCTATGGGAATTACGATGGGCTTACCGTTGTAGAGCGACACGCTTTCTCACATGGATTTCAGGCACAAGGGAGCTACACCTGGAGCAAATCGCTTGCATTGACGACGATCTACAACCCAACCTTGTACTCGCTTAGAACTCCGGCAGCCATCGGAAAGATATCGGACGGTTACGGCCCGACATCTTTCGATACCCGGCATAATTTTTCTGCCGATGTTTTGTATTCCACTCCTAAGTTTTCCAAGGCCCTCTATGCGCGTACTTTGGGCGGATGGAAGCTGGGTGGAAAGGTTTACCTCTATAGCGGTCGTCCCTTTTCGGTAACAAATAGTGCAATTACATCGACCAGCAGTGCTCTTAGTAGCAACGGTGTGTCGAGTACATTTAGCGGCTCGGTTCTTGCTGATCTTATCAACCCCGCAGCTGTCGGACGGCATTGCTCCAAGTCTGCGGTGAACCTGACGGGGCATACTGGGTGCTTGTCTGCCTCAGACTTTGCACCCGCCAAGGGAGTGGGAGCTCAGACTGACTGGGGCAATACGAAGCCGAACAGCTTCCGTGGGCCTGGTTTCTTTTCCATCTCTACGCAGCTTGGAAAAACGATTCAAGTTACCCAGAGTACGCATTTCGAGATTGGCGCGGATGCATATAACCTGCTGAATCACGCTAACTTCAGCCTTCCTACCTCGGATGTCAATACCTCAGGATTTGGCCTGATTAAGTCCACGCAAGCCTCACCGACCAGCATTTATGGAACGGGACAGTCGACAGATGTCTCTGGACGCGTCTTGGTTGTCTTCGGCAAGTTTGTTTTCTAACTCCACACGAACGCCGCTGTTGTGGGATAACAGCAGCGTTCGTCCTTACCTGATTTGGTAACTAAGGAGAGTATACGATGCAAAAGATATTGGCATTATCCAGAATTAAACTGATTTATGCCTCTGTATTATTGCTGTTTCCTGTGCTGCTCTCGGCTCAGACCGAGAAGCTCACACTAGACGATCTGCTGGGCGGTGGACGTGGCGCTCCGGGCGGGGGAGGCGGTTTTCGCGGACGCGGTGGCGAACCACATCTGACTCCGGATGGAAAGTACACCGTGACGGAAGAGGCTGGGCAGATTGTCCTGAAGCCGACCGATGGCAGTGCGTCGAAGGCCTTGACATCGTCTGTAGCTCTGAAGACAGATGCACAACTATCGCCGGATGGAACTCACATTGCATATCTGAGTGATGGGCAGGTATGGGTGGTAACTACTGCTGGCGGCGATGAGTTGCAGTTGACGCATGATGCCAAGGGGCCGGGCGATCCGCGCGGCGCGACGGATCATAATCCGCAATGGAATCCCAATGGCAAGTGGATTCTTTATGACACCGGAACCAAGGGCTACAACGAATTGTATGTTGTCAGTCAGGATGGGAAGGTAAAGAACTGGCTGGCTGCGACGGAGATCTATCACGGAAAAGACGTGATCGCTGCTAACACCGCGCCAGACAAGGGCGATGCGGTCGCATCGGATCGCTTTGATGCGCGTCCAGCCTGGTCTCCCGATGGAACCCGTGTCTCTTATACGGAGCGTTCGCGGGAGTTCTTCTCGGGTAAGCTGAAGGTAATTCCATTCAATCAGACGACGGGTAAGGCCTCTGGTCCGGCACTGAATCTGTATATTGCAAAAAATGATCCGGGCGGCGCGTGGGCAATCAATACGGATGTTTGGTCGCCTGACAGCAAGACGCTTGCAGTCGTTTTACAGGAGACGCACTGGGACAAGATCTGGCTGATTCCGTCCAAGGGTGGCGCGCCAAAGGAGTTGACCTTTGGCGAGGGCGAAGATGAGTCGCCCATCTACTCGCCGGACGGGAAGTGGATTGCGTTCGAGTCGAACCGCGGTGTAGCAGAGGAGCGGCATATCTGGGTTGTTCCGGCGGCTGGCGGCGAAGCACATCGACTGACAAACTTCACTGGACACGAGGCTGGCACACACTGGTCTGCGGACAGTCAGAGTATTCAATTTACGCATAGCACGGTGCTGGGAGCTTCGGCGAGTTATAGCGCGGATGTAAATGGTAAGTCAGAACCGCGTTTGATTGGGGAAGAGCGTCCTTCGCGTTATGCGAATCTTGGCATTACGCCTGAGGTGATTCACTATAAGAGCACCGGTGGGCTGACGATCGCTGCCATTCTCTATAAGCCGATAAACTATCAGGCTGGCACGCGCTATCCGACGATCATTCTGGCTCACGGTGGACCCGAGGGGCAGGATGCGCTCAGTGCTTCGCCTACATCACTCTATCTCGCAGATCAGGGATACGTTGTACTGGAGCCGAACTTCCGCGGCAGTACCGGCTACGGCGAGCGCTTCCGCAACGCCAATGTAGAAGACTCCGGCGGCGGCGAGATCGATGACATCGCGGCTGGCGTCAAGTATCTGGTCGACACCGGGCTAACTGATCCGAAGCATGTCGGGATCTCCGGCGGAAGCCATGGCGGAACAGTTGTCGCCAATGCCGTGGCCAAGCTGCCGGATACCTTCGCAGTAGGCATCGAGAAGTTCGGAGTGGTGGATCGTGCTCTGTTCTTGAAGTACACCAATCGCAACTCCGAGATTCGCTGGGAGACAAAGATGGGGGGAACGCCACAGCAGAAGCCAGCGGTCTATCGCAAGGCGAATGTACTTCCAGATGTCGCACAGATTAAAACTCCGCTTTTGATCCTGCATGGGGAGGAAGACCCACAGGTTCCCCCACAGGAATCGCAGGAGTTTGCCGCAGCGTTGAAGGCAGCGGGCAAGACATTCACCTACATCACCTATCCAGGCGAAGGGCATGGCTTCTCGCAGCCTGATCATCGACGGGATGCAACCGAGCGCGAGATTGCGTTCCTCAACAAATATCTGAAGCCCGACGCAGTTCAATAACGACATGGCATGGAGAGCGCGGTCCATGATCTGTGGGCCGCGCCTTCGTCAGGAGAGATAGTCATGAAGCATCTGAAGATCGGCACAGCCTCCATAACAGCGGCGCTTGCAATTGCCACTAGTATTTCGTTTGCTCAGCAACATAATCCTCTAAGCGCGTACGATCCTGGAATCCGCCCTGCAACTCCCGCCTCCATTCAGGCAGAGAAGGCTGCGGAAGATGCATGGTTCGCGCATATCCAGGTGCTTGCTGGTGACGATCTGAAGGGCCGCAAAACAGGCACGCCGGATTTTATCCATGCGGTTGAGTATGTCGAGTCGCAGTATAAAGCGATTGGCCTGAAGCCTGCCGGTACGGACGGCTATCGTCAGTCAGTTGCATTTCGTAGCGCGGCAGTAGATACAGAGAAGTCGAGTCTTGAACTGGTGCATGCAGACGGCCAGACACAAAAGCTAAATCTCGGCAGCGAAGCTACCGTCAGTCCGAACACTGAGGGCTCGGTCACTGTCTCGGCACCGGCTGTCTTCGCGGGTTACGGTTTGGTTGTGCCCGGACTTGGATTGAACGAGCTGAAAGGTATCGATTTGCACGGAAAGATTGCAGTCATCTTTTTAGCTTCGCCCGCTTCGGTGCATGGACCACTCAAAGCATACTTCCGTACTGCCGGTGCGCGATGGAAGGCTCTGAAGGCTGCGGGAGCCGTCGGGCTTATTTCGATTCCTGAGTCGCAACAGTTTGCAGGAGGCGCCGGTCGAGCAGCGCGTGCTGGTGTAGCAATCGACCAACCGTCAAACGATGTATCCGCTACCGGTACGACACAAACATCCAATGGTGGCACAGTCGAAGCGTTGCAAGGAGCCGCTGGACGCGGGGCAGTATCTACACGGCAACCGGGCATTCAACTGGCAGATCCTGCGCTGAATCCGCTGCAAGGTGCGCAATTGAGTGCAACGGTGCCAGCGATTTCGGCGAGTGCACTGTTCACTGGCTCCGCGCATTCCTTGGAGGAGCTACAGGCGATTGCAAAGAATGGCGAAGCGCTACCTACCTTTCCGCTTGCAGTGACGGTTTGCGCAACTACGACAACGAAGGTGATCTCCGCCGTCAACGCACCAAACGTTGTTGCTCTGCTTGAGGGGAGCGACCCAAAGCTGAAACGCGAGTACCTTGTGTTGAGTGCACACCTCGACCACCTTGGCGTGGGGCACCCAGTCGACGGAGACCCAATCTATCACGGTGCAATGGATAACGCGTCGGGGATCGCCTCATTGATTGAAACAGCCAAAGTGCTGGCCAATGCTCCGCGGCCAAAGCGCTCCATCGTCTTTCTGGCTCTTACCGGTGAAGAGGAAGGAGAGCTTGGATCGCAGTTCTATGCGCACTACCCGACTGTTCCGCGCGCGCAGATCATCGCGGACCTAAATATGGATATGTATCTTCCTATATTTCCCCTGCGCTTTCTTGAAGTGCAAGGTCTGGGCGAATCGACGCTAGGAAATGATGCGCGTGCCGCAGCCCAGTTGAACGACATCGAAGTGCAGTTCGATAAGCAGCCGGATGAGAACCGCTTTATCCGTTCCGATCAGGCGAGCTTTGTTAAGTATGGAATTCCATCGCTGGCCTTCAAGTTTGGCTGGTTACCCGATACACCCGAGCAGAAAGCCTTCAATGACTGGATTCGCAATCGCTACCATCGCCCTGGAGATAACCTCACGCAGCCGATTGATCGCTCAGGGGCAGTGCACTTTGATGGGGTTCTGTTGACCTTGATCCGGCGCGTTGCAAATGCTCCCACGAAACCGGCGTGGTATCCAGAGAGTTTCTTTAGCACGATCCCACGCACTTGAACTGGTTGCCGAACTTTTCCCGTCCAGTCGTGCGGAAGTGAGGCCGGTAGCCGTAATTGTCAAGCAATCGTTAGATTCACTCAATCTCGGAAGATTACTTTTGGAGGTACCATGACAATTCACTCAACTACGATTTCAGTTGTAAAGTCAGTTCTGACTATCGCAATAGTTAGTTCTTTTATTACCCCCGCGATCGCACAGACACTGACGGTAAACTCCGTCAATTATTCGACCGTCGGAAATCCTACTTCAGCCGTGGAAACTCCGGACGGTCGCTATGTCTTCGTTTCGGTAACAAATGTTGGAGGGCCGAACTTTTCCGGCCCGGATTCAACCGCTCCCCGAAAGGGCGTTGTCTCCGGCGTTCAAATCTTTCAGGATGTTGGCGGCACGTTGACCTCCGTTGGCTTGATTCGATTGGGCAACAGTGGAGCCAACGGACTGACGCTGTTACCCGGTGGCAAGACTCTCGTGATCGGCGCGGGAGATGATGGCGTGGCATTTATCGACGTTCAGGATGCAATTCACGGAACTGCCAAGCCAGTCTTCGCCGCGCAGGGCGATGGTGCGGGAACCTTTGATGTGGTTGCGACACCCGATGGAAGGTATGTCTTCTCCGCCAATGAATACGGCGTAATTGCGCAGCAGCGCGGCAATGTCGGTGTCATCGCAGTTCAAGCAGATGCCAGTGGGCGTGTAACGCAACCTGTGACGATTGAGCAAATCCCTCTTGGGAATGTTGTTCCCAGTCTCACTCTATCGCGGGATGGAGCGCGTCTGTACGTTACTACGGAGTTGGTACCGTCGAAAAGTGCTTTGCAGATTGCCGGCACCAGTAATCCAGTCCTGACCAAAAATGACTGCGTGCAAGCGAAGGAATCGCGAGCTGGATCGAATGGATTCATTACAACCATTGACGTCTTGCGTGCTGAGACGTCCGAGTACGCCGGACAGGACGCGATTCTATCGCGGGTTGCTGCGGGTTGCTCCCCGGTGCGCCTAGTCGAATCCGCTGATGCATCCTCGATCTTCGTCTCTGCGCGCGGAGATAACTCGGTGCTGCAATTCAGTCCCGCCTTGCTGGAGTCCGATCCAGATCACGCCTTCCAGCGTTCCATCCCGTCCGGTGGCGATGCCGCTGTTGGCCTGCTTCTCTTCGATCAGGATCGCTTGCTCGCAGTTGCGAACTCGAACCGCTTTGCGGACTCCAGCGGATCTCTTGCCTTTCTCAGCGTATCTAAGTCGAGCAGTCCTAGCTTGCTGAAGACACTTCCGGCTGGGATATTTCCAAGAAATATCAGTCTTGCTTCGGATGGTCGTTCGCTCTACCTTACCAACTACACTTCGCGCAGTCTGGAGAGGGTTATCGTTGCTCCTTCTCCAATTACTATGGCTACACGGAATTAGATCACACGGCATTTTCACTTTGTACTATCAACAGTTACCTATAAGAATGGATCAGAATGCCCTCAATTGCTTATCTGGAATGCACTCGCTGCCACGCAAAGATCTCCGCGGATCTGCCGCAGACCGTTTGTACTCAATGCCCCGACTCTCCCGCAGGATCACTCTTCGTGCGTTATGATTTCACCGCACTGCGAGGCACCTCTCCCGACGCTGTTATAGCCAAGGATCTGACGACTCCCTGGGCCGGAATGTGGCGTTATCGGTCAGTACTCCCCGCAGTTCCGCCAGTCACGCTCGGTGAGGGATGGACGCCGATGCTGCGCAGCAAGCGATACGCAAACGTGTTCGTAAAGGAGGAAGGGGCCAATCCGACCGGAACCTTCAAGGCGCGTGGGCTGGCGATGGCGGTTACCATGGCGCAGCATTATGGCCTGCGAAAACTTGCAGTTCCTTCCGCTGGCAATGCAGCGGGAGCACTCGCTGCCTATGCCGCTGCCGCGGGAATCGAGGCTCATATCTTCATGCCGCAAGACGTCCCCTTCGCCAACTATGTGGAGGCGGTTGCGTACGGCGCAAAGGTCACACTGGTTGACGGTCTGATCTCCGACTGCGCACGAATCGTCAACGAGCGCAAGCAACAGGAGGGGTGGTTCGATATCTCCACCCTCAAAGAACCGTTCCGCATCGAAGGGAAGAAAACGATGGGATACGAGTTGGTTGAGCAGTTGGGATGGGAATATCCCGATGCAGTCTTCTACCCCACGGGTGGCGGCGTTGGGTTGATCGGAATGTGGAAGGCCTTTGAAGAACTGGAGGAGCTTGGCTGGGTCAAACCTGGTAAACGTCCCCGCATGATCGCAGTACAAGCCGCTGGCTGTGCTCCAGTGGTTCGCGCGTATGACGAGAAATCTAATGTAAGTCAGATGTGGCAAAATGCATCTACATTTGCAGCAGGACTGCGCGTTCCAAAGCCATATGGTGATGCCATTATGCTGGGTATCCTGCAAGCCTCAGATGGAATTGCACTCGCCAGAACCGACGACGAAATACTTGCTTCGATACTTGATTGGGCTAGGAATGAAGGGATCTTTCTTTCGCCCGAAGGAGCTTCTGTGACAGCTGCCTATGACAAGCTGTTGGCCGATGGCACGCTCAAGTCATCGGATCGCGTCGTCCTGTTCAATACAGGAGCCGGGTTGAAGTATACAGACGTTACGGCGGAAGCAATGAAACTCAAGCGGTCATAGAATGTCAGACTGGACAGATTCATTCCCGCGCCCCTCCGTCAGAATCACTTCGATCCTGTCACTAATTGGCCTGTTGATATGGCTTACTGGCGTGATCGTAGGTTTGCTGCATCATGTGGAGTCCGGAGCCGCACTGCGCTCCGTCGCGATTGTATTGTTTGCAGCGGCTATCCTCTATCGATCTTCACTGATGCGATGGACTTTCCTCGCTATGCTGGCAGGCATAGAACTTGGCCTAGATGCCCCGCACATTGCGATGCAGACGCACTTTCTAGGTGAGCTATTCCTGCGACTGATCCGCATGATTATTGCACCGCTGATCTTTGCCAGCATCACAACAGGCATCGCGGCGCACGGTCAGTTGCGCTCCATTGGCCGCGTTGCGATCAAGGCATTGGTCTATTTTGAAGTTGTTACCACGTTGGGTTTAGTTATCGGAACGGTTGCGATGACTCTGTCTGGCGCGGGCTGGGGAGTTGCGTTGCCAGTCGGTATTTCCGATGCCACACCTACAGTTCAGGCGGTCCATACCTGGCAGCAAGCCGTGGTGAATCTATTCCCGGAAAATATCTCACAGGCGATTGCGCAGAATCAGATTCTTCAGGTTGCAACCTTTTCTTTGCTGTTTGGTGTAGCGCTGGCCATGCTTTCGCAGCAAAAACGTGATCCGCTGCTTGGCGTGCTGCAATCTCTAGCGGATACAATGTTTCAGCTGACACGGATCATTATGGTTCTTGCACCGCTCGCGGCCGGTGCGGCTTTAGCCTACACTGTTGGGAGCATGGGTTTGGGCACCCTGCTTCCGCTTGTAAAGCTCGTGCTAACTTACTACGCAGCACTGACAGTGTTCATTCTGCTCGTTTTGGTTCCTATCCTTCTATTCTTTCGTATATCAATCAGGGGATTTATAGCTGCGGCGAGCGAGCCAGCGGCAATCGGATTTGCCACCACTACATCGGAGGCGGCATTACCGC
>Ga0326727_10027829_pt1 | contig 10339 bp, 8 predicted proteins | sample MB2enrmetagenome_FD_207643 | JGI IMG/M metagenome (GOLD analysis project Ga0326727, IMG submission 207643) | Lab enriched peat soil microbial communities from McLean, Ithaca, NY, United States - MB29MY | ecosystem: Environmental > Terrestrial > Soil > Wetlands > Peat | place: USA: New York...
CATGGAGGGCCTGCTCATGGGCCTCAGGATCATCGCCGCCGTTTCCGTGATCGCCGTGCTCGGCTTTGCCACGCCCTTCACGGAGTTCCTCGGGGCCCTCGCCTGGCTCAAGGTCCCGAAAGGGCTCATCGAGATATCGATCTTCGCATACCGCTACATCTTCCTGCTCCTCGACGACGCCATGGTCATCTACCACGCGCAGAAGAACCGCCTCGGCTACTCCAGCGTGCGCAGGGGACTCGCCTCCTTCGGCGTGCTCGCGGGGGCGCTCGTGCTCAAGGCCTTCGATGGGAGCCAAAACGCGGCCATTGCCATGATCCAGCGCGGATACGAGGGACGGATGATCCTCTCGGGTCAGGAGCGCCTCAAGGCCCGGCACCTGGCGTGGTCGGCCCTCTTCCTCCTCCTCATGGGGGTCCTGTGGAAGAGATAGTGAGGCTCCGGGTCAGCGTCGATTCCTTCGCCTACCCTGACGGCACCCCTGCTGTGCGCGACGTGAGGCTCGACGTGAGAAGCGGAGAATTTGCGGGCATCCTCGGCTCCAACGGCTCCGGAAAGACCACGCTCCTTAAGCTCATGGACGGCCTCCTCAAGCCGTTCAAGGGGAGGATCCTCCTCGACGGGGTCGCCATTGCCAAGCTCTCGCCCAAGGAGATCTACCGGAAGGTGGGCCTCGTGTTCCAGAACCCCGACGATCAGCTCTTCGCCCCCACCGTCGCGGAGGACGTGGCCTTCGGTCCCCTCAACATGGGGTTCCCGAAGGCGGAGGTCGACCGCAGAGTCAAGGGGGCGCTCGCGTCCGTGGACATGGGGAAATATCTGGATAAACCGCTCCACACCCTCAGCTTCGGCCAGAAGAAGCGCATCTGCATCGCAGGGCTCCTCGCCATGGGCCATGAGATCCTCCTCCTCGACGAGCCCACGGCCGGTCTCGACCCCATGGGCGAGTACAAGATGATGGGCCTCCTCCTCCGGCTCAACCGGGAACAGGGGGTCACCATCGTCATGGCGACCCACAGCGTCGACCTCGTGCCCCTCTTCCTCGACCGGCTCTATATCCTGAGCAAGGGCAGGGTGGTGAGGAGCGGCACGCCCGAGGAAGTCTTCACGGCCCCTGAGGAGATGGCGCACGTGCGGCTGCGGCTGCCCCATATCGCGGAGACGATCTACCGGCTGAAGCACGAGGACCACGTGCCTTTCGGAAAAATCCCCCTCACCATAGGCGAGGCAAGGCGGGAGATCCTCAGGCTCCTGGAGGCGACCCATGCGTAGGGGCTACGTGCAGGTCTATACGGGTCATGGCAAGGGAAAGACCACGGCATCCCTGGGGCTTGCCCTCAGGGCGGCGGGGGCGGGGCTCAGGGTGTTGATCTGCCAGTTCATGAAGAAGGGGGAGTACAGCGAGCACCGGGCGCTCCGGCGCCTGGACGACCTGGTCTCCGTGCGCCAGTACGGGCGGGGCCGGTTCGTGTGCGGCACGCCTGACGCGGCCGATATTGCCGCGGCCCGTAAGGGCCTCGCGGAGGCCGCCAGCATGATCCGCTCAGGGTCGTACGACCTGGTCATCCTTGACGAGGTGAACGTGGCTGTCCACTATGGCCTGATCAGCCCTGAGGACCTCCTCGGGCTGATCAGGGAGAAGCCGAAGGCCCTCGAGCTGGTCCTCACGGGCAGACACGCCCACGAGCGCATCATGGAGGAGGCCGACCTGGTCACGGAGATGCGCGAGGTGAAGCACTATTACGGACAGGGGGTCAGGGCACGCCGTGGCATCGAAAAGTAGAATGCTCCGCTCAGGATATACTACAGGCGCCTGCGCCGCTGCCGCTGCCAAGGCCGCGGTTTTTGTGCTCCTCAGCGGAGAGGGCGCGGCCGGCCGGGCACTGGAGATCCCCTTTCCCGGCGGCACGAGGCACGCGCTCAGGGTCGAAAAGGCCCGCCTTGTGGAGGGCGGCGGCGTGGGCGTCGCCTCGGTCATCAAGGACGCGGGCGATGACCCGGACGTGACGAACGGGGCCGAAATCGTCGCGCGGGTCCGCCTCATTCATGGCGAAGGGGGACCTCAGCGGGCGGCCGGGCCGCCTCCCGTGGCGATCAGGGGCGGCAAGGGCGTGGGCGTCGTCACCCGCCCCGGCCTCGCAGTGGCCGTAGGCGAGGCGGCGATCACCCCAGGCCCCCGGGCCATGATCCGTGAGGCCGTTGCCGAAGCGCTCCTCTCGGGGTTTGAGGCGCTCCGCTCCTCCCTTCGGGAAGTGGAGGTGACCATCTCGGTTGCGGACGGCGCATCCCTCGCCTCGAAGACCCTGAACAGCCGCCTCGGCATCGTGGGCGGCATATCGATTCTCGGCACCACGGGGATCGTGAGACCCCTGTCGAGCGAGGCGTGGACCGCGACCATCGCGGCGTCGATGGACGTGGCCCGGGCCATGGGTCGCGAAGAGATCGTCCTCTCCTCGGGGAGAAGGTCGGAGCGGGCCCACATGGAGCGATATAACCTACCCGAGGAAACCTACGTCATGATGGGCGACTACCTCGGCTATGCCCTCCTCGAGGCGGGAAAACGCGCGTTCAAAAGGGTCCATCTTTGCGCCCAGTGGGCAAAAATGCTCAAGGCTGCCATGGGCACCCCCGAGACCCACGTGAGAAAGGGGGTGATCGATCCGGGAAGGGCAGCCCTGTTCCTCAGGAGCCTGGGCGCACCTGACCTGCCTGAAAGGGCCTTCAATACCGCCCGGGAGATCCTCGATCTCCTGGGGCCTGTCCCGGCAGACCCCCGGGGCTCGGTCTTCGAGAAGGTCTGCGCCGCGGCCCGCCACTATGCGGAATCGCTCACCGGGGGCATTCCGGTGGCAGCCCACCTCGTCTCGTACGAAGGAGAGATCATTGCAGAGCACGGATAGACTCTCGATCATCGGCATCGGCGGCAGACCCCTCGGCGCGAGGGCGCACCGGGCCCTCCTCGGCGCCGGGGTGGTGGTCGCGACGAGTCGGCTCTACGACGTCTTCGCCGCCTACGCCGAATTCGCCGAGACCCGTGAGAAGATCAGGCGGGCCGATTCGGTGGAGGCGACCCTGGGCGCCGTCAGGGAGGCCCTCGCCGAGGGTAGAGGTCCCGTGGTGCTCCTCGCCTCGGGCGATCCCCTCTTCTTCGGCATCGGCAGGCGCATCCTGAAGGAGTTCGGCCGGGAGGGACTCGAGATCATCCCGGACGTCTCAAGCATCCAGCTCGCCTTCGCCCGCGTCAAGGAGCCCTGGGACGGCGCCCTGCTCATCAGCCTCCACGCTGGGCAGGACCCCCGGGCACAGAGGCGATTGCCCTACGGCCTTGCGGACGTGGCAGCCCTTGCGGCCGCCCATGAGACCCTGGCCGTGCTCACCGACAAGGAGCACAACCCGGCAGCCATTGCCGCGGCCCTCGCCTCCGCCGGCGCAGCCCGCACCTCCGCCCTCCTCTACGTCTGCGAGAGGCTCGGCTACGATGATGAGCGGGTGACGGCGGGGAGGCCCGATGAGATCGCGGCCATGTCGTTTGCGGAGCCGAACGTGGTGATCATCAAGCGGCAAGGGGACGCACCGCAGGGCGACGCACCCCCATTGCCGCCCCGCCTCGGACTCCGGGAAGAGGAGATCGGCCACTCCGGGGGCCTCATCACGAAGGACGAGATCAGGGCCGTTGTCCTCCACAGCCTGAGGCTGCCCGCGAGCGGCGTCTTCTGGGACATTGGGGCGGGCTCGGGCGCCCTCTCCCTTGAGGCGGCGCGCCTCTGCCCGGGGCTCGCAGTCTACGCCGTGGAAAAGGCCGAGGAGCAGCTGGAGTGGATCCAACGGAACGCGTCAGCCTTCGGCCTTGCCGCGATCAGGGTGGTGCGGGGCGAGGCGCCTACGGCGCTGGCCGGCCTGCCCCCGCCCTGCCGGATCTTCATCGGCGGGAGCGGCGGCAGGCTCCGGGAGATCCTCGATTTTGTACGTGAGGCAACGGAGGCCGGGATCGTCGTGGTCAATGCGGCAACCCTTGAGACCCTCGACGAGGCCCTTCGGGGGCTCGAGGGGGCGGGCTATGCCGTGAGGGTCTCCGAGGTCTGGGTGGCGCGGTCAAAGGTACTGGGCGAGAGGCGCGCCATGGCCGGCCTCAATCCCGTCTTCATCGTCATTGGGGAGAGGAGATAGATGGCGGCGGCCACCCTCTATGTCATCGGCGTGGGACCCGGCGATCCCGAGCTCCTCACCCTCAAGGGGGCGCGGGCCCTGGGGAAAGCGGGCTGCATCTGCGTGCCCCGGGGGAAAGAAAAGGGCGGGAGCCTCGCCCTCTCTATCGTGCGGCAGGCAATCGACCTTGGGGAAAAGGAGATCATCGAGGCCTATTTCCCCATGAGGCACGTCCGCGGGACCGCTCACGGGGAGGAGCTCGAGGCGCGATGGAACGAGACGGTCTGTGCGGTGCTCGACAGGCTCAAAAGGGGCATCCATACGGCCTTCATCACCATCGGCGACCCCACGCTCTACAGCACCTTCTTCTACCTCTGCGACAGGCTCCTCGAGGCAAGCCCGGAGCTCGCCATCGAGATCATCCCCGGGGTCTCCTCGATCAACGCCGCTGCTGCCCGGGCCAGGCTCCCCCTCGGCCTCGGTGACGAGCGGATCGCCATCCTGCCCGCCCCTTCCGCGGCCGACCTCAGGACGGCCCTCGGGGCGTTCGACACGGTGGTGATCATGAAGGTCCATAAGGTCTTCCCCACGGTGGTCGCCGTGCTGGCCGAGTGCGGCCTGGCCGGCAAGGCCGTCTATGTCTCGCGCACGGGCATGGCAAACGAGCTGGTCCGCCGGGACCTCGCCTCCCTCGGCACCGGGGACCTCGACTATTTTTCATTGGTGATCGTGAGAAAATGAAAACACCCACGCAGAAAACCCCAGGAAAAAAGACTGCAGTCTACTTCGTCGGCGCCGGGCCCGGAGACCCTGAGCTGATCACGGTGAAGGGGCGGAGGATCCTCGAGGCGGCCGACGTGGTCATCTACGCGGGGAGCCTCGTCAACCCTGCGCTCCTCGAGGGCCTCAAGGCCGCGTGCTATGATTCGGCCCCCATGACCCTCGACGGGATCGTGGGGATCATGAAAGAGGCGGCAGAGGCGGGCAAGGTGGTGGCGCGGCTCCACACCGGCGATACCGCCTTCTACAGCGCCGTCTCCGAGCAGATCGAGCGGCTCCGCCGCCTCGGGATCGGCTATGAGATCGTCCCCGGCGTCTCCTCCGCCATGGCAGGCGCAGCCCTCCTCGGGCAAGAGCTGACCATCCCTGAGATAAGCCAGACCGTGATCTTCACGAGGCTCGAGGGGCGCACTCCCGTGCCGACACGGGAGGGGCTCGCCGGCCTCGCCCGCCACCAGTCGTCCATGGTGATTTTCCTGAGCGCAGGCATGATCGAAAAGGTCGTGGAAGAGCTGCGGAAGGGCTATCCCGCAAAGACCCCTGCCGTGGTCATCGAGAAGGCCTCGTGGCCCGGCCAGAGGGTCGTGAGGGGCACCCTCAAGGATATCGCCGGCCTCACCAGAGAGGCAGGGGTGGAGAAGACCGCCCTCATCTATGTGGGCGAAGCCCTCGCTGCGTCACAGGGCGACCTCGGCAAAGAATCGAGGCTCTACCACAAGGCGTTCACCCATGGCGCCCGGAAATAGCACCGTCTTCTTCTACGTCACCGAAGAGGGACACGCCCTGGCCCGGGCGCTCGTGACGCACTATCCTGATGCCCCCTGCGTGCGCCTCTCCCGGGGGAAGGTCGAAGAACACTGGAAAAAAGGGGCGAGGCTCGTCTTCATCATGGCGGCGGGCATCGTGGTGAGGACCGTCGCCCCCCTCCTTAAAGACAAGAGGAGCGACCCTGCGGTAGTCGTCCTCGACGAGCGGGGCGGCCATGCAATCAGCCTGCTCGGCGGCCATGCGGCCGGGGCAAATATGCTGGCCGGGGAGATCGCCGGAAAGATCGGCGCCCGGGCCGTCATCACGACCGCCACCGATGCGAGCGGGCTGCCCGCCCTCGACCTCTTTGCCGCGGAGCAGGACCTCGTCATCGAGGACTGGGGCCGCCTGCCGCGGGCGGGTACGAAGCTCCTCCGGGAGAGGTGCCTCCGGTTTTTCTCGGAGGTTCCTCTTAGGCTGCCCGAGGCCTTTCTCCCCACGGGGGAGCCCTCATGCGCCGACGTGCTGGTGACGAACAGGACTGACGCGACCCGGGGGGACGATTGGCACGGCGTGCTCCTCAGGCCGAAGAACCTCGTCCTCGGCGTGGGCTGCAACAGCGGCACCCCGGCAGGCGAGATCGCCAATGCGGTCCGCGCCACCCTCGAAGCCCATCGCCTCTCCTTTCTCTCGGTCCGCGCCGTGGCCACCATCGACAGGAAAGGGAGGGAGCCCGGCCTTTTGGCCTTCGCGGAGAGCCATGGGCTGCCCCTGGTCACCTTCACCGCAGGTGAGCTCAACGGGGTCCCGGGGATAACCCCGTCGGAGGCGGTCAGAAGGGCGACCGGGGCCAGGGCCGTAGCCGAGCCCTCCGCCCTCCTGGCCGCACAACCCGGGAGGCTCCTCGTGCCGAAAGAGAAGCGGGGCAACGTGACTGTGGCAGTCGCCGAGGAGACACCCAGGGAAAGGGGTGAGAGGGCCCGGAGGCGCTCCCGGCGAAAAGGCGCCATCTTCCTGGTCGGCACAGGCCCCGGGGGCGCGGACCATGTGACCCCCAGGGCCGTCGACGCCCTCCGGAAATCGGAGGTGATCGTCGGCTATGCCCCCTATCTCAACCTGATCGAGGGTCTCATCGTGGGCAAGACCAGGGAGGCAACCGGCATGACCCAGGAGGTCGAGCGGGCCGCCAGGGCAATCGAGCTCGCGCGCCAGGGCAGGACAATCGCCGTGGTGAGCGGAGGAGATCCGGGCATCTATGCCATGGCCGGACTGGTGCTCGACCTGCTCAGGAAGGGGGCTAGGGGCCGCAGGCCCGGGCCCGTAATCGAGGTCATCCCCGGCGTATCGGCCCTCAACGCATGCGCGGCCCGGCTCGGGGCGCCCCTCATGCACGATTTTGCCGCCGTAAGCCTGTCGGACAGGCTGACCCCCTGGGAGACCATAGAGGGACGACTCAATGCCGCGGCCGTAGCCGATTTCGTGATCGCCCTCTACAACCCGAAATCGAGGGGCAGGCCCACTCACATTCGAAAGGCCCGCCAGATCATCATGAGGCACCGGGCCCCGGAGACGCCCGTGGGCATCGTGAGAGGGGCCATGAGGGCCGACGAGGTGGTGATTCTCACCGACCTCGCCCATATGCCCTTCGACGAGATCGACATGCAGACCACGGTGATCGTCGGCAACTCGAAGACCTTCGTCTGGGAGCACCTCATGATCACGCCGCGGGGCTACGAGGGGAAGGAAGGATGAAGAGACCGTGAGAGGAGAGGCCCGAAAAGGCGGGGGAGGCATCGCGCTTCTCTGGGACGAGTCCTTCCTCTGGGGCGTCATGACGCTGAGGGCGCTCGAGGGGGCCGGCCTCCCCTTCATGCTGCTGAGGGCAGGGGACATCCGGGCAGGGGCTCTGGAGGGCCTTTCCGCCCTCTTCGTTCCGGGCGGGTGGGCCTCGCACAAGATAAGGGCGCTGGGGCCGGCCGGAGCCGCCAGGATACGCTTCTTCGTCGAGCAGGGGGGGGCCTACATCGGCCTGTGCGGGGGCGCGGGACTGGCTACGTCCGAGGGGCTCGGGCTAGTCCGCGTCACGCGAAGGCCCACGGGCCAGCGGGTGCCCAGCTTCAGCGGGAGGATAGGGCTCGCCCTTTCCGACGACCCCCTCTGGGACGGCGTCATTGACCCTGTGTTTCAGGCGTGGTGGCCCTCGCAGCTCAGCGTGGGGGCCGACGTCTCGATGCTGGCCGCCTATGGAGAGGCCCTGCCCGATGCGTTCAGCGCGGACCTCAACGTGGGAGACACCATCGTTGCCGGGGGCTGGGAGGAGTTGGAGCGCGCCTACGGGATCAACCTGGATCCGGCCCGCATGCGGGGCGAGCCCGCCGTGGTGCGCGGCCCGTGCGGACGGGGCTCCGTGCTCCTCTCCCTGGTCCACTTCGACGCGCCCGGCGACGCCAACGGCACAACGGTCCTCAGGAACCTGTGGAAGCTCCACGGGGGCGCAGGGGGAGCGCCAGAGACGCACAACGGCGCTGCCAGAGCTCTATCGCGGCCGACCACCTCCGTCTCAAGGGCCATGGAGGAGATACGAGGCGCAGTCGACGGGCTCATCGAGGTGGGCCTCCGCAACTTCCTCTGGTTCAGACGGGGGCCCTCCATGCTCCAATGGCGGAGGGGCGTGAGGGGTCTCGAATACTGGACCCTCAAGGTGCTCGCCGACGAGATCGAGGCGCGCATGCACGGGACGCACCAGGCACACGGGGGTTCGCCTTCCGAGGACGGGCCGGCAGAAACGGCGCCGGATCCGGCCTCCCTAGAGGTACACCTGGCCGCGGTGAGCGAAGTGCTCCTCCCCTTTGCAGCGGAGGCACGCCTCCTGCTGCTCCTCGAGAGGCAGGCCATGGCCCGGGAGAGGCTCACCTTCGAGGAGGGGGGCGACCCCCGCATCAGGGCCATGAGGGAAAGGCTCTTCTCCACGTCGAAGAGCCACGGCGGCCTCTTCAAGGCGGTGGCTGACCGCATGGACGGGCTCCTCTATCTCCTCCTCACCACGTGAAGGCGCCTCACCGTCCCCGCACCCCGGGGAGGCAGGCACGGGATCGCACTCCGAGGGGACGAAAAGAGGGGAAAAACGCGCGGGTGCGGTCCTCGATGGCGCTGCTCAGGCAAGCCCGAGCTTGTTCTTGATGTCCTTCCTCAAGGCCTTCTTGTCATGTTTGCCCGCCTCAGTGAGGGGCAGGGCATCGATAACCTCGAACCTTTCCGGTATGAGGAGCTTTGAAGCACCCTTTTTTTCCATAGATGCCTTTATCGCCTCGGCGTCGAAAGCTGCCCCCGGAGCGAGGCGAATGTAGGCGCATACCCTCTCCCCGAGCTCCTTGTCGGCCATGCCTATAACTGCCGCGTCGGCGATCTCATCAAAGGAGCAGAGGAGTTCTTCCACCTGGGCAGGCGAGATGTTCTCACCACCGCGGATGATGATATCCTTGATCCTCCCGGTGATAGTCAGGTTCCCCGCAGCATCCATGCGGGCCTGATCCCCGGTCCTGAAGAAGCCGTCCTTGGTGAAGCTTTTTTCGTTTTCTTCAGGGTTTTTCAGGTATCCCGCGAATATACCGGGCCCCTTCGCCACCAGTTCGCCGTCAGTCCCGGCAGGCACCGGGTAACCGTCTTCATCGACGATTTTTGCCTTATCATAGGGACAGCACACCCTCCCGACGGTGCTGCAAATGGTCTCGATATTGTCAGTGAGGCTTGTCCGGCAGAGAAGTCCTTCGGTCATTCCGAACTCGTTGATATACACGCATTGCAGCTTTCCGTAGACTTCCCGTATCAGATCGGGCACGCTCGGCTCTCCTCCCGCAGATATTTTTTTCAGGGAAGAAAGATCATACTGTCCGAGGTCGTCCATCTGCATGATTCTCCGCACCAGACTCGGCACGGTAGGTATATAGCTCACTTTCTCCCGCTGAATCGTGGCGCAGATGTCGGACGGCCGCGTAGAGTCGAGGAGAACCAGCTTATAGCCGACAAGGAGGGAGCCGACCACGTTGAGCACGGCCAGATTATGGCCCACCGGCACCACCACAAGGGTAGTATCCCGGCTGTTCATCTCCCATCCTTTGTGGAGGTACTCCACATTGCAGATATAGTCATTGTGCGTGCGAGGAATGCCTTTCGGCATGCCCGTCGTGCCTCCCGACGGTATGATGTGCGCGACGTCCGTCGGGGACGGCCGCGCCCTCGAAAGCCTCTCCCTGTCGTCTGCGGTCACGGGTTTCTCGCTGAGCGCCTCGATGCTTGTCGTGAAGCCGCTCCCCTCTCTCGCGCCCCTCACGGATATTACGTGTTTCAGTTGTGGGTTTTGCACCTGCATTGGGCCGATGAGTGAGGCGTAGTCTGTCTTGCGATAGGCCTCAGGCACTATCCAGGCTTTCGCTTCGGTGAGCATGCACAGGTGGCTGATCTCGATGAGACCATATCCGGAGATGAGCACCACGGGGACCGCCCCTATTCTTTGCAGGGCGAAATAACTGAAGACATATTCGGCCCAATTGGGGAGCTGGAGCAGCACGCAGTCCCCCTTGGTGATCCCTATGCCCAAAAGACCGGCTGCGAGCCGGTCCACGCGGTCGCGCAACTCGGAGAAAGTCAGCCTCACCCTGTCATCAAC
>Ga0326727_10027830_pt1 | contig 10338 bp, 5 predicted proteins | sample MB2enrmetagenome_FD_207643 | JGI IMG/M metagenome (GOLD analysis project Ga0326727, IMG submission 207643) | Lab enriched peat soil microbial communities from McLean, Ithaca, NY, United States - MB29MY | ecosystem: Environmental > Terrestrial > Soil > Wetlands > Peat | place: USA: New York...
ATGTGCACCGGTTCCTGGTAGAGATAGCCCGGATGGAAGAACTCGATGCGGAAAGGCAGATCATCCGCCGACCAGAGCGCCCGGTCGCGGCGGAACCGGATTTCACGATACTTGTCGTAGTCAAGGCTGTCCTGACGCAGCACCTTCGGCAGGTCGGCGCGCGGCGAATGGAATGGCTGGCGCGCGCGCTCCAACGCGCGTTGCGCCACATAATCCAGGTTCACCTCGGCGGATTCCGCGCCGCACAGGTTCTTGCCTGCCAGCACGATCATCACCGTCAAAGCCAGATAACAACTTCTCCACATCCCCCCAATGAGAACCAAATCCGGCGCAATTTGCAAGTTCGGCGAGAAAGTTGGACAATTTCGCCAGTTGCACGAAAAAGAGAGCATTTGCCAATTCGGGTGATTCATAACGCCCCGGCCATTTTGTGTGAGTTGCAGTCAGGGCTTCTCCTTCTCCGAAGAAATGTCGTAAATTTTGTTGACAGCGCGCCATCATTTTTGGTTAACAATTCGCCGGGTTTATGATGGTGAACTTGGGTCAACATCAAGCGCGTGGCAACGTCTGTTCGAGTTGCGCTGGATGTATTAAACCGCACCATAACCGCCCGTCCCCGCGCCACCGGGTCATTGTTCGTCACCACGGCCCCATTCCCACACACCGCAACACCAGGTTTGCACACCGTTCCCCGGAATTTCGGCGCCGCGCCTTCATTTCACCGCGCCGCGCCCCCAAGTTTCCATGCCATGACTCCAAGATTCGGCGCCGGAACTTGGTTTCAACACGCCGCGACTTCAAGTTGTGGTGCCGTTGCCCGAAGTTACCGCGCCGAAACTTCATCCCAACGCGCCGAACTTTCATTTTTACACGCCGAAAAATCATTTCCCTGCGCCATCCCAAGGCCGAAATCCTCCAAAAACCCAATAAAACGCACATCTTCACTCCAAACCATCAAAAACATCAAAACTCAACCACAGGATAAAAAATGCCAAAAGGAAACTACATCGAAACAAATGACATCGCCTTTTCTGCCCAATTGCAGGGCTTCAAAGGCGAAATCGGCGGGTATGCCACCCAGTTGGGTGTCACCCCGGCACAAATAACGGCACAGGCGGCGGACGCGGACTATTTTGACTACTGCCTGAAATGCCAGGGCATCATGCAAAACGGCGCGCAGCAATGGACAACATGGAAAGACCTCACCCGCGATGGCGGCACTCCGCCGCCCACAGGCGGGCCGGTCGCCCCTGTGTTGCCCGCCGCAGTGCCGCCGGTGACCCCCGGCGTCGAGGTGCGTTTCCGCGCTCTCGTCAAGCAAATCAAGGCCAATCCCAATTACAACACGGCCATCGGCAACGCCCTCGGCATCGAAGGCGCGCAGCACGTCGCGCCGGACTTCACGACGCTCCAGCCGCAGTTTGACGTGGATATCAGCGGCGGCCGGGTGGAAGTGAACTGGGGCTGGCAGGGCAACGCCGCCTATCTGGACATGTGCGAAATCCAGGTGGATCGCGGCGACGGCAAGGGATTCGTGCCGCTGGCGTTTGACAGCACGCCGGGGTATGTGGACACCGCGCCATTCCCCGCCGCGCCGACCAGATGGACCTACAAGGCCATCTACCGCGTGAACGACGCGCAGGTTGGCCTGTGGAGCAACCCGGTGAGCATCACCGTGGGCGGATAAAATCCGCGTTGAAAACAAGGCTTGTAATTGCAAGCCCCTTGGCTTAACAAAGCCGCAGTTCTTTCACATGGCTGGAAACGCAGTTTTATTTCCAGCATGAGTCTTGCGTTTGCGAGGACTCGAACTTCCATCAAAACACGACCAAATAGTTTCCAAGAAGTTCCACCTCGGACGCGCGCAATCGCGCGTCCCGGTGTGCTTTCTTGGAAGGCCGCTTGGTCGTGGCCCTGATGGAGAGTGCGCTGGGCGCGCATTCTCTTTTTGGGATTGGCGGGAGGTTCGAGTCCGGGCAAAACAAAATCCGGATAAAATCGAACGGACAAATACATGAAAGCTTCGGGAACAACCATCGGAAAACTGGCGGCAGTTTGTGCGCTTGCCTGCTGCCTGACTTCAAACATTCACGCTCAAACTGCCGTGGTTGGCAGTCTCAACAATGGCTTCGCGCCGGTTCAATCGGCAACGCCGGATTCCATCGTCCAGCTTACCGCAGACGCTCAAGGATTGCCGCAGATTGCCCCGGCGGATTTGCCCCGCACAGGGACTTACTGGCTGGTGATGCCCAGCGGGTTTCCCGCTCCAGCTCCATGCCCGCCCGTCGATCCGGGCGTGCCGGTTTATCAAATGGCTTCCGGCCAGTTTCTGGTGGATGAAACCGGCGGACAGGTGGCGGTGAACCCGCGTCGGTTTGGGATGCAGGCGCAAAGCAGAAGCAGCGCGGTAACTTCCGCGCTGGCAGCGCAGGCGAACACAGTGCTTGATCTGATTACGCAGGTTCAGACAGCGACGGCGAATGAACAGATGCAGGCAATGGGCTTGGATGTTCCCTCGCCGGACGGCGGTGGCAGCGGCACGAACGGCTTTTATTCTGACAGTTTCAATTTCCACCCCGACTACGGCACCAACCTTTTCATTGCGCAGGCCAATCTCGCATCGGGCGGTCTGTCAGGCATCGTTTCCAACTCATTCGCGGACATCCAATATGAAATACAATACACGACTGACCTGACGCAGCCGTGGCAGTCGGCGGGATGGTTTGCCTATGGCTCGGAACTGACGAACTGGACGCCGTTCAGCGTGCCGGGCATCAGTCCGACCAATTTATTTCTGCGCATCCGCTCATGGCAGGACGACGGGAGCGGCCTGCCGATTTGGTGGCAGGAGCAGTATTTCGGGACAACGGGCGTTGACCCTTATGGCGACCCGAAGGGCGATGGCTGGAACAATTTGCAGAAGTTTCAAAACGGGATGAATCCGAATGTATTTTACACCCCGCCCGCGCCGCAGGGATTGAGTGTTGCGTATCATCCCGCAAACAACACGGCGGCGATAAGCTGGCAACCGTCGCCCGGATCGGTCACGGGTTACACGGTTACGCGCAACAACAACGGCACGATCACCACATTCAATTTCAATTCTCCAAACACGACCAGTTTCACGGACACGACACAGGATCAAACGCCAGATGTGAATGATGTTTGGGGAGGCCCCGTTTCCTACAACCCGACCTACCAAGTGCAGGCCCAATACACAGGTGGATATTCATCGGCTTTAAGCGCTTCGGTGAAACTTCTTAGCTCGCAGAATGCGATAACCGTCGACATCGCCCCCAACTCGCAAGGTTCTCAAAATCTGGTGGTGTCTGAAATCCCCCCCAACACAACCGCATTGCAAGTAACGCGAATTGGGCCGTGGAATCAGTGGAATAATCCACAGGCTGATACTACGGCCACGAGCTATAATATTCCGGTTGCCAGCCTGAACAATGGCGTCTATGCGCTGTCCGATGCACAGACGGTTCCGCCGGATGGCAGCTATTATTCATGGTGGGTGCAAACGGTCAACAGCAATGGTGTTCCGAGTGATGCGACAAGTGGAAATGGGGGCACGTATCCTTACAACTTCTTTGCAGCCTCCTCCGCGCAGACGCCCTTTTATGACGGCCGCAGACAACTCAAAGACAACCTGATCTTTTTGCTGCGCGAACCAACATGGTCTGATTGGTATCAGATGGGGTCATTTCAAGTGGCTTTGTTGGATTCAAATGGCTACGCCACAAATCTGATTACTGCGCCCACCAATTATGCGTATGCGGGTTATTATCAAAGTGGCACTGGCACTTATGGGGGCGATTCCCCAGACGTGTTTCGCCCCTTTGAAGACAATTATTTTTACCGCAATTTTGTTTTTAGCCTGGCGGATATAGATGGAAACGGGAATCTGACCACTGGCCTTGGGCAATCGGTTGGATCTTGTATTTTCTATGAAGACAAGGGCTGGTATGATGGCCTGACTCTTCATAATCCAGCTTATCAGTTTCAACCACCGACAGGAGAAACGAATATTTCTTCGCTTCTGTCACCGAGTGACACACAGTGGCTCTACTCCTATCCATTCAGTGCACCCTATGAGGCACCAGTGACAGTTACAAACGATACGATATATTATGATGACTTGGCAGGCAGTGGCATCATCTATACCTATAACGACGACACCGGTGATTCGATTTACATGATGGCCAGTGGCGCACGAAACTACTTTGGTCTGCCGCTTCAGTCGGTGTGGCTGGAATATCATTCCTATGTGAACAATGACATGGAAAGTTACATTTTTTATCCGGGGGATGAATTCATTCCGCCGATGGATCAGGCACCCAATGTTTGTCCCGACGCCGCCCAGCCGCAATTTCAGACTGTCGAATATGATTTTTGGAATCCAAACACAGTTTGGAAAATTGGCGGACCCGTTCTCCCCACTCTTCCCGGCGACCCGGATTTTTCTCCGACCAACGCGAGCAGCTTTCTGATTGCCGGTCTCGCCGACCCGTATTTTCAAGTGGCTGGTTATGCGAAATTGGCCGTGGTCAATGGTTATCCCGGCGTCTATGGCTATCTCGGCCAATACTTCGATGCGGCCTACACCGAGGATGCCAACGGCGTGGCCACAACAAATTCGGCGGGTTTCCTGACGCCTTATGGCAATTTCTTTGCCACGGAAGTTGGCCGGGCGGCGTTAGTGACGATGCCCGACCCAGACACGGGCGTGCGGGGAACGAACACGGTTTATGTCGTGGGGCTAAAGTTGGACGTGAACCATGACGGCGTGATGGATATGTCCTACACCGGGCCGGACAACACGTCGCAAGCAAGCCCCTATGTCTTTTGGGCCAACAATAATTTCGACCGCTTCACGCGGGATACGGACGACGGCGCTTATTATGACGATGACGTGCCGATTAACAACCCGGACGCCAAATCTCCATACACCGGCCAGCCCACGCCGGATTGCAATTATCTGGACGGCGCTGGCCACCGTGTCATTCCCTGTGCACGTGACTTGCAAGACTTCACGCGACTTTGGATTTGCGGCGTCACGTCCAATTTACTTGCGGCATTGCCTGCGGGAAGCACAGTCACCTTGAGTTGGGCAGGCAAATGGGATGGATATGAATACACGTATTCAAACTATCCGACGATTGACTTGTTCACCGCCGCCGACCCGGACGGCGGCATTGGCTACCTGACGAACAGCACGATTGCCGATGAGCAGGTTGACTCTCTGTATTGTCCCTACATCGGGCGGCTCGCGCCGGGCGGCAGCATTCAACTCAATGCCAGCACATTTGCGAATCATTGGGCTGGCAATCACTTCATCTTTTGCGGCGTGAGCAATGGCACCGGTGGTTTGAATCTGACCATCACTGATGGCAGCGGCAATGTGCTGGGGCAGAGCACGGCCTATCTTCAAATCGTGGACATTAAGGATATGTATGAGCGGTGGACAGTGGGCGATAACCCAAACCAAGCCCCGTTGACAACGGCAACCAATGCTTACAACGATTTGCCGAGTCCAGCACCGTTCCACTATACCGTGCCACAGGACACCAACACGCCTTATGTTCTTTATGTCCACGGCTGGAACATGGAAGCATGGGAAAAAGACCGTTTCGCCGAAGCCGCGTTCAAGCGGCTTTACTGGCAGGGTTATCAGGGGCGATTCGGTTCATTCCGTTGGCCGACTTACAATGGTTTCACCGGGAGTTTTTGGCAGACACTGACCGATGCGCGGAATTTCGACAACAGCGAATTTATCGCATGGCAGTCGTCGGCAGGACTGTTGAACAAGCTGAACGATCTAAACGCGGAATATCCCGGCCATGTTTACATGCTGGCGCACAGCATGGGCAATGTCGTGGCAGGTGAGGCGTTGCGGCTGGCGGGAAATAATCAGGTGGTGAATACTTATGTGGCGAGTCAAGCGGCGCTTCCGGCGCACGATTATGATGCGACCGTCACCACGCCTTATCTGCTACCGTTTTCATATTGGTATCCTTCCGGGCCGCTGTGGGCGGCGGGCACGGTGAATTACGGCCCGGACACGCCCAACATCTACGGAAACTGGCTCGTTACCAATGCTGCTGCCGTTGGTCGGCGCATCAGCTTCTACAATCAAAACGATTTCGCGTTGGCAATGCCACGCTGGGGTTTCGACCAAATCACCAAGCCCGATTACATTCCGCCGAACAATTTTTATTACTACGCAGGGGGTGTGAATGATTCTGCACCGTGGAATAAATTCATGGACTCGCCAATCATCGGTGGGAATGGCGTCTTGGTTGACATAGTAACCAACTTGAACAACCATTACAAAATCATGGCCTACGCCGCCGAATCGCGATCAACCGCTTTGGGGGCGACGCCAACAGTTGTAACGCTGACAAAAAATGTTGATATGACAAGCCCAGATAACAACATCTGGCCGATAGATACATCCGGCCACAATTACGCCGACCATTTCTGGCACAGCGCAGAGTTTCGGGGTGATTGCTGGCAGGAATGGAATTATTGGCAGACGCTCTTGCGTTCCTCAACACTAGGCTTCAACATTCAAAACTAAATAAAAATGAGACGTTCAATCTTGTGGTTCTGCATCGCCGTCACGGTGTTGATTGTGTTGCTGTTATGGCAGAAGGAAAAAAGGCCGACAGAAGCATCCCCACCAGTTTCCCTTGAAACAAATCCTGTGCTGTCAACGTCCACCATCACAAGTTCGCCAGCCAGTGCATCAGTTGGCACGAATGCGTCAGCGGCACAGGTAGGGGCAAGCATGACAATCCCACCGCAAAATAAGGGCGAACAAATCAAGGAAGGACTGGCCAAGTTAAATGACGTGACTATTGCCTTTTACGGTAAGTTGCAAGACCAGTTTGGAAGACCGATCGTCGGTGCAAAAATCGCGACCAGTGTCAGGATTTACAATGGTGTTCAGTCCACGGTCGAAAGGTCTTCTGTTACCAGTGATGCCAACGGTTTCTTTCAAGTGAAAGAGGGCAAGGGGGAAAGTCTTGGATTATGGCCCAGTAAGGAAGGCTATGCGCTGGCGACGACAGGCACGGAATTCAAATACTCGTATATGTATCCCGACCATTATACACCGGACCCGAACAATCCCACGATCATCAAAATGTGGAAACTGCAAGGGGCGGAACCGTTGGTTGACATCAGCAAGGAATACAAGCTGCCGTTCACCAATGCGCCAATATGTTTTGATTTGGTCGCCGCAAAAGTCGTGCCATCCGGCGGTGATGTAAAAATTACCGTGAACCGGCCTTTAGGAGAAGTCTCAGAGCATAATCCTCAAAAATGGAGCATTGATTTTGAAGTGGTGGATGGTGGTTTCATTGAAACTTCTGGCAGAGAATCGGCAATAACATTTGCCGCGCCTGAAGGTGGCTATCAGCCTAGCGGCACTTTTGAACATAACAACGGCACTGATGGACTTGATAAAAGCTTTTTTGTCAAAAGCCGCAACGGCCAGATTTTTAGCAAATTATATCTTTCATTGGGAATCAACAACAAGCCCGATGGTTTGATGTATATCACGTTCCGTGGTGTTGCTAACACGAACGGTTCACGAAATTGGGAAGCGACCGCACCACAATGACTTCCAATCTGGTGTCGGCATTGCCTTCGGGAAGCACAGTGACCTTGAGTTGGGGTGACATTGGCAATCCGGATCCAAATAATCCGACGATTGATCTATTTCAAGCCGCCGATCCAGACGGCGGCATTGGCTATTTGACCAACGAGACGACGGCCACGGCGCAACTTGACCCTTATGCGTGGCTGAATTTGCACAACGCGACGAATCTGGTCTATGAAGTCTTGAGCAAGACCGATTTGTCCGCGCCAAGCCACATGAAAACTCGACTGTTCATTCTTTCTTCAATAGTTGTGTCCATGGTCTTATTTGCGAGTCCAATCTTCCTGTATGACAAATCAAAGCCGCCACGAGTCACATTGCCTCTTGCATATTCTCAGGCTGTAAATGCGCTTGGACAAGCAACGAATGAGTTTCACTGCGTTAGCGCGGCTGTAACCACTGATTTTGGCCCAGATGGAGAATGGCAGTTTACCTTTTATTCGACAAACTCAAGGCCCAAATGGGTTACGGTAGAATTCAACGGAAAAATTCACGTTGAAGATGTGATGAATCGATGAAGAGTGAACTCGACACGCCACCGGATTGACGCCTAATCCAGCGTCTGCCGGTAGCGCTTGATGCCGATGGCCAGCATCACCACCAGAAACAGCGCAATCGGCCACAAGTCCGGCGCGATTTCGGCCATTCCGTTGCCCTTCAGCAAAATGCCCCGCACCACGCGCAGAAAATGCGTCAGCGGCAGGCATTCGCCAATGTCCTGCGCCCAGCCGGGCATTCCCCGGAACGGAAACATGTAGCCGGACAGCAGCAGTGACGGCAGGAAGAAGAAAAACGCCATCTGCACCGCCTGCAACTGGTTTTTGGCGATGGTCGAAAAGGTGATGCCCACCGCGAGGTTCGCCACGATGAAGAAGAATGTCAGCACCACCAGCAGCGGCACGCTGCCGATGAACGGCACGTCGAACAGGAATTTCGACGCCAGCAAAATCAGGAACACCTGCACGTAGCCGACCGTGATGTAGGGCACGATCTTGCCGATGATGACCTCGCCGGGATGCACCGGCGTGGAGAGCAGGTTTTCCATCGTGCCGCGCTCGCGTTCGCGCGTGATGGCCAGGCCGGTGATGATGATCATCGTCATCGTCAGCATCACGCCCATCAGGCCGGGGACGATGTTGTATTGCGTGATGGCTTCGGGATTGTAGTGCTGGTGCGTGACGAGGTTGAACGGCGGCGCGCCGGCCTGCAATCGGGCCAGCGGCCCGGTGAGGTCGCGGTTGATGACGGTGGTGGCCAGCGCGCTCACCGCCGCCTGCGCGAAACCGACGGCGGAGGGGTCGGTGGCGTCGGCTTCGAGCACCAAATCCGGTTTTTCGCCGCGCAGGAGCTTGCGCGAAAAATCCACCGGCACGGTCACCGCGAACTGCACCTTGTTTTCCGCGAGCCAGGTCTGGATTTCCGCCGCGCTGTGCGCCTCGCGCGTGAGGTCGAAGTAGCTGCTGTTGCGCAGCGCCCAGACAATCGTGCGCGAAAACGGGCTGTTGTCCGCGGCATAAACCGCCGTCGGCAGGTGCTTGGGATTCGAATTGATGGCGTAGCCGAACAGGATGAGCTGGATCATCGGGATGCCGACCATCATGCCGAACGTCAGCCGGTCGCGGCGCATCTGGATGAATTCCTTCACCACGACCGCCCAGAACCGCCGCCAGTTAAATTCGTGGAGTTTCATGAAATAATTTTTCTTGTAGCAGCCAACGCGAGTTGGCTCTGACTATTTCCGCGGGAGACAGATGGAGCTGGCTCACGCCGGCTGCTACGATGAATTGAAATATTCATGAGAAATTGTCCTTCGCGGTTTCCATCAGGCTGATGAACACGTCCTCCAGGCCCGAATCAATCTTCGCCCAGCGCTGCGGCCCATTCGTGAACGGCGCGACCGCCGCGCGTAATTTTTCCGCGTCGCGCCCGCTGATGTGCAGCGTCGTGCCGAACGCGACGACCTGCTCCACGCCGGGCTGGCCGCGCAGTTTTCCCGCGAGCACCGGCAGATTTTCGCCCGTCACCTCCCAGGTCGTCAGGCCGCTGGCTTTCACGACCTCCGCCACCGTGCCGCTGACGAGCAGGTTGCCGTAGGCGATGTAGGCGAGCCGGTGGCAGCGCGACGCCTCGTCCATGTAATGCGTCGTGATGAGAAACGTCAGCCCGTCCGCCGCAAGCTGGTGGATCTCGTCCCAGAAATCGCGCCGCGCCTTCGGGTCCACGCCCGCCGTCGGCTCGTCCAGCAGCAGCAGTTGCGGATCGTGGATCAGGCACGCCGCCAGTGCCAGCCGCTGTTTCCAGCCGCCGGAAAGCGTGCCGGCCAGTTGCCGCCGACGCCCGGTCATGTCGAGACGCTCCAGACTTTTTTCAACGGCGGCCTTGCGCTCCGGCAGCTCGTAAAGCCGCGCGATGAAATCCAGGTTCTCCTCAATGGTCAGATCCTCGTAGAACGAAAACTTCTGCGTCATGTAGCCGACGTGCTTTTTGATCTCGGCGGATTCGCGGCGGAAATCGAGGCCGAGGCAACTGCCCTCGCCGGCGTCGGGCCGGAGCAAACCGCAGAGCATCCGCAGAAACGTCGTCTTGCCGCTGCCGTTCGGGCCGAGAAAACCGTAAATCTCGCCGGGCCGCACCTGCATGGCGATGTCGTTGACGACCGTGCGCGCGCC
>Ga0326727_10027832_pt1 | contig 10338 bp, 12 predicted proteins | sample MB2enrmetagenome_FD_207643 | JGI IMG/M metagenome (GOLD analysis project Ga0326727, IMG submission 207643) | Lab enriched peat soil microbial communities from McLean, Ithaca, NY, United States - MB29MY | ecosystem: Environmental > Terrestrial > Soil > Wetlands > Peat | place: USA: New York...
TGGGCCGCCTGGCCAGGGACATCGTGTATATCCGAGTGCCGCGGACATTCTCGTACGAGATGTCGGCCGGCATGCCCGACGCAAATCCCACCGACACGATCGTCTTCGATCTGCGGGGCAATCGCGGCGGCGCGGGAGAGATGATCCTGCCGTCCGTTGAACGGCTGGTCGGACCGCTCAGAGTAGCGTACGGCGTACGGTCCAAAGTGAGTTGCCTCACGCATGCGCTGGCCTGGGGACACACCGTGTCGCAGTTGAAGGACGTCTCCGTTCCGCTCACCGGATCTGCACTCGCCATCGTGCGCGAAGCGCTCGCGCGTGTCACCGCTCCCGGCACCGACGATTGCGCGGTCAGGTGGCAGGAACGCACCGCCGCGTGGACCTGGCGCGACCGGCGCTTCGTTCCGGGTGAGACGCCGCGCGTCATCGTGCTCATCGATCGGGATTGCGGCAGCGACGGTGAGCTGCTTGTTTTTCTGCTCGGCTCCCTTCCCGGCAGCGTCATCGTGGGGCCGAACACGGCTGGCGTCTGCGGGTTCATTCGTCCCGGCTACTTCGTTCTGCCGCACACGCGGGTTTGCTTCCGTCTGGCGATGGCCATGACCGACCTTTATGGAGACGGCCGCGCCGTGGATGGGTATGGTCTCGAGGGCGATGTCCTGTTTCCGCCCGACCGGGTCATTGACGCGGAGGCCCTTATCGCACTGGTGCAGCTTCTGCGGCCAGGCTATACTCGTTGAACCGTGATGGCCGTTGGCGTGTGTGTAGTGCTTGGGCTTTGGACGCTGCTTTCGCTGCTGGCACAGTTTCCGCCCGGCGCCCGCCGCGTGAAGGGCATCTGGAACTTCTTTCTTCCTCACTGGTCGTTGTTCACCGCGCCGCTGATCTTCATGGACATGAGACTGTACTATCGGGAGCAGATCGCGCCGGGACTCTTCACCGAGTGGCAACCGGCGCCAAACCCCCTGCGGCCGTGGACGGAATCGATCTGGCAGCCGCGCCGGCGTTTCGGCAAATGGGTTGGCGATATTGCGGTGAAGCTGGTCGGCCTGCGCCGCGCGGGCGGGCGGAGCGTCGCGCCGTCCACCACTCCCTACCGCCTTCTCCACAATTACCTTCGGCAGAATCTGCCCTCGCAGCGCCCCATCCAGTTCGGCCTCATGGCGGGCTGCGGGGTGCCCTCGGACATGCCGAAGATGGTGTTTCTCTCGGACGTGCACGATTCATGAACGCCATTCACTGGGTGACCTGTCTGGTGGGCCTGGCGGTGGTTCTGTCGTCGCTGGAGTTGCTGTCACTGCGCCGTGAATACCTGCCCGGCGGATTCTACTATTGCGATCGCGAACTCGCCAGGCTCACGCCGCCGCGCGCTTTTCTCCCGGGCGTCTGGACGGTCGCCTCGCTTTACCCGGTGTTTTACGCCATTATCGGCCTGCGCATGCTGCTCGGCGCCTTGTTGCTCGTCGATGCTCCAACAGGCTGGGGAAAGCCGGCTGTGCTTTTCGCCACGGTAGCCATCTCGCTGTTCATCGGATCGCGCCTGGAGTTCGGGATGTCGGCGGCCGATACGATGTCCGGCGTCGTGCTGACCGGGCTGGGCATCGCCGCACTGGCGCCCTCCAGCGCGCTCGCTCAGCAGAGCGCGGTCTGGTTCCTCGCTTTGCAGACCACGTTTGCGTACACCGCGGCCGGGGTCACCAAGCTGTACATCCCGGCGTGGCGTGACGGAACCTACCTCGCCACTGCGCTCGGCAGCGGCACATATGGGCACCCCCTCGCCGCGCGCCTCATGGGCCATCGCGCCATTGCGCTGGCGGCGTCGTGGACGGTGATTGTGTGGGAGTGCAGCTTCCCGCTCGCGCTCCTGCTGGGCGCGCCCGGCGCCATCGTCTACTGCGCCATCGCCGCCCTGTTTCACGCGAGCATCGGCCTGTTCATGGGCCTCAAGATGTTCGTGTTCGTCTTCGGGTCCACTTACCCGGCGATCATCGCCTGCGCCATTCAGGTGCACCAGCTCACGGGCATATGGCCGGCGAAGTAGCGCCGGAGGTCGGTTGCGCGTTTCGGCCGCTGGTGGTGTGTTGTTTTCCCACTCGGCGTCCTCCGCACGGTTGTCGCGAATGGGTGCGCGAATCGCAGACGCTGCAGGTCCGGATAGCGGCGTCCGATGGCGGGACGCTGCCGTTCGGTCAGGATCGGCTGGTCCCCCTGCTGCTGGCCACCGAGGCGGTTCACTGGAACTCGCGCACCATTTCGCTGGGGCCGGCTTACGCCATCCTGAAGCGATTCGGGATCGCCGCGAACGGCCGCGACTACCTGCGGCTGGCACATCGCTTTCGCAGAGTCTTCAGCGTCACGTTGAACGTGCGATCGACGGTTGAGCCCCACCCGGAGCAGCAATATCGAATTGTCGAGCATCAGCGCCTCTGGTTCGATGCGCGAGGCGCGCAAAGCCGATTCGACAACGTGGTCACCCTGTCGCACGGCTTCTGGAATGAGCTTCAGACTCACCGCGTCTGCTTCCCGTTTCAGGCGGCTCGCCAGTTGCTGGCGTCGCCTGGGAGCCTCGATTTATATCTCTGGCTGGTCTACCGAGCCGCCCGCGTGCGCCAGGGCCGGTTTGCCAAGGTGCCTCTGTTCGGCACGTCTGGCCTCGCCGGGCATTTTGGGAGCGCCGAATACTCCCAGCCTCGCGACTTCCGCAACAAGCTCAGGGCGTGGCTGAGGCGCATCCGGGAGGTCTGGCCGGAATGCCCCGCGCTGTTTTCCAGCGCGGGCAATGAGTTGCTGGTGTGGCATCGGGACATGCCCACGTGCTTCCCGTCTCAGGCGAATATAATGAAATAATTTTAATTGAGGAATCAAACACGTGCTTCCAGTCTCGGCCCAATGATGTAAGTACTTTACCGCTCACGCGCATACGACGGATCGTGTCGATTCAGTTCACGGCCATCTTTCACGTCGGCGGAGGTGAACCCATCAGGCGAGAGGAATTTCTGTTGCCGTCGTCACAGAAAATCCGGAGAATATTCGAGTTGCGGTAACAAGTTAGGCGGCGACGAGAAGCTGTTCACTCACCGGCTTCTACCAACCGCCGACCCTCTGCATGTCCTGTCGACAGCGTGTGCTGGACGTGCGCCCGAATTCCCAGGACGGGGGTTTTCATTTGCGTGAAGGAATGGAACGAAGCTGAAGCGCAGAAGACAGTGGCCGAGTTGATCAGGCGGGCGATGACAGACCGGACCTTCCGGGTGTTGGCGCTTTCCGATCCGCCGGCTGCAATCGCAAAAATCAATCCGACTCCGCTGCCGCCCGGTTTCAAGGTGCAAATCGTGGCCAAAGACGGAGCCGACATGACCATCGTGGTGCCAGATCTGATTCCGCAGGGTTCCGAATTGTCGGACGCAGAGCTGGAACAAGTGGCAGGCGGCGGCGGCGCGAACCCGAATCGCTGCGGTATGAGTTGTGTCGCATCCTGCCAGTTCACGTCGGTTTTTTAGAACCGAACATCTTTCCGAACCAAGAGGAGAACCAAAAGCATGGCATGGACTGAAGCAGAAGCCCAGAAAACCGCCAACGAGGTGCTGAAGCGCGCCGCGTCGGACAACGAATTCAGGAAGCTGCTCCTGAGCGACCCGAAGGCGGCGGTGGCAAAGGTGGATCCGACTCCCCTGCCCCCCGGATTCAAGATCAAGGCGTTTGACAACAATCACGCCAACGCTACCGTCGTTCTTCCGGACATGGTCACCGATGGCGAGCTTTCCGACGCCGAGCTGGAACAAGTGGCGGGCGGTGGCGGCAGCGCGAATCGTTGCGGCGGAAGCTGCGCGGCGTCCTGCGTATTTTCTTCGATTTTTTAACGAGGACCCAGGAGAACACAAACATGGCTGAATGGACACAGGAAGAAGCACACAAGACATCCCAGGAACTGATCAAGCGCGCGACCACCGACAAAGCGTTCCGGGAACTCGCTCTGAAGGATCCCGCGGCGGCGATCGCGAAGATCAATCCCACTCCTCTGCCCGCCGGTTACAAGATACAGATTGTGGAACGGGACCACGCGGATCTGACCGTGGTGGTGCCCGATTTCGTTCCCAACGCGGGTGAACTTTCCGATGCCGAGCTGGAGCAGGTTGCGGGCGGCGGCGACGCCAACCGTTGCGGCGGAAGCTGTGCGGCATCATGCGTCTTCTCCTCGATTCTGTAAGGAGCCCACATGGCCACGGCAACAACCCCATGGACTCCGCAGGAAATCGAGCGCGTGATCGAAGATTCGATCAAGCGCGGCAAGACGGACCCGAAGTTTCGCGCACTCGCGCTGTCGAATTCGCGCGCGGCGATTGAGGAAGTGGCCGGCAAACCGATCCCCGAAGGGCTGAAGGTGAAGTTCTTCGACGGTTCCGGTGCCCAGTTGAGCATCATTCTTCCGGAGCCGGTTTCCGACGACAGCGAGCTGACCGACACTCAGCTCGAACAGGTAGCCGGCGGCGGACGCTGCGCCGCCAGTTGCGCGGCATCCTGCGCCGTAACCAGTACGATAAGCATCGGCCTGCCGGGCGTGGGCGCCGTTGGAGGGTGTCTCTGATCGCGGGTTGCCGGACGTCTGACGCGCCCGGCAACCTCCCTTTCGCTTATCCACCTGCTGTGTACGGCATTGTTCGACTAACCTGGCCGGACTGGATGCGCTACGCGCACCTGACGTTCCCGTACTTTCGTCCGTGGCTCGACCAACGGGACGACAATCTGGTGGCGATCGGCGCACGGCTGATTGGCGAACCCATCGGGTTGCTGCTGGCTCGGGTGGGTGACGCTCAGGCCGGCGAGATCCACTCGGTCTACGTCGCCGAGGCGCACAGGAGACGCGGAATCGCGGCGCGACTGCTCGCGGAAGCCGAGTGCGAGCTTTTCCGGCGCGGCGCCGTGGGGAGCGTCCTGACCTACATGGACGGCGGGCCATCGACGCCCGCTCTCGAGGGCCTGCTCGACAAGCTCGGGTGGGGGCCTCCGACTCCGCGGATGCTGGTTTGCCGGTCGGATTTCGAGACCATCACCAAAGCTCCCTGGATGGCGAAGCGCGAGTTTCCGGCCGAGTTTGAGGTGTTCCAGTGGTCCGATCTGACCGCTTCGGATCGCGAAGACATCCTCGATCGCCAGCGGCGGTGCGAGTGGTTCCCCGAACTGCTGACGCCGTTCTGGAAAGAAGACCAGATCGAGCCGGTCAGCAGCCTGGGACTGCGCTACCGGGGCGAGATCGTCGGCTGGTGTATTTCCCATCGAGTAGACCGCGAGACCATTCGCTTCGCCCGCCTTTTCGTGCGAAAGGATTTGCAGTCCACCGCCCGCGCCGTTGCGCTGCTGGCCCAATCCATCTACCGTCACCAGAACACGGAAGTTCAGAAAGCGATCTACGACGTTGCCGCGCAGAACGAGACGATGCTGCGCTTCGTCCAGCGGCGGTTGGCCCCGTACATGAAATCAATACGCACCATTCAGCGGCGCGCAAAGCGCTTCGACGCGACCCTCGCGCGGGAGGCGCACGTATGATCCGGATGCCGCTGCTGCTGGTGGAGGAACACCACGAGGCGTTCTATGTCTGGCAGCACGCCATCCGGCGGGGATGGCTGAACCCGGCGGACAATACGCTTCTGCACGTGGACGAGCATTCGGACATGTCGCTGCCCCATCTCCGGCTGACGCTCGATTCCATCCACGACGATGCCAGCGCCGCCGAGTTCACTTACAGCGAGCTCGACATCGGCAACTTCATCTGGCCGGCGGTGTACCAGGGGATCTTCAATCGCGTTCTGTGGCTGCGGCACCGGCACGCGCGGGGCGCGGGAGGCTGGCGGCAGATGTCCATCTGCGCCCGGTGCGATCCGCCGACGCGTTTCGTCACCGGAAGTTCGCTGGCGGGCACACCGTACGCCGGCGCAACCGACATCAGGACCATGGAATACGCGCCGATCGGCCTCGACGATACAGTTCGGACCGATCAGCCGGTGGTCCTGGATATCGACCTCGACTACTTCTGCTGGAACGAGTATCCGGATTACGGCGACCGCCGCGTGGAGATCACCCGCGCGGCTTACGAGGATTTCGTAAACGACCGCTACCACTTCCTCAGGATTGCGCCGGGGAGCAAAGTTTCCGCCGTCGAGCGGGACGGTCGCTGTTACCTCTGCTTCAACGACGACCATGCCGAAGCGGGTCCGGCGCCGGACTCGGTCGCGGTCCGGGAAAGCATCGCGGAGCGCATTCACGCCTTCGTCGAGTTTCTGCGGCGGTGTGAGATTCGGCCGGCGCTGGCGGTGGTGTGCCGGTCCCTGCACAGCGGCTACACGCCCCGGCCGTACGCCGGCTTCATTGAGCGGAATCTCCTGGGCGCACTGGCACATCAAACTGATTTTGAAACCGTTGATATCGCTGCGCTGCTTCCGGGCGCGAGTGAGGACGTGGAATGCGCACTGACCTTGCCGAGCCGCTGAAGGTTTCAGATACGCCTGCGTACCCGCTCGAATCCGTCGCGGTCGAGCGGGTGTCGGGAATCGCGCCGGAGCGGTTCGCCCGGGAGTACATGACCGGATGGTGCCGGCCGGTAATCGTCACCGATGCGACCGATGCGTGGCCAGCGCGGAGCGAGTGGAGCTTCGATTTCTTCGCGCAGCGGTACGGCGACCGGCGAGTGGTGGTGACCGATCGGCTGGTTCGCCCCACCGTGGCGCGCCGCGTTGCATTTAGCGAGTACATGTTGTATTGCCAGATGCCGTTCGCCACCGCGCTCGGGCAGGTGGCGGCGCCGGCGCCGTTTTATCTCACCGGGTTTTCTCCACTTTCGTGGGATCCCGAGCTGCTGGAGTACTTCAGCGACCCGTATTTCATCGAGAACGCCTACCGGCGGCAATTGAGCGGTCCGCTGCTCAACTGGTATTTCGATAACTTCAGTTGGCTGTTCATTGGCCCGAAAGGGACGCTGTCGCCGCTGCACGTGGACCTTTTCGGCACGCACGCCTGGCTGGCGCAAGTCCACGGGCGAAAGCATTTTCTGTTGTTTTCGCCGCGGGATGCGCCTTACGTCTACGACGGGCAGGTGGATTTCTTTCGCCCGGACCTCGATCGATTCCCGCTCCTCGAGAAGGCGCGGCCGGTGGAGGCGATTCTCGAGCCGGGCGAGGTGATCTTCATTCCGGCCAACTGGTCGCATCAGGTGATCTCTCTGGATGCCTCCATCTCACTGACCATGAATTTCGCGACGGCGGGCAACTTTGTCGCCCATCTGATGGCCATCTGCCGCGATCTGCCGCTGTGGATCAAACGAATCGACACGCCGGCTTTCCGCGAAGCCAATGGGGCACGCTGGACCTCGCGCGACCTGGCGCCGAACGATTCGCCCGAAGGTGGCGCATGAGGAATGCCCGGTGGTGGGCCGCTATCCTGGCGACGGCGGCGTACGGGCAGTTGCCCACGCCGACGCCTCCGCAACAGCCTCTGGCCGCGCTGGGGCTCATCGAGGCGATCAAATCCACGCTCGCCCACCATCCGCTGTTGTTCGTTCAGGAGCAGCAGGTGGCCTTCGACCGCGGCGTCGCGCAGCAGCAGGCCGGCCTGTTCGATCCGGTGTTTACCGACAGCGCCTCGTATGTCCGGTCCAACCAGCCGCTGACGAAATACCAGCAGAGCCAGGCCCAGGCGGTGGGCATCACCATCAACGACGTTCCGGCCAACCTGGCAGACCTCACCTCGTCTTATCAGAGGCTGTTCCGGAACGGCATCTCCATCAGCCCGCAGCTCACCATCAACCATACCGGCGATCCGTTGCAGAACCTCACCGGAACGAACATCACGTCGGCGGAGTTCACGCTGACCATCCCCTTTCTGCGCGGACGCGGACGCGACGTGGTGGCGGCGCAGGAGACGGCGGCGAATGTCGAGGTGGCCGCGAGCGGCCTCGATCTCAGCCAGGAGGCCGCCAACCTGATGGAGCAGTGCACGGAGGCCTACTGGGATCTCCGGGCGGCACAGCTTGCGTATCAGGTGGCCCTGGAATCGGAACAGCGCGGCCAGGTTTTTCTGGATGCCGCGAGAACGCTGGTGGACGCGGACAAGGTGGCGCGCAACGAGCTCAACCAGGTGGTAGCGAACCTGGCGGAACGCGCGTCCACTCGTCTGGCGGCGCTCCAGAATGTGGTTGCGGCACGCCAGCAGCTCGCCCTCGCCATGGGCATCGGCTACGATCAGCTTGCCGCGATGGACGCGACTCTTTCCGACGACCTGCCCAACGGCGAGAACGTGTCCATGCCCAGCGACGATCCGGCCGATATCCAGTACTACCTGAGCCAGACGATGCTCAACCGCGCCGACGTTCTGGCCGCGGCGAAGCGGGAGGACGAGGCGCGTGGGCTGGTGGTGGCCGCGAAGAATCTGGTGGAACCCACGCTGAACCTTTCGCTGTCCGGCGGCTACACGGGACTGCGGGAAGGACACCGCCCCGATCAGTATCTGTTGTCGCTGTACGGCCTGCACGGGCCGGATGCGTCCGCGGCGCTGACCTACAGTTTTCCGCAGGGTCGCGATACCGCTTACGGCCAGCTCGCGCAGTCGGTGGCGAGTGTTCGCCAAGCCGAGTTGAAGAAGTTTGAAACCCAGCGGCAGGTCTCGTCGGGCGTCATCGTCGCCCTCGGCGCGATTCGAAATTCGATCTCCCGGCTGACCAAGGCGCGCGAATCCGTGGAGGCCTATGAGCGCGCTCTTCAGGGCGAGCGCGACAAGTGGCGTCTGGGCATCGGATCGCTGATCGACATCCTCACCATGGAAGACCGGCTGACGGCCGCGCAGAACGATCAGGTGTCGGCGAAGCTGGCGTACGCGGTCGCGGTGGCCCAGTTCCGCCTGGCGACGGGCACGCTCATGGCGCCGGATAAGCCGGTGCAGAACATCGAAAGGGTCACGTTTGAAACCCTGCCGTTCACCGGCAGACCTCGGAGCAATCCATGAACACGGACATTTTCCGCAAAGTGTCGCTGGCGCGGCTGGCGTCGCCCGAACAGCTCGATCAGATCCTCCGCGTCACCAAGCCGAAGGACTGGGTGGCTCTGGGCGCAACCGCTCTGCTGCTGGGAGTCGCCGTGGTCTGGGGATATGAGGGGCGCATTGCCACCAAGGCGGCGGGACAGGGCGTGATCATTCGCAGCGGCGGAGTGCTGAGCGTGGTGAGTCCGGCCGCGGGCATGCTGCTTTCGATCAACGTCAAGGTCGGCGACAAGATCGCCGCCAATCAGGTGATTGCGAAGGTCGCGCAGCCGGTACTCGTCGAGCAGATCAGAACCACTCGCGAAGCCCTCGATGAACTTCGCGGGGCGCGCGCGCGAATGATGGACATGCGTTCGCAGGGCGCGAAACTCGACGTCGAAGCCATCGAGCGGCAAATCGCCAATGCCAGGCAACAGATCGAGGACCTGAAAACTCAGGCGAAGCTCGTGCAGGATCAGATTCCTGTGGACCAGGAGCTGCTGAACAAAGGCCTGGTAACCAAACAGCAGGTGATCGCCACCGAGCAGAAGCTGGTGAGTGTCAACGGGCAGATCGCGGACGTGAAGGCGAAGATCGTCCAGCTCGAGGCCCAGGAGTTCAGCTCGCGCGCGCAACCGGAACAGGCGGACGCCGATATCAAAGCTAAGATCACCGACCTCGAACGGCAGCTTGCGGCTCAGGAAAGCCAGCTCGCTTTGTCCACCAACGTTGTCGCGCAGTACAGCGGCGAGGTGTTGGAACGCCGGCTTGACCCGGGCTCCCCGGTTTCCACGGGAATGGCCATCGTCACCATCCAGCCGGATGTGCGCCAGCTCGAAGCTCTGGTGTTTCTGCCGTCCGACAAAGCCAAGAGCGCGCAGGTGGGCCAGGACGTGCAGATCTCGCCGACCACCGTGAAGCGCGAGGAGTACGGATTCATCGAGGCCAAGGTGGTTTTCATTAACGACTACCCGGCCACTCCCGCCGCCCTCATGCGAAACTTCCAGAACGAGGCGCTGGTGAATTCGCTGACCAGCGCCGGTCCGGTGACCGAGGTACGCGTCAGGCTGCTGGCGGACGCGGCGACGCCGAGCGGGTTCAAATGGTCCTCCTCGCGAGGGCCGGACATCGTCATTTCCAGCGGCACCATCTGCACCGGCGAAGTGGTCACCGAGGAGCAGCGGCCGGTCAGCCTCGTGTTCCCGTATATCCGCAAGACCCTCGGACTGAGCTGATGGCGGCAACCGCAACGGCTCCCGGGCAGGCCACTCCGGAGCGTCGTCAAAAGGCACGGCACAGGACTCCAACCGTCCTTCAAATGGAGGCGGTGGA
>Ga0326727_10027834_pt1 | contig 10337 bp, 6 predicted proteins | sample MB2enrmetagenome_FD_207643 | JGI IMG/M metagenome (GOLD analysis project Ga0326727, IMG submission 207643) | Lab enriched peat soil microbial communities from McLean, Ithaca, NY, United States - MB29MY | ecosystem: Environmental > Terrestrial > Soil > Wetlands > Peat | place: USA: New York...
GCTCGCGACTCGTGACTCGCGACTGCGCTTCCCTCCGTGGTGAATAACAGCGCTAAAGCCGCATCAGGCGATACGCCAGGAAGGCGCCCGCATAGGCCAGCACGCTCATGTAGGCGAATTGCAGGATGGGCCATTTCCAACTGTTGGTCTCGCGGCGGACAATGGCAATGGTCGAAACGCACTGCAAGGCAAAGGCGAAGAACACCAGCAAGGCCATGGCGGCGGCGGGGGAAATCTCGTGGCGCAACGCGGTTTGCAGATCCATAGCCCGCGATTCGGGATCGATGCCATTCAGCGTACCCAGGGTAGCAATGACGGTTTCGCGCGCCGCCAGGGACGTAACCAGTCCCACGCCAATCTTCCAGTCAAAACCCAAAGGCGCAATCACCGGCTCCAGTATCTGACCGGCCCGGGCTACCAGACTCTGTTGCAGCGGGGCAGGCTGCCCGTGCCGCAGTGGAAAAGTGGTAAGCACCCACAGCACAACGGTAACGGCCAGAATCACCGTACCGGCGCGGAAGACAAACGCGCGGCCGCGATCCATCAGTCGCAGCCCCAGCGACACCAGGGTCGGGCGCCGGTAGGGCGGCATCTCCATGATGAAATGAGCATCCTTGCTCTTCAATACCGAAGCCTTCAACAGCCGGGCGGTGACCACCGCCATTACGAAGCCAAGGACGTACAACGCCAGCATGGCCGCGGCCCGGGTGCCGAAAAAAACGCCCAGCAGCGGACGGTTGACCACGAACGCCGCGATAAACATGGTGTACACCGGCAGGCGCGCCGAGCACGTCATGAAGGGCGCAATCAGAATGGTGGCCATCCGGTCGCGCTTGCTTTCGATCGTGCGGGTCGCCATGATCGCCGGCACCGCGCAGGCATATGCCGAGAGCAGGGGAATAAAGCACTTGCCGTTTAGCCCGACCTGCGCCATGGTGCGGTCCGCAATCACCGCCGCCCGCGCCAGATAACCCGAGTCTTCCAGAATGCCGATCACCAGAAACAGCAGGAGAATTTGCGGCAAAAATACCAGGACCGACCCGACGCCTTTCCATATCCCATCGAGCAGAAGCGAGCGCAGCAGCCCCTCGGGAAGATGGTTCCCCAGGCGAACGCCGGTGGCGTCCAGCACGGACTGAAAGGCGTTGGAGAGCGGTTGCCCGACGGCAAACGTAATCTGAAACACTCCCACCACGGTGGCCAGGAAAATCAGCGGTCCCCACCAACGGTGCAGGAAAATTGCGTCCAGGCGGCGGGTCCAGACCGGGCCGGCCGGACGGCGATAAGAAGCCTTCGCCCCTACCCGTATCGCCCACTCCCGGCATCCGGGCGCATCGTGGAGCACCGGCAACTCCAGCGGACTGGGACAGGCGGCCGGCGAAAACAGGAAATGCTGAATGGCCGGCAACCCTTCGCCATTCGTGGCGCTGGCCAGCACCACGGGAGTGCCCAGTTGACGGGCCAATGCGAGCACATCCACATCGCCACCCTGTTGGCGCAGTTCATCCGCCATGTTCAGCACCACCAGCACGGGCAGTCCCAAGGCGATCACTCGCGCCACCAGAACCAAATGGCGATTTAAGTTGGTGGAATCAACGACGACAATGACGGCTTCCGGGCGCGGCATATTCGCGATCTTCCCTTCCAGCACGTCCATCGTCACTTTTTCGTCTTCTGACTTGGGAGAAAGGCTGTAGATGCCCGGCAAATCGATCAGCGCGACCGCGCGGCCGTTTTCGTCCTTCACTTGCCCGATGTGGTGTTCTACGGTGACGCCGGGAAAATTCCCGACTTTCTGGCGCAGCCCGGTCAGGCGATTGTAGAGAGTGGTCTTGCCGGAATTTGGAGGGCCAACCACGGCCACCGTGCCAAACAAGTGCCCCGTACCGGCATCATGTTCTGCCGCAGCTCCCCCGCTGGTTTGTCTGTCGGTGGGCGCACCTGAGGCAGGCTTGGTTCCACAACACGCGGAAGGCGGCGCCAACACGGACATGTGCTATGCCTCGGCACTGCGCGCAATGGGGCGCACGGCGATCCGGCAAGCCAACTCGGCACGCAACGCCACTTCCGCGCCATCAATCCGATAGATCGTGGGATCCCCGCCGGGGCCACTGCGGGCCACCGTAACTTCAACTCCGGGGATAAAACCCAGATTCATCAAATGCTCGGCAAGTTTGGGCGCCAAGTCGAGCCCGAATAAGATGGCCGTGGCGCCCTCTTGAAGTTCAGAGAGGGCAGCGCTGATCGTGTCCGTGAAATTGGAAATCATTTTCAACTTCAATTGTACCTTCTCCGGCCATCCGGTCAATCGGAAAGAACACCTAAATTCGGCCGTTGGTCGTTGGTCTTTGGCCGTTGGTCGTCGGCCAATAGCGAACGCAGAGGACGCAAAGGACGCGGAGGAATTTCTTGAACTGAGAGCTTGCGAACCGCTCCCAAGTCGTTAACAGCTGACAGTTCACAGTTTGCAGCCAAATGACGACGGCGGCTTCGTTTCTAGTTGCAAACTGCAAACTGTGAACCTTTTGTTCCACGCCAACATGAAACGGGAAACGAAAAATGTGAAACGGATTTCTCTGGCCGGCGACCGACGGCCGACGAATCAAAGGCATTCATCAAAGATTTGCAAAACAGTCATTTTAAGAAGCCTCGCGTGGCTAGGCTGCGTGGTTAGGCTTGACACTGATCGAAAATCGTGACAATCTTCGACGTCTGGTTCATTCAATACAACGGCGTTGTACAGAGTGAAATATGAAAGCTGAAGAATCTCCGCAAAACCGCTACGTCGTGGACGCAGTCGCCAAGGCGTTTGATATTCTCGAAGTTTTTGATACCTCCGAGGGTCTAACTCTGAACGAAATCCGGCAACAGGTGGGATTGAATAAGAGCCGGATTTTCCGGCTGCTTCATACCATGACAGAGCGCGGCTACGTTGAGCGTACCACCAATGGAGCCCGCTATAAGCTTGGAGTAAAACTGCTGGAGCGTGCGTCCTACGTTCACCGCAATCTGAAGGACCTGGCCCGCAGCTTCATGCTGCAACTGCAAGAGCATTTCAACGAGACCGTGAATTTGGGCGTGCTCGACGGTCTTGAAGAGGTGTTGTACGTCGATATTGTCGAAAGCTCCCGTCCCTTCCGCATGATTGCCAGTGCGGGCTGTCGAACCCCGGCCGCACAGACATCGATGGGGAAAGCCATGCTGGCACATTTGCGTCTCGACGACCCGGCCTCTCCGCACCATGCGCGGGCTGTGGAGCTTTGGCCGGACCATTTGGCCGAGTTCTGCCGCGAACTGGAAGTGATCCGGACCCGCGGATACGCCCTCGACAAAGAGGAGAACGAACCCGGCGTTGGCTGTGTGGGTGCGGCCATTCTGGATGCCGGCGGCCGTCCGGTGGCGGCGATGAGCGTATCGGGACCGAGTCATCGGATTTTGGCCAGCGAAAAAGAAATTGCCGAAGCCTTAGTTGCCGCTTGCACACGCGTATCGAGAACGTTAGGATTTGGAAGTACCTCCCGAGCCACAAACCGGGACAGCGCACGGTACACCCGTTATGCCGGCGCGATGGAATAAATCAACGGGAAAGATATAACGGGCCGAACCCCAGGGTTAAAGAAAAGACAAGAGCGCAGTTGCGATAAGTTCAGTGGTCATCTGGGCCAAGCGGTAGGAGAGCTGCGTGGCCGTAAGTTCGGGAAAATTCGCCGAAGGCGGTGCGTTGCAGGTGACTGCAGCGATGCTGTGGTCTGCGAATTTTCCAGGTCCCGCGGCAATAGCCAAATGCCCTGACGGGCCCGTGATCGGCTTGGGGGACTCCGCTTCCAAGCTTAAGTCCATTCCAGCAAAACGATTACAGCGAAGTTATGCTCTCGCTGGTTCCCAGGGAGGTGCAGGGCTTGGCTTTTGCCAACATGACATTTATGATTACAGACCCAGCTTCCGGCCAGAATCATGCGGGGTAAGGCACGAATGAGCCTGGAGCAAGAACGAATGGCGTATCGCCCGGAAATTCGTACGGGCAGCGCTTGGCGGCATGAAGGGTGCTTAACTACTTTTTTCAGAGGGAAGTTTCAGGAGGGTACGTTATGAAGAATGTGCGGTTTCTCAGAGCTCTGGCCGTAATTGCGCTGGTCGCGTTCCTGCCGGCGCTCCTGTTCGGCCAAGCTGTCAATTTCGCCCAAATCCAGGGCCGCGTCACGGACCCCGCCGGGGCCGCCGTGTCCGGCGCAAAAGTCAAGGTCACACAGACCGAAACCGGCTTGGTTCGCGAAGTCACCACGAATAACGAGGGCAACTATATCCTGCCCCGCCTGCCAGTGGGGCCGTACCTGTTGCAGGTCAGTGCCAGCGGCTTCAAGGAAGAACTGCAAAGTGGCATTGTGCTGCAGGTCAACGAACAGCCGACCATCAATATTGCCCTCACCCTCGGCGCGGTCAGTGAAAAGGTCGAAGTAAATGCCGCCGCCGCCCTGGTGGAAACCAACGACAACTCGGTCAGCGAAGTAATCGACAACAGCCGCATCCTCGATCTTCCGCTGAACGCCCGGCAGGCCTCCCAGTTGGTCCTGCTCTCCGGCGCCGCCAACAACGTCACGCTCTCGGGCCAGGATCTGAGTGGCAGTAAGAGTTACGGCAACGGTTCCGTCGATACCGGTAGCGTTACCATTTCGGTAGCCGGATCACAAGAAAATGCCAACAACTATTTGCTTGACGGCGGCGACAATAACGACGCCTTTTCGAACATCAACCTGCCTTTCCCCTTCCCGGACGCAATCCAGGAATTCAGCGTTCAGGAGAGCATGCTGTCGGCCCAGTACGGCGTGCATGCGGGAGCGGTGGTCAACGTAGTCAGCAAGTCCGGAACCAACAACATCCATGGAGACGTTTTCGAGTTCATTCGCAATCAGGACACGAACGCGAAACCTTATCGATTCCCGGGCGCGAATCCTACGGCTGACACGCTTAAGCGCAATCAGTTCGGCGGCACCGTTGGCGGGCCGATTATGAAGGATAAGCTGTTCGCCTTCCTCGGCTATCAGGGAACCATCGAACGTTCACTGGCCAATCCCACGTCGTCGATAATCCCCACACAGGCGGAATTGAATGGAGACTGGTCAACGAGGGAGTCTGCGGATACGACTGACGGTTGCAATAACAAAACCATTAAGAATCCAACGGTAACCGGCACGCCGACTTTCAAGAATTCTCAAGTTCCGACGAGTCTCTATAACGCCACGTCCTTGGCACTGACCAAGTATCTCCCGATTGCGGAAGCCAACCAGTGCGGAAAGGTTTTTTATCAGATCCCGAACAACTACGATGAACATCAGGGTCTTGCAAAGGCCGACTGGAACAAGAGCGCCAACCACACGCTCTTTGCCCGTTACTTCATCGCCAACTTCGAAAACCCGGTAACATTCAATCCCACCAACATCCTGACGACCACCACTCCCGGACAGGACACCCGGAGCCAGTCGCTGGCTTTCGGGGACACTTATACGTTCAACTCCGGAATCGTCAATTCCGCTCACCTCACGGCCACCAGACTGCGTATCAACCGCGGTCCCGCGGGCAATATGATCAACCTGACGACACTTAATCCGGCGGAATCTCCTTCGTTTGGGACTATTCCGAACGCCCTCGTGATCGCTGTCAGCAGCGGCTTCAACGTGGAAGGCGGGTCGTCCACCCCGGGACATTTCAACAACAACACTCTCCAGGGGGCTGATGACGTCAACCTTCTGCATGGAAAGCATCAAATCTCATTCGGCGCCAATGTGATGCATTACCAGCTGAATTACCTGTCCACTTATCAGACGGACGGGCAATTCACGTTCGGTGGCGGATACTCCGGCGACAACATTCTCGACTTCATGTTGGGCGATATGAGCAAATTGGTTCAGTCGAACAACGAGGCGGAAAACTGGCGCCAAACCTACTTTGGCTTGTACGTAAACGACAACATCCGCGTCACGCCGACTTTCACCTTTAATGCCGGACTCCGCTGGGATCCGTACATTCCCGCCAACGACGCCTTCCACCGCGGCAGCCACTTCGATCTGACCGATTTTGAGAACAACGTTCACAGCACGGTGTTCCCACAAGCCCCGGCCGGTCTGTTTTACTGCGGCGATTCGCAAACGCCCTGCTCCTACGTCAACAGCCACTGGGCGAATTTCGCGCCCCGCGTAGGCATGGTTTGGGATCCCCAAGGTAACGGCAAGTCCAGCCTGCGCGCCGGTTTCGGCATCTTCTACGACAACCCGGAGATCTTCTTTATGGACCGGTTTGCCGACAATGCGCCGTTCGGCAGCGCGACCACACTCACCGGATCTTCCGGCGCCAGTTACGTTAATTTCAGCAATCCCTATGCGGGTACTAGTGTTCCACAGTACCCGCTGCCCTGGCCCACGGCTACCCAGTCTTTCTTCCCGAATTACGCTTACGGATCGACTAAGGCGGTGGGCGGCGGCGGCATTTTTGTCAACATGCCGCTCAATATGCACCCAACGCAGGTACAGCAGTGGAACTTGAGCTATGAAAAACAGGTCGGAGGCAACTGGCTGCTGTCAGCCACTTACCTTGGGAACCACACCGAACACATCTGGGTTGGTTATGAAGCCGATCCCGCCTGCCCGGTGTACAACGCCGGGGTGTGCTCAATGGGTACGGGCGCAGCGCTTCCCAAGATCAGCTCGCCGGGAGCGCCTGCCGGTGAAACCAGCGGCACTCCTTCGACCAGCACCTCCTCTGGCGTATTCACTACGTATCGCCAGTATTTGTACTTGCTGAATCCCACACAAGGCGCTTACTACGCCAATATGGCCACCGCCAACGATGGAGCTACCGCCAGTTACAACGGCTTGCTCCTGACGGCAAAGCACCGCTTCAGCCAGAACTTCACCCTGCTGAGCAATTTCACCTGGTCGCATTGCATCAGCGACGGCGACTTCCTCGGTGAAGTGGCCCCCGGCAGCCGCAACCTCGAGAGTTCGTTCGTACTCGACCCGAATGCGCTGCGCAACGAGCGCGGCAATTGCGGGTTCGATATTCGCCGGATTCTCAACACCTCCATTATCATCAATAGCCCGAAATACACCGGCCTCACCGGAAAGATCGCCAATAATTGGCAACTTGCCCCGATTTTCGGTTATCGCTCCGGACAATGGTTCCAGGTAACCGAAAGCACGGACAACTCGTTGACCAACATTGTGCGGGACCGTCCGATGGTCGTTGCCGACCCGAACCAGGGAACGTGCTCCAGCACGAGCAACGGCGTTACCACTGTGTATAGGGTGGGAACCGTAAATTGCTGGTTCAACACCAGCGCCTTCGTTTTGCAACCGCTGGGTACCTTCGGCAATGCGACCCGCGACATGTTGCAAGGACCGCGGGCCTTTACCATGGACGCCTCGATTTCCCGCAGCTTCAAGATTCTTGAAAACCAGAACCTGACGGTTCGCGTTGAGGCCTTGAACATCATGAACCATCCGAACTTCGGGAATCCCGGCGCCACCTGCGGTGGTACTTCATCCGCGACCGGCGGTGCATTGTGCACGGGCTTGGGCGTAATCACGGGCACAACCTCTGGAACCGCGGGCAATCCGCGCATCTTCCAGGGCGCCTTGAAGTACACGTTCTAAACTTTGCGGTTCGTCGCAATTGCATCGGGGCAGGCCTCACGGCCTGCCCCGATTTTTTGTATGCCCGCCTTGCGGCCAGGTCCAACCCTAAGACAATCAGGATGTAAGCAGAAAGGTTGTCATGCTGAGCGAAGCGCGTCCCGCTGGGCGGGACTCGCGGAGTCTAAGCACCTATGCATTCCTGTGCATGCGCACGATGTTGTGAGTGCACGAAAAATACATAGGCCCTTCGACTCGGTCCGGCAGGCCGGACCTCGCTCAGGGTGACACTCGTTGAGGGATGGGGCGTCCTTGCGCCACCAAACAGAATGGAAAAACAACAATCTGGATCTGCGGCAGGGGCTTTATTTCTTTCCTCTGCGCCCTCCGCGCCCGCCCCGGCTTGCCGTGGGCCCTCTGCGGTGAAAGCTCTTTCTTATTTCGCGGCCACGGCGGGCTGCCGGGCTTGCCGGATGATTTCGACATAGAGCCGGGCCAGTTCGGTAATCTCGCCCAGATTGCCGGACTTCAGGGTGGCAGCGGAGATCAATTCTCCACCGATGCCCAGGGCGGAGGCGCCCGCACGGAGAAAATCGCCCGCGGTTTGCAGGTTCACCCCGCCGGTCGGCACCATGGGAATTTGCGGCAGCGGCGCCTTGAGCGACTTGATGTACTTGGGACCGCCCACATTTCCGCAGGGAAAAATCTTTACGAAATCCGAGCCGGCGCGCCAGGCCTGGATCACTTCCGTCGGCGTCAGGGCGCCAGCCATGATCAGCTTGCCTTCCCGGTTCGCCAATTGGACGGTGGCCAGATCGAAGCCGGGGCTGACCAGAAATTCCGCTCCGGCGTCCAGGCAACGGCGCGCGGCCTCCGCGTCGAGGACCGTACCCGCCCCGACCAGAACGTCTTTGCCCACCGCCTTCACCAGCTCCGCGATGACTTCCACCGCGCCCGGCACGGTCATGGTGACCTCCGCAATGGGGATGCCCCCCGCGCAAACCGCTTCCACGGCCGCCATGGCCTGGCGCGCCGACGCCGCGCGAACCACGGGCACAATGCCCACATCCAGGATTCGTTGTTTGATCTGTTCCTTGTTCATCGAGTCGATTGGGAAATCCCTCTCCGCGCTCCTTCAGTGCGCGCCGTATTTCTTGAGCGTTCCGGGGTTCCGGGCTGCGAACCCCGCAGCCCTCCACCCCCGGCTATGATTCTCGGCGCCGCTTCGCGGCTCGTTTCGTTGCGATCAGCAGGGATTGCGTCATTGAGCGACCAGGCTTCGACCGCCGGTGTCCGAAAATTACTCAATTTCACAATCCGCTAGCGGGCAATCCGGGCTCCCGCGCCTTTCATGACGTTGGTGACTTCTTTCAATGTGGCCATGGTGGTATCGCCCGGAGTGGTCATGGCCAACGCGCCATGCGCGGCGCCGCACTCGACGCACCACTGCGGGTCCTGGCCGGTTAGGAAACCGTAGATCAGGCCGGAGGCAAAGGAATCGCCGCCGCCGACGCGATCGAAGATTTCCAGGTCGGGACGGTTCTGGGCCTCATAAAACCGGCCGTCGTGATAGCAGATGGCGCCCCAATCGTTCCGGGTGGCGGTCTTCGCCTTGCGCAGCGTGGTGGCCACCGCTTTGAAGGGAAACTCCTTCACCACCTTCTCGATCATCTTCTTGAAGGCTTCAACTTTGAAGTCCCTGATGTTCTCGTCGACGCCTTCCACTTCGAATCCGAGGGCGGCCGAAAAGTCCTCCTCGTTGCCGATCATGACGTCGATCATCGGCGCGATGGCCCGGTTCACTTCCTGGGCTTTCTTTTTGCCGCCGATGGCCTTCCACAGCGATTCGCGATAGTTCAAGTCGTAGGAAACCAGCACGCCGTGCTTCTTGGCGGCCTTCATGGCTTCCACGGCCACTTCCGCGGTGCTGGCCGACAGGGCGCAGAAAATGCCGCCGGTATGAAGCCAGCGGGCGCCGAGCTTTCCGAAGACGTGGTCCCAATCGATATCGCCGGCCTTCATCAGAGAGGCGGCAGTATGTCCGCGGTCGGAGCAGCCGAGCGCCGGCCGCACGCCGTAGCCTCGCTCGGTAAAGTTCAGGCCATTGCGCACGGTGCGCCCGATGCCGTCGAACGGCACCCATTGCACCAGCGACTGGTCCACGCCCCCCTGGTAAATCAGGTCCTGCAGCAGCCTGCCCACCGGATTATCGGCGAAGGCGGTGACGATTGCCGTATCCAGGCCAAAACAGCGTTTGAGTCCACGCGCCACGTTGTACTCGCCGCCGCCTTCGCTCACTTCAAACTGGCGCGTGGTCCATATGCGCCGGTCCCCGGGATCCAGCCGGAGCATCACTTCGCCCAGGCTGACCAGATCCCACCGGCATTCTTCTTTTGCTCTTACGTTCAGTGCCATGATGGTTTCGTCACCTGGCCATCCAGCCGCCATCCACCAGCAGGATGTGGCCGTTCACATAGTCGCTCGCCGGGGAACTGAGAAACACCGCGGCGCCGCCGAGGTCACTTGGCTCGCCCCAGCGGCCGGCCGGAATCCGCTCCAGAATCTGGCGGCTGCGATCGGCATCGGCGCGCAACGCCGTCGTGTTGTCGGTGGCCATGTAACCGGGGGCAATCGCGTTGACGTTGATGCCTTTGGACGCCCACTCGTTCGCCAGGGACTTGGTAATCGCCGCCACTCCCGATTTCGCCGCCG
>Ga0326727_10027836_pt1 | contig 10336 bp, 8 predicted proteins | sample MB2enrmetagenome_FD_207643 | JGI IMG/M metagenome (GOLD analysis project Ga0326727, IMG submission 207643) | Lab enriched peat soil microbial communities from McLean, Ithaca, NY, United States - MB29MY | ecosystem: Environmental > Terrestrial > Soil > Wetlands > Peat | place: USA: New York...
CGACGGCTCGTTCCTCAAGCTCGCCCCCATCGTCGCCGTGGTCACCAACATCGACCGCGAGCACCTCGACCATTACCCGTCGCTCGACGCCATCCGCGCCGCCTTTATCGAATTCGTCAACAAAGTGCCGTTCTACGGTGCCGCCATCGTCTGTCTGGACGACGCCAACGTGCAAAGCATTCTGCCGGCCATCCGCCGCCGCACCATCACCTACGGCACGAGCGCGCAGGCCGACGTGGAAGCCGCCGAAATTTCCTGCGGCGCGCGCGCCAGCGATTTCCGCCTGCGCTACCGCTCCACCGATCTCGGGCAGTTCCATTTGCCCGTTCCCGGACGCCACAACGTCCTGAATGCCACCGCGGCCGTGGTGGTCGCCCTGGAGCTCGAAGTCAAACCCGACGCCATCCGCGAGGGGCTCGCGACTTTTCAAGGTGTCGACCGCCGGCTGCAAACGCGCGGCGTGGAGCGCGGCATTACCGTCATCGACGATTACGGCCATCATCCCACCGAGATTCGCGCCACTCTGGATGCCGCGCGCCTGTGCGGCTATCGCCGCATCCACGTGCTGTTTCAGCCGCATCGCTACACCCGCACGTTCCACCTGATGGAGGAGTTCGCCGGCGCCTTCAATCAGGCCGACAGCCTCTTCGTGCTGGATATTTACGCCGCTTCCGAAAAACCGATCCCCGGCGTGACCGCCGAGTCGCTCGTAGAGCGCATCCGCCAGTTCGGCCATCGCGGCGCGGAATATGTGGGCACCATCGACCGCGGAGTGGCCGCGCTGGCCAATGTTGTGCGTGAAGGCGATGCCGTGTTGACGCTCGGCGCCGGCAACGTGTGGCAGGCCGGCGACAAGCTGCTCGAGAAACTGAGGGCCAGGGACTAGGATGGCGCGCGAAGCTAAGAAAAACACTTCGAACCTCCGCAAAGTGCTGTGGCGCGTCGGCCCGATCGCCTTGGCGGTCGCTATTTGCACCGGCGTCTCGGTGCATCTGGTGCATCGCTATCTGATCAACGATCCCAAGTTCGTGCTTTCCCGCGATCGCCGCGAGGCGCTCTCGATCGACGGCCTCCATTACGGATCGCGCGCCAAAGTGCTGCGCATTTTTGCCCAGGACGCCGATCACAGCGTCTTCGCCGTACCCCTCGACGAGCGCCGCCGCCGGCTGCTGGCTATCGACTGGGTGCAAGACGCCGCCGTATCGCGCGTCTGGCCGGACCATCTGGCGGTCCGCATCCGCGAGCGCAAGCCCATCGCGTTCGTCGAGGTGCAGTCGACCGTTATGCTGATCGACGCCCAGGGAATGCTGCTCGAGCCCCCTCCGCAAGCGCAGTTTACATTCCCCGTGCTGAGCGGCGTGAGGGCCGAAGATCCGCCTGAGCGGCGCATGGATGCCGTGCGCGCGTTGCTCGATGTTGAAGAGGCGTTAGGCGCTTCCATGAAAGATGTTTCCGAGGTGAATGCCGCCGATCCCGGCAATATTCGCATCGTGGCCGAGCTCGATGGCCGCGTGCTCGAATTGATCCTCGGCGAAGATAACCTGGGGTCCCGATACCGCAATTTTCTCAAGCACTACCCCGAAATCCGCAAGCGTTCTCCGGAAGTGAGAATGTTCGACTTGCGGCTGGACGACCGCATTACGGCAAGAGAATAGGATTCGAAGTTTAATGGCAGGGAAGCCGATTATTGCAGCGGGACTCGACGTGGGTAGCAGCCAGACGCGCCTGGTGGTGTGCGTGCTCGAAAAGGGCAGGCTGCGCCTCGTCGGGTGCGGAGTTGTGCCCTCGCAGGGATGGGTCAAAGGCAAGATCTTCGACCAGGCGGCCGTCACCGAATCGATCCGGGTGGCGCTTTCCGAGGCGGAATCGACGGCCGGGACCGCGGTCGAATCGGTGGTGGCCGGCATGGGCGGACCCACCGTCCGCGGCGCCAACAGCCGCGGCGTACTGGAGATGGGCTACGTGCGCGAAATCGAACAGCGCGACATCAATCGCGTGGTCGATCGCGCCACGCGCGTGCAGCTGCAGGAAGATCGCATGCTGCTACAGGTCTTCCCGCAGGATTTCGTGGTGGACGATCACCCCGGTCATCGCAATCCCATCCGCATGGACGCCGCGCGCCTGGAGAGCAATGTCCACCTGCTCATGTGTTCCGTGCAGGAGCACACCGCGCTCGTCACCGCCGTGAATCAGGCGCATCTCACCGTGGACGAGACCGTGTTCGAAGGCTTGGCGGCGGCTTATGCGGCCGTGCTGCCGGAGTACCGCAAGCAGGGCATCGCGGTGGTCGATATCGGTTCGCAATCCACCGAACTGGTGGTCTATTATGGCGACGCCATGTATCTGGCGTCTCACATCAGGATTTCCGGCGATCACTTCACGCGCGATCTGGCGCAAGGCCTCTGCCTGAGTTTCGAGGATGCCGAAACCGTCAAGCGGGAATACGGCTCGGCCTTGGCCTCCTCGAGCGCCCCCAATGCAGTGGTGGATCTGCCGACGCCCGAAAGCCGCGAATATCGTCACGCCCAGCGCCGCTTCGTGAACGAGATCCTGCAGGCGCGCGCCGAGGAGTTATTCCGCTTCGTTCGCTCCGAACTGGTTCGCGTGGGCATGGAACATGCGCTCATCGGCGGCGTATTTCTCACCGGCGGGGCGTCGCGATTGCCGGAGCTTTTGGATGTAGCCGATAACGTAATGCAGTGCCAGGCGCGCTTCGGATTGCCGGTTGGAATCCGCCACTGGCCGGAAAGTATGGATCGTCCGGAGTGGAGCGTGGCGGCCGGGCTGGCAATGTACGCGGCCAAATTGAAGTCGCAGGAACAGAGGGCAAAGCGCGGGATTTTGGGAAAGATTTTGTAAGGAGGAAATCCATGGGCCTGATTGATGACGATATCGACGGTTTGAAATACGAGATCGAAGAGGAAGCGCGCCTCGGCACGCGCATCAAAGTGATCGGCGTGGGCGGCGGCGGTTGCAACGCCGTGGCTCGCATGGTGGAGGAAGGGTTGGAGGGCGTGCAGTTCTACGCCATGAATACCGACCTGCAAGCGCTCACCGCCTGCCAGGTCCCCAACAAACTGCAGCTCGGCTCCCGTATGACCAAAGGGCTGGGCGCCGGATCGAACCCCGAGATCGGCCGGCAGGCAGCCCTCGAAAATACCGACCAGATTGTCGAGCTTCTGCAGGGCGCCGACATGGTGTTCGTCACCGCGGGCCTCGGCGGCGGCACCGGCACCGGAGCCGCGCCCGTCATCGCCTCGCTCTCCAAGGAACTCGACGCGCTCACCGTGGCGGTGGTCACCAAGCCCTTCGGCTTCGAAGGTCCGCGCCGCATGCGATTGGCCGAGGATGGATTGGGCCGCCTGGCATCCACGGTGGATACCGTGATCGCCATTCCCAACGACCGCCTGCTGGCGCTGGTGCCGCGCGGCACCAGCTTTTTCGAAGCGTTCAAGGTGGCGGACGATCTCCTCCGGCAAGCCGTCCAGGGCATCAGCGACATCATCGTCACGCCCGGCCTCATCAATCGCGATTTCTCCGACATCAAGGCCACCATGGTCGGCATGGGCTACGCCATGATGGGCACCGCCATCGGCCGCGGCGAGAAGGCCGCCGTGGACGCGGCGCGCCAGGCCATCAGTTGCCCGCTGCTCGAAGATTCCCGCATCTCCGGCTCGCGCGGCATCCTCATCAACATCACCGGATCGAGCCGTCTCGGCCTCCACGAAGTGAACGAGGCCTGTTCCATCATCCGTGAAGCCGCCAATTGCGAAGACGTGCAGATCAATTTCGGAGTAATCCTCAACGAGTCGCTGGCCGACGCCGTCAAAATTACCGTGATTGCCACCGGTTTCCAGCCCGAGAACGCGCCGCTGCCCGACCGCAACAAGGTGCCGGAAATCCGCGTGCAACCCCGCCTGCCGGAACCGACCGCCGCGCCGCCGCCAGTCCCCGCGCCGCCCGCGCTGCCCATCATGGAGCGCCACATCGAGCCGGAGCCCGAGCTGATGGTCGAACCCGAGCCCATGCTGGATCTCGACGATGTCGAAACGCCGGCATATTTGAGGCAGGGAAGACTGTTGAATTAAGTGACGTGGGACATGCTTTTTAGCTTGTCCACCCGGCGACAGCCGGGCGTGTAATCCGTAACCCGCCGGCGGCAAGCTGAAGAGGGACTTGCAGAATTCCGCTGAATCGGCGAAAAGCACCGCTCCCTCGCGGTCGCGGCTCAGTAAGAGCTGCTGTTTCAATGCGGGAATAATGAGCCGCGCGCGCAAGCAAGCGGTTGGCGGAGTTTTGCAAGTCCCTCTGAAGCATGTCCCACAAAGGGAAGCCTACTCCGCCCGATACTTGTCCCGGCATTCCGCCGAACAGAAGTACACCGTCTCGCCGCCCACATTTTGGGCGACGGCGGAATCGCTCGAGACATAAGTGCCGCAGATCGGATCCTTATGGAGAGTTCCGCCTGTTCGTACGGGAGGGGGCGGAGAACTGCCGCCCGGCGGAGCCGAACGTCGAAAACTGCCAAAGAATCTGCCCAGAATCGAGCGCAGGAACAGAAAGAACAGCAGCGGAAGGAGAAACTCGCGGATGAAAGCCGAGAACATGCGGTCGGGGCCGGATCGCGCGATCCAGCCCCGGATCGTTTAGAAATTACTTCTTCTTCTTTTGGGCGTTTGGATTCTTAAATTCGGTCTGAATGCTGCCGCCTAATTGCGTGATCATGTCTTTGCAAAGCTGCGCACTCGGCCCGTTTGGTGCCAGGTCCAGATATTTCTGGAACGACTCGATCGTTCCCGGAGGAGCTACGAACTTACCGTCCTTGTCGACCGTCGCTTGCGCCGCCAGGCTGAGCCCGTACTGATAATAGGATTCCGCGTTCCTGGGATTGTCGGGGGCCGAATCGATAGCTGCCTTGAACGCCTTGGAGGCCGGCTGCGACTGACCGATATTGCTCAACAGGGCGCCCAGGTTGTAATACCTCTGATAGGCCGTCGGCGGGTCCAGCTCGGCGGCCTTCTTGAGTTCCGCTTCGGCTTCGGCGTACTTCTTGGCTTTAGCCAGCGCCAGGGCATAGTTGTTGTGGGTTGCCGGATCGTCGGGTTTCAGCTCAATCGCCTTACCGTATGCCGCGATTCCTTTCGCGGTAGCATCGTCGAAATCCGCCCCCGTTTTGGTGCCCGCCAGGCCCAGGTAAGCATCTCCCAGGTTCGACCATACAGCTGGCTGAGTAGCATCGATCGTGCTGGCTTTCTCGAGCCCGGTTACCGCGGTCTGATACTGCGTGGCCTTCCCTTCCGGCGTGGTTTCCTTCGGTGCCGCCTGCAATGCTGTGAGCCCTTCGTTAAACGCGTCGTTAAGGGCCTTCTGCTTCTGTATTTTGCCCTTATTCTCGGCCATCGATTTCTCGAGTGCAGCCTTCTGTTCCGGAGTCAGCTGCTTTCGCAAGTCATCCGACACCTGGCCGGTCTCCAGGGCCTGCTTCACCATTTCGTTCTTGCCGCTGTTCTCCGCCACACTCTTGCGCAGATCGAAATCCGTCGGCGGATTATCGCCCATCCTCGGCTTTACGTTGCCCAAATGGTCCACTTCCTTGCCGTCGATGAGTACCGAAACCACATAGGTGCCGCCCGCGGGCACCCCGGTGTGAATATAATGACCACGCTTGTCGGTCTTTAACTGGGAGTCCCACTTGATGTCTGTCCGGTGGATCTTGACGACCGCCCCTGGAAGGGGCTTGCCGTCCGTACCTGTCACGGTGCCCTCTAATGTGGTGACCTGTGCCAAGGCACTGGCGGCGAACATGACGAGTGCGGCAATCGTCAGCGCCAAGCTACGCAGCTTCATAGAACCTCCAACTCGGGACTAATTTGTATTAAAACCCAGTATACCGTATTGGTTGCATTCGGCGGTCCTTACGGCTCATCGAACAGCCCGATTTGGCCTGTCGATTCGGCCTTCGCCCGGGGCTTTTTCAGCGGGCTTCCAACCACTCCCAATACCTCCACACCGAGCAGCGCCGTCCGCGGAACGAATACTTTTTGCCGATTGCCGAACGGATCGGGAGGAACCACCACAAATCCGTGGTGTTCCAGCTGAAGGAGGTTGTTCGGTAGGATACCCTCCATGATCTCGCCGTCGCGAAATCGCAAACGCACCCAAAGACCGGCCATCTTGGGTCGTGTCTGGAAAACCTGCCGTTCCTCGCTCGCCGGCAAATCGAATTCCCGTACGAAACTGACCGTGCGGACCTCCTGATAGGGTAGCACCGATACCTGGCCGTCGGCCGAGAGTAGTTCCACCCCCTCCGGCTGCAGAAAAGTAACCGGATTCAGGTATCCGGCGAGCGTTTCCCGTTGAAAACGGCGGATCAACGCCTTTTTTGTCGTGGAGCTGGCCAAAAGGACCTCGATTGCAACAACTATGTTTCAAACATTTCGCGGCTTATTGTATCATTGGCACGATGTCTGGAGCGCTCAACGCCGCAACGGCTCCCCTGCCGGGCACGATGATCGAGTTCCTCAATTTTTGCAGAATCGAGAAAGGCCTTTCGGCTAACTCGTTGGAAGCCTACGCCCTCGATTTGGCGAAATGGAGCGCTTACTTGGGAGATTCCGCCGAACCTCCGGGTCCGGAACAACTGCGTCTTTATCTCGATCATTTATATCAGTCCGGCCTCAGTCAACGTTCCATCGCCCGCCATCTGACCACCCTCCGCGGGCTGTATGGGTTCCTCTTGCGGGAGGGCCGGATTACCACCGACCCCACCGAGCACCTGGGTGCCCCGAAGCAGTGGCAGAATATTCCTAAGTTTATGAATTTACAGGATATCGAAAAGATCATCCAGGCGATCGACGCTGCCCGGCCGACCGGTCTGCGAGACCGCGCCATGCTGGAATTGCTCTACGCCACCGGTCTGCGGGTGTCCGAGCTGTGCCGTCTCGGGCTGGGCGATTGCAACCTGGACCTGGCCATTGTCCGCACCACCGGCAAGGGCAATAAACAGCGGCTGGTGCCCGCGGGCAAGGCCGCCATCCGAGCGGTCGAGGCTTACCTCCAGGACGGGCGCGCCGCCCTGCTCAAGGGCCGCGCCAGCCGCTACCTGTTTGTGACCGCCCGCGGCGGCTGCCTGACTCGCCAGGGCTTTTGGAAGCTGTTAGCCGGACATGGCAGGAAGGCCGGCATTTTTCATGGACTTACACCCCACGTTCTGCGCCACAGCTTCGCCACCCACCTGCTGGAAGGCGGGGCCGACTTGCGCAGCGTGCAGGTCATGTTGGGCCATTCCGATATCTCGACCACGCAGATCTATACCCACGTGATGCGGTCGCGGCTTCGGCAGACGGTTGAGGAGCACCACCCCAGGGCTTGAGGCGGTCCTTACCGGGACCGCCGGCAAGAAGTGAAGGATCGAGAGCGCATTCGATGAGCGATTACATCTACATGTTGGAGAGCCACCTGAGTTCGGACCAGAACCGGGTGGTGGAAGAGGTTCAGGTGGCTGCGGCGCAGTCCAACGTGAACCTTTTCCTGACCGGGGGCGCCATGCGCGACATGCTTGCCGGCCTGCGGATTCGCGACCTCGACTTCGTGGTCGAGGGTCCGGCCCTGAAGGTCGTCAAAAGCATCTGCGAGCGCACCGGCGCGCGCACCGTTTCGCAGGATGAGACCCGCAAGAGCGCCGAGCTGGTGTTTCCCTCCGGGGTCACGGTGCAGGTGGCCATGTCCCGCCAGGAGAAGTATGCCCGCACGGGCGCCAAGCCCCAGGTCTCACCGGCCACCATTCAGGAAGACCTGCGGGGCCGCGATTTCACCTGCAACGCCATTGCGCTCAGTCTCAATAAGGCTTCACGCGGACTGCTGCTCGACCCCATGAACGGGCTGGCCGATATCGAACGCCACGAACTCCGCGCCATCAGCACCTACGGCTTTTACGACGACCCCTCGCGCCTTCTGCGGCTCATTCGATTCCGCGTGCGTCTGGAATTCACCATCGAGGAACGCACCCAGATGCAGGTGGCCAATGCCCGCGAGGCCGAAGTGGAGAAGCTCATTCCCGCCCGCGTATTGGCCGAGGAGATGAAGCGGATCGCCCTGGAAGACAACCCCTCGGCAATCCTGGCCGCGCTGGAGCAAGCCGGCTTGCTGTCGCTGTTTTCACCCGCCCTCACCGGGCCCAAACTCAACCTTCCGGGCATTCAGCGATTCGAGAAGAACAGCCGCCTGCTGCCCGACGATCCGCCATCGCGCACTGCGCGCCTCGGGCCGTTCCTGTACGCTTTGACCGAGAAGCTTTCGCCCAAGGAAAAGCAGGCGTTCGTCAAAACCCTGGAGATGACCAGGGCCGAACTCGAACCCTGGCAAAAGCTGGAGACGCGCGCCAAGAAACTGGAAACTTCGCTGCGCGCTCCGCGCGTCAAAAAAGCCTCCCAGGTGTATCAGATCATGAACGCGGCCGCGCCCGACGAGATTCTGTTTCAGCTCTACCACTCCACTTTCAAGCCGGTCCAGGAGCGGATGCGCAACTACTATCAGAAATACCTTCCGCTGCTGCAGGAGATCACTCCCGAGGAATGGGCCACCGTCGAAGGCAAACCGGGCACGCCCAAGTACAACAAGGCACGCGATTCCTTCATCGCCATCCGTTTGGATCGTAAGGTGAAGAAGCCGCCGGTTCCGGAAGCCGTTCCCGCGGCTCCGCCGCCTCCGCCGGCGCCCAGTAGCTGGAGCACGCCCGAGACCGCGCTGGCACGCCGCGGCCGGCACGGCTGATATCGTTACCGATATTTGCTGAAGCCGGCTCCGCCGTTGCCACTCGACAAGAGCATTGAGGGCGAGGGTGTTGTTGTCGATCCTTGTCTCCCGCGCTCGCTCGCTGTGCTCATGGTTCGGAACTCGTGCTGTACCATCTCTACGGCAGTGCCGTTCGCACTGGTCCGTACAATCCGCCCCGAGACGATCAGTTGCATCGGTGCTTCATTGCGCAGCAGCACCGGCCAGGTGATCGCCAGTTCCACATTGAGGCCCACGGGCAAGGTGCGGCCGGAGACGAACAGGATCCCGCCGCTCGACAAGTCGACGGTCTGTCCCACGCCTGTTTCCAACACACGGCGGCGGCGAATCAGTTTCCATCGCAGATCGAGGTGGATGCCATAACGGCGATCCCGCCGGCGATCGCCGTTGATGCTCTCGGTTCTTTCCGCTTCTCCCTGCCATTCCATATGTGACTCGTACCCTCGTTGTGTACTTTTCGCGAACGAGTCCATTATGCGAGGGAACATACGGCGGAAACAGTCATGACGGTACCTGGAAGGTACTCGCGGTTCTAGATCAACTTTCGATAATGTTATCTTTTCGTACTAAGTAAGATGTGAGGCATGCTTCAGCTTGCCCAGGCGAGCGCAGCGCGCCTCTGGAGTTTGGCTATTCATGCAGACTTCATCAGGCTGCGGCGGGGTTCAGCCCGTCTTGGAACAGGCCAGTCGTGATAGTTGGGGGAGTTTCTTCGGCTTCGTGCCCGAAGGCACGCGGGGGCGACGCCAGCGAAATTTGTTGGGAGGCGTGGAAGCCGGGCAAGGGCGAGCTCCGCTCGCCTGACAAGCTGAAGCATGTCCCACGAAAAAAGCCAAACTAGCGAGCGCAGTTCGCCCTGCTATCCTCATTAGAGGTACAGGAGTCTGTTGAACTTGATCGGATTTCGACTCGCTACGCTCCTCTTTCTGGGCGCTCAATTTCTTCCCGCGCAGGAGCTTCGCGACTATGAAAAAAAGGTCACCGAGTTCACCCTCGCCAACGGTCTGCACTTCATTCTCGTGGAGCGCCACCAGGTCCCCATCGTCTCCTTCCATACCTACCTGACTGCCGGCTCGGCGCAGGATCCCGCCGGCAAGACCGGCTTGGCCAGTTTGGTCGCGCGCCTGGCATTCAACGGCACGGAAGCCATTGGCAGCAGGAATTGGCCGGCCGAAAAAAAGGCCCTCGAGGAAGTCGAAGCAGTGTTCGATCGCGTAGACGAAGAACGCGGCAAGGGCCTGAAATCCAGCCCCGGCGCACTCGCCCTCTTGGAAGCCGGCGAGACTCCGGCGCTGACCGCGGCGTTCCGCGAACAGAATACCGGCGAATATCTGCGCGCCATCCAGGAGAATGGCGGCGTAGGCATCGATTCCCACGCCACGCCCGACTCCATCGAGACATCTTACAGCCTGCCCTCCAACCGCATCGAACTCTGGTTCGTGCTGGAGTCGCAGCGTTTGGCTCACCCCGTCTTTCGCGATTTTTACCGCGAGCGGCGCAAGCTGTCGAATGACATCGCCGCCCTCATGGGACCGCGGTCGCC
>Ga0326727_10027838_pt1 | contig 10336 bp, 9 predicted proteins | sample MB2enrmetagenome_FD_207643 | JGI IMG/M metagenome (GOLD analysis project Ga0326727, IMG submission 207643) | Lab enriched peat soil microbial communities from McLean, Ithaca, NY, United States - MB29MY | ecosystem: Environmental > Terrestrial > Soil > Wetlands > Peat | place: USA: New York...
ATCCGTTCCAGTACATCGACAAGAAAGAAGTCAAGAAGATGGGGCGCTTCATTCACTTCGGCGTAGCGGCCAGTGAATTCGCCCTGAACGGTTCCGGATTGAAAGTGACTCCGGAAAATGCCGAACAAGTGGGCGTCTACATCGGCAGCGGCATCGGTGGATTCGAGGTGATCGAGCGGGAACACAAGATTCTGCTCGAGCACGGGCCACGCCGCATTTCACCCTTCTTCATCCCCGCAACCATTATCAACCTGGCGTCCGGGTATGTCTCGATTCGGACCGGGGCGAAGGGGCCGAATTCAGCTACCGCGACAGCCTGCACAACCAGTGCCCACGCCGTGGGGGATTCGTTCAAGCTCATCCAACGGAACGCGGCCGATGCGATGATCTGCGGCGGCACGGAGGCTTGCATTTCGCCGATGGGAATTGGCGGGTTTGCCGCAATGCGCGCGCTCTCCACGCGAAATGAAGACCCGGCTCACGCCAGCCGTCCATTCGATAAGGAGCGCGACGGCTTCATCGTGGGCGAGGGCGCTGGAGTTTTGGTGTTGGAGGCGCTGGAGTTCGCGCAGGCGCGCGGCGCGAAAATCCTCGCCGAAATAGTGGGCTATGGGATGAGCGGCGATGCCTATCACGTGACTTCCCCCGCGGAGAACGGTGAGGGCGCAACGCGTGTGATGAACAATGCGTTGAAGGATGCCGGACTTCACCCTGAGCAGATCCAATACATCAACGCGCATGGCACTTCCACCGAAATCGGCGACCGGCTCGAAACCCAGGCCATTCGCGGGAGTTTTGGCGCGCATGCCTACAAGCTGGCCGTCAGTTCCACGAAGTCGATGACCGGGCATCTGCTGGGGGGCGCCGGTGGTCTGGAGGCTGGTATCAGCGTGCTCGCGTTGCGCGATCAGATCGCTCCGCCAACCCGCAATCTGGAACATCCTGGCCCGGGGTGCGATCTCGACTATGTGCCGAATGAGGCGCGGCCGATGCCAATTGAGCATGTGCTGTCGAATTCGTTCGGGTTCGGCGGCACCAATGGCGCGCTGATCTTCAAGCGCTACGACAAGTAAGAGCCGGAGAATAGGAATATATGAAAATCGTAGTCGCGATCAAACAGGTGCCTGCGCGCGATTCCGTGCTTCGCGTGGATTCCGCGGGCAAGTGGATTGCAGACGCCGACCTCACTTACGAGATCAATGAGCCCGACGCCTATGCGCTGGAAGCCGGACTTCAACTAAAAGAGCAGGTGGGCGGTGAGGTCGTGGTGCTAAGCGCGGGTCCGGCACGAGCCGCGCAAACCATTCGCGAGGCACTGGCAAAAGGTGCGGACCGGGCTGTTCATATTGAATCCGAGGACAACTTCGGGGGCGGAGATCCATTGGTTGTTGCCAAGCTGATGGCCGCAGCCTTGAAGCAGGAGTCGCCGGATCTGGTTTTGACGGGGCTGCAATCGGACGATCTGGGAATGGGGCAGACCGGTGTGATTCTGGCCGAACTGCTGGGTGTTCCTCACGCGACGATCATTATGAACATCGAGGTCTCCGGCACAACGCTGAACGTGAAGCGGGAATTGGAAGATGGCTGGTTTCAGAACGTCGAGATGCCGCTGCCCGCACTGCTCACGATGCAGTCCGGCAGTAATAAACTGCGCTACGCGACGCTCATGGGCATTAAGAAGGCGAAGACCAAGGAACTGAAGAAGCTCTCTCCGTCCGACCTGGGCGGAATGGCGGCGCCGACTACGGTGATCGATCGCGTGTATTTTCCGGAGCGCAACAAGCAATCCCAGATTTTCGAGGGCAGCCCCAAGGAAGCCGCGGAAAAACTGATAGAGAAACTTCGGTTTGAGGCACGCGTCATATGAGCATTCTGGTTGTTGGCGAACAGCGCGAAGGCGCGCTGAATAAGATGTCGCTGGAAACCTTGGCGGCGGCGCAGCAGATGGGAAGTCAGTTGGGCCTACCGGTTCACATGGCTCTGTTTGGGAAAGGCGCGGCGCTGGCTGCACAAGCGATTCCTGCCGCGGTGCAAGTTATCGAGCATCCACTGCTTGACAGCTACACTCCTGACGCCGCGTGCATCGGGGTGCGGCAGCTGATCGAAAAGCTTGGCGCGCGTGTGGTTCTGTTCCCGCATACTTATCAGGTTCGCGACTACGCTCCGAAACTGGCGACGTCGTTGGATCGGGTTCTGGTGAGTGACGTGATCGCCCACAATGTAAATGGTGTGGCGCTCACTCTGGTACGACAGCTCTTCCATGGGAAGGTGAATGCCGCCGTGAAATTCACCGGCGAGCCCCCGTTCTTCGCCTCGCTACAGGCGGGCGCCTACCGCGTTGACAACCTGGAGCCGTCACCGGCAACCGTCGAGACTTTCACACCGCAGATTGCGCCGGAGCAAGTCCGGTCAAAACCGCTCGACCTATTCCGGGAGTCGGCGCGGGCGGTGGACCTGAGCGCGGCGGACGTCATCGTATCGGTCGGGCGCGGAATCAAAGATCCCGAGAATTTGCCCCTGATCGAGCAACTGGCGAAGGCTCTGAATGCCGAAATCGCCGCGTCGCGACCAATCTGCGACAACGGTTGGCTGCCGATGGAAAGGCAAGTGGGAAGTTCGGGACAAACCGTGGCTCCCAAGATGTATATGGCCATCGGCATCTCCGGAGCGATTCAACATCTGGTGGGGATGAAGGGATCGAAGGTGGTGGTGGCGATCAACAAAGATCCGGAGGCGCCTATTTTCGAAATCGCCGACTACGGAATCGTCGGGGATTTGTTTCAGGTAGTCCCAGCGTTGATCGACGCCCTCAAAAAATAAAGCTACAATTCCTTTAGTGTCTCTCTTAGCCATCGCCGAGCCGGTCGAAGTACGAGCCATCTTCCGGGCTTGGTACGCTTTGTCCAGAATCAACAGCCCATCTACTCGAGTTATCTCGATTACGGCAGAACTCCGCGAGACGCTGTCTTTAATGGGCTTTCTAATAAGAAAAGACAGTCTTAGACCGAAAGACTCAAGTACCAATGGACGATCGCCGCGCCAAAGGCCGTGACCAGGATTCCTGCGCCGCTTAGAAACGAACCGAGCGGCAACTCGAATTCCCGCAGCTTCTTGCGCGCAATGGCGATGTAGACCAGCCCGATCACCGACCCTACCATCGCGGCAATGATCAGAGTCAGCATGGTCGCGCGAAGTCCCAGAAACGCGCCTATTTCTGAAAGCATAATTACGTCTCCCAGGCCCAGCGCATCAACCTTGAAGAGCTTGCCCCATGCGAATCCGATGAACCAGAGGATGAATGCGGGTACGCCGGCGCCCAGCACCGAATCACCAAGCGACGCCCACACGCCCTTCAAACCGAAGAGACCCGCGATGCCGTCTCCAACCGGAACCACCAGCGAGAAGAGCAGGCCCAGGGCAATCCCACCCATGGTCAGTTGTTCCGGCAGGATGCGTTCTTCGAGATCAGTAAAGAACAGTGAGACTAAGAGCGCGCTGAAGGTGCAGTCGCGCAACGCGACAAGGGTCAGCCCGTCGGTCCACGTGAAGTACGCGAACAGCAGCCCTGTGATCAGTTCCACGATCGGATAGCGCCAGGAAATCCGCGCGCCGCAATCCCGGCATTTCCCGCGCAGCAGGAAATAGCTGACGACCGGAATGTTGTCCCACGCCCGCACCATCTGGTTGCATTCCACGCAATGCGAGCGCGGCCGGATCACCGACAAGTCCCTCGGCAGACGGTAGATGCAGACATTCAGGAAGCTTCCGATGAGCAGACCGAACAAGCCGGCCAGAATCACTTCAACTAGTAGCACTCAGGACCCTTTCATATAGTTCAAGTGTTTCTGTGACCATTCGCTCCACCGTAAACTTCGCTATCACCATGGCCCGGGCCTGCTCGCCCATTTTGCGCGCATCCGCGGGCCTTTCCCGAAGCGATCGAATCGCCTCTGCGATGGCGACGGGCTGGTTCCGGACGCGCACTCCGGTCTCTTCGTTAAGGACAAATTCTTTCAACCCCCCGACATCGCTAGCCACCACTGGAACGCCGGCCGACATCGCCAACAGCGCGGCCGAGCCCAAACCTTCACTCTCTGTAATGTAGACCAGAAGGCTGGCTCCGCGCAGATCTTCCTGAATGTTGCGCGAGAGCAGCACCGGCGATCCTGAAAACTGCGCCGCTTCAAGCGCCATTTCGCTTCCTTTGCGCTTGTCGGCAAATCGTGGAATCACGACCGGACCTTGCGGGTCCCAACTCGCCGGCAGCAGAGGCACGCCATCGTAAATCACGTGGATCTTCGCCTCCGGCAGGGAGGCCTTTTTCAATTCCTCCGCAACCGCCAATGACACCGCGGCAAAGGCATTGGCGCGCCCGTACTTCCAGCGCGACCACAGGCCTCGGCCCACGGGAAAAACTACGCGCCGAGACACCACCAGGGGCCTCCGTGAAAAGAGCGCGGCGAACAAGTGGGATCGCGCGTCGTGAGCGTGTATCAGGTTGGCTTTCGGGCTCATCCCGCGCAGCGTCTCGATGGAGAGCACGTCCGCGTTGAACCGTTCCCGCAGTGCTGTCTCCAGCAGCGGACTCGATTTTCGGGCCAGCAGCACGACGCCGTGCCCCCGATCCCGCAGCCCGCGCATGAGACGGATTACCTGCAATTGTCCACCCCGCATTTCGCGGCCATGGTCGAGATGCAGGATGTTCATTTCGCCCGCGCCTTGGCGTACTTGAGGAATGTATACAGAGCGGCCATCCAGGCAATGCTCACTCCTTCCGCACCGTCCAGAAAGCCGCGATGGAAGAAATAGGTACGGATAAAAGTCCAGGCGGGGTCGAGTAGTAACCTCCGCATCGGAATCCTCCTGCCGCTTGCAATCAGTTCCTGAGCGGCCAGATCGGTATACCGGTCGAGTGATTTCAAATGTTCGGATAAGGAAGCGCAGGTGAAATGCAGAAGGTCCGACTGCAACTCACCGACGGGTCCGTTCAAGCACACGCTTTCATGAACGTAATCGCCTTCCCAGCGGCCGTTCTGGCGATGATAGAGACGCAGCTTGCGGTCGGGATACCAGCCGCCATGCAGTATCCAGCGCCCACAATACTGGGCCAGCCTGGGCATCGTATAACCGAAGAAATGCGGGCCTTGCTTCTTAATCTCCCAAATCTCGCCTTCCAGGGATTCACTGAGCGCCTCATCGGCGTCCAAGGACAGAATCCAATCATGTTGGGCTTGCTCGGCAGCGAAGTTCTTCTGTTTGGCATACCCGCGCCACTGCGTCTCGATCACTCGTGCACCCAGCTTTTTCGACAGTTCCACCGTGCGGTCTTGCGAGCCGCTGTCGACTACCAGGATCTCGTCGCAGCAGCGCAGGCTTTCGATTGCGCGGACGATGTTGCGTTCCTCGTTGAGGGTAACGATGGTTGCCGAGATTTTCACAGGTAGCAGCCCGGTTATCGGTGGCGGTTACGTCATCATCTCAAGCAGACGCTCACGAAGCTGTTCCGCCGCGGCGTGGTCCGGAGTGATCACCAGCACGGTGTCATCGCCCGCGATGGTGCCGACAACTTCGGCCCACGCGGTATGATCGAGCGCCGATGCGACTGGGTTCGCGTGCCCCGGATCGGTTTTTAGCACGATCAGATTCTGGGCGCAGCGCATATCGATGACGAATTCCGAAATCACGCCGACTGCATCGGTCGAAGGCTCTTCGCGCGAGAGTTCCCGGTAGCCGGAGGGCGTTTTCACCAGGCCGAGTTCGCGGAGGTCGCGGGAGAGCGTCACTTGCGTGGCCGGCACGCCGCGCTTCGCCAGTTCCTCGGCGATTTCCTCTTGCGTGTGGACCTGTTGCTGTTGGACTAGTTTGAGGATTTGTCCCTGGCGATAGCGCTTGCTCATATGCGAGTGCGCGCTTCGGCCAACGCGCGCCTGACGTGTTCGGGGCCCGTGCCCCCCATGATTTCACGCGTTTTCATGCCTTCCCGCGGGTCAAGCAGTTGGGCCATCTGCGGCGTGAAGGCGGGATGAAACGCCGCCAGTGATTCGGCATTCCAGGCAGACGGTTGCTTCCCCTCTTTCACACTTTGTAACACCAGGCTGCCAACAATCTGATGGGCCTTGTGAAAGGGCGTTCCGTTGCGGGCCAGGGCTTCCGCCAGGTCTGTTGCGACCACCCAACTGGCAGCAGCCGCGGCCATGGGAACTTGTTCGCGAAGGGAGATGGACTCAGCGACCGCGCGAGCCATTTCCAGGGAGCCATTCAACTGCGCGGCGGCTTCGAAAAGCGGCTCCTTGTCTTCCTGCATGTCGCGATTGTACGTCAACGGAAGCCCTTTCATGGTCATCATGAGGGCGCTAAGGCAGCCGGTGACGCGTCCGGCTTTGCCGCGAATCAGTTCCAGAGAATCGGGGTTTTTCTTCTGCGGCATCAGGCTGGATCCGCTGGTGACGCCATCGCCGAGTTCCAGCCAGCCGAACTCTTCGGATGAGTAGAGAATCCAATCTTCCGCCAACCGGCTTAGGTGGAGCATGGTCGTGGATGCGGCGTAGAGATAGTCGAGAGCGAAGTCGCGGTCCGCGGAAACATCCATACTATTGCGGGTAACGGCTTCGAATCCGAGATCCGTCGCGATGGCTTCCCGGTCGAGTGCAAAGGCGCTGCCGGCGAGGGCTCCGGAGCCGAGCGGCATCACGTTCACGCGACGCCTTGCTTGCTGCACGCGCTCGCGATCGCGCAGAAACATCTCGAAGTAAGCGAGCAGATAGTGCGGCCACAGCACCGCCTGTGCACGGCGCATATGCGTGTAGCCCGGGATTACCGCGTGCGGATATTTAGCGGCGAGATCGAGCAGCGCACTCATCAAGCCTGTGAGTAGATGCAGCGTGCGATCGCACTCCCCACGAAGCCAAAGACGGGTATCAAGCGAGACTTGCTCATTGCGGCTGCGCCCCGTGTGGATTTTTCCGGCGACACCTCCCGCCTTTTCATTCAACTTGCGAAACACCAGGGTGTGGATGTCTTCGTCAACCGCGCTTTCGTAGAAACCGGGCTCATGGGATTCGGCGAGGATCTGATCGAATGCGTTAACGATGGTTGCGCGCTCTTCGGCACTGAGAATTCCGCCGCGCTCCAGAGCCCGCGCGAATGCTTGTGAACCTTGGATGTCGGCTTCAATCAGTTTGCGATCGAACTGAAGCGAGCCGGAGAACCGCTCGAAGACCTCCGAGGGACCCGCTTCGAAGCGGCCGCCCCACAGTTTCATTTCTGCTCCTTCAGAAGGGCTCGGACTTTGATGGGGAGGCCGACCAGGTTAATAAATCCGCGCGCGTCTTTCTGATCGTAGTCCGCGCCCATGGTGAAGCTGGCGATGTTGAGTGAGTAGAGCGAGTTGGCGCTAACGCGGCTGATGGGTTCGACTGTACCCTTGTAGAGACGGAGGGTCACTTCACCGGTGGTGGGCTCGCTCACCTTGGCGAAGAAGGCGTCCATGGCTTCGCGCAAAGGGGTGAACCAGAGGCCGTTGTAGACCAGGTCGGCGTAATCGATGGCGAGCTTTTGCTTGAAGTGCGCAGTGCTGCGGTCAAGCGTCAACGCTTCGAGTTCCCGTAGGGCAGCCACAATCAGAGTGCCACCGGGCGTTTCATAGCAGCCCCGCGACTTCATTCCCACGAAGCGGTTCTCCACCAAATCGATGCGGCCGACACCATGCTCGGCGCCGATTTCGTTCAGTTTCTCGATCAACGCGTCGCCGGACATCATATGCTGGCCATCGACCGAAACGGGAATGCCCTGGTCGAAACCAATAGTCACTTCGCCAGGCGTATTAGGGGCTTCTTTGGGAGACTTGGTCAGCATCCAAATCCGGTCCGGCGCGGCGTTTTTCGGGTCTTCCAGTTCCCCGCCCTCGTGCGAGATGTGCCACAGATTGCGATCGCGGCTATAGATTTTAGTGGTGGATTGGGCCACAGGAACGTTATGTTTGGCGGCGTATTCGAGAGCGTCTTCGCGCGAAACAATATCCCATTCACGCCACGGCGCGATCACCGGAAGGTGCGGCGCAAGAGCCTTATAAGTGAGTTCGAAGCGCACCTGGTCGTTACCTTTTCCGGTGCAGCCATGGGCCAGGGCGTCGCATCCGGTAGCGAGCGCCACTTCGACCTGCTTCTTGGCGAGCAGCGGGCGCGCGATGGAAGTGCCAAGGAGGTATTTGTGCTCGTAGACGGCGCCGGAGCGCACCATGGGCCACAGGTAATCCTGTACAAACTCCTCGCGCATGTCGGCCACGTGGACCTCGGATGCACCGGTTTTGCGAGCTTTTTCTTCAAGACCTGTGAGTTCCTCGCCACCTTGCCCGATATCACCGCAGACGGCGACCACTTCGCAGCCATAATGCTCTTTGAGCCAGGGAATAATGATAGACGTGTCAAGGCCGCCCGAATAAGCGAGCGCCACTTTTTTGGGATTCATGATGTTTTTAGGGTTGCACAGGCTTGGGCCTGGCTTGTTTATGCGGCGAGAAGCATCAACAGTAATGCCTTCTGCGCGTGAAGACGATTTTCAGCCTGATCGAAGGCGATGGAGCGTGGGGATTCCATTACTTCATCGGTGACTTCCTCGCCGCGTTTGGCGGGCAGGCAGTGCATAAAGAGAGCGTCCGGCGCGTGCGAGAACAGATCGTCATTCACCTGGTACGGCCGGAAGATGCGGCGGCGTTCCGCAGCCTCGCTTTCCTGGCCCATGCTGGCCCAGACGTCTGTGTAAATGGCATTGGCGCCGGCGACCGCCTCTACCGGGTCATCGGAGAGGAAGATCTCGGAGCCGGACGCATCGGCGAACGATTCCGCTTGCGCGATGATCTCCGGATTCGGTTCATATCCTCGCGGAGTGGCGATGCGGAAGTTGAGGCCCAGGCGTGCGGCGCACAGCATCAATGAATGCGCGACATTGTTTCCATCGCCTACAAAGGCCAGCGTACGGTTCTTGAAGGAGCCGAAGTGTTCGACCAGGGTCTGCATGTCGGCTAACGCCTGACAGGGATGATAGAGATCGCTTAGGGCGTTGACCACTGAAATACGCGACCAGTTCGCAAGGCCGTCCACCGTGCTCTGCGAGAAAGTGCGCGCGACGATGACATCAACCCAGCGCCCCAGATTGCGAGCTACATCCCGTAAGGGTTCACGCTGGCCGATGGGACCTTCCACGGTGACCACGCTTCCCCCCAGCTGTTGCACCGCTAGCTCAAAGGTGAGGCGAGTACGCAGGGAAGGCTTTTCGAAAAGCAGTGCCGCGCTTTTGGATTCCAGGTGACGCCGAAAATCCCGCGGCGCCCGTTTCACTTCGGCGGCCAGATTGAGGAGCGCATTGAGTTCCGGCGTGGAGAGGTCGAGGTCGCGCGTGAGACCGGCGGCGGCGATGGGGGTAAGCAGTTGACTGGCGACCATGGTGGAACTCCATTCGGAATGCATTTTTATGCACTCAATTGAATAATTACACAACATGGACGGAAAGTCAAGAGACGGCCAGCGCGGCTGTGAGAGCATTTACGTTGAATGAACTACCGGATCGTTCTCTCGCTTGCGGTGCTCTCCCGCCTGAACGGGGCGCAACTTCCCCACTACTTTGAGCAGAATAAGGGCCAAGCGGAAAGCTCCGTCCGTTTCCTCTCAAGAAGCGACTCGTACACTGAGTTCTTCAAAGATCACGAAGTGGTCTGGACTTTCGGCGATGCCCGGAAGAACTCGCTACACATGGAGTTCGCCGGCGCGCGCTTTGGTTCGTTAACAGGCCTCGATCAAAGCCGGGGCAAGGTCAATTATGTCCTCGGTCAGGACGAGCAGTCGTGGGTGACGGGAATCGATTGTTACGCGCGCGTGCGCTACCAAAACATCTATCCAGGAATTCACGCCGAATTCCACCGATCGGATGAACTGCTCGAATACGATTTTGCTGTCAGTCCGCATGCCCGTCCTTCCGATATCAAGCTGCTGTTCTCCGGCGCGAAGAGCGTGCGATTGCTGAGATCGGGCGACCTGATGATTGACGGGATGCTTCATCGCGCGCCACTGGCTTACCAGATGGTGGATGGGACCAGGCATCCCGTGGAAGCGCATTTCAAGCTACGGCGCCGCGGCGCGACGACTGAAGTTGCTTTCGCTTTGGCAAGGTATGACCACGGGGCGGATCTGACCATCGATCCGGTGATCAGCTACGAGAAACAGATTGCCGGTGAGATTTCATCAATCGCCGTGGATTCGCAAGGCGCACTCTATATAACCGGGTTCACCCGGCCAGCTGACCCTCTGGTGAACAGCCCTCAGGTGTTAGTCGCCAAGTTAAC
>Ga0326727_10027840_pt1 | contig 10335 bp, 6 predicted proteins | sample MB2enrmetagenome_FD_207643 | JGI IMG/M metagenome (GOLD analysis project Ga0326727, IMG submission 207643) | Lab enriched peat soil microbial communities from McLean, Ithaca, NY, United States - MB29MY | ecosystem: Environmental > Terrestrial > Soil > Wetlands > Peat | place: USA: New York...
AAATTGCGGGCCTTCATAGGCGACCCCACCGGCCCAAATGGTCAAGAGCGGCCACGGCCGAAGTAAGCACCAAAAATACCTCCCCGGGTGGGTAATTGGGTGGGTAGTTTTCACGCGACCTCATCTCCCCGATTCCCCAGGGAAGGTCAACCTCTGCTTCCGCCGCCCTGCCGTTCACACATCAGATCATCCAAGCGCTATTGTACTTGTCTTTGCTCCGATCCAGATCCGGAAAAATCGATCGCTGATCAGGAACGAGCCATTGTCGCGGTCGGCGTGTGGGAACCGCTGGGAGCCATCCATGGACAACCTGCTTCCCATGTGCGAAGGGAAGCTTTCGCTTGCAATTGAATGTGGCTTTCCTCTCGCCGGGCCTCCGCTTCCACCGTCTGGCTGACCTGGTACCAAGAATGCTGGCTTCAGAGATATTTGTCTTTACCGCGTTTTCAGGAGACGATTTGTTTCCCATGCCCCTGATAGGCAAACCGTTCGCAGGTGCTTTCGTCCGGCGGCACGGTCTGGGATCTGCGTCGAACTCACAGCGGCCGGCACGCTGACGCTCGGAGCCTCACTCGTGGGCCGGTGTTTCTAAGATAATCAAGTACAGGAGGACGTCACGGAACCCTCCGTATGACGGTCAAACTTCCGAAGCTCGTCGCTGCGAATATCCACGAGTTTACGGGTCGCACGTGGCTACTACCGAAGCTGCTGAATTGGTGGGACCATGACGCCGATCGGTTCCTCCTTCTGACCGGCGGTCCGGGCTCCGGTAAGACGATGCTTTTAGCGTGGCTCGCTGGGTTTGGGCCGGCGCCCGAAGATGCGCCGGCGCGGGCGCAGCTTTCGCGCCTCCGCAAGGCAGTCAAAGCGACCCATTTCTGCCAGGCGGCCAGCCGGAACATCACCCCGCGGGCGTTCGCCGAGAGCGTCGCCAACCAACTGACCCATAACCTTACGGGATTCCGCGAAGCCTTGACCGCGACGCTTAAGGATCGGCTGCAGATTACCGCCACACAAACCATCGGCAGCGTTGTGGCCGGCGCAACTGTTACGGGTGTCTCCATCGGCCGGATCGATCTGGGCGGCTTGGGGGACGAGCTGAGCTTTGACCAGGCGTTCACACTACCCCTGAACAAGCTGTACGAGGACGGCGACGGCGAGCCAATCCTGCTCCTGGTCGACGCGCTCGACGAGGCGCAAGCGTATAGCGGGATAACGCTTGCTGACCTTCTCTCGCGTATTGCCGATATGCCCGCGCCGGTTCGCATTTTGGCCAGTAGCCGCGACGAACCGCGAGTCCTCAAATTCTTCCGTGACGCAAAGTCCCTCGACCTGGTCAAAGACACCGAACTCGACACCGACGACGTCCAAGCTTACGTCGAGGCGCGGCTGGCCAATGTCGCCGCGCTCAGGCCGCCCGATTGTAAGCAATTCGCGGCCAGGCTCGCGCGGCAGGCCAGTGGCGTATTTCTGTATGCGGCCATCGTTCTTGATTCACTCCTGGAGCGTCCGCCCAGTGCCCTTCCGGACCCGAGTTCCTACCCATTGCCGGAGAGGTTGAGCGGCCTCTACCATGCATTCCTCACCCGCGAACTGGGTAAAGACGACCACCGCTGGTTCGATGTTTATGAGCCACTGCTTGGGCTGATTGCCGTTTCGCAGGGCGAGGGCCTCACTTCCACTCAACTCAGCGAAATCGTCGGAAGGGACACCCGTGCCGAGCTTCGCGCCTGCAAACAATATCTGAGCGGCGAGTTGCCTCGCGGCCCTTTCCGCCCCTTTCACAGGTCATTCGCCGACTTCCTTCTCGAAGAGAAGGGGAACGCCGACTTCCACATCGACGAGAAGCCGATGCACACGCGAATCGCGGCGTATTTCTCGAAGCAGTGTCACGACCGTCAGGTGTGCGACGAATATGGACTCCTCAACCTGCCATTCCATGCGGAGCGGGCGGGAATTTTGGGCCAGTTCGTGAATGATGAGTTGCTCCTGGTGATGGCTGACCCAGAGGGTTTATTGCGCGTGTTGCTGTCCCACGCCGGCGAGTTATCTCGGGACATCGTTCGCGTCTATCAGGGCGCCATCCATCACCTGCCGGAGGCATCGTTTGCCGAGCGGGCTTCGTATCTGCAAATGATCGCCCGCCGGGACGGTCTCAACGAGCTTGCTGACCGGCTCACCAACCTTTCCTTTATCCTACCGTTCTCGGTTTTGTGGACAACCTGGCAATCCACTACCATGAATCGCGTGGTTGCGGCCAGCGTGGGTGTCGTGGGAGGCAATCTCAATACCGAAGTGGTGGCGGATTTGGCGACTTACGAAGGCCGCATTGTTGCCGCTACGGGATGTCAGGACGGGGCAGTCCGGGTATGGGAAGTGGCTACGGGAAAACTGGTGGGCGCGCCGCTTGCCGGCCAAGCCGGTCCAATCGCCGCAGTGGCAATCGGAGAATTGGACCATCGAACGGTGATCGTTTCCAGCAACTCCGAAGGCGGCATGCAGGTCTGGGACGTGGCCCTGACCCGACCGATTGCCGGACCGATTCGCACGCGCGCGTACGGCGGGGCCCCGGCGCGCTCGATTGCGGTGAGCACGCTCGGGGGTCTTCCCGTGATTGTTTCCGGTGGGTCGCATGGCAACATCGAGGTCTGGGAGCTTGCAACAGGTAAGCCCGTGAGCGGGCCCATGGTCGGATTTGGTGGCGTAGTGCATTGGGTGGCGCTGTCGGAACGGGAGAACCGCGCGGTCGTCCTCGCTCTGCACAACGACCGCGGGTTGCGCATCTGGGACGTTGTAAGCGGCCAAACCGTGGGCCAAACCATCGCCAGCGAGTGTTACAACTTCGCCCGGGTCAGATCCGTGGCTCTGGCGAAACGGAACGGCATCGCGGTTGTGGTTGCCGGCGGTGGCGATGGGAACATTAGGGCGTGGGATATAGCCACCGGAAGGCTGGCAATGGAACCTTTGCCGGCGCACAGCCGGCCAATTTCAGCCCTCGTGGCCGCCGAACTGGAGGGCCAGCCAGTGATCGTTACGGGCGATGACGAAGGGACCATTCGGCTTTGGGACCTCGTAGCGCGCCGTCTACTGGGCGAATCCATTCGCCAGCATGACGGAAGCATCACCTTCTTGGCCGAGGTCACTCTCGAAGGCCGGGCGGCTATCGTCTCCGGTGGCGGCGATGGCGTGCTGCGTGCCTCGGAGTTGAACGAATATAGCTCGACGACGTACACTCGGCCGAGCCCGCCGCACGCAGACGGCGTAAAATCGCTCACTCTTAGCGAACTGGACGGCCGTGCGGTGGTCGTCACCGGCGGCTTCGACGGCGTCCTCCGGGTTTGGGACCTCGCGACCGGCCGTCCGGCGGCTGAACCTATTCACGCTCACGTCAATGCCGCCGGCCGCGTGATTGCGGCGGGGCAGGACGATTCTCGGTTGATCGTCTCGGTGGCGGACGATCCCACTTTGGACGCGCACGATTGGGAGACACATCAGCGGATTGGCGACCGACTGTACGGCTTTGAAGCCAGTGAGGTGAGTAGTCTGGCTGTCGGAGCTACATTCGAATCCCACGACGGCAGGGTATGGACACGTGGCCCGGGTGGTGGCCTCTACCTGTCCGAGGCAGCGTGGGAGCCAGTTGCGGTGGCGCAGCCGCGCCCGCTACGGGTAGGCTCGAGTTCCGGATTGGCTCGCGTAGTCCGGGCCTGGAACCCGTCCACTGGCCACGCCGTCGGGAAGCCGGTCTGCAGTGCAGCCATGGGAGAAGAGTCGGCGGCCGCGGCGGTCCTCGACGGGCGACCAGTAATCTTGACCGCGGAATTCGGCCAAATCGGTGTTTGGGATTTGGTCACTGGTCAACCCATAGGGAAACCACTGAACGCTGAAGCACATGTGAATACGCTCTGTGCGGCGCAGTGGAACGGACGCTGTGTCGTGATCAGCGGAGATAACCAGGGAACAGTCCGAGCTTTTGACGTGGCGGCGGCAACGCCGCTCAGCGAGCCCCTGCGAGGTAATGGGGGTGTAAGCCAGTTGAGTCTGGCCATCATCGGTGGACGCCTCGTAATTGGTTGCGTCCGCGGAAACACCATCGACTTGTCGGATTTAGCCACAGGTCTTCCGGTTGGCCGATCGATTGAGTCTCCGCACTATGTGACGTCGTTCGCCATCGGCGAACTAGGCGAGCGCCTAGCTGTGATCACCTCCGATCTCGGACACGGAGATGGCATGCGAGTGTGGGACGGAGAAGGAAATCTGCAGCGGGATATCAAAGTGGATGGATCCGTTTTTGCGCTCGAGATCGCCCCCCGCTCGCAGATTGTGGTTGGCTCGTCGAAGGGATTGATGGTGCTCAAGTGGAATCCGGACGGCCGGCGCTCGTGAGATCCTCGCGCCGCCGGGGCCGCGTGCCCGGACTGCGAGATCAGTCTGCGGTGCGTTGGCTCTTTTCTATCTCTAACTGATTCATCATTTCCAGAGTGTCCTTGACCTCAACCGCCGGCAGATCCATAATACATCCGGCGCATTTCCTTACATCCGAACTGGGACACGTAGCTCATGACTGAAGCCTGAGAAGCGAGGACAGCACGTGAAATACGATCTGGTATTTGAAGGCGGCGGAGCTAAGGGTATGGTCTTCGTCGGTGCATGCCAGGAGTTCTTCGGGCGCGGGCACGAAGTTGGCCGCGTGCTCGGCACATCCGCCGGCGCCATCACTGCGGCTGTGCTCGCTGCCGGCTATTCGCCGCAGGAACTGTTCGACTTGCTTGCAGAGAAAGGGCCCGACAACAAATCAGTGTTCGCGGGCTTCATGGGCCCGCCGGCGCCGTTCACCGACGAGGAACTGCGGACGGGCCCGTTCCACCGCCTGCTCGAGGGGATCGACTTCACATTTGTGCCGGGAGCGGTCCAGAACATCGCTCACGATATGTTGCTGAAGGGGCTCGCCACCTACGAGCAGTCCCGCCACCTCGTCGCTTTGGTGGACCGCGGAGGCTGGTTCAGCGCGGACCGCTTCGTCTCCTGGCTCAGCGAGAAGATGAACTCCGGTTGTTACAAGGGCGTGAAGCGCAATTTCAGCCGGATGACGCTGGAGCAGTTCTTCGATGCTACCGGGACCGAACTTTCGGTAGTCGCCTCCGACGAGACCGACGGCAAGATGCTCGTACTCAATCACCGCACGGCGCCGGGCTGCCCGCTGGTCTGGGCGGTGCGGATGTCGATGAGCATCCCGCTGGTTTGGAGCGAGGTGATCTGGCAGTCCACCTGGGGCGCCTATCTCGGCCGCGACATTGCCGGGCACTCCATTGTGGACGGCGGCCTGCTTTCCAACTTTCCGATGGAGCTGTTCCTCTCTGACGCGCCCTACGTGACGAAATTGATGGGACCGAAGGGGGACAATCCCGTGCTGGGCCTGCTGATTGACGAGAAACTGCCGGTCAGCAAGGGTCTCTTCGTGCACGTCAACCTCAAGCTGGACGACTTGCCGACGCTGCAAAGGCTGGAACGGCTCGTCGATGCCGCCACCAGCGCGCACGACAAGATGGTCATGGACGAGTACAGCCAGCTTGTGGTACACCTGCCGGCTGCCGGGTATGGAACCGTGGAATTCGGTATGAATGACGAGCGGCGGAACGCGCTGGTGAACGCCGGGCGAGAGGCCATGGCGAATTACCTCGACACCCCGGCGGGCCTGGTTCTGCCTGGGGAGACCAAGGCCGCGACGGGCGAGCCCGTCCTCAACAGGACGGACCGCATCGCGGCGAGTATTCTCAACTGACTTACGAACGGAGCAACTTATGAGCGACCAACCGCCGGTCCTGCCGGGGTCGAAACTCCCCCTGCCGGCGATCCAGAAGAATGGAGCACCGGGAGTTTCCCCCGCGCTGCTGGACGCCTGGAATCAGCACATGATCGATGGGTTCCGGAACAACGAACTGATGCTGAAGAGCACACTGGCGGCGTTCCTGAAACCGTATCGCCTGACGGTCGGGCTCTACGCGGTGTTGTTCCTGGTCGGAATCGGGTTGTTTGTGGTGGCCGCCGTGGTCGGACTGCGGAAAGGCAGCGACGTCGTGGCGATCGCGTTCGCGGGGCTGGGTGCGGGCACGTTTCTTGCGTTCTTTATCCGTCAGCCGCTGCAAGCGCTGGAGGAGAACCTGGAGTGCATCACCTGGCTCGGGGTCACATTCAACACCTACTGGACCCGCCTGATGTTCATGACCGACCCGACGACGATCCAGGCGGATCTCAAGGCGGCGGAAGACGACTTCCGCGCGTCGATGGAAAAGCTGATTGCGCGGCATGCAGAATTGCGGGGCAAGCGCCCGGCGGGCTGACTTCGGAATCGAGGTTGAAGTATGCCTGAGAAAGCGAAATGGACCGTCCTGACGTATATCGCGGCACACAATAACCTGGCCGATTTCGGCAAGAGAAGTCTGATCGAGATCATGAACGTGGGCAGCGATGCCGGCGTCGTGCTAGGTGCTCTGTTCGATTACCCGGGCGGAGGCGCCCGCTATGTCGTTGGCAGCCCGGGGAAGGTGCAGTTTCAGGAACAGTTGGGATGGTTCGACTCCGGCGATCCCGATGCTTTGATCGATACGGCGAAGTGGCTGTTCGCGCGGTGCCCGGCGGAGCAGTATGGCATGGTACTGTGGAGCCACGGCTCTGGGTGGGAACCTGCCGAGATTGAGAAGGTCGCCGGGGAGGCGCGTCCGGGTGCGACATCCGATAAGGCAGAAAGCCGGGACAGGGCGGCGGCATCAGGTGCAAGGGTGCTGTTCCGTTCCACGCTGCGGCGGCTGCTGAAGCCGGATCAGCCCGCCGAGCGCGCCGTCCTTTTCGACGACGGAACCGGGCACTCGCTCGACACCCTCGAACTGGCGCGGGTGGCGGGCGCGATCACTGCGGCGCTGGGGCAGCCAATCGATCTGCTCGGCATGGATGCGTGCCTGATGGCCAATGCCGAAGTCGCCTACGAACTGCGGCAGAACGTGCGCTATCTGGTGGCTTCCGAGGAATTGTCTCCGGCTCACAGCTGGCCATATCGCGAAATCTTCGGCGGGCTGCGCGCGAACCCGGAGATGGCCGGAGCCGATCTTGCCCGGCTGGCGGTACAGCAGTACGTGACCTATTACAAGAACCATCCGCCGAGCGGCGGCGACGTGACCAAGGTCGCGCTCGATTTGTCCCGGGTCTCGGAACTGGCCGGAGCGGTGGACGGCCTGGCGGGTGCGTTGTGTGCCGATATGGGCGTAGCGGGCAATGCGTTGTGGGATGCGCAGCGTTCCGCGCAGGATCGTGAAGGCCGCAACGGTGTGCGCCGCCCGAGCAAGTTCGACTATCACCTTTGGGACATCCGGACGCTGGCGGCGGGACTGGCGGCGTCCGATGCGGCACGGCAGATCGTGAAGAACCAGGCCGCGGCCACAGTAAACGCGCTCGTGCCCGGCGCCTCAGCCGTGCTCGCCGAGGGTCACGACGGAGCGTGGTTCACCGGCATCGGTGGCGTTTCGGTCTACCTGATGCCTCCCGGGCAGCAGCGCATCTCGCCATACTATGGCCAACTCGCATTTGCGCGCGATACAAAATGGGACGAGATGCTGGCGGCCTACCACGACCAGATTTCGGAAGCATAGAGTTAAAACGGAGCGGAGGAGTCGATGCAATACACCGACATGACGCTGGAAGCGTCGGAGTTCAAGACGCGCGCCGAAGACAGCCGGCGCATCGGTTCCTTTCGGGTACGGGTTCTCCAGTCACCCGCCGGGGAGATGGCGCCGGACGAGGCGGTCACGGTCGAATGGGATGACAAGGATCTACAGTCGAAGCTGGCGGCGCTGGACCGTCGCAAGTTGGACGTGCCCGGTCTCACAGCCCTCGGCAGAACGCTTGCCGCCCTGATGTTGCCGCTTGCCGCTAAGGACGGCGCCAGGGCGGTGCGTGATTTCCTCGCGCTGAGCCTGGTGGGGCTGGGACCGGATGCGGGCCTGCGGTTGCGCCTGCGGCTGCCGGAAGAGCTGGCCGTGATTCCGTGGGAATACGCGTATGTCGAGCGCGCCGGCGGCGACGGCATGGACGGGTTCCTGGCGCTCGATCCGCGGATCGCCATGGTTCGGCACGAAATGCTCGCAGCCGGTGCCGCCGATACGAGTCTTGCGGGCGATATCAAGATGGTCGCCGCCTTCGCTTCGGCGGAGAATCTGCCGGAACTGGCGCTCGAAGAGGAGATGAAGTTGCTGGGCAAGGCGCTGGACGGCGTCGAAGGGATTGAAGTGCAGTGCTGCCGGGATGCCACGCTCGCGAAGTTGCAGGCGCTGCTGCCCGGCGCCGGCGTGTTCCACTTCGCCGGCCACGGCGATTTTGTACGCCAGATGGGAGCGCGGCCGGGATCCTACACCGGCACCGGCTTCCTTGCCTTCGGCGACGAGCGTGTGGGCGCAGAGCAGATGGGCATCAACCTGCGCGGAGAAGGAGTGCGGCTGGCGGTGCTGGCGGGCTGCCACACCGGCCGCCGCGACGGCGTCAGCGTATGGAGCGGCATCGCGCCGGCGCTGGTGAAGGCGCAGATTCCGGCCGTGGTTGCCAACCAATACTCCATCCTGGATACGTGCGCCCTCGCGTTCAGCCGTGCCTTTTACCAGGCGTTGGCGGGCGGGCTGCCGATCGAGCGTGCGGTCGCCGCCGGCCGGATTGCGATCTACAACACCGACAAGAACGCCCGCGACTGGGGTGTTCCGGTGCTCTATTTGCGCGCCGGGGATGGGTGCCTGTTCGAAGGTGCCGCCGATGCCGCGGTGCGCGAGCGCTCGAAGCAGGCTGTGGAGGCCGACGTCAGCGTGAGGGTGTCGACAGTCCAGGCAGGCGGGATACTGACAGGCCTGGTGGCGCAGAAGATGCTCGAAGGAAAACTGGCGGTGAACGTCAGCGTCGGCGAAGTGGTGCTGGGAGAAGTCATCGGTGTGAAGTTAGCGGAGATCGAGGGCGGGAAACTTGACGTCCACTTAGACGTGAGGGAGGTGGGTGCGGGCGGCAAGGTGGTGGGCGCCGAGGTTGTGACGATTGGCCGCAAGACCAGCGCCGCGAAGAAGATCAGGATCGGCAGGGTCAAGCTGCCGGATGCCGAACCCGATGAGGACACGAGGCTGTTCTACGAGCAGCCGGAGCCCGTCAACATGAAGACGGACGTCGACGTCGGCGAAGTGGCGGGCGGGCAGGTGATCGGCACGGAGAACGTCCAGATCGGCAGCGTCGCCATCTATAACGGCACCAACCCGCCTTTCGCGGCCGGCGCAGCGGTCCAGCCACCGGCAGCGTTGATCGAGGAGACCCTGCGGCTGGACGTAGCCTCACCCAAGAGTGCGGTCGTCAACGAGCCTTTCGATGTCGTCATTGCGGTCCGGCAACCGAGCGCCCCAACCCTCGCGGTCGCCGATCTGGACTCGGTCGTCTCCGCGGAAGGTAGTATCTTCCGTCATGAAGAAGACGAGATCGTGAAGTACCGCATCGAGTTGATTGGCGTGGATTTTCAGATCACGCCGGCGAGCTACCAGGTCAAATTGCGGCCGAAGGAGAATTCCCGGCCAGTGGCGTTCCAGGTGGTCGCGACCAAGTCCGGCAGACGGTCCGTGCTCGTCAACGCCTACCAGGAAGACGGCGCGCTGGCGGCGCAGACGAGAGTGACCATTCAGATTGCGATGGCGGTTGCGCCGTAGGAGTGGCTGTGATGCCGGACTTCACTCAACTTATCGAGGAACGAACGAGGCAATTCACCGGACGCGAATGGGTGTTCCGCGCGGTGGATCAATGGCTGGGCGGCGGCAGCGGAGGACGCATATTCCTGTTGACCGGCGGTCCTGGCACGGGCAAGACGGCGATCGCGGCGCGCGTTGCACAGATGCACACCGGCGTCGTCGAGAGTAAGGAGTTCTCCCGTCTGCGCAAAGACTGCCTGGCGTACTTCCATTTCTGCCAGGCCGGCAGCGACGCTACGCTTGCTCCGTTGCGCTTCGTGGAGGCTCTGGCCGCTCTCGGAGCAACTTAGGCGCAAGTCCGGCACAGCCTGAATTGACCTCGCCCTCATGGCCAGATTGCGAAGTTGAGAAAGCCCGAGCTAAAGATGTATTAATGGGAAGTCGGCTTGCCGCCCTTGATCGGCGCTACAGCCCGCCGCCCGCCAGAGAGACGCCAGCCAGTTTAAAGTGCAGCCAAACGACTGCGACGTGGCGTTCTGGCAAGCTTTGCGGAGTCCGGTTGCATTTCCGGTTCTCACAGGCAGACAACAGGCTATCCGGGGCTAGCGATGGACGGGTTTTAGGGCGGCGATGGCAT
>Ga0326727_10027841_pt1 | contig 10335 bp, 11 predicted proteins | sample MB2enrmetagenome_FD_207643 | JGI IMG/M metagenome (GOLD analysis project Ga0326727, IMG submission 207643) | Lab enriched peat soil microbial communities from McLean, Ithaca, NY, United States - MB29MY | ecosystem: Environmental > Terrestrial > Soil > Wetlands > Peat | place: USA: New York...
CAAGCTCAAGCCTGGGCAGATCACAGATGTTCTTCCTGTGTACGACAGCGCCGCTCCTGGGCGTCATGTCATCGGTTACGCCATCTACAAGCTGATTTCCAAGGAGGCGGCAGGCCAGCGCGAATTGAACGACCCGAGGGTTCAGCAGGCCATTCACCAGTTGCTGCACCAGAACCATGTGCAGTTGCTCCAGAACGCCTACCTGGAAATGCTTCACGACGAGGCCAAGGTGCATAACTACCTTGCCGACGAGGTTCTCAAGGAAGGCGCGAAATAGAGCGCGTCGTTTTTCTTGATCGAACCGCGATAGAGCCGGCCAGCCAGGAGAGGTTTGCCGGCTTTCTTTCCGATCCCGGTTCTAACTTCGCGGCCTCGCCGAGATCTCGGGTTCCGGTGTAGAGAATCGTCCAGCCATGCAAAGCTTGACTTCACTCCGGCGCCGCCTCGATTCCTCGCGATTCCGGCCTTGCCGCGTGTCCTTCCAGCGTTATCCCGCCGGCAACCATCCCAAACGACCGTACGCTTCGCGCCTTGCGAAGAGGCTGTACGCCGCCGGCACAAGACGACGGCCTCCGGAGATGCCGGAGGCCGTCGCTTTATGCCGGTAAGCAGTCTTATCTACTTCATGTTGCCGGACGAATCGATGGTGATGCCGCCCGGACCCTGGTTCTTCTTGTCTTCGTTTTCCTTGCGAGTGTGCATCGCCTTTTGGCGCCAGTCTTCCGCCGCTGCCACATCGGCTTTGCGGGCGGCCTCATCGCCGTAATCCACATCCGCCTTGCGCCGGTAGATCAGGTTGAGGTAAGCCATGGCGTCGTCATAATTGGGCCGGTTCGCCACCGCCTGGTTCAGATACTCCAGGCCTTCTTCAACCAGCGGCCCATTTTGCGCTTTAAGGGGCTCCATCACCTGCTTGGGAGCCTTGGCGTTGCCTTCGCCGTCGTCGGTCACGCCGGCCGGCGACAGCGCCGCAAGCGTATGCTCGTGGGCCTCGGTCCAGTCGATCACGCCAATTGTATAGGCAGCCTCGGGATCCTTCGGGTCCACGGCCAGCACCCTCTTCTGCCATACCCTGGCATCGTCGAACTTCTTGATGCTGAAATAAATGCCCGCAATCTGCTTCAAGCTGTTCACATCGCCCGGATCCTTGTCCAGAACCTCTTTGAAGATGTCGATCGCCTGCTGCGCGGTCTTCAGGTTGTCCGGCGTGTCCAGCCCAGGCACCACGTTCTGGGCCAGCGCGGTTGCCAGATAGCTCTTGGCCATGGGCAGCGCCGGATCGAGTTGCGTGGCCCTCTGGAAGTGACCGATGGCCTCTTCATATCGCTGGGCCTTGTAAGCATCCACACCCTTGTTCAACTGGTCGCGGGCTCTGAGTTTATCGCACCCGCTCATCGAAATCACCATGCCGGCCAAGGCAACCGCAAGTGCCGTAATACGTGCGGGTCCATTCATGTTCGTATCCTTCTCCTTCGGGCGGGCGGCTAACGATCGCACGCCTGGAATCTCATGAAGCTGGCCGCGGGAGGGATGTTCCACAACCAGGATGAAAAAATTGTACGCCAGTCTTCCGCCCCCATGGACTGCCTCCGGACGGAGCCACCAACGCTGGGATCTACCGGAGTCCTGCTAACGCCCCGGCCCCCACTTCACCAGCCTGGAGATGGGCAGCCATGCAGCCGGGGCGATCCCAATTTCGCCACATGGCCGATGCCGGCTGCCTCCGCAGGCTTACCCACTCAGGGAGAACCGTCCCTGAGCGGCCGGCTACTGGCCAGCCATGATCTTGGGTGTCATCAATCCAATGTGGTCCACGTTGGCAGCTTTGCCAATATCGATGACCTCGGCCACAAAGCGGAAGTCCACGTTGTCGTCGCCCTTGACGAACATGACGCGCTCCGCGCGGTTGGCGTAGATATCGACCAGCCTCTGCTGCAACTCCCGCTTGGCCACGTCGTTTTCGTTGATCTTGTAAGCCGGAGCCGCGCCGGGCCGGTAGATCACCTGCACCACGATGGTACGCGTATCTATTGGCTGCGGCGTATTCGTCTTGGGCGGCTGGGGCACCAGCGCATCCAGGCCCTTGGGCGTCGTCGGCACAATCACCATGAAGATGATCAGCAGCACCAGCAGAATGTCGATCATTGGCGTGACGTTGATGTCGGAGGAATACCCTCCCGAGGCCCCACCAGTTGTCATTGACATGGCTTAAAACTCCTCACTTCCTAAAAATCGTTGAAAGTCAGCCTGCGAGCGGGGTCACTGACCTGCCGGCGTGCCAGGTTCACGCTTTGCCGTCAACAAGCCCACGTCGTCCACACCGGCGGTGCGCACGGCGTCGATGGCGTCTTCAACCGCTTTGTACTGCGCCCGCGCATCCGCGCGCACGTAGATCGTCTTGCTGGGCTTATCGGACAATTTGTCGCGAACCAGGACGCCAAGCTGATCGACGGCGACCTTGTTCTGCCCCAGAAACACGCCGCCGTCCCGCGTAATCGCGACGACAATGGCATCTTCCTTGTCGGCGTCCGGCATGTTGGTCGGATTGACCACGCTGGCCATGTCGATCTGCACCTTGTTCTGGAGCATGGGAGTGATGACCATGAAGATGATCAGCAGAACCAGCATCACGTCCACCATGGGGGTGACGTTGATATTCGAGTTGACCTTACTGCCTTCGTTGCGAACCGAAATTCCCATTGTTGGGCTCCGTGCCAAAGATTTTTATTCCGGATGGCTCCCGGCGTTGCTGCCAATCGCCTGACCGGCGCGAGGTTCAAACGGGCGGGCGGAAGAGATTCTCGCTCCGCCGCCCTCCCCAGAAATTCCCGCTCTTGCCGACAGATTCGCTTAGCGCCTGTGGCTCTGCTTGATGAAGTAGTCCACCAGCTCGCTGGAGGAGTTGTCCATCTCCACGTCAAACGACTCGACGCGCCCGGTGAAGTAGTTGAACGCCATAACGGCCGGGATGGCCACAAACAACCCGAAGGCCGTGGTGACCAGCGCCTCTGAGATACCGCCGGCAACCGCGCCGATACCCGCAATCTTCTGGGTGGCGATCTGCTGGAAGGCGTGCAGAATGCCGATGACGGTGCCCAGCAGTCCAACGAACGGCGCCGTGGCGCCGATGGTGGCCAGAACGGAAAGGCCCCTCTTCAGCTTGGCGTGAACGATGGCCTCTGCCCGCTCCAATGCGCGTCCCGAGCTCTCGATGGTCTCTTCGGTCGGCAGGCCGGCTGAGGAGCGGAACTCCTGCAGACCCGCGGTGACAACCTCGGCCAGGTGAGACTTTTTGTTGCGGTCGGCGATCTTGATTGCTTCTTCCAGCTTGCTGTCCTTCAGTGCGCCGGCAACCCTGGGCGCGAATTCGCGCGACTGCTTGCGGGCCGCGGAGAAGTACAGGTAACGGTCGATCATTACGGCCAGCGACCAGATCGACTCAATGAATAGGACGATGACGACGCAGCGTACCAACCATCCCATGTTCTCCCATAGCTGTATGGGGCTAAAGCCAACCGACTGCTCTTCCTGAAAGAGGGCCAGGCTGCTGACCGTATGCGAAGCGAAATGTGCGAGCTGAGCGAGAATCACTGAATCGTTCCTCCTAAGGAGTTTGTTGAACTGCGGTTGTCCGCCGCGGCGGACGGTTGCTGGGAATGCGGGTCTTTACCGATTCGCATTCAGGTCAAAAGCGAGGCCCCAACCCAAAAGCCGGGAAGAAACCAGAGTACAAGTCATCCGCCGAGGGTGAAGATCACGTTCACCGTGGTCTCCACTTCCACCGGTTCGTTATTCAGAAGGTAGGGCCTGTAACGCCAGGTCTTCACTGCATCCAGAGCAGCCTGCTGCAACATCGCCGGTCCGCTCACGACGTGGAGGTTTTCGATCGATCCGGTCTTGGAAATGGTGGCTTGCAGCACCACCGTGCCAGAGACGCGGGCCGCCTTGGCGATGGGCGGGTAAATGGGCGGCGTCTTCTGAATCAACATGCCGACCGCCACGCCGGCGGAGATGTTCACCTTTTTCGGCGCCGCGGCTTTCACCTGCGGACCGCTTTGCCCGAATACGCTGCCAATCACGCCGGTCGAGCTGCCGCCCAGGCCTTCCATGCCGGCCACGCCAAACCCTTGAGTTGGCGGAGCTTCCTTCTCGGCCACCATCTTGATGTCGTGCGGGATGCGGCTGGGAGCCGTCAACTGATTGTTCATCATCTCCGACTGCACGCGAACCACATGGACTGTCTCTGGCGGCGGCGGCGGCGGCGGTGGCGGCGGCGGTGGCGGCGGAGCAACCAGCAGGGTGGTCATCATCGCCTTGGGCAGCGCCTCAGGGTAGATCAGCGGAATCAGAATGAGCAGCAGCAGAACAGAGCCGTTAAGCGCGAACGTCAAAATCATCCAATACTTGCTCTTGCTCTTGATCCTGCCCGCGGATTCAAACGTTGCATCTTCAAACATGGCCAGCCTCGAATCTGGTGGTGGTTACCTCTAACTTAGACACCGCGGGAACCTGAAATGTTCCCACCGCCAAGACTTCAATTGTTCCCAGTCAAAACAATTCCATAACGGAAACGTATTCCACCTTATCAGAGCCGCACATCCCTTGCAAACTGTACCGCAAGAACCGCGCAGTCTCCGCCAAAAGCCCCTAAATGCGGGCACGCTTCGCCGCCGGCAGGGCCGTGGCCTTGCCCTTCCTTGCTCGCCACTCCTGCCAGGCAACCAGCATCGGCGCGGCTACTGCGATGGATGAGTACGTACCAATAAGAATACCGATTACCAGCGCAAATGAAAAGCCCCGCAGAACCTGCCCGCCAAAAACGTACAGCGAAAGTACCGTGAGGAAGGTCAGGCCCGAGGTGAGCACGGTCCGGCTCAGCGTCTGGTTGATGCTGCGGTTTACCACATCCGGCAGCGACTCGCGCCGGCTAAGGCGCAGATTCTCGTGGATGCGGTCGAAGACGACGATCGTGTCGTTCATTGAGTAACCCACCAGGGTGAGGATGGCCGCAATCACCGTCAGGCTGATCTCCTGGTTGGTAAGCGCGAAGGCGCCAACGGTGATCAGGGTGTCGTGGAAGCAGGCAACCACCGCGGCCACGCCGTAGATGAGCTGAAAGCGGAACCAAAGGTAGACCAGCATCCCCAGCATCGAGTAGAGCGTGGCCAGCAAAGCCTGCTTCTCCAACTGCTTGCCCACCGTGGGACCGACCACCTGCACGTTGCGCACGTTGCTGGGACCTATAGTGCTGTCATAGTGCGATTGCAGCGCATCCATAATCTGCTGGCGGCCGGCATCGAGCGAGGCTTCGTTCTGCTGCTCCGGCAGGCTGATGAGCACCTCGTTATTGTTGGGCTGATCGACGGACTTGATGGTCTGAATGCTGGCATCCTTGATGCCCGCCGCCGCCATGGCCTGGCGAATCCGATTCGTATCCGGGATCTGGTCAAACCGCACCTGCACCTGCGTGCCGCCCTTGAAGTCCACGCCCAGCGGCACCGGGCTGCCGATGGTGCGCATGTGCATGCCCATCGAGATGAGGCCGGCCACGCTGAAGATCATAGAAAAGGCGAGGAAGTACCACTTCAGCCTCAGCCAGTCCACATTCACGCCGCGAAACAATTCCACTGGTTCTCTCCGCTTCCTGGAAACGCTGAAACCGCCACGGCTACCAGCGTTCATGTGTTCTTCCGTCGTGAGCGCTCCGCCCGCGACCAACCGTTCCCTAACCCCTAATCCCTAACCCCTAAATCGACACCGCTTCCCCCGGCTTCAACTTGTTCAGATGGGCATCGAAGATCACCCGCGAAACGAAGACCGCCGTGAAGAGGTTGGCCGCCAGACCGACGGTCAGCGTGGTCGCGAATCCCCTCACCGGCCCGGTGCCGAAAAGGAAGAGAATCGCCGCCGAAACGATAGTGGTCACGTGAGTATCGACGATGGTGACCCAGGCATGGGCAAAGCCCTGATCAACCGCCGCGGCCGCCGCCTTCCCGGCCCGCACTTCTTCGCGGATGCGCTCGAAGATCAGCACGTTCGAGTCCACGCCCATGCCTATCGTCAGAATCACTCCGGCAATTCCCGGCAGGGTCAGCGTGGAACTGGAGACGCCCATGAAGCCCAGCAGAATCACCAGGTTCAAAATCAGCGCCAGGTCGGCGTTGATGCCCGAGCCCCGGTAATAGATGAGCATGAAGGCCATCACCAGCAGCAGGCCCACGATGGCCGCCGTCACGCCCTGCTTGATGGAATCGGCGCCCAGCGACGCACCCACAAAGCGCTTTTCCAGTTGCTGCAGCGATGCCGGAAGTGCGCCGGTGCGCAGCAGTTTCGACAGGGCGGCCACTTCGTCCGGAGAGAAGCTGCCGTGGATTTCGCCCCGGTCGCGGATCGCGCTCTGTATGCTGGCCACCTCGCGAACCCGGTCGTTCATCACCACCGCCATCCTCTGACCCACGTTCTTGCTCGTGTAGTCGTAAAAGCGGTCGCCGGCCTCATTGGTCAGCGTGAACATCACTTCTCTCTGCCCCGTATTCGGGTCGGTGCCCGGGTCGGCGGAGCGGAAGTCGTTGCCGGCTACCACCGATTCCCGCTGCAGCACATAAACGCTCTCCGGTCCCTCGGAGTCGGAACCGCCCGCCATCACGCCGGAGAAGCTCTTCAGCTCCTCGTCCGGCGGAATGCTGCCTCCCTGGCTGGCAATCGCTTCCTGCTCGTCCTTGTAGGGGCCGCCGGCCACGGCGTGAATCTCAAGCCGGTTCGTGCCCTGGATGATGGCCTCGATCTGGCTTTCGTTCTCCACGCCCGGCAAGTCCACCAGAATCTGGTTGGCGCCCAGGTTGTACTCCTGAATCTGCGGCTCGCTCACGCCCAGCGCATCCACGCGGTCGCGGATGGCCTCGATAGCCTGCTGGACGGTCTTCTCTTCGAGAGTCTTCTCCACCAGCGGCTTCATGGTCAGCGTCCAGGCATTGTCCCCGCTGGTCAGGTCGTATTCATTGGAGTACTTCGAATCCAGAAGGCTGCGAACGTCATTGGAACTGGCCGCCGCGGTGCCTTCCACGCGGATCGTCTCCGGCTTGTCCGGATCGGGCTTGAAGACTTGCGTAAAGCTCAGGTTGGCCGTCTTCAGTTCCTGCTTCACACGCTCCACGGTATTGTCGGTTTCGGCGCTTACCGCCTCTTTGACAACGACCTGCAAGATCAGGTGAGCGCCGCCCTTCAGATCCAATCCAAGGTGAATCCGGCTCGCGATCGCCTCGGTAAGTGCCTTCCCGCTCACCCCGGAGGGCACCCCGATGATGCCGTAAATGCAAATCGCCAGGACTGCAACAATCAGAACAACTTTGTTCTTGAGATTCTTCTTCATCGTCCCGTTTCTCTAGTCCAGAAGACTAAAACCATGTCAAAAAAATCAAGAGCCCGAAGGCCCGTCCTGCGTCGTAACCGAGGCGATCGCGTTCTTGGCCACTTCCAGCTTGATGCCGTCCGGCGCCACGCGGATCACGATCGCATCTTCTTTGATGGAAAGGATGATGCCGCGAATGCCTCCCGCCGTGGTGATCCGGTCGCCCGCCTTGATGGAGCCCAGCATCTGCTGCCACTCCTTTTGCCGCTTCTGCTGCGGGCGGATCATTACGAAGTACAGCACCGGAATCAACAGAAATATGGGCAGAAACCCGATGGCGCCCCCACCCCCGCCCATTCCGGAGGGCGCTGCCGCCAATAATGCCAAACTTGTCGCCACACTCATCCTTTACTCGCCCCCGGCTTGAAGCCGGAAGCCTGCCAGAAAAATCTGTCTCCGGGAACGGACTTCGCTTGATCCAGGCCGCCGAGTGCGCCCGGTCCAGGCTCTGGCCAGACTCCAGGCCGGATCGCCCGGTTGCCGCAGGCATTCAAGGCAAATTCGCATTCCCGCGCCCGCATCCATCCGTGGAACCCAACCGCCGTCTGCTTCCTGCTCGACACGGCCTTCCCCGGAACCCCGATTTGAACGCCCAAATCCAGAAGTCGCACAGTCCCCCCGTGCTCCCTCCGCGCGGATTCCAAAGGAACGCCTATGATGATAAGAAACGCGCGGGCTGTTGCGTGTCAAGGAGCAGCGCGCTGGAATCGGCTGTTTCCCCGCTTCGTGCCGGCTTCTCCGCCGCCCTGCCCCTTCCTTGCAAAGCCCTTACAAGTCGTCTATTGCATCCTTATCTCCCATGGTCTCTCCTGAAACTGTATCGCCTTCCGCCCTGGGCGCGCCGGACGATGGCCCGCCCTGCACAACGGAATGCGGGAACAGGAACCAAGCGAATGCGCGAAATCGGTGCTGGCATACTTCTGCTCATCCCGGCAGGCCTGGCCGTGGCTTTTATGCTCTTTGTGCTGTGGAAGTTCTGGACCGATGACAAGCGGTGAGCATCCTCCGCAAGTGAGCGGGTTTCAAGGTTCCGAAGTTCCTGCACCTTCTCCAGTGCCGCCAGAATCCAAAGCAGCACAGGAGAGCTTCAAATGCCTCAGAAGATCGCATTCATTACCGGCGGAAACCGCGGACTCGGCTTCCAGACTGCACTCGAACTCAAGGCTCCCGGCACTAAGGTCGTGATCGGCTCCCGCGACCTTGCTCAGGGTGAAAAGGCCGTCGCCAATCTCCGGGCGTCGGGCGTCGACGCAGACGTCATTCAGTTCGACATCACCAGGCCCGCCGATTACCAAGCCGCGTACGACTTCTTCAACTCCAAATATGGCCGGCTAGACATTCTCGTGAACAACGCCGGAATCGCCGGGGGCACGTTCCCCGGCACGGGCCCCGAGCACTCCGCCGCCGAGGTTCCGATGGATCTGCTGCACAAGGTCTTCGAGACCAACTTCTTTGCCCAGGTGGCCCTGACCGGCGCGCTACTGCCGCTGCTGAAGAAGAGCCCCGCCGGCCGCATCGTCAACCTCTCCAGCATCCTCGGCTCGCTCACCTTGCAGGCCGACCCGCAATCGCCCATTTACAACGCCAAGTCGTTTGCCTACGACGCCTCGAAGACGGCGCTCAACGCATTCACCATCCACTTGGCCTGGGAGCTGCGCGACACCCCGATCAAAATCAACTCGGCGCATCCCGGTTGGGTGAAGACCGACATGGGCGGGCCGCAAGCCCCGATGGATCTGAGCGAGGGAGCCAAAACCAGCGCCGCACTTGCCACTCTGCCCGACGACGGGCCGAGCGGCGGGTACTTCCACCTGGGGCAGCCGCTGCCCTGGTAGGAGCTGAGTTCTTAGGTCACAATGGCGAGCCCAGGGCCACCCGGCCGCCCCGTTGATGTTGGTGTGGAACTGGGGACGGACGGTCGAGGGTCGTGGTATCCCACCCTTTCATCCACCGCGGCGGACCGCGGCGACCCGTGAAAGGATGGGGGCGCCCTCATTGGTGCGACATCAAGGATGCGGCGGGTGGCCCCGGTCTCATGCGGCATTTTTCAAGTTGAGGGTGCCCCCGGTCCCTCGCACCCGGGGACCGGGGAAGGGGGAGTTGAGCTGCCGGTGGCCGGGTACCCGGGGTCCTGCTTTTGGGACCAGGGATTTCGATGATCCCGATTGCGCCGCGCTCCCTAACGGTTGGAGGCGGGTGGCCCCGGTCTCATGCGGCACTTTTTCAAGTCGAGGGTGCCCCCGGTCCCTCGCACCTGGGGACCGGGGAAGCGGGAGTCGAACTGCCGGTGGCCGAGTGCCCCGGGTTCCGCTTTTGGGACCAGGGATTTCGATGATCCCGATTGCGCCGCGCGCCCTAAAGGTTGGATGGTCTTTCTCAAATTGCGATCCTGGTTTCGATGGCGTCGTAGTCGGCACGGACACCTTTTGGCGTGGCGTCAAGAAGGCCGGCGCTGGCGAGGGCTTTCACATCCGCATGGACATTGCTGTAATCGCGGTTGAGCGCCTTGGCCAAGGCCCTGACGCTGGCGACATTGTTCCGGCGGACGTAGCGCAGCAACTCCATCCGCTTGCCGGTGAGGACGCGGGAGAGAGCATCCCAGCTCTCAAAAGCAAGATGGCGTTGGTGAAAGGTTTCGCCGCGCTCGGCGCGATTCCAGGCATCGACGAACCGGCGCGATGCTTCGTCTTCAAACGCGCCGCCGACAGTGAATTTCATATCGTTCATTGGACTCCTCGCAATCCGTGCACATCGGACCAGAAATCGGTCACCAACTGCTCGACCGTTGTAAACACATAAGGCTTCTCGACGCCTTGAAAATGCCGGTGATCGCCCTTGCCGCGCTCATTGTCGTAGCCAGCCTCCCGAACGCCTGGGCGGCCATAGAACAGCGAATACTTCAGGCTGTGGGTAGACGGCGGAACCGG
>Ga0326727_10027842_pt1 | contig 10335 bp, 5 predicted proteins | sample MB2enrmetagenome_FD_207643 | JGI IMG/M metagenome (GOLD analysis project Ga0326727, IMG submission 207643) | Lab enriched peat soil microbial communities from McLean, Ithaca, NY, United States - MB29MY | ecosystem: Environmental > Terrestrial > Soil > Wetlands > Peat | place: USA: New York...
TCAACCCGAAATAAGTGGAGGCCCAGATCATTTTGGTGTCGGGATTCCAACTGACCCCCGAGACGATGATGTGGATAAGCCCCTGGTTCTTGAACAGCACGATTTCCATTTCCTCGTCGGGGTCGGTGTAGGCTTTCATGTACCCGACTTTGTCGTCATATTCGATCAGGCCGCCGCCCCACATGGCGAAGTACACTTTGCCGATTTCCGGGGCCAGAGCCACTCCGTAGGTCCAGGGTTCGTGGAACGGCGCGTTCTTCTCACTCCAGTCCGTCCATTCGCCGGTGTCCTTGTTGTAGCGGCTGATTCCCGCCGTCGTGGCCACCCACACGAACTTGCCCTGTACCGAGATGGCGTAGCAGATGTCATTGAGCAGGCCGCTGGTCAAATTGGCAAAATTCTCGAAGTGTCCGCCGGAAAAATGGCTGACGCCGTGGAAAGTGGCGAGCCACAGGTCGCCGGTTTCATGGTCCACGGCGATGCCCATCACCACGCGGTGCGCGAGGCCGTCCGCGGGCCGGTAAACCTTCGCCACCTTGCCGTTTTCAATGAGCACCAGGCCGTCTTCGGTGCCCGCCCAAACGCGATTGCCATCCACCGTCACGCAGAAGACCTTGGCGTCGGGCATCCCGTTGGCGGTGGTGTAGTTTTCCCACTTCGTTATGAGGTGCGGTTTCTCGGCGGACAAGGACGAAGAGCAAGTCAAAAGGCAAAATGCAAAAGTCAAAAGGCAAAAGTGGGAAAAGCGGTAGACGGTAGACGGCATATGGTATACGGGGAACGCCGCACATGAGCTACTGCAATCTGGAAAGTCCGCATTCCGTTTACCGTATGCCGTATTCTGCTTCTGCATTTCTTCCCGATGTCCTGAGCAGGAATCTCTTTGGGTCATTGCTGTTTGTCCTCTTTTTCTCTGTGTCCGACCTCTGTGAGCCTCCGTGTCTCTGTGGTGAATTCGTTCTTGCCCCGGTTGCGGGCCACCCTCTGTCACCGCAGCGACAGAGGGTGGTAATTTCGAATTGCACATCCAAAATTCCAAAATCACAATCCACCAATCCAAAATCGAAAATCCGAAATCACAGATCACCGATCGCCAATCACTAATCCAAAATCCAAAATCTAAAATCTAAAATCCAAAATCGTCACAACGTCTTCAAAAACTCGATGAGGTCGTTAAGCTGCTCCTTGCTCATATCCGACGTAACGCCGTGCTTGTCGTCGTTGTTGAACACCGTCCAGATTTCCTCCAGCGTCAGCGCCTCGCCATTGTGCAGGTAGGGGGCATCTTCATAAACGCGGTCGAGTTGGGGGATGTCGAACAGCCCGCTGGTGTCGTACTTCGTTGCCGACCCCACCTCCGTGCTGTAGCGGGCGGTGTAGTGGGTGGCGGCGGGGTGGCAGGTGTCGCAGCGGTTCTGAACGGGAATCATCCGCCCGTCATTGGTGGTTTGGCGGTAGAAGATGGCTTTGCCGCGCTCCTGCGCGTCGGTCGATTGCCCGTCGGGAGCGAGATGCCGGTTGGGCGCCAGTGGAATGTTATTCAGGTAAGTGATCAGGGCTTCCAGGTCATCGTTGCCGAATCCCTCGGAGCGGAAAAAGTACTTGGCGATGCGCGGACCGCATTGGGTGGCGAGATCGGGATTGTGGCCGTTCCACTTGTAGGGCGCCGTTTCCCGAATTCCCCGCAAGGTGCGATTGGCCACGCGGTCGCGGCCCAGTTGCGGAGTCTCGATATTCCACGCGATTCCGTCCAGGTGCGAGTTGGGATGGCAGGTGGCGCAGGCGAACTGTCCCTGGAAACAGACCTTCGCGGTGTGAAACATCTGCTCGCCGCGCCGCATCAGGGTAATTTCCCCGGGGCCGCCCAACTCGATGGTGGAGGCCACTTTGGCTTGCGCCAGATCCACGACGGTGACGGAATCGTCCAGGCGATTGGTGATGTACGCCCAGCGACTGTCCGGCGAGACGGCCACTGAGGTGGGATTGTGGCCGGTGGGCAGGCGCTTGACCACGAAAGTAACGGCGGAATCGAGGCGCTTCGAAATCTCTTCCGCCGGGACTTGCTGCAGCCGCCCGGCAAGGCGCGCGGTATCCAGAATAGAAACCATGTCGGCATCGGCGGAAGTCACCACGGCGCGCCGTCCATCGGGCGCAAACGCCACGCCCGAATTGGTGGCAAAGTAATAGTCAATGTCGTCCAGCACCACCTGGGTTACCTGTGATTGCCCTTCGCCCACGGGCGCGTTCAAGGCGGGGCGAACCACTGCCATGCCGTGGGTCATCATCCATCCCTGGGGAACCTGAATGAGCGGTCCCAGGTTTTTGGGGCGCATCAGCGCAACGAGCAGGTCTCCGCCTTGTAGCGGCGGTCTCTGACCGCCGATGCGCCGATCGGAGACCGACGCTACCATACCTCGATTGGAGATTGACGTTACCGAGGGCGGCGCTTCAGCGATGTGGCGCAGTTCGATCGCGCCGGGAATCAGGATGCGCTCCGCCACTACTTGCCGGGCCGTATCCAGTGCGAGCAACTCCGATACCGGCGGCTGGTCGTAAGGCCCCAGATGCGGCAGGATGTTGGAAACGTAGACTCGGCGGCCATCGCGCGAAAGCACCATCTGCTCCGGATATCGATGCGTCACGAAGCGCTTGATTTCCTCACCGGAGGCGAGATCGATCAGCGAGACGCTGTCGGCAATGCTGTTGGCAACGTAAAGGGTTTTGCCCGGGCGGTCAGTGACCAGTCCCACCGGCCCCCAGCCGGTTTTCAGTGTCCGCTTCACGGTGAACGTGGCGGCGTCAATTTCGCTTACGGTGTCGCTCCACTCATTGGAGACGTAAAGCGTCTTGCCATCGGGAGAAATCGCCAGGCCCTTGGGCTTGTGGCCCACCTTCACGCTTTGCACCACTTGCTTGGTCTGCGTGTCAACTGCCAACAGCGAATCGCCGTCTTCGCAGACGGCATACAACTTGTTGCCGTCGGCCGAGAGCTTGATTTCGACCGGCGTTAGATACGTGGGCTCCGCGGGACTTGCGGCTTGCGCATTGATCGGCGCGGCCACCAGCCGATTGAAATCCAACACACCAAAAGAGCAAGTCAAAAGGCAAAAGGCAAAAGTCAAAAGGCAAAAGTGGCGGCGCCCCGTCATGCTGCCGACCGCCCTCTTCAAATGCCCGAAGTGACATCCCACGGCTTCGACTCTTCCGGATTGTTTCTTGCCGTTCCTTTTAGCCACGGGCGTGTTCCTTTGCTTTCCCTTTGGCGGTTGCGACGGCCTTTGAAAGGATTGCTCGCAACTGATCCGATTCGTCCAGTAGGCCTGCCATGCGCTCTGCTGAGACCTTTTCGGAGGTGACCAGCATGCGAAGCCGGTAATTGGACTCCCGCATTTCCTTTAAGGATATCTGGAGTTTGTGCACAAAGTCATCTTTGGACTCAGCCCCCCTGGCTTCTTCGTAGTTAGCTCCGGCCGACATGCCACTCCGCAGCAGTTGGTCGCCCACCCGGCGTCCGACCAGAGTATTCGGCAGCGATTCGACCAGCCTAATGACTCTCCCCCCGTATGCCAACAACCGCTTGCTCAGGTCATGGGTTTCGTAGGTCATCTCTGTACGTCCCCTCACCACGCCAACCTAGTTTTCATTTCTTCCATTTTCGTTCGGCCTTGCCGTGCCCGTTACTTTTGACTTTTGCCTTTTGACTTTTGACTTGCCGTTCGCTCGTCCCCAGTCACTGTTCCTTTACGGTCAAAATCTGGTCGGCCTTTACGTGCTCAAGTACTTGTTCCGTGCCGCTAGGCCAATGAATGATCAGCTTATCGACTGAGGCATGCTGGCCCAATCCGAAGTGCGGGCGCGGGTCTCCCTGCGAGAGATAGCCATTCTCGGAAACCGCTTGAATATATTGGTGCAAGTCGCCGGCGATGGCTTCCAGGCTGGCCCCATATCCATCCCGATTGCTTTTCGTCCCCACCAGCTTCAGGGTCAGCCAATGATTGCGCGGGCCGGAGGCGGGGGGCTTGGCGTGCAGCAGAATGCCCTTGCCGCCCAGCGTGACGATGAAGACGTCTGTGTAGCCATCATTGTCATAATCGCCAAAGCAGGCGCCGCGCCCCACTTTCTTGAATTTGAAGTAGTCGCCCGCCTGCGACGACACGTCGGTGAAGGTGGAGTCGCCATTGTTGCGGAGCAGGGAATCCTCCATGGGAATCAACCAGTGTAGGCCGCCGTTGACGATAAACAGATCCTTCCAGCCGTCGTTGTCGTAATCGTAAAAGCCGTCGCCCCAGGCCACATACTGGCCGGAAACCGCCGCCACGCCCGTTTCCACCGTGGTGTCAAGCCAGAAGCCCTTGGGCCCGGGATTGTGAAACAGGCGGTGATAGCGCATGTCGGAGACAAACAGATCCTGCCAACCGTCGTTGTCGTAGTCGCCGAAGATGGGGTTCATGGCGGAAGTGGCTTCGCCATTGGCTCCGAAAGCCGTGTTCACGTCGGCAGCCACATTGGTGAACGTGCCGTCGTGATTGTTGTGGTACATGTAACTTTCCATCGTGTCGTTGGCAATGTAGATGTCCGGCCAGCCGTCATTATCGAAATCGCCGGTGGTCACGCCCATGGCGCGGCCCAGGGGATTGTCGATTCCCGCCTGGTGCGAGACGTCGGTGAACGTGCCGTCGCCATTGTTGTGAAAGAGGCGGTCGGCGTCGCCCTCATAGTCAAGGGGGCCGGGGAAGGCGTCGGCGGTGAAGAACTCGCGCTTGGCGTTGGGGTCAAATTTCAGATAGTTGCCCACGAAAAGGTCGAGCTTGCCGTCGCGGTCGTAGTCAATCCACGCGGCGCCCGTGCCGAAGTGCGGATTCTCCACGCCGGCCTTGGCCGTTACGTCCGTAAAGGTCCCGTTGCCGTTGTTGTGGTAGAGGATCGAGGAGCCCCAGTTGGTCACGTACATGTCTTCGTAGCCGTCGTTGTCGTAGTCGCCCACCGTTACGGCCATGCCGAAGCCCTTACCCCCTACGCCCGCCTGGGCGGTGACGTCAGTAAAGGTGCCATCGCCATTGTTGCGATAAAGATGGTTGGTCGAATCCGCCCCATCAGGCTTGGAAAACTTGGTTACGCCGTCGATGTAACGCCCGCTCACCACGTACAAGTCCAGCAGGCCGTCATTGTTGTAGTCAATCCAGGCACACCCGGAACCGGTGGCCTCCATGATCGAACTGAGCTTCTGCTCGCCGAATGAGTGCTTGAAATGAATGCCCGCCTTCTCCGTAACGTCTTCGTAGGTGACGAGCGAAGAGGGGGGAAGAGGTTTGGGCGCGGGGCTCTGCGCGGGGGCCTGGAGGTCGGTCCAAAGCAAGCTGGCAGCGAGGGCCGCAAGGACAAATTGTCGGAAAAGAATCTTCATTGCCACCTCAATCGGTACCCACCGGACGCTTTACCAAATCTAAGCGCGTCGGGGTGTCAAAACGGCGTAACGTCATCGGCCAGCGATTCTCGGGAGCCCGGGCACGGTCCTCATGGCAGCCCACACAGCCGCGCTCCTCGCCGGAACGCGCCCAAATCCAGCTTGATTGCGCGCGCACCACGTGGCCGACGGCATCGAGCACTTCAAATCTCACCGGCTGGTCAGACGGCACCGCGATGTAGAACGAGCCGTCTTCCTCGATCGCACCGTCACCTAATACGGTTTCCTGTCGCGTTTCAGCATTCAGGATTTTCACCCGGACGCGTGTGAGCTTGGCGGCAATTTCCCCGTTGGCCACGCCCTCGGCCAAATGGGCGTCGAGGCAAATGAAAAAGCCCCGATGAAGCTCCGGATTCATGGTGCTCCAGTACCAGGTTGGTTCTTCATGGGCCGCCACAGGGATGGCTTCCACCGCGTCAAGGTTGGGGTCTTCGTAAAGCAGGCTGCCGAACTTCCCCGCGGCCGTGTCGAAGCTGTAAAGCGCCAACCTGACTCCTTCCGCCGTACGGGTGGAGGTTTCGCGCGCCACCACCAGTTTCTCGGCGGTCATGGGATGCGGCGACGAAGCCAGGATGGGCGGCGCGGTGAGCGGTTCATTGTGCACGGCGCCGCGGCGAATCCAGGCGAGTTCGCCGCCATCGCCATGGCTCGAGAGCGGCGCTTTCACAAAAACTACCGCGCCATTGTCCAGTTCCTTAGCCTGACTGCGAATCGCGGGGTGCTGATGATCGCAACGCAGCGTCGCCAGGGCCGTGCCGTCAAGCCGCAAGGTGTAAAGCTCGCGGTCAGCAGGCTTGCCATTGGAAGGTACGAGAGGGGAGCGCGCCGTGGCCAGAATCATGCCATTCTTCAGGACCGTTTCCACCTGGAAGTCTCCCGGGCCGAAGGTAATGGGGTGAGCTTCCGATCCATCCAACTTGCTGACCCAGAGCTGCGAGGCGGCGCCATCCCAACTGGCCGGAGCGGATGATGTCGCCGCAACGTGGCTCATAGCGCCGCCGGATCGAACCCCCGGCTCCGGTGAAAGCGCAGTAAACACGATAAGGCCCCGAGCCAGATAGGCAGGCTTCAGGCAGTCGCCCGGGCACTGGGTGATCTGCCGTACGCCGGCGCCGTCCAAGTTCATTTCCCATATTTGCCATTGGGAATCCGTCGTCTTCCTGCCAGCAAAGAGCACGCGGGCACCGTCAAAAGAAATTTGGGGATCTGCGACGGCGAAGAAATCGGGGGTCAGCACGTGGGGAACGTGGCCGGTTGGATTCAGCCTCACGAGACGGCTGCCTTGGGGGAATCGCCCGGGGAGGGGGCTGAGACGAATTTGGGGGGTCTGCACAACGATAAGGTCAGAGAGAGTTTTGGCAACGGGTCCGTTAGGCGCTGTAGGATGCCCTGACAAATACCGAGGGTGCCCGGCGGTGCCGGTGCCGCCGAGCCTTCTTGTCGTTTGGGCTGCAGCCACGGAGAGGTGCAGTGCCAGGAGCACTCCCCACCCGAGGATAAAGACCGTGCGCCAAGCGCCTATTAAATGGGTCATTGACAAAATGAACCTGCTCGAACCGCGTATGGAAATCGAAGTCGTTGTTCCAATCCTCTTATCCAAACTTGGGTACGCCATTTCCATGCGGTTCAACGAACCCCTTGCAACCCGACGCGAGATTTGACGCTACCGCGAGAAGACATGCATGTCGATGACCCTAATCAGCAAAACGCCTGATTTATGTCAATATTTTTGATGTAATTGTTTTATTGTTTCGGCCTAAAGCTTTGTATTACCAGTGAGATAGGGATAAACCGCTGGAAACTGACCGCCGAGCCTCGCTCGCGCCCAGTCAGGGGCATTTTCCCCCTGTGAAAACTCCCCGGGATTTCTGTTGACCTCCCTCCCTCCGTCAAGTGATGATTCGAATGGACCCAATTTTGTCAATCGAAGACGAAAGGCTGATTTGGGCGTTGATCGAGTCAGTAACGAAACGCCGCCCGAACTTCGGAGAACCGGTCTGATGGAAAAGTGCATCCCCCCCGAACTCCATGGCATCTTTGCGGCCTTGCCCACGCCGTTTGGGCCCGACGGCGAGCCGTTGTGGGGGGCTCTGGACGCCCTCGTGGATTTCGGTCTGGGGAAGGGGTTGACGGGTTTGTGTTTGGGGGGAGCCACGGGCGAATATGCCGCTTGCAGTCTGGAGCATCGCCAGCAGGCCCTTCGCCGTGTGGCGAGCTGGGCAAATGGACGCGCGCGGCTCATCTGTGCAATCGGATGCGAGCACGCCGGCCAGGTTCGCCAGTTGGCCTTGACCGCCGCCGACTGCGGAGCGATTGCGCTCTTGTTCCCCACGCCGGCCTTCCTGCGGTACGAGCAGAACGATTTGGTGGATTTCATGGAGCAGGTCAGCGCCGATTTGCCCCTGCCGGTGCTGCTCTACCATCTCCCCCAGTTCACGCGCGACCTGGGGATCTCCAATGTCCTGCGCCTCATCGCCACGGTCCCCAATATTATTGGCCTCAAAGACAGCTCGGGCCACCGGGCGAATCTGGGGGAAATTCAAGCGGCGCAGGCGCGGGGGCCGATGGTTTTCATGATCGGTAGCGACGATCTGCTGCTCGAAGCGTTCCAGCACGGCGCGGCGGGCGCCATCTCGGGGATTGCCAGCGGCTGCCCGGACCTGGTTCTGCCCGTTTACCAGGCGTTCCGTGCCGGAGATTTGAGCCGGGCGCGCGAGGGGCAAGCCCGCCTGACCGAACTCATGACGCGCCTCGCGGGACTTCCCGTTCCCTGGGCCATGAAACTTGCCTTGCAGGCCCGCGGCCTGGAGATGGGATCGATGCCCTGGCCGATGGGGTCCAACCTCCGCCAGAAAGCCCTCGCCTTCCAGGACTGGTACGCCCGCCAGATCGCCGCCTAAAGGCCCACTCCGCCCGCGCGCCGGGTGGAAAGGGATGAGTGATCCTGGGCGTCAACAAATCGATTCAAGTTTCCGGCCGACCCAGCCGAAAACCGAAAAGAGGAAGTGTGTCACGCGGGGTGGGAAGCGGTGTGGGCGCCCCGGCGAATGAACCGCCCGTGTCCCGCGTCCATTTTCGCCCTCATGCCTTCTGTCGATTATGTCGATAACCGATGCGGGGAAGTGTGTCACGCGGAGTGGGAAGCGCCACGGGCATCCGAAGGGGTGAAGAAACACAAAATCTCGCGCCGAGACGCTGAGTCGCTGAGATTCGGAACAAACAACTCCTTTATTTTTTTTGGGCCTCTGCGTCTTTGCGCCTCTGCGCGAGATGATTTTGTTCGTTCTCGGATTTTTTCACACGTTCTCCTGCCCGTGACCCGCGGTCGGGGGCTGGCTGGTCCCTCCCGTCGATCAGCGTCACCCCGTGACCAGGAGCGGTAGCGCAGCGCGGCGGAGTCGCAAGCCAAATTGTCGGGCCCAGCGGCGCTGGGCCGGGCCGAACGCCGTTCGGCCCTACACGCGGCACGGAAATTCTTGTCCAAAAAGACAAGAATTACGGTATTGCAATGCCGGACCCGCTCTCCAGTCGTACGGCACATCCATCGTGTCGCACGGGGTGGGAAGTGGTGTGGGTGCACCGGCGAATGAAACGCGCGTGCCTCGCGTCCATTTTCGCCCTCATGCTTGATTTCGATTATGCCGATAACCGATGCGTTGGAGTGTGGCGGCCCGCCTGAGCCACATGAGATGGAGGGCGGCCTCCGCCTTTTGGTCCGCGGCTCTTGCTCGAACTGCAAAAGCGAGCGGCCCGCCCGTGCCCAAGAAAACGTAGCGGTCTCCGCCTCGGTGATACCGCAGAGTATTTTTTCTCGAAGAAAAATAACTCTGCGCTAAGCCGCTACGCCGCCCCTGCCTTCCCCATCACCCCCATCCCCAAATCCGGCCCTGCGCGAAGCGCTTTGGAGTGCGGCCGCGAAGCTGCCACCTTCCGCCCGGGCTTCCCACCACCCACGTCAAGTTGTCATTCCGCCCCTCTCCATCCGACCCAGAAAAGGTACCTGGAACGTGTGAAAAAATTTACTTTCAAACAAGGGTATCTCGCGCAGAGACGCAGAGACACGGAGTCGACAAAGAAAATAAAGCAGTTATTTTATTCGAACCTCTGCGCCTCTGCGTCTCTGCGCGAGATTGTTAATTTCTTCACACGTTCCCGAAACCTTTTCCGCGACACCTTCTCCGCCAGGAGGCAATCGCATGAACTCTTGACCGGCTTCCCGCCCGTTTTCCTAAGGAGGTCTCAGCTTCGATGCGGGCCGGGTTTCTTCGCCGTCTCGAGTTGATCGAGCGGACGTGACCGCCTCAGTCATCAGGGAGTATGGGGTCAGACAGAACGCAGTAGAGATTATTTATTTCGCTTTCGGATGGCCCCAGGCACAGCATCGACATAATAAACCTGTGTACCGTTCTGTCCCGAGGTTCCCCTGTCCCCACGTTCCATGTCCCCAAGTTCCCAATGCATTTCAGAATCATTTCTCAGAATCGGACAGGCCTCGCAGACTAATGTAGAGGCGGCTTTACGCTGCCAAATGGCGAGGTAAACTCACCGCTGCTTAAGGCCGAAGTTCCCAGGAATCCCCTCGGGAGATCGCAGACCTCCAAGAACCGAGGTCTACGCCAGCCGGCCCGGCTCTGAAGGTTAGCAGGACGCGGCTACCAGCATCACCGGAAACGCCCATTTACCCACCCGGTGGATGGCTCTACCTTTATCTGATTAGGTGTTGACTCTGATGGGCCGCCGATGCAATATCAGGCACGAGCGAACCATGGTTAACTAGGTAAGGGCCATGGTACCCGCAGCCGGATTGAAGATATGGCGGCCCCACCTACCCGACAAGCGATTCCGCAGAATTCAACCCCATCCCTGACGCC
>Ga0326727_10027843_pt1 | contig 10334 bp, 8 predicted proteins | sample MB2enrmetagenome_FD_207643 | JGI IMG/M metagenome (GOLD analysis project Ga0326727, IMG submission 207643) | Lab enriched peat soil microbial communities from McLean, Ithaca, NY, United States - MB29MY | ecosystem: Environmental > Terrestrial > Soil > Wetlands > Peat | place: USA: New York...
AGTGATGAGTTCTTTCTCAGGCATAGTAACCTCCTATTTAAAAGATACTACTACTTTAGTTGTAGATCAAGTGAAATTATAAAGCAGATCATACAAGGAGAGCGAACTGGCTTCTCTTTGATTACCAATAGAAACCCCCATTTTAGGGAAATATTCATTCGCTCTGTTACAAGGAAGTACTGGTTGAAAGTGAGATGCCTAAAGGTGAATACCTATAATATTTTTTTTGGCATAATGATCAACCTGTCAGAAATATTTACAATCTTGCCCAAAAACTCATCTTCAATGATTCAGGTTAGTTATACATCATTTAGCGATATACTTGCCTGAGTATTGTCAGTTTTCTTTACAATCAGATGAATCCTACATCATGATGATCATAATGACGGTGTATCCCTCGGATTATCAATATAATCCAACAAAAATATATATTTATAACATATAATATAGCAATATTTTACTTTTTTTACCATTTCGGTACAATTCTTGCGTGTTATACTATAAAAGATCAATAGTAGGAGGATTTGTGCGAACAGGAATGACAAAAATTTGTACTGTTCTATTTATTCTATTTATTACCTTGGGGTCCGCTTACGCTATCCCCTTAGTAGTTGGTTACAATACCCTGCCTGGGACATCCGTGGCAGCCGACCCCTCACTTGCCGGTCCGATAATTGTTGATCAAATGCAACCGTTCTCGTTTTCTGCTAATGGCGGAACCGTATCTGGTGAAGTGGAAGTTCAAATCATACAAGCTGTTGACGGGGGGCTTGACTTTTACTGGCGTCTGTTTAACGATGCATCTTCCGCAGATGCTATAACTGCTCTGCGTCTGGCCAGCTTCATCAGCCCGGAGTATGATGCTAACTATCGGACTGATAGTTTGGGGGATATTGGTCCGGATACAGCGCTTTTGTTTGCCTCTCCTCCGGGTTATATCAATTTTATTTTCTCCAGTGGTTTGGCGCCGGGAGAATCTTCGCTGTTCTTCTTTATGGATACAACGGCGACGAGTTATGCAGAAACCGCATTTTACGATCTTACAACTCTCAATAATGGGTATTCGGGCACCTTATACGATACCTATGCTCCCGCGGTACCAGAACCCGCCACGATGCTGCTTCTTGGTCTGGGTCTGATTGGGGTGGCAGGCATCAGGAGGAAGTTTAAGAACTAACCCGAGTCGGGATATCAATGGCAGTTGTGTATTGTTGTATATTACTTGACACATTTGAACGACTTGATGGCTGATGATGAGAAGTACTTTCTTAGGAAAAAGGAATGAAGAACTTTCGCATCTTCAAATACAGTTAGTGAGGAAGTTTAATGCCTTCACTGAAATGGTATGGGAAGATACGGAGAAAAAATGGATAAGCAAGGCTTATGGACGAGAGCTTATCATTATGGCCATCATTTTGGTCAGTCCGTTTACGACAACATAAAACGTTTCTTTTTATTGACTGTAGTTAAGAAATTCAAGAACTAACCCGATATGGAGGGCGGGTATTATTTACCATGGTATTTACCGTGGCAGGGCAGGGTCAGAAATGGCTCTGCCTTTTATTTTGTATGATACAGATTAGGTATTGAATCTGCCATTATCAATATCTGCACTCTCATGCTTTTTATATCCTATTAGGGCATTGCCAAAGATGCATAGGACGCCTAATAATTCAATCATATCGGTCAACCTGAAATTTCCTTCATTGTAAGAGTCTGGAATGAATCCAACATGGCATATCCAGGTTGTCCTGATTATTGTATAGATAAGCACTATGCCTAATCCTATTAAGGCTAGTGTATTTGACCGCCATAACGTCCTCATTGAGATAAGCAGGAATAGTCCCCCACAAATCAAGATACCTGAAAGCGTATAAGCAAACCAAGCCTTAACCAGCCGGTGCTTGGCATACCAGCCTTGGTATTCAGCCATATGTCTTCCTATATAAAAAAACAGCATGTCAAATTTAAGTTGTTTATTGATGCCCAACACAAGAAGGGTAAATATTAAAAGCAACCAGAGGTTTTGTTCTCTAATAATATTGTTTGTATGCTTTAGATCCTTCCATTTGTAAACAGCTGCGACCAATGCAACACCACAGAACAAAGTAACAAGCCATGATGAAATACGTGGATCACCAATATTAGTTAACCAAAAGCTAATACTTTTGTTTACTGCTGATTCCTGAAACATTGATATATGTATGTCTTCCAATGGTTGTGGACAAATTGGATCAAAAACTAAGAGAGGGTTTCAGCATCCATATAAACCTTTCCTGCCTTTTTGACAATTCTTAAAGGGCGATTCTGACTTCTTTGTAAAAGCACCGTTTTTGTTTAACGCCATTTAAGAATCTTAAGTTTTTTAATCTATAATCCTAACTTTTCAGAACAAGGACACAGCAAGGACTTGGAGAAAAAAATTAAGGCCATCCTTCGGTTTGTTGGCGATCCTACCACCCTTGGGTGGGGCCGTTGATTCATCTCGTTTTCTTCCGGCACTTATAACCGACTTCAGGCTGGTTGTTATCACACCATAAGTCAATTATCAAAGAACCATTTTTTATAAAATTATTTGCTCACTGTTTGATCTCCAATTTGTGATGTCAATTTGTTTCGGTACTTTGCCCACATCTGATTTACAAATGGGTCCCATGCTTGTCCTTGGCGAAGGTAGTTGGCGGAATAGTCCCAGCCTCTCATTGTCTTGATTTCTTCTATAGCTTTCGTATCATCCTCCTCCATCCAACGATCCACGTAATCAAAAAAGGCATCATGATCCCAAATCTTTTCCGCTTTCATGATTCTCGCAGCTAAAGCCTGACCAACCCATGCGACGCTCGTACAACAACGACGGTAGTCTTCGCCAAGACTGTTAGCCCACTTCAATGGATGTAAGCGTTCATAGGCTCCCCACCCGGTTTTCCCGGGCAAGCCATCCTTTCCAGTGTGACCCGCATAAAGGGCCTTTGCACCAGTCCATCCGTCACCATACATTGTTTGCATATCCTCACCAAACTTGAGATCAGGATATCTTTTTGTCGGTGACTGCATCTCTTCATCACCCAACATGATGCCAGCAAAAATGATGGGCCACTTGCGACCACTTCCGTGACCTCCATGAGCCGGCCATCCTCCATAACCAGCACGAACAATACCCCAAAGGTCAATGCCATACTGTATGAAGTTAATCAATAATTGCTCCTTCTCATCCGGGGGGAAATCAAGCATCAATAAAAGGCTTGCAATTCCAACGGCCCTTCCTATTTCGCGGCCATAATTGGGCATGTATTCCACAGGTGCATCGAAGCCAAAGAAACACACGTCTAACCATGGGCGTTGAAACAGTTTCGACCATTCCTGAGGGGTTGGTGTTGCTTGACCATGCGCTAATCCGCCCATGATAAGAGGTAGTTTAGGCAATAGATGCCTGTTCAGATTTCGGGCAAGATAGATCTTCTGAGTGCGGTCACAATAGGAAGGCCTGAACGCATCCTGTGGTAAAGGCTTCTCGATACAAGTCAATACAGATGCACTACTAACAGGACTTATTGATTTATCACTTGGCCTGAGTGGCGCCGTAAGTTCTCCTAATTCCTTCACACTTATTGTTGATATTAGAGAATCACCGGGCTTCAAAATGATAGGCAGTAGTGCTCGCATGGTAGGATTATAACGATTGGCCGATACGCGACTGTCAAATCCACTTTCAGATGGATTCGGGGGGAGATTAAGCACGGAACCGTTTCGTCCGTTTTCTGGTTTCGGAGTGATTGAAACTATTTTAACATAACCTACAACATAATAGTCACCATTTACGAATTGGCCAACCGGTACTTTTTCACTAAATGTCCAGGTGACGCCATACTGAGAAATGCTGTCCTGAAGGGTAAGATGACCCAATTTCGTGGGGGTAGGTTTCCCCTCACTCAAATATAAAGCTTGTTTTGAACAGCATGCAAAACACGATAATAGGAAAAGAACTATTAATACCTTGATGGTTGATATTTTGTGAGTAGTATCCATCTTGTGCCTATATTTTGAATTGCTGTTTGGAGCAGATTAAAACATCATCCTGAACTATATCTGTCTGCATATCGGACAAATTGGATCAACAATTCAGAGAAGGTTTCAGCACCCATATAAACCTTTCCTGTCTTTTCAGAAAGTCTCAAAGTGCGATTCTGCTTCCTTCGTAAAAGCATTGTTTAACGCACGGATGCCTGATCGGCGCATATCCATTTTTTACTTATTGGTGATTACGAATCGAAAGCTTGTATAAATGGGCATATTTCAAGTCGCACAGTTACGGAAGTACTTAATACCGAGTTGTATCTGGGTAATGGTTTAGGTTTCTGTGGGTAAAGCGGATGGGAATCATACTTATTGAGTAGCTTCTATCCCATTTTCCATTGCTACCTTTCGACTAATCATTATATACATTTTATCTAACATGTCATGTTCATATACGGTATAAGCAGGTGCGTTGCCCCCACCGCCTCCACTGCAAGCACAAAGCATTAAGGAAACCATCCATACCATGACTAAACCTAGCCAGAATTAATTATCTTTGTCTTTTCTGTAACCAATCATAAAAGGAAGATACTTTTTCAGGAAGATAACGAATGGAACACACAATAATAGCGTTATACAGGAGAGAGAAGCACATTGCATGAATATTGAAAAGTGATTGTAATTATCTGAAAATATCTTCAAACTGAAATTGATAAAGAAGATATTTACAAAAAGGTCAAGTATCCCATTCAAGCCCATAAGGGACAATGTATTCCTCCCCAAGAAGCTCATAAAACTGAACGGAGGCATGAGCCGGGATGTCGAAACAATGCACAATGAACCGGCTATGGCTGTTAAGGGGAATAGAAGAAAATTGCCATACGTACCAAGAACGAAAAAAACCACAGGATAAATCTTGAACGGTCCATCATTCATGTTGAATGTAGTGAATACGCACGTGGCAGTCAGTAGGAGTAAAAAGACGTTCAGACTTGGATCAATTTTTTTATAAAGAATCGGGCAGGCAGCTATTAAGCTCCCGAAAAGATAGAAACTGTATGCAACCAGCGCTTCATGGATAAACCAATAATCTGGTATGATTATATATTGATTTATGATGTCTGCCTTGTATGAGAGGCCCCACCCCATGATGTAAAACAAGACCATTGCCATGCATAGCACTGTTCTGCTCTTATGGAGAACCGGATACAGAAGATAGTTGATAACTTCCACAGAGAAAAGACAAGCCAGAAACCATGTTATGGGATTGAATGGCATTATGCCGGCAGGGAGAAGGAGAGATCTTTGGAAGATTTGGCTGACATCGATGCTTTGGTTCGACATTTTTGTCCTGATGAAATAACTCGGCAGGATAAGGATGTTAAAGAAAAAAAAGGGCACTACCCTTGTCATGAATTTGTTTTTCATAAATATGAATAACTTGCGATGTTGAGTTTCTTTCATAAGAAAGCCAGATAAAAGGAAAAATAATGGCATGTGAAACGAATAAATCAGCTTGTACTGTAAACCTGCTGCAGGAATAGAAGTGGTCCAGACTATCTTTTGGACTATGTGACCATAAAAGACAGCTATGATTCCAAGTGCTTTTGCATTGTCAACCCATGATATCCTCTGAGTTACATTTCCCGCGTTTATATTTTCATTGGGTGCGTTGCGTAATTTTTCCTCCGCTTTCTTTCTTTTTTTGGCAGTATCCGGCGATTTGGCTTTGCTTATTATTTCTTTTTTCTTCATTATATAAAAATTATAAAAACAAAAACTTTATGTCAAAGGAAATATTGACCACAAAATGTTAGGTGTCATGCCGATGTTTGTCATGTGAGTTTCTACACCCTGTTAAAGCTGAAATGGTTGTGGTGGCACTTCGACCTTTTTTCCTTTTCACCTAAGATCTTTTATTCTGCGGGCCCTCTGCCCAACTTACCTTATGCAGGACGAAAAGGGTGGTGGAGGTTGACCAAGCTGAATCCTACAAGCCCTCTGACCAACGAAGAAGTACGGTCCTTCCTTCCACCACAACCACTTTGGATTTTATGTCATTGCTCCAATAGCCATGTATTCGCTGCTTCCTGTTTAAATTGGAATTGGCCCGTCTATAGCGGATTTGATTTTTTGTAATCATTATCACACAAAATAAAGGCAGGACCGTAATGATCCTGCCTTCCCTTAATTTAGGAAGTTTATTGAAACTGTAAAAAATGTTGACAGTTATTGCTTTCAAACAGTAATCTTCATGTTGAAATAAAACTCTGAGGCACGACTGGTGTAACCGAAAATAGAGTCAGGACTTAATTTGAAACCTTCTGTCAATTCAAATATAGGTCAGGACACCTAAGATCATAAAATGGTAATATTGCATTAGCCATTTATTTACTGCTTCCATTTTATCCGTTGGCTTCTCAGCATGTTCTGAGCATCTTCGTCACCAAACCTTGCCGCTGTTTTCAGATCCTCAATTGCCTGCTTTTGTCTGCCAAGGTTTTTGTAGGTAGCAGCTCGGTTATTATATGCGTTTGCATACCCTGGATTAATCTCGACAGCTCTGTCAAAATCACTTATCGCCTGCCGGTAATTGCCAAGGACTTTATAGACATAACCGCGGTTATTATACGCTTCTGCATACCCTGGATTAATCTCGATAGCTCTGTCAAAATCATTTATCGCCTGCCGGTAATTGCCAAGATTGCGATAGGTAACACCCCGGTTGTAATAAGCAGTTACTTCACTTTGGGGATTGATCTCGATAGCCCTGCCATAATCAACAATCGCCTGCCTACCGTTGCCAACGATATTATAGACATTACCGCGGTTATTATAAGCTTTTGCATACCTTGGATTAATCTCGATAGCTCTGTCAAAATCACTTATCGCCTGCCGGTAATTGCCAAGATTGCAATAGGTAAGACCCCTGTTGTAATAAGCGGTTACTTCACTTTGGGGATTGATCTCGATAGCCCTGCCATAATCAACAATCGCCTGCCTACCGTTGCCAACGATATTATAGACATTGCCCCGTCTGTAATAGGCTTCAGCTAAAACCTGACGCAAGAAAAAGAAATTATAACTTGTAATAATATCGATCGTTTTATCTAAATCCTCAATCGCCTGCTTATAGTCGCCAAGCGCTGTACGAGCAGCGCCACGGTTGAAATAAGCTTCCACATTATTCGGGTTGATCTTTATAGCCCTGTCATAATCAACCATGGCTCGTTTATAGTTGCCAAGGTCTGCATAGGCAGCTCCACGATTGTTACAAGCAAGGCTATTGTGATCGCTAATTTCCAGGGCATGATCAAACAAAGTAATGCTATTCTGCCAGTATCCGACTTGCATCCGCGTAACAATCGAGAAACATGAAAGGCTTAAAGCCAATAATGTTATAAGCACCTCTTTACGATAACGCCATGTTCCTAAGAGTTCTGGCACTCCCCATGCCAACATAATGAACATCCCGATAAGAGGAATATAGGTATATCGGTCTGCTCTGGAAAAACTGCCAACCTGTACCAAACCAATCACAGGGACGAGAGTACCTGCGTACCAGAGCCAACCAGTTGTCAAGTATGGGAATCTTTTTGCCTTCCAGATAATCACTGCGGTCACGGCTACAAGGAGTAAAATCGCGCCCAAAACCTGCCAGAAGTGCCATCCCCCTAAATAAGGATAATAAACGGTAAGATTGCTCGGCCAGATCATCTTCACAATATACATAACATAGGAAGCGACAGCGTTGGCCATCCGTTTGGGAACGGGAAAGATCTCCGGGGATCCCAGAACTCCAAAATGCTGCTGGGTGGCATAAACCAGCCATGATGCGGCCCCTGACAACAAGACCAGGGGGACCTTCTCCAGGATCAGCCATGAGAACGAGGCGGGTACCCCCTTTTTGCCCCCCGGCACGGCAGGTCCCGGATAGGCATGGGACTGTGCCCCGCGAAAACGGTTCAGCGGCCAGTAGTCGATCAGCAGCAGCACCAACGGCAGGCTCACCAGCATCGGCTTAGCCATCAGTCCCAGAATGAAAAAAAACAGCGTCAAGAGGTACCGGCCCCACCCGGGACGCTCCGCGTAAAAAATGTAGGCACCCATGGTGAGCATCCAGAAGAAGGCGCTCAACACGTCCTTGCGCTCTGCCACCCATGCAACAGATTCCACGTGCAGGGGATGGATCGCAAACAGAATAGCAATGAAGGCGCTTTGCCAAAGCACCTTTGTCATCCGCCGGAATACAAGGAAAAGGAGGATGGTGTTAAAAACATGCAACATAAGATTTGTCATGTGATAAATATGAGCATTGAGTCCGAAGGCTTGATAGTCTAGCATCAAAGACAACCAGGTAAGTGGATGCCAAAAGCCACTTTTCTCCACTAATTCAGAAGTAAAGGCCTGTCTCACACTGTTCCAACCCAGGCCGGATTGTACAAATGCATTTTTAAACACGTAGATATCATCATCAAAATTGACGAAATCGTAATTCCTGACCGGCCAGTAAACAATAAATGTAAGTAATGCAATGGCCACGCAAATATTGACTTGGAACAACTTCCTCCTTTGTATTTCTGGCGGAATGGAAATGATTTTTGAAAGGGACATGTTAACCACTGTGTCCTAAAATGAATTTCGGTTATTATAGAATCAGGTTCCTCAAGAAGGCAAAACATATTTTATTTATTTGATTATTTGAGTCAGGCATTGAACAATTAATAACGCAGCAGCAATGATTGCCATTAGAAAGCTTGTATAGTTTGGCTAATTGCTGATTGCTCTATTGCAAGAAGTTATTATTCGTTTTTCTACTGCTAAAATTTTATAGATCATGCTTCGGAGATAGCTTATATTAGTGTAAATGCAGCATTCTGAATGGCTGCATATTGTGGCGATTCTTGGGAAAAAGCAGCTGCTATTTCCTGTAGAATGCGAGTCTGAGAGTTTCGGGCTATTCGAGCTCGAACGTGAATTTGTCGATAGTGCCATCAAGTTTATCGTGGACGTTACACTAGTAGTCGTAACCTATGGCTATGGAACAGTAGATAACACTAGTTGCCCGATCTTATTGCTAGTGACTTCAGTAAACCAGAGGTTGCCATCCGGGCCAGCCGCAATAACTTGGAGTCCAATGCTGGCTGTAAGGCCTGTGCTGAACTCGTTGATCGTTGGTGTAGATGTGGGTGTTGGTGTGGGTGTAGGACCCGCTGCAGCAAAAGTAGCTGTTACTTCTTTGGGTATGTTCATTGTAATGGTGCATGTGGTGGCAGTGGTCGAATCGCACCCTGACCAACTTTCAAAATTATAGCCGCTCGCAGGATCTTCCGTTAAAGTTATAGAGCTGCCTACTGAAGGCAATTCAGAGCAAGTAGAACCGCATTTTATCTTACCATCTGAGCTTGTAACCGTTCCACTCCCCACTGTTGTCACCGCGAGGGATGGGTTTGTGAGCGTGAGAGCGAGAGCTGTCGTACCCGTACAAGTGCCAGAAGATCCTGTCGATGTATAAGAATCCGTCCCGCTCGCGTTTAGAGTAAGTGTAAAAGAATTAAAAGCTACTGTGCGGCTAGTGTTATTTTCATCAGGGCAACTGAAACTAGGCAGTGAAAGAGTGTTTCCACTAATTGTCTCTGCCGATTCCTCGGTCACACGGCTTTCACCGTGCTTCAGGTACTATTCGGCCGTCCGACTACTCGCATGGCATCGTTCCCCATTTCGCTTCCGCTTATAGGGTCACTTATCCCAGCGCCACCCGGGAATCATATGAGTCCTCCTGGGGTCACTCACTGATCTTCCATACCGTGCCGCCCGCAAACAGCTTGGTGCAGTGGGTGAATGAGAACGTTTTCGCCTCCATAGTGCAGGCTCGACCTTGCCCCACCTTGGGCCGACCGGTTCGTCCTGGGATGGCTCCCTCGACTACGGCCCGGTATTGCTCCGCATACCCTTCAGATTCCACCTCACGGTGGACACCCTGTCCTCCGGCTGTCTCTCAACAAAATGCCAACTTAGGCCTCCCCTTGGCTGTATCCTCCGTTTCCGGCTTTGTGCCCGTTTAGAGTCCTCCTTATTCACATTCCCCGGCCAGCGAGACGTTACTCCCGCCTTTGGATATAGCACCCCTCATCCGGGTGCCAGAGGGACTTTAACCCTCCTGATCAGCGCGCTGCCCAGCGCACACTACGAATTGGTCCGCCCCTGTGCCCCGCATCGGTACTCTCATCCTTGTGGGTCCTCCACTTGAATTTCTCCCTTCGCATCGGAACGACAGGTTCCCACGTTCCACTCCAGAGCCTGGATCAGGTTCGCGCTAC
>Ga0326727_10027845_pt1 | contig 10334 bp, 2 predicted proteins | sample MB2enrmetagenome_FD_207643 | JGI IMG/M metagenome (GOLD analysis project Ga0326727, IMG submission 207643) | Lab enriched peat soil microbial communities from McLean, Ithaca, NY, United States - MB29MY | ecosystem: Environmental > Terrestrial > Soil > Wetlands > Peat | place: USA: New York...
AAGAGCCTCGCCTTATTCTACCGCATCGACCCAGCCACCAGCTACACCAGCGTCGCCATGAATGACAACGGCGCCGGCGGCGACGCCATCGCTCACGATGGTGTTTTCAGCGCCACCATTCCGGGCCAGGCCGCAAATACAATTGTGGCGTTTTATCTCTCTGCGGTGGACAGCCTCGGCGCTACGACCCGGTTCCCCGCCTTGCTGACGGACAACTCGCCAGTGCGCGAGTGCGTGGTCATGTTTGGCGACGGCAACCCCGCGGGCAGCTTCGGCGTTTACCACATCTGGCTGACGCAGACCAACGTCAATCGCTGGGCCAACCTGGCGGACCTCAGCAATGAGGGCAACGACTTCACTTTCGTTTACGACAACAACCGCGTCATCTACAACGCCTTGGGCCACTTTTCCGGCAGCCCCTTCCATCAGGAATTTGACACTCCCGTCGGCAATCTCTGCGCTTACAAATGGGTCTTCCCGGCCGACGACCAATTCCTGGGCGCTACCGATTTCAACAAAATCCACCAGCCCGGCAACAGTCCCGGAGACGATCCCAGCCTCCAACGGGAGCAGACCACCTGGTCCTTCATGCGGGCTGTGGGCGTGCCCTGGGGTTACCGCCGCTTCGTCGTCGTCTATGCCAACGGCAACCGCCGCGGACCCTTGATGGAGGACGCGCAAGTGCCCGACAGCGACATGGTCAAACAGTATTTCCCCAACGACACCGGAGGCTTCCTCTACAAAATGCAGCCGTGGTTTGAATTCGCGCCCTTCCCCTCCGGCTACTCAATTGGCACTACTGCCGAAGCCTACTGCTACCTCCTGCCCTACACCACCACCGGCGGCGTCAAAAAACCCGCCCGCTACCGCTATAACTTCGAGATCCGCCGCACCCCTGACAGCTACAGTGACTTCACCAATGCGTTCTCGCTGATCGACGCCGCCAATTCCTCCGCAAGCCCCAACTACGTCGCCAACATGGAAAACATCGCGGACATGGAAAACTGGATGCGCGTCTTCGCCGCCAATCACGCCGCCGGCAACATCGACTCCTTCGGCACTCTGATCAGCCAGAACATGTACGGCTACATCGGCGTCAACGGCACCAAATACACCCTGATGCCCTGGGACTTGAACATCGACCTGGGCGGCCCGCAGTCCTGGCCGCCGGGCCAGGATTTGCTCGTCTATGACCCCTCGGACCCCAATCTGGGCCAAATCTTCCAGACCCCGGCCTTCCTGCGCATGTATTGGCGCGCGCAGCAGGAATTGGTCAACGGCCCCCTCAACGTGAACCTCTTCACCGGCGCGCTTGTCAACGCGAAATACGACGCCTTTGTGGCCAATGGTCTGAGCGTTGAGAATCCCAACACCGCCCTCCTTCCCTGGATCGCCTCCGCACAATCCAGCATCAGCCAGCAACTGGCCGCCATCAACGCCCAGGGCTTCTCCGTCAACACCACCGTCCCGGTGAGCAATAATCTCGCCCTCCTCAGCGGCGTCGCCCCAGTGGCCGTTGATGCCGTCTGGATCAACGGCGAAGCCTGGCCCCTGATCTGGACGACCCTGACCAATTGGACAGTCGCTGTCCCGTTGCACCCGGGAACCAATCAACTCAACGTCACTGCGGTGGACATTAACAACCAACTCATTGCCGGCTACACAAACACAGTCTCGGCGATCTACAACGGAACGGTCCCCTCGCCCATTGGCAATGTCGTGATCAACGAAATCATGTACAACCCGGTGGTGCCCGGCGCGCCCTTTGTTGAGTTCTACAACAACTCCTCCAACACCACCTTCGATCTCTCCGGCTGGCAAATGCCCGCGCTCTCCTACACCTTCCCAAACGGCGCGATTCTTGGCCCCAATGCGTTCCTGGTCCTGGCGGCCAGTCAAGCTGCCTTCGCCGCAGCCTATGGCGTGACGAATACCGTCTTTGACGTCTTTCCCGGCTCCCTGGCGCCGGGCCAGTTGCTGGCGCTCATTCAGCCCGGCGGCAACGGCTCCAGCAATGCCGTCGTGACTGAAGTGATGTTTGACAGCGTGCCGCCCTGGCCAACCAACGCCAACGGATCGGGCTGCTCGCTGCAATTGATCGATCCACGCCAGGACAATTGGCGTGTCGGCAATTGGGCGGTCAACACAACGCCGGGCCAGACCGCCAGCCCTTCCACCACCAACACAGTCGCCAAAACACTGACGCCCTTCCCGCCCCTGTGGCTCAACGAAGTCGAACCCAACAATTTGACCGGAATTACCAATAGCGCCGGCCAGCGCGCCCCGTGGATCGAACTCTACAACCCAAGCACCAATACAGTCCCCTTGAACGGCCTTTTCTTGGCCGACAACTTCACCAACCTCGGCCAATGGCCCTTCCTGACCAACGCTGTCATCAGCCCCGGCCAGTTCATGGTCATTTTCGCCGACGGCCAGACCAATCTCTCGACGACCAACCAACTGCACACCAGCTTTATTCTGCCTCCCATCACAGGTTCACTGGCCCTCAGCCGCTTCGCCAATTCCAACTGGCAGGTGCTCGATTACCTCAACTATTCCAACCTCCTGCCCGACTACTCCTTCGGATCCTTCCCCGACGGCCAGAGCTTTGTCCGCCAGGTTTTCTCACACCCTACGCCCGGCGGCCCTAACGATGGATCCACCGTCCCACCGCCCTCCTTCATCCCGTATCTGACCGCCGGTTCGGCCTATGCCCAGAATTTTGACACCTTGCCCGACCCCGGCTCGACCTCCGTCAATACCGCCAACCCGGTTACGATCAACGGGATCACCTACTCGCTGCCCAATCCATTCGACTTTGCCTTTCCGGCCAGTGCCACCGGCGCCACCGGCGGCTTGGGCCTTCCGGCCCTGGCTGGCTGGTACGGTCTGGCCGACCCCACCGCCAGCGTCGGCGTCCGCTTTGGCGCGACCGACGGCGACCATACCACTGGCGGCCAGATCAGCTTCGGCCCGCCCAACGGCTCCAATCGCGCACTCGGTTTGCTGGCAACCAGCACCACGGGCTACACCGCCTTTGGCGCCAAGTTTATCAACGGCACCACCCAGACCTTGAACTTCATTAGCCTCCAATTCACCGGAGAAGTCTGGCGCCAGTCCGATCTGCCCAAAACGCTCGAATTCTATTATTTCATTGATCCCACCGCCACCAATTCCTTCTCCACCAGCGCCACCGCCTTTCTGCCCGCCCTGAACGTGAATTTCCCGACGGTTGCCGCTGATGCGGGCGGCGCGGCGGTTGATGGCACCGCCCCGGTCAACCAGACCAACCTCGCTGTCGTCAACCAACTCATCACCAATTGGCCGCCCGACGCCGCCCTGTGGCTGGTTTGGGAGATGGCTAGTGCGAAGGGCGACTCGCAGGGGTTGGCCATTGATAACCTGAGCTTCGCCGCCTCGGCTCAGCCGCTGTTAAGCCCCGTGTCGATGACCGTCCAACCGTCCGGCACTAATTTTATCCTGAGCTGGCCGGGGCTTATCGGCCAGATGTACCAGGTCCAATTCAAAACCAATCTCACGGATCCCGCCTGGCTCCCCCTCAACACCCCAATGCCGGGAACGGGCGCCTCGCTGAGCCTGACCAACAACCTCGCCGGTGCGCCGCAGCGCTTTTACCGTCTCGCCGTCCTGCCCCCAGGCTCCTGAAATAACGCCCATTCCCACTCTCCGTCCTCAAGTTCTTCCTTAACCGACCGATAAGTAAAGGGCTGGTTCGCGCGGTTGCTGCGGACGATTGCCGCATGCATCGTCAATACTCTGCCGAACCAACCAGGAATTTATATTCGTCATCATGCAAGTCTCATATACGACGCGCAGTCCGAAGAGCTTGACACGAGCCGCTGCGTGCCTGCCAATCATGGGTTTGGCATGGACGTGTGTTTTTGCCGCCCAAGCGGACAGTGAGCCGCTCGCTCTCAGGCCGGGAAGAATCGTCACCAGTTACGCGCTCACCGCCCCCGCGCACCAAGACCCGGAGCAGCACGACGGCTCCACACCGAAAGACTGGCGCCTGTTGGGCTCAAATGACGACGGCCGCACCTGGCAAACTATTGACGTGCGCACCAACGAGCCGTTCACCCAGGATCACCTCCGCCGCGTCTTCTCTGTCACCAACCACACTTCTTACAATATCTACCGCTTGGATGTCACCCGCACCCGCGATGCCACTGACTCCGCCAGCCTGGCCGAATTGGAACTGATGGGGCCTGTCACGGGTTTGACCAACGAGGCGGAGTTAAGGATGAAAATCTCATCCTCACGAGCACATCCCTTGACCGCCCCAGCCTCACAAGCCTTTGACGGAGACCCGGCCACAGACTGGTTCGATTACGGTCTCGGCCCCAACGGCGGCCGCTGGCTTCAGTGCCAGTACACGACCAATGCGGACACCGTTGTGGACAGCATCGCGCAACTGATCCAGCTCCGCCGCGGTCTCTCCATGCGTGATCCATTTCCGGGCCAGTCCTCTCAGGTCCTTTCCAACTTCTCCACCCGATCTGCCGGCCCGGTCCGCAGGCTCGTCGGCTATTCTCTCACCTCCGCAAACGATTTCTACCCGCGCGATCCCGCCGACTGGCAGTTACTCGGTTCCAATGACGGTGGCAACTCCTGGGACGTTTTGGATGTTCGCCGAAACGAAGCCTTCTCAAAACGCCTCCAAAAGCGGGACTTCGCCCTGCAAAAACCCGCTTCCTACGCGCTCTACCGGCTCCAGATAAACTCGGTTTTTGCGCCCGCCCTCGCCAATTCCATCCAACTGGCGGAAATCGAACCCCAGTGGGCAAACGGAGAAAGCACGGCTGGTCTGTCCTTGGTCGTGTCGGCTAAGGGTGACAATCCGCCTTGGGAATCCGTCCAACGTGCCTTTGACAGGGACTTGACCACCAAATGGTTGGACTTTTCACGCGATTCCACCAATCGAGCCAGTTGGGTCCAATGGCAATTCGCTGAGATCAACGGTCCGCCGGTCGTAAGCTTAAACCGCCTGCGCGCCATCCGCCCTCATGAGATCAATCCGCTCAAACTGGATTTGCAGGCCGTCATTGTCGGCCGTATCCGCGACAACCTCGGTCTTGTGGATCGAAGCGGATTTGAGCTGATCCAGGTCGTGTTGCCGCAGGATGCCGGCCAGCCGGGCGATCAGGTGCGCTTGAAGGGAGATTTGGAATTCGTCACTAACAAGCCAGTCCTGATGCATCCGGAATTGTCGGTGCTTAGTCATTTGCGCAGCGTCGGCCAAGTCCAGCCCGGTCAATCGTTCGAGATGAGCCAGGACTATGTCTGGGGTGTCATCGAAGGCGATGCCGAGTTTCTGACACAACAGTCGCAGTACTCAACAATCCGCCTCACCTCCCCGGGCCGCGCCAACTCCGTGCTGGCCCGCATCCTCAATCCGAACCAACGCCCGCTCCCCAATCCCTTGCATTGTCGTTTGCGCGTTCAAGGCGTCATAGAATCCGTCGCCGACGAAAACGGCTGCCCGACTCCAGGCCTTATATGGGTTTCCAGACTCAACGATGTCGCGATTGTCGCCCCGCAGGAAAAGGACTGGAGTCAATGGCCGGAATACTCTGTGGCTCAACTGGGTGACTCCAACCTCATCCCACACGGAATCCTCCGCGTAACCGGGACGGTGGACGAACAAGGTTTCGGCAGATATCCCGCTCTAACAGACGGAGAGGGAACCAATCAAATTGTGATTCTCCTTGGAGACGGCAGCGCCTTCCCGCCGGATTCTCGCGTCGAGGTCGCGGGTTTCTTGGGCCGCGACTCCACGCGCACCTTTCTCCGCTGGGCCTTATGCCGCCCTGCCGGGGAAAAATCCAAACCCTCCGATGCAGTCATCAATGACGAGCATCCTGTCTCCACGATTAGCGAGGTCAACCGTTTGCGCGGAGCCAAGCCGGATCTGGTGTTTCCTGTCCGCGTCCGCGGAGTGATCACCTACGTTTCCGCTTCATACATCTCCGGCGACAACACCTCGTATCTTCAGGACGGGGACAATGTGATTCCATTGCTGGATCCCATCGCCGCCGGTTTAACCAGCGCAATGCAACAGGAAGGCATGTACGTCGAGGTCGCCGGACTGGCTTCACGCGACGGAATCAATCCCACCGGTTTTGCGAAGTTCCTCGGCAAGGGGCGAATGCCCGAACCGATAAACAATCCCTTTGATGCCATGTTGTTCCCGCGCAATCAGGGGCGATGGGCGCAGGTCGAAGGCGTGGTGAGTGGATTCAATGACGGACGATTGACCCTGTTGGTCGAAGGAAAGGAACTCACCGTCTGGGTTAATCAGATCAACCTTGGTGAACAGTGCCGCCTGACAGGCAGCCGATTGCGTGTCAGTGGCGTCTGTGACCCCGTATTGAATACACGTGAACAAATCCTGGGTTTGCGACTGCTCGTTCCCTCCAGTGAATGTATCGAAGTCGTCAACCCAGGCCCGGCCGATCCCCTTTTGCTGCCCAAGGTCCCTATCGCCTCCGTCATGCTCTCTGCTCCCGGCGTGCCGGGTGGCCCCATGCAGATGGTTCGGACCGAGGGCATCGTTACCTACAATGGACCTCAAATGCTGTGTTTGCAGGATAAGGACAGCGCAATGAGAGTCTTCCTTCAACGGGAAAACAGAGACATCGCTCCAGGCGATCTGGTCCAGGTTGCCGGCCTGGCTTTGCCCGACGGCTTCACTCCAAAACTGGTTCAAGCCGTCGTCCGCAAAACCGGTCACGGCGACTTGCCGGCTGCGGTGGCACTCGATTTCATGCAGGGCTCTGTGCAGAGCGGCCAGGATGCAACCCGCGGGCGGGTTGATGCGATCTTCGAAAGACAGGGTGTCAGCGACTCCATCCTCAAAATGGAATTGCGCTGCGAACAAACCAAGCGCGATTTTTATGCCTATCTTCCCGCTACCGCCCCATTGCCGCCGTCTTTGCTTCCTGGCACTCGCGTCCAACTCCAGGGCGTCATCAAGCTTCAAACTGAAGATCCTTTGGACGCCAACCAGGTCGTCACGGCATTCGACATGTATTTGAATTCCCCGGCGGATATCAAGGTCCTGGAATACGCGTCGTGGTGGACGGTTCAGCGTACCTTATGGGTCGTCGGTGGCTTGGGAGGGGTGCTTCTGCTTTCACTCCTCTGGATCAGCGCGTTGCGCCGCCAGGTCAGACGCCAGACTCGCGCTTTGAAACAGGAAAACGCCGAGCGCAAGCGCGCCGAGATTTTCCTTGATTCCGTCTTGCAAAACCTGCCCGTCGCGGTCGCCATCAAGGATGTCAAGGACCTCCGCTTCCTCATGCTCAACAAAGCCTGCGAGGACCTGACCGGCATCCCAAAGGCCGAGGCCCTTGGCAAGACAGTTCATGACCTCGCCTTGTACGACGTTGCGGATGCCTCCGCCAAACATGACCGCGATGCCATTGCCAAAAATACACTGGTCGAATCGGAGGATGAGTTGAACACCCGCGGCAAAGGCAAGCGCACTGTGGACGTCCGCAAGCTCCCGATCCTCGATGAAAAAGCTCAGCCGCTTTATCTCATGGTGATTCTGCAAGACATCACACAGCGCAAGCAGGCGCAGGCCGAACTGGCTTATGAACGTGATCTGCTGCGGACCCTCCTGGATAATTCGCCGGACAAAATCTATTTCAAAGACGCCGCCTCCCGTTACCTCCGTCTGAGCAAGAGCACATGCTCCCAACTGGGCGTCCCTGCCGAGCAAATCATCGGTAAAACCGAATTCGACTTCTTCGCCCAGGAATTTGCCAGCCTCTCCTTCGCAGACGAACAGACCATCATTCGCACGGGCACTCCCCTGCTGGGCAAGATCGAAAGGGAAATCGGCAAGAACGGCGATGGCAGCCGATGGATGCTCACCAGCAAAATGCCCCTCCGCAATGTCGATGGACAAATCATCGGCACCTTCGGCATCTCTAAAGACATCACTGCGATCAAGGAGGCTGAGGTAAAGCTCGAAGTCGTTCACAAGCAATTGCTTGACACCTCCCGCCTTGCCGGCATGGCCGAGGTCGCCACCAACGTCCTCCACAACGTCGGCAACGTCCTCAACAGCGCCAACGTTTCCACCTCCATCGTCATGGACAAAATCCGCGACTCGCGCGCCTCTAATTTGTCCAAAGTCGCCGCCATGCTCGATGCCCATTCCGATGACCTCGGCGCCTTTCTCACCTCCGATCCAAAGGGAAGACAACTGCCCGGTTTCCTTTCCGCTCTGGCCGGCCATATTGAAAAGGAACAGGAAGAGCTTCTCCGGGAACTGGGTTCCCTTACCGGCAACATGGCTCACATCAAGGAAATTGTCTCGATGCAGCAGAACTACGCCCGCGTTTACGGCGTGCTGGAAGCACTCCCGGTCATCGACCTCATCGAAGATTCCCTGCGCATGAACACCGGCGCCCTCGATCGTCACGGCATTCAAGTGATCCGGGATTACACCACTGTCCCCCCGGTGCTGGTGGACAAACACAAAGTGCTCCAAATCTTAATCAACCTCATTCGCAATGCCAAATATGCCCTCGACAACGGCCAACCCCCTCGAAAGCTGATGACTTTGCGGGTGCGCCAGGAGCATGACCTGGTCTGCGTTTCTGTCATCGACAACGGCGTCGGCATCGCCCCGGAGAACCTCACCCGGATTTTCAGTCATGGATTCACCACTCGCAAAAACGGCCACGGCTTCGGCCTCCACAGCGGCGCCCTCGCGGCCAAAGAGTTGAACGGCTCCCTCACGGTTCACAGCGATGGACTTGGCAAAGGCGCCACGTTCACTTTAAAGATCCCTCGCCAGCCGCCAAATGGACATCCTTCATCCTCTTAAACGCGAAACCTGGCAACTCGCCGCGCACACCCCGCCTTGCAAAGCCTCAGATGCGCACAAATATCTTTCGCCGATACATCCACAAAAGTATCGCCCACATGATCAGCAACACCATCGCCCCTTGTGTCAATGGTTCGTATGCTTCCCCAAAACACTTGAAAACTCCCCTCCCAAGATGCGTCCTGAGATTCTCTGCGATCGCGTCTTGGATTAAATGAGCAATGCAGTATGCGGTGATGGAGTTCATGCCAATCACCACCAGTGGAAACGCCCATCGCTTGAATTGCCAATGGTCAATCACCGCGTAAAACCCCGCCATCCCAACAAAACACCATCCCCCGCTAAAGAGCGTCCAACTCGGCGTCCAGATGCGCTTGACCACTGGACAAATCCCTAGAGTGCCTAGCAGCGCGCCCGCGGCCAATCCTGCGATGCCGGCGGCGAACAGCCATTTCACCTTGGCCCAAGACTCGCGGTCGCTGCGCAGCACTCTGCCCGCCATGAGTCCAAGTATCATCGTGCCCAGTGTGGGTATGAAGCTCAACGTGCAGTAGCCGCCCTCGTTATTGGTGAAAGGATGTTCCCGTGGAAAAAGATTCAAAAACCACGTGTCGAACGCCCACGCCATATTCGTGTTCTTGTTCCAATGCGCCGAAAATCCGCCAAGTCGATGCCCCCAGTCCGGCGCCGTGCCGGCATTGGCCCAGTTGAAATTGACGCCCGGCAATGGGTATAGGGCAAACGCCAGCCAATAACCCCCCAGAATGGCCGCCAGTGCCAGCCATTGCACGCGGGCCGTCCGCAGCGCAAGTACATACAGGAATCCATATCCAAGACCGATTTGTGTGAGCGTATCTTCAAATGTCCAATATGTCTGCGGCCGCCCCAACGAACGCAAAAACACTCCCAGCAACACAAGCACCATCGCCCGCCAGAACGCATGCAGCGTCCGATGCCATTGCGGTTGTCCCTCCGCGCTTCGCCGTGCCAGTGAGAAAGGCAGCGCCACACCCACCAGGAAAGAAAACGACGGCTGAATCAAATCGTGCAACGAACAACCAACCCATTCAACGTGCGATTGGTGATGGCACAGCACCCTCCAGAAACCGCTCGCCGGGATGGCTGCGGAAACCCTGCAAAACTCCAACACCTCGCCCATCATCAGCAGCATGACTAGCCCGCGATACGCATCGATTGAACCCAGGCGCAACGGAGTCGCCTTCGGAGCGCTGCCGCTCACGCCTGTCCCATCCGGTCCCGAGGGTCTTGACTGCGATTGCGGTGGCTGAAACATGGAAAAAAACTCAAACAATGATCAAATCGTTTGCGCCAGTTTGTTCATTTGCTCTTCCTGCTCTTCGATGGATTCCACCAGTTTGAACTGGGTCCGGCATCGGTCCAGGTTATGGCCTTCACGATGCACCTTGAAATAAGTGTCCCCCGCAAGAAAGTCGCTAAGAAAACGGATTCCAAT
>Ga0326727_10027846_pt1 | contig 10334 bp, 11 predicted proteins | sample MB2enrmetagenome_FD_207643 | JGI IMG/M metagenome (GOLD analysis project Ga0326727, IMG submission 207643) | Lab enriched peat soil microbial communities from McLean, Ithaca, NY, United States - MB29MY | ecosystem: Environmental > Terrestrial > Soil > Wetlands > Peat | place: USA: New York...
ACGTTCTGTTATTGATACTTCTATTAAAAACAACGTTAATCCTCTTCTTGCTCTTTCCCAAATTAACATGCTATCTTTGTAGAGGGTGAATAGTTACAAAAGATTTAGTTGTCCGCTTTCTGAATTGATAAAGTTTGACTTTGTCCCCGGAAAATATTCATCCAGTAAAAAGTGTTGCAAGATTCTATTATTTCGCTCATCTTTCATCAGCAGATAAAGGTCATCTGAAATTACAGCACAATCGACAGCGGCATTTAAACTGGAGAAACTCTTCATGATTGAACCCATTTGATCGATGTTTTCGAACCCGCTTTTTGGCACCAGTTGCCAGAATTTATCACTCTTCAAAAAAAAACGGGTAGGAAATCCTGGAATCGTGTTGTGTTGTAATCAGCAAACTCCAATTCGTTTTAAATAACCCTACCAATTCAGGTGTCAGATAAACTCTTTGATCTAAAATCTGATTATTTTGAAATGATTGTAAAACAGAAAGTAGCAGGATAGGTTTGTGTGGAGCATTTCCATGTGATCTGTCAATATGAATTTTCTTAAACGCGTGCAGGTATTTATTAAGAATTTCCAAGGTGACACAAATTTCATGCATGCAAGTTAATAAAATTGGACAAACCGGTTAACAGGAGCAACGAAGAGCAAATGGCAAAATGGCAAAAGGTGGTCAGAGGTCTTGGTTTTTTCATTTCAAAATTGGCAGAATGTGGAAAAACGCATCATAGATGATTTCTCTTTCGCAATGCCGGCATTCCAGGTTGTGCATAGTCGTTCTTTTTTACGTCTACGTAATTCACTCATTTTGGTGGCATCAATTAATATTTGACTATCAGGGGTATGTAGTATTCTGTAATTTTATGATAAGATTCCTGACCAAGTGGGAATTAATCTTTGTAATATCGATGTATGATGAAATGTTCTTTAATGTTTCGAACAGATATTTTGAATAAATAAGAACCAATCGTAATAAATTACCTTGCTCTATATCCGTGGCATCAAAAATAAACTCGATTTTTTCGCTCCCGATGGTGCCAATTACCCTCCATATAAAGCGAGGAAAGTTATTTATCAATATTTCTTGTCGCGTTCTTGATTCTATATGAGGAGTGTCAATGATTTCATGTTTGAAATCATTGATGGTAGAGAGAAAAATATCCCATTCGATTTCCGGCGAAGGAACACCTGATGCCCGTGTGACATTCCTAATGATTTTGTCGAAAAGTTTGAATGTCATTAGAATTGTAAGAAAAGGGATGCGGATTTTATTGTACAGAGGAAGTACAAGGATCATTGGCTCAGCTATAACATCATCTTGTCGGCCAAAATGGTTATCTTTCCAGGATGTACTCAATTCTGCTGCATGAATAAATTCCATCCGTGCAAATGGACCAACCTGATCATCGTGCACATAAATTTTATTTATCCGGGATGATGATAAAATAAACTTGTCACCTTGAAAATCTCCAATTGGTCCATCAAATGAATATCCTGTCAAGGTAACTGCATGATAACCAAGATTATGATTTTCTATCTGGTTTTTAAGGTTTACCCCTAAGACAAGCGGGATTTTTGCTTTTAGAAACGCATAAGTAACAGCTTTAATTAAATCATTATAATTCGCATTAAATATAAATGGCTCTAATCCAACGTTTCTAATGGCATGTGCCATTTGTTCCGCAGTTAATCCGCTATTTGGAAAATGGCGGTTAAGAAAGGGAAAAAACTTGGTAGCTGCTTTGGATATGGCAACCGGAGAAGGAATTGCATGATGAAATAGCGAACCGGTAGCATGAAAAGCTGTCCATATGGCACTTGAAGCGCACGCGGCAACTATACTGTCTTGTTCCTGGAAAGCAATAGAGTCGACGGAAAGTTTTATTCCAAACAAGTTGACTGGATAAGCCCTGATAATAGGATAAAATCGTTTCCCTTCTGGTGGATATGTTTTTAAGCAAGTTCTTCCAATGATAGTTTGTGGTAAGGGTTTGATAACAATAAAACCTAAATAATTTGCATATAGAACAGCTTCATTAATTGGTGATGGTTTTCCACCAATGAAATTCATAAAATCCTCGTTGGAAAAGTCAATGGTAAAAAAATGAAACCGGGAACAAAACCGTCTATAAGGGAAAAAACTGCTTACGTAATAAAATGAATAATCTTCCAAGTAATCCTTATCAATATAATCCTGCTCGACAAATATGACTTTTGCATCAAACTTTCTAAAATAACTTGCAAAATATCCTAAATGAAATTTTCTTTCTAAAATAATATTTGTAGCACCCTGACTATAAGAAGCCAAATACTCTTTTAGTCTCGCAATTGAATAATTGGAGAGTTCAAAACCCATTTAAACTTATATTGTATACGGTTCTTTGATTTTTTGCGAGGTGACCAGAGGCATTTCAGTTATTGCTTGTTCGGCAGGAGAAGAGATCGTCATTGTCTCATGAACTACCTTTTCACCTTCCTCACTTTTAAGAAATCGTTCCACTTTCCCAAAATCAATATCTGAAAACCAGGATGGAGGAGTTGGTTTTGTTTGTTCTTCTTGCATTTCAAATGTTTTACGAAATATTTTACGAAAAAAAAAGTGCAGAGTTACATGCCTTTTCATTTCAGAGGGCAAAAATACCGTTTTTATTGATAAACAAACTGACCAAAGATAGAATGTAATTTTAGATGTTCCAAATATTTTTGCCATTAAATTCTAACAAGTTGTGGAATATAAGGGTAACACTTGAACATAATGATCAATTCTGGCATGATGACCAAAGTATATAATACAGAATTACAATCATTTAACAAAATGCTCCCCTTCCCTTCCAATTTCAAGTGTTGTTGTTGATAGCTTTCTTGAGTATTCTGGAGAAAACGGTTGAGCTGATGGCCTTCCGCCGATTTTTGATGACCATAATATCGTATTAAAATAAACAAGGTGAGGAGGCCAGATTGTTCTGGCGAAGACTGGCCAAAGCGAGTTTTTTTCCACTTGTTCAACCTGAGAATTTTCACGCCATGGAGCATTTTTTCTCCATGCGGTGATAAATGCAGATGGGATCATAAATCAGGTTCAACGGTTATATTTTTAAGAATATTCCAATCATTATCAATTTGTAAACCCTTGATTTTGGGACCTTTTGTGCCCAATAATAGTGGAAAGTATTTTGTATCATGCAGAAGTTTTTTCATTGGCTTAACCAAATCAGACTGCTCCAACACATTCTCTAATATGAAACCGAGACGCTGGACAACTGAAGTAACATTGTATGTTTTTGCACAATCCCTGAGTGCATTTGGTTTCATCTGTCCGGATAATTCCTGTAAAACAGTCGAGATTCTATCAATTCCCCCTACGCGATCCTGGTAAAATACTAAATCTAATGCTGTTAATTCAGGTGATGAAATTTTTAAATATCCTGCTTCCGTTTTCTGATCAATGACAAAACGGTTATCCCAGTTCTTTTTCTTACAAAAGCTGATTTTTATTAAACGATTATGAATAGGGCGAATAGTCGGAGGAACCGTGACTACGAAATGCTCCTGAGGTTGTTGATGTCCTGCCCCATAATACGATGCAGCATTGAGAAGACCTACGTAATAATCACGGTCAATGAATTTCATGAGATCCGGAATAAAGAATGACGGGGGAATAATCCCTGCTGCACTGTATTCCGGTGGCACAATGACATAAAATTCTTTGCGTACTTGGACAATTTTCTTCTTTTTTCTGAGTCGCTGAAGAGATTTTTTAATTGCCTCGGGTGAGAACTTATATTGATTTCTAAGCTCCTTCATACTAAAGGAATACCTTCCATTGGAGCGAAGGCCATCGATGAACTCTTCTAAATAATTATAAAACTGCATTTTGTTAATTCTTTAAGTGATCGGGAGCGAAAGGGGTTGCATTCTAACCCCTTTCGCGCTCACAAACTTAATAAACATTTTAATATAAATTGATTAATACATGACATTATTTTACAAGTCCCCCGACGGATCTATTACATTTAGGTAAGGATTGGACTCTCCTGTTGACAAAATGACTATTCTGGACTTTGTCTGGAATAGTCATTTAAAAAGAACAAAAGAATTGCTTCGGGGAAAACGTCGGGGAAAACCACTGAAAAGATACTTGTTCTCATTTCTCAAAATAAAAAAATTACCATCCCTGAGCTTGCGCTTGCCATAGGAACAATGGCCAGATTCATTTTACGGTACCCGTAAATAAAAAACCACCTACTTGATGTAATCGCTGTAAGTGGTTGATTTTGAAATCAGGTCAAGAAGCCTCAAACTTCCAACCCCTTTCATCCCATCTATTATATTCCCGCAAAAAGCTCGCCGGGCCTATCTCAAACCCCCAGCTGATTATTCTGGACACACTCGGCCACCTATTCCGGAGCAAAGTCGGCCAGTGATTCCGGAGCAAAGTCAGCAAGTAAATTTGGTAAATTTTGGTTTAGGCCAGAAAAACGAGACTGACATTCCGGCAATAATGATGCCACCTGTTTCAAAGGTAACATAGGTTCGTATAAAAAGAAAAGAAAAACCTTGCATTCTTATTTGCCGAAATCCTGCATTCCTATTTGCCGAAACCTTGCATTGTTATTTACCGTTTACGACTTTTCAGGTTTGGGCAAAAAGAAAACAGGAAAATAAGGTTAACAATTTAAAAATGAATAATTCTACAGGTACAAAAGCCATTGATCGTTCTTAAAAAATTTGTCCTCAGAGAATCCCCTCAACAGAGGGGGGTCAGTATGGCCGGAATGAGGGGTCAGTATCACCGGAATAAACACTCCCCGCCCCGAATGAGGAGTGGCCGGGGGAGGGGCTGTCAAAATTCGCACTTCACACTTCACACTTCACATTTCACACTTCGCACTTCACATTTCACACTTCAACCAAACTCCCCTCCCTCTTGGGGGAGGGGTCAGGGGAGGGGCTGTCATACTTCGCACTTCACATTTCACACTTCAACCAAACTTACGTATCTTTGTTGAAAAGAAATTTTATGAACCAAAGATTAAGGATTTATCTCGATACCTCAGTCCCAAATTTTCTTTTTGCTGAAGATTCACCAGAGAAAATGGAAATCACACAGGATTTGTTTAATAATTTTATCAGACCATCAATATATCGTTCTTTCATATCACCTGTAGTAATTGCAGAAATTGATGAAACCAGGGATAATGATAAGAGGATAAAGCTGCTAAATATTTTCAAAGAATTTCCAATTGAGGTTTTAGATTATTTCGAAACAGAAGAAGTTGAGATTCAGGAAATAGCTGATAAATATATTGAAAACAAGATCATCCCGGAAAAAAAAATCTCAGATGCTTTGCATATAGCAATATGTGTAATAAAAGGAATGGATTATTTGGTGAGTTGGAATTATAAGCATTTAGCCAATATCAATAAAGAAAATCGAATAAAACTGCTGAATTGGGAATTGGGTTATAGACATGAATTAAGAATAATTACACCCTTAGAACTTATGGATTATGGAATCTAAAGTATCAAAAGCACAGGAAGAAGTTTGGGAATGGAAAGACTCTTTATTTGAGGAATTAAAGAATATTCCAAAAGAAGATCGGTTGAAATTTATTAAGGAGAAATCAAAAAAGATTATTGAGCAAATTAAACATTCTTCTGAAAACCTTACCCTGCTTGACAGGTAGGTTCCTGCAACGCAGGTATGCAATATGCGCCAGCTATCGTGACTATTCTGGACTAAACCCGGCCACCAATTCCGGAACAACCCCTCACTTCTCACCTCTCACTGCTTAAGCCTGCAAAGAAAGAAAAATTCGAAAATCTCACCTCACAAAACTCCCCGCCCCGAATGGGGAGGGGCTGGGGGAGGGGCTGTTACTTCGCACTTCACACTTCACATTTCACACTTCACATTTCGCACTTCGCACTTCGCACATCGCACTTCACACTTCAACCAATCTCCCCTCCCTCTTGGCGGAGGGGTCGGCGGTGGGGTGGAAAAAACGTTCATCCTGGGTGATCAGGAACTGCGTTTTCTCCGGTTATTATCTCATATGCGAAAAGCAGGTTGCATCACTTCAATCTCTGAACGTGAAATCCCAAGCTGCTTTGCTGTTTTCTCCCAACTCCTGACAACTTGTAAAACTTTGGAAAGACTCGTTTGTGCCTCGATTGAGGTCAATCTGAAATACTCAGCCACAGTCAGAGCAAGGTCAAAATCGAGAGCTCCGCTACGCTCGTCAATATTCAGAGCCAGTTCGTCCTTGTCTATCGATGGATTTACATCATAAGCAGGGCTAAGCCGCCAGGCTCCATTCTCAATGATGAATCCATGGTTCCGGAGATGATCATCTGTATTGGAAACTGCAATATTGAAGACAATCCTTCGCCAGAGCTCCGCAAGATCTTCACCGATGTTTCCACCATGGTCCTGGATGAACATTGACAGGTCAAGGTAGCTGGCCCTTTTATCACGTAACGTTTCTTCATTGTTTCCGGTCATAGTCATGGCAGAAGCAAAATGAACACGTTCTTCCCTGATCCGGTCAAACCTCTTGGTAAAGAAGGTGTAAGAACTGCCTGCTACCTTTTCGATCCTTGATTCAGACATTCTGATACCGGCTGCCATTGCAAGCTTGTAAGCAAGAAATTCCCATTTGGCCTTATCAATAGTGTCATTCCTGGAAGGAAACTTTGCAATCCAAAGCTGGCCGCTTTTATCCATTACGTTTGCTTTTGGCCTTGCACCACCCAGAGAAGATCCGGGCGCCATCAGCATGATCAGCCATTTATTCAGTTCCTTTGGATTCTTGCCGGATTCAACCAGGTCTGCAATATGCTGTAATTCTCCAACTGAGGTCCATGGTGGCACAGGAGTCTGGCTATCGTCGTCCAGAAAAGGTCCATCAGGATCAAGCTTAAAACGCATCGCACCCATCCGGCATTTGTCTGCAACTTCAAGGAGAAAGTCTATATCATGCAAAGAAGGTGCAATTTTCCCTTCAGATTTGGCAATTTGCAAGGCTCTTCTGGTCATCAAGGTCCGTCCCCAGGTGTCGGGCATAGAATCGAGAAAAATTCCAAAATTTTCTTTTTTGACCGGAAATTGTGGGCCTGAGAACAGTCCTATGTCCGGATCAAGGAGAAAAAGATCCTTTCCTTTAAGCCAATGCTCGTCATATTCGAAACTATAGAACCTTCGGCCTTTGCCCTGATGGACAGACAAAATCCCGATACATAACGGTTCCGGCATTCCGCTCCAATGAGCATAAACAAATATGTCTGTTTTATCGATCGACATGGTTACTTTTTCCCGAGAAGTTTAATGTCCTGAAGTTTTTTACCCAACTGATCATCGGCAGCCAGTTTCAGGATATCATCCTGAAGGCCGAGCACCCGTAAAACATTGAAGACTGCCCCAATGGAAACACCCGGACTGCCTTTTTCAATGAGGTAAAGTGTATTCCTGCCAATATTTGCACGATCGGAAACCTGAATGGTGGTAAGGTTCCGGCGCTTTCGTGCCAGTTTAATGTTTTCCCCGAGGATCTCCAGCATCTTCTGGTGTTTAGGGAAAAGTATCTGCTTTTTTGAATTCATTTGTACTATATTAGGCACAAAGTTAATAAATATGTTTGAAATATAGTACAAATATTTATAAATTGTTTCAGGTGCATTTTTTCGCCTCACAAAACTCCCCTCCCTCTTAAAGGAGTTACCAGAGGTAAGGTCATTACACTTCACACTTCGCACTTCACACTTCGCACTTCACACTTCACATTTCACACTTCACACTTCAGGATGTGCACCATGTCACCATTTCATATTTTTTTTACTCTGTGACTCTGTCACTCTGTCACTCTGTCACTCTGTGACTCTGTGACTCTGTGACTCTGTCACTCTGTGACTTTTTCACTCTGTTCACTTCGTGAGACATTGTAAATCCGTTCATTAAAAAAAAATTTGATAGCCTTGTACAATTTCGAATTTATTTTGCAATTTTGTACAAGATTATAAAAGCGATAGCATGATTAAGAGAGAAATAAGCCAAAAAATTCTTGATCTGTCAGAAAAGTTTCCTGTCATTTCGGTCTCCGGCCCCCGGCAATCCGGAAAAACCACCCTTTTGAGAAACCTTTTCGGAAATCTGTTCTATGCCTCGCTTGAAAATCCTGAAACAAGGATGTTTGCTATCCAGGATCCCAAAAACTTTTTGCAGCAATACTCGGATGGTGGTATCATTGATGAAGCACAACTGGTTCCGGAGCTTTTCTCTTACATACAAGGAATTGTTGATCAGAGCGGAAAAACAGGGCAATTCATCCTGTCAGGCTCGCAAAGCTTTTTACTTCATAACCGGATTTCCCAGTCATTGGCTGGCCGGACAGCTATTTTCCGCCTTCTTCCCTTCTCTTTTTCAGAACTCCGCAAAGCTGATCAATTGTTACCTTCTTACGAAGCTAATATCTTTCAGGGCTTTTTCCCGCGACTGTATGATAAAAAGATAGATCCACCCGACTTTTATCCAAATTACATCCAGACCTGCCTGGAACGCGATGTGAGGTCATTGCAGAATATCCATGATCTTAATCTTTTCGTCCGGTTTCTGGGTCTTTGCGCCGGGAGAGTGGGTCAACTGCTGGACTATTCTTCCCTGGCAAACGATTGTGGCATCAGTTCCAATACTGTCAAAGCATGGATCTCTGTCCTGGAAGCCAGTTACATCTTATACCTTCTTCAACCACACCATAGTAATTTTAGTAAACGGCTGATCAAAAGTCCGAAACTCTATTTTTACGATACCGGCTTATGCTGTTCTCTGCTTCGAATCGAAAAGGTAGACCAGTTAAACAACCATTATTTAAAGGGATCTCTCTTTGAGAACCTGATCCTGTCTGAGTTGTTAAAACGACGTTATAATCAGGGGAAGGCATCAAATCTCTATTTCTGGAGAGATCATCGCGGGATGGAGATCGATCTTATCATTGAACACGCAAATGGTCTTACTCCTGTTGAAATCAAATCGTCCAGGACATGGAACCGTGATTTTTTCATGAACCTCGAAAAATGGAATGGCTATTCCGGAAACTCACCCGAAAACTCACATGTAGTGTATGGCGGAGATGAATACTTTAAAAATTCTTGGGGAATAGTTCATCCATGGAATTCAATTGAAACTATTGGTATCGAGTGATATTGGAAAAAATGTTCATTCTGATCGGTCTTCGCCGGAACGATCTTACGATCTCACCTTGTTGATTGTTAAGAAGATATTGTGATCAACAAAGACCGGCAGATGATAGTCAGGAACTCTGGTTTCTCCGCTCCGTTCCTGTCTCCCCCCTCCCCAGCCCTAAAACGCAAACTGCAAAATATTGCACTTTGCACTTTACAATTCGCACTTCGCACTTTACACTTCGCACTTGACTTGGTAGCCCCGGCAGGAATCGAACCTGCATTTAAAGTTTAGGAAACTTCCGTTCTATCCATTGAACTACGAGGCCGGACAATCAATTACGAATTACGAATTACGAAAGACGAATTAAATTTTAGAATTTCGAATTAAAGATGCAAATATAGAGAATTTAACAAATATCCCCTCATCAATTCCCCACTCTCTCCTTTCCCTCTTGGGGCATATCTTAAACTCTCAATGTATAAATTCCATTCGAACTTCAAACTTCGTTGATCGACATTCGATTATTCAAAAAAACCATTCTAACTTCAAACTTCGTTGATCGACATTCGAGTATTCAAAAAAACCATTCGAACTTCCTCCTTCTTTGATCGACATTCGAGTATTCAAAAAAACCATTCGACCTTCAACCTTCGTTGATCGATATTCGAGTATTCAAAAAAACCATTCGAACTTCAAACTTCGTTGATCGATATTCGATTATTCAAAAAAACCATTCTAACTTCAACCTTCGTTGATCGATATTCGAGTATTCAAAAAAAACACTCGAACTTCAACCTTCGTTGATCGACATTCGAGTATTCAAAAAAACCATTCTAACTTCAAACTTCGTTGATCGATATTCGAGTATTCAAAAAGACCATTCGAACTTCCTCCTTCGTTGATCGACATTCGAGTATTCAAAAAACCATTCGACCTTCAACCTTCGTTGATCGACATTCGAGTATTCAAAAAAACCATTCGAACTTCAACCTTCGTTGATCGACATTCGAGTATTCAAAAAACATTCAAACTTCAAACTTCGTTGATCGATATTCGAGTATTCAAAAAAACCATTCGACCTTCAACCTTCGTTGATCGACATTCGAGTATTCAAAAAAACCATTCTAACTTCAAACTTCGTTGATCGACA
>Ga0326727_10027847_pt1 | contig 10333 bp, 10 predicted proteins | sample MB2enrmetagenome_FD_207643 | JGI IMG/M metagenome (GOLD analysis project Ga0326727, IMG submission 207643) | Lab enriched peat soil microbial communities from McLean, Ithaca, NY, United States - MB29MY | ecosystem: Environmental > Terrestrial > Soil > Wetlands > Peat | place: USA: New York...
ACGCAATCTTCAGCGCAAACGCAATCGCAACGTCCAGTGCAAACGCAATATCCAGCGCAAACGCAATCGCAACGTCCAGTGCAAACGCAACCCCCCCAGCCTGCGTCCCCGGCGCGAACGGACTTTCCATGATCGGCAAAACAAACTCCACCGGGATCGTGCCCAAGTTCGGCGAACGCCTGAAGGCGGCGGGAATTCCGCCTGGCTTCAAACTTCTCTACCATTCGGTCGAAGTTTAGAGCAGAGGAAGCGAGGGAGCACACACCATGAGCCTGCCGACAATCACGTTTCTGCTTGCGCTGGCGCTCAGCTTCAGCATCCTCATGCTGGGCACGCACACAACGGCATCGAGCAAAACCATCCAAGTGCGCCTGGCGACCATCCGGCGTTCCATCCAGGCCCAGAAGACCGGCATGAATGGGGTAGATATCGGGGCAGACGAGGAACGGAATTTCGTTATCCGCCTTGGCGTTTTCCTGCAGCGCTACCAATTCGCGAAGAAGCTGCAGGTGTTGCTGGTCCACGCCAACAGCAGCATGAGCGTAGGCGGTATCGTTCTGGCCTGCGCGGGCGTCGCGCTGGGCTGCGGCCTGCTCAGCTTCCTCTTCCTGCACAAGGTTCTGTTTGCCGGCGCCGCATACGCCGCCGGCGCCTGGATCCCATACTTTCTGCTGCGGATGAAACGCAACCGGCGTCTCAAGGCGTTCAACACCGCTCTGCCCGACGCCATCGATCTGATGGGGCGCTCGCTGCGCGCCGGCCACTCGATGAATGCTTCCATCGAACTTATCGGCGAGCAATCGCCCGAGCCGCTCTCCTCCGAGTTCGTACAGGTCTTCAAGCAGCAGAGGCTGGGTGTGCACTTTCGCGACGCCCTGCTGCATATGGGCGCCCGCGTCCCATCTCGAGATCTGCAATTCCTCATCACCGCCATTCTCGTCCAGAAGGAGACGGGGGGCGACCTGACGGAGATTCTCGACCGCACCTCGCACGTTATCCGCGACCGCGTGCGCATCGAAGGCGAAGTGCGCACCCGCACCGCGCAGGGGCGTCTGACCGGCTGGATTCTGAGTTTGCTCCCGGTCGTCATACTGGCGCTGCTTAACATCATCAGCCCCGGCAACACGGCCATTCTCTTCCACGATCCCACGGGGCAGAAGCTGCTCTATACCGGCGGGGCCCTGATTATTCTGGGGGGCCTCATCATCCGCAAGATTGTCAATGTCCAGGTTTGACTGTCCACTATGACTGTTCTCTTCAACCTCACCTTCGGCGCAGCCATTTTTTTCGCCCTCGCCCTCGCTGTCTTTTTCTTCTTCACCCGCATCCCGCGCGCCGCGCTGCAGCGCATCCGTGAGGTCACATACTGCGACCGACACGTTCAGCGAAGCGTTCCGATCGGCAGCAAGGCAGGCCGCAAATTCATGGCGATGATCCACTGGGTGCGGGTGCGCCTTGACCTGACCGCGGACGTTGAATTGCCCGAGCGACTGGCCAACGCCGGATACAAGGACAAGCTGTCCGCCGACCTCTACACCACCGCGCGCATCTTCTGCCCCCTGCTAGCGCTGGCCGCCGGCTCCCTGATCCCGTTCGACCGCGTGTTCTGGATGTTCGCGCTTCCCGCGGTCGCCTACATCGCGCCCAATATCGCGCTCACCCGCCTGGTGAAACGCCGCCGGGAAAAGATCCGCAAGAGCATTCCCGACGCCATCGACCTGCTGGTGATCTGCGTGGACGCCGGTCTGGGCCTTGACCAGGCGCTGCTGCGGGTGGGCCAGGAACTGGGCAACAGCCATCCCCAGATCACCGAAGAGCTGCTGCAGATCAACCGCGAGCAGCGCGCCGGAATACCGCGCATCCAGGCCTGGGCCAACATGGCCACGCGCAGCCAACTGTCCGACATTGATGCCTTCGCCAGCATGCTGGTGCAGACCGAGCGCTTCGGCACGCCGATTGCCCGCGCCCTGAGCGCCTTCGCCGACAACATCCGCCTCAGACGCCGCCAGCTGGCCGAAGAGAAGGCGGCAAAGACCACCGTCAAGATCATCTTCCCGCTGGTGCTGTTCATCTTCCCCAGCATGTTCCTGGTTCTGCTCGGCCCCGCCGTGCTCAGCATCTACCGCGGCATGGCAGCCATGGGCCAGTGACAAGAACCCTCCAACCGGCCAAGAGAGAGTCTCTCGTCCTGCTCAAGGGCACAGGTTGCCCTGAGCCGCATCGCTCGGCCACTCAAGGTCACAGGTCCAGGGTCTGTTTTCGGTTGCGAATCATGCGGGCGGGCCCGCTCCTGGATCCCGGTGATTCGGGACCCAGGAACGGCAGAGACAATGCGGCACTGCGGTCCTTACAGTTGGCAGTTCACGGTAGTCTGGACGAAGTCGCCGTTGCTGTCCATGGTTTGAATATTCCGGTGCCGGCGTTGTTACGGTCTTAGAGCATTTTCGGTAGTGGGTCAGTTTGGATTTCCACAGGAGGTGGACAGTGAGTAGTTCTACTTTAGCGCGGCCTTCCTTGGTTCCAGCGCCGACGCGTATGATTTCTCCGAAGCCGATCCGCCGGCCCGACCAGAGAGCAACCCGACTACGGAGAGAAAGTATGACGATAGCCGTTGGGTTCACCTATGACCAGGGCATAGTGTTGTGTGCAGATACCAAGATCACGACGGATATCCAAACCAGTGAGAGCAAACTCGCCTTCTTTTGCTCCGTGGACCAGCAATGCTGTTTCGCGGTTGCAATATCTGGCAACGATATGGACTATGCCCGTTCCGCCGTCGATTCATGCTGGGAGATGATCCAAAAGCTAGATTTCTCGAACACAACAATGGAGATTGTCCACCACTCCGCACAGTTCGCCCTAGCCGAATTTTACGAGGACAAGATTCTCAATCACCCAGACCGATCGCTCGGCGTATTGGACTTCAAGCTCTTGGTAGGAATCTGGCTCAAAGGCGAAACGCGCCTGTTCATGAGCCGTGAGACGCTCCTTATACCTGTGCCAAACTATCAGTGCGTCGGGAGTGGGGCGTATCTCGCAAACTATCTTATCCGCCAGTACGTGCAAGCCAATCCGTCTCCCCCCACCCTTGCAGATGCAGCTTTCGTGGCTTCACTGGCAGTCGATGCCGCTATGGAACACGATCCGCACTGTGGAGGGGAAAACGAAATCCTCATCATCCGAAACAACGGAGATTGCGGGAATGCTTATGAAACAGCAATGTATCCCAACAGCAACCTCGCTAAACGCCTCCAGTTTGAAACTTGGAGACTGATACATGATCTTGCCCACTGTAAGCAGGGTGAGACAAATGCAGCACTTGAGGCACATTTTGAGCGCGTCAGAAAGATAAATACTGCCGCTGAATATTGGCCTCCCACTCAGCGTTAGGCCGTCTCCCCGAGCGCCTTCCGGAACAGATCCCGGTCAATCGTTGAAGCAGAGACGGTAGGCTTTGGCACTAGGGCAATCAGTTCCTCCACTGTCCAGACGTGATTCGCAATTCCCGCCTCCATCGCTGGCGTCACACGCAACGTCTGATGCACCCGGCAGAAGTTGTAATACATGTAGTGCAGCGCAACCGAGTGACAATGGTTTGCAGCCTTCTTGCTGAACCCGTTTGTCAGCCGGGTAAACCGGCGCATCGACATACGCATGGTAAGATTCTGGCGCTCTACGTAGCTCGTAGAGACATGCTTGGGGTCCGGGTTGCCGCTGACTACCTTCATGTCACAGCCGATGCAGGTAGCGGGGCTGTAGCGCGTATCGGGCGAGTCTGACGCGCCGTAAATCTTCTGGAGCATCGCGTAGTCCACATCCATCCCAAACGCGCCTTCGACCGCGCTGAAGTAGGCGCGATGGCCGTCGGTCGTGACCTGTACGCGGCCCCTGATGCGGTCGGCACAGTCTTGCATAAACTCCAGTGCCCAACCCGCATCCCGGCCACCAACTAAGTACCCGACAACCAGCTTTGTGTCTGCGTCGATTCCCACCCACGTCCAGGTATCGCCCCATCCTTCGGCCTTCTTGTCGAGATAAACATTCTTGGCTTTGGCCCCGACAAAGCACCAAATCTCATCGCACTGCAACCGGCGTACCCGGATATTGCGAACATGCTCGTCATGGTAGGCCGCGCAAGCGGTTCCCATATCCTCAAGCAGCTTGACCACGGTATTCTTCGCCGCGCCAGTCATACGGACAGTGGCGCGCATCGAGCAGCCTTCAATCAGGCAGCGAATCACTTGTGCGCGGGTAGCAGTGTCTAAGCAGTTCATACTCTCTATTATGCCAAAGCCGCTTTAGCATGTCAAGAGAAAAGTTGGACTATAAGCCGTATTTACGGCTATGATTCCGCCTTACCCAAACAAAGGAGATGCACGATGGAGCAAGTATCGGAGTCCGTGTTAGTCGAGGCGCTTACTGACATTCAGGTGGAGATACAGGCGATTCACTTGGCCCTTGTGCAGGTGAACATTCCGACAGATACGGTTCAAGCTCTAAAGTCTGAGGTTGATCGAGATGAAGTGAGGCGGAAGATGCTAGAGAAGCTTTCCGGGCAGCAATCCGTTCCTGGTGCATCTCGGTGATAATGTCGCTAAACCATCCCATATGGGCACACTCCTGTTATCCTGTCTCAGACGGCGACAAGAGTATGCGACGCGGCCCCGCGAAGGCCGCGTCTTCGTTTGTCGCACAAGTATAACTCCTCAGGATTAGAATTGCTGGCATCATGTCCAGTGTCACGGAAACATACCGCAGAGCGTCCGAGGATGAACTTGTCGCGCTCTGCGCCGAAATCGACTCTCTTACAGACGAGGCACGCTACGCCCTCCGCGCTGAAATCAACACGCGTGGACTGAGCGACGAGCAGGTAGCCTCACAGATCGAAACATTGAAGCGGGATCAGGAAGAACAGAAGCAAATCCAGCTAGAAGCGAAGCGCAAGCGCCCCGTTCGCTGGCTCCTGATACTCGCTCAGATTGTGATTGTTTTCGCTATCGGCACGCTCGCAGCGTTGTTCTCTGACTACATCAACCTAAACCCCTCGCAGCGTGGCAGCACCGGGGAAATGATGGGCTACGGTGTGCTGTTAACTCTAGCCGCATCCCTGACGTGGTTTCGCGGGAAAATCTGGACCACGGTGATAGTGTGCTTCATTGTTGACGGCGCACTCCTAACCGTTGCGTTCATTTTTAGCCGCTAATCCCGACGAATCAAGTATCAGCCCTAACGCCCGTACAGCTTTCTGAAGCCGCGATAAGCCGCGTAGAAAGCCGCAATGAATGGGACGTAGATAAACGAGACGCCCATAAAGCCAGAACAGAACCGGCTTGAGAACGCCTCGATGCAGCGCCAACGATTCCAGTAAATCCAGAGAGTCACCAAAGCCCCAACTATCCCAGAAATCGTCTGCGTTCTTGCATCCACCTGCACATGCAGGGCAGACCTCATCCCCAATTCAACCAAATCCGAAATCGCTACCCACGATAAGGCAGCGGACAGGGTAACGTGGTACCAGGCGCTATAGCCTCCACGCCGCATGTGCAGGTATTCACCCCCTGAATCCCCGACGCGGACTATTGCGGCTTCTTTGCTTTGTCCCATCGCACCCCAGCGGCCTTCTGTGCCGCGATCCTTCGCTGCTCAGGCGTCATTGTAATCAAACGCCGCTTGCCGCCGATCATACCGCCTTTGCGCCCCATAGCCGACATGTAAGCGGAGAGGTCCTCTGGAACAGGCACGACTGGCATAGAATCTTCGGTAGAGCGTTCTACGACCCATTTGCCAAGCTGGTTCGGATCGCGCGGCCTCTTGCCTTTAGCGACTGTCATAGAGCAATGATCCCACAAAACCGGATGCTAAAGCGTCCTGTGGAAAAGCAAACTGACCCACTACCGCATTTTCACTACTGGTGTAGAGTGTTGCGCTTCAAACTTAATACGGGGATTCTTCCCCTTCCCCTTCGACTGCGTCCAGGGTCAGGGTCAGAATGACAATTCTTTCCTTCTATTGCAATTGTAAAAAAGCATCAGTGATTCTGCCTCATGCGCCGATGATCCTGAACGCAATGGCGTGTTCACTGGGCTGCTTTTCCGGAAGCTGCACCGTGAGCGCGGTCTCATCCTGGGTGAACTTCATCTTGCCCGCGCCGAGCAGCTCCACGTTCTGAATTTTGCCGACGCCTTGCTTCGCGCTGGTTGCCAGCGACGGGATGACTGCTTGCGCGCCCGGCCAACCCATCACAAACGCGTAGAGCGTTTTGCCCTTGACGGTGAAGCGAACGTCCTCGGCGGTCATGTCCTGGCGTGTGTTCTCGTTGAACTGCTGGCCGGCGGGCGGCTTGAACTCCGCAGCGGGACCGGCGCCGAAGATCTTCCACGGCCGGGTCGCGTAGATGCCTTCGCTGTTCACCGCCATCCATGCGGTGATACTGTCCAGGATGGCCAGCTCCTTGTCGTCGGGCATGCCGCTGTTGGGCAACGGGAAGTTCAGCAGCAGATTTCCGTTGCGGCTGACGATGTCCACCAGCATGTCGACGACGCGCTTGGGGGTCTTGTATCGGGCGCGGGTATCGTAGTGCCAGTTGCCGATGCAGGTGTCCGTCTGCCACGCGCGCGGCCAGATGCCGTCCACCACGCCGCGTTCCACGTCCAGCAGGCACATGCCGTTCTCCGCGTCGGGCCGGCTCTTGCTGGTGTAGATCGCCTCCACCTTGCCGCCGTGATGGGCGGCGCTGGTGTTGTACAGGTGGGCGACGATGGCGAGGCCATCATCGCCGAAGGGAATGCCGCCGTCGGTATACAGCAGATCGGGATCGTATTGCGTGACCACATCCATGATGCGATTGAAGTAGTTGATGCGCCAGGAATCGGGGCCTTCGCGGCTCATGGCGATGGCCCCCTTGGCCGGCGCGTTCACCACCTTGTCGATGAACTCCTTCGGCATCTGGCTGTAGTCGTGGTAGAGGTCGGCGAACTGCGGATCGATGCCATCGTAGGGCACCCCGGCGAGTGGGCCGGTCTTGTCGCTGCCGTGCGCCGAACCAAACCAGCAGAAGCTGTTCGACAGGTGCTCGCTGACGCCAAAGCGCAACCCGTGCTGCCGCGCCGCCTTGCCGAAGCTGCCGAGGATGTCCTTCTTGGGGCCGCTGTTGGCTGCGTTCCAGCGCGGCTGGAATTTTGAGTTCCACATGTCGAAGTTGTCGTGATGGCAACCCATGGCGACGTAGTACTTCGCACCGGCTTTTTTGTAGAGGCCCATCAGGTGGTCAGCGTCGAATTTGTCCGCCTTCCACGACTTGATGACGTCCACAAATCCCGTCTTCGATGGGTGGCCGTAGTGCTCCAGGTGGTGCTGGTACTGCGGCTCGCCCTGGATATACATTCGCCGCGCGTACCAGTCGCCGTACTCGGCCGCGGACTGCGGTCCCCAGTGGTTCCACATGCCGAACTTGGCGTCGGCAAACCACTCCGGCATGTGGTACGCATTGAGCGATTCGCGGGTGCCCTGGAACGGGCCGCGCGCAACCGCCGGAACGGGCGCAGGCGCACTCTGCGCAAAGGCGCGTGGCATTCGTGCGAGTGCGGCGGCTGCCGCGGTCATCTTGGCAAATTTGCGACGGGTCAATTGCATAGCGGGCCTCTCCAATTCTCTTCCTACGTCAGCTTCAGTCCGGTGATCTTCAGCGCATAAACAAAATCGCAGGGCTTCTCCGCCGGGAAGGTCACCTTCAATCCTTCCGCGTCCTGCGTAAACTTGAGCGGCCCGGCGTGGCCGAGCAGCTCGACCTTCTTCACTCTTCCCTGCACCGGCGCGCCCTTGGCAAGCGACTTGATGGTGACCGGCGCGTCTCCCGGCCAGCTCATCACCGTCGCATACAGCGTGTTGCCGTGGGTGGTGAAGCGGATGTCTGCGGGCGTATATCCGTTGCGCGAGATGCCGCCGCCGCTCACTCCGGTTCCGCCCAGGTTTTGCCCGTTGATGCGTCCCGCAAAGTTGCCTGCCGCGCGAATCTTGACCATCGCAGCGGCTGCTGCGTCGGCCACTGGGCCTTCGCCATACTTCGTCCACGGCCGTGTCGAGTAGATCGCCTCCCCATTCACTCCGAGCCACTTACCGATGGCCAGCAGCACGTCCTGTTGCTCCTGGGGAATAGTGCCATCGGCGCGCGGAGAGATGTTCAGCAGCAGATTGCCGTTCTTGCTTGCGTTTTCCACGATCTTCCACACGAACTGGTCGGGCTTGTACGGCTTTTGTTCTGTCACATACCCGAACTTGTCGGTGATGGGATCGTCGGGCTGCCAGATCCAATCGACCAGTTCCATCGGCGCGCGCCCCTCGCGCTCGTAGTCCATGATCTGCCCGCTGACCCACGCGGCCTGTTTGGCGCTGATGCCCACCTGCTTGCCCCATTGCCGCGCGCGGTTGAAGTAGTACGCCGAGACCTGCGTCTTCAGCGGGTCGGTGTTGTGGTCGGTGTTCATGTCGAACCACAGCATGTCCGGCTGGTACTTGTCGATCGTCTCGATCCTCTTCGCCACCCAGTCGTGCATGAACTTGATGCGCGCCGCATTGCTCTTGTCCGCGACGTTGTAGAAGGCGGCCCACTTGGGGTCGTACTCATCGCTGCCGGCAAGAGCGGGGATAAAGACGAAGTGGAAGAAGGAGTGGTCGGAGATTCCCGTCTTGAGTCCCACCTTGCGCACCGCCTTGATGAGATCGCCGTCCAGGTCGCGGTGCGGCCCATAGTTCACGGCGTTGTATGGATTGATGGCGCTGTCCCAGTTGGAGAATCCGTCGTGATGCTCGCCCGGCGCCAGGACGTACTTTGCCCCGGCGCTCATGAAGAGCTGCGCCCACGCGTCGGGGTCCCACTTGGCCGCCGTGTACATGGGCAGAAAGTCCTTGTAGCCGAACTTGGTGGGCGGGCCGTAGTGATCGGTGTGCCACTGCATCACGTCCTTGTTGCCGCCGTACATGTAGCGGACATACCACTCGCTCGCATGCGCGGGCACGGAGTAGATGCCCCAGTGCATCATGATGCCGAACTTGGCGTCGCGGAACCAGTCGGGGTCCTTATAGTTCTGCTGGATGGACTCCCACGTCGGCTGAAAGGGCCCAGCCGGAAGCGCGGGCAGGTTGGCCAGCGCTGCGGCAATCAGCTCCGGCGAATCGTGGCCCGACCATTGCGCCGCAGGGTCGTTTGAAACTGGAGTAGCAGCAGCGGGCTTGGCGGGCACTCCCTCCGGGGCGACGGCACCGGGCTCTTCCACCTGCGGCGGCGGGTTCTGGGCCAGCAGTGCCGTGGCGCCTTGCGCGTGTGCCCGTGCCAGACCTGCCGCAACCGCGGAAGCTGCCGTCATCTTTGTGAAATCCCTCCGCGTGAATGTGCGTATCATCTTCGAATCCCCCCGACGAACTGAAAGCCAACCCCCAACAAGCTAACAGTTAGTACCGTTGGCTGGCCATCAAGATTGCGTCGGGGGCAGTTCAATATCACCGATTGCAGACGTGCAAGCCGCCCTACCTGGCACGGTCAATTGTCGCGCAATCGCCGAATCATGACCTGACGGGCAGCACGGGGCCAGCGCCGGCAGCTCAGTTCAAACACCGTATTGACTCATGTGCTTCTAGCGCCTGGGGAGCGGCAGGTCGACGGAACCCATGCGGCCGCTGGCGGAGTCGCGGACGATGAAGCGCAGCCTGGCGGATCCACGCGAAGGCACGGCGGTAAAAGCGAAGTCGGCCATTCTGGCGGGGTCATGCAAATCCACTCCTGGCTTTGCATTGGCCTTCATTCCATGCAGGGTGTGGCCGAGCATCTTGTTCCTGGCATTGAGCGAGACCGCCATGATGTAGACCGAGGCGGTCGCGCCGCCGTCGTCCAGTGGCCTCCAGGTGAGGGCATCCACGGCAACGCGGACGTGATAGTCGTTGGCGGAGGCGCCAGCGGAGACGTTCGGTTCGACGGCGACATGAAGACCGTTGAGCGGCACTGCGCTCTGGGCGGCAGTGGTGAGGTCGTAGGCAGCGGTGGCGGCAGACTTCTGCTGCTGGGTCTGCCCCGGGTAGTAGCCGCTGCGCGTGGCGGCGGTGAGGCCGGGGCGCAGGCAGACGACGCGGACCTTGCGGTACTGCGCAGCCGCCTGGCTGGCGGAGCTGGGCGTATAGGAGAGGGTATAGAAGTTGGCACCGAGATCGACGGACGCAGCGATCTGCTGCGCGATGTCATTCCTGCCGCGGATGACGCGACCGCCGGTCATCGGGCCCAGGCGATCGAAGTCGTCGCTGGCGTTGAAGGGGTCAAAGTTGCCGAAGAGCGCGTCTCCGGCGG